>Ga0302180_10000300_pt1 | contig 41428 bp, 36 predicted proteins | sample I_Palsa_E3_2_FD_200575 | JGI IMG/M metagenome (GOLD analysis project Ga0302180, IMG submission 200575) | Peat permafrost microbial communities from Stordalen Mire near Abisko, Sweden - I_Palsa_E3_2 | ecosystem: Environmental > Terrestrial > Soil > Palsa > Peat permafrost | place: Sweden...
CGGAAACACCATGTAAAAATGCTCTTCTACAGCGAGAGACCAGAATATGTTGAACCCCGGCATCTGGATCGGGTGCACATAGATGTTCCAGAAGTTGGTCGCATAGAGGACCGACGCGGCCAGATCCGCAGAATCAAAGTAACCCGGGAGCACACCCGCTTTTACCACCAGGATGATGAGCATTAAAACAAGATAGAAGGGAGGAAGAATGCGAAATGCGCGGCGAAGATAAAAGCCCCGAAGCGACAGTGTTCCCGTGTTCTCTATCTCAATACGCATCAACGTGGTAATAAGATAGCCGCTTAAGAAGAAAAAGACACCGACTCCAAAAAGACCCGGGACCGGCTTGAAATTATCGTGAGCCACAAAGACGATCAGGAATGATAATGCACGGATGCCGTCGAGGCTGGGGATATTGAATGTCTTTGCCGGATTGGTAACACTCTTCGTGGTCATACCGGGCAAATCTCCTTAGGACCAGAGAAAGTGTCAGCGGGGCTTCGTACGGCAGTCGCCGGCGGTACAAAAGCCAACCGGGCGAGCACGATTAAAGAGAGCACCGTGAGCGACCCGCCCTCGCCCAGCGCAGATTCGAAAAAACCATTGATTATGCAAAAGATCAAGATGCCGCCGAGAAATGCAAAGTAGGAGTTCCGCGTGACTCTATAGGATACAAAGACCTGCCATAAGCCTGAAAGCAAAGAAAGAGCAAATAGCGTCAGCCCCACAATGCCAAGTGTAAGAAGGCAGTCGACGTAGGTCGAGTGGCTATCTGGTACGGTCCATTGTTCTTCGTCCTGGATCAAGGCCAGGCGGGCTGGCGTCCAGAAGCTCTGGTAGCCATAGCCGGTGATTGGATGCTCACCTATATAAGGACCGACGTCATTCCAGATGACGGTTCGGCCGCTGATCGAGTCCGGGCTGTCGGCAACATCGACCCTTCCCATGGTGATGGCCCGCTGGAACCCGGAAGCAAGCCCGGTTCCAATGAGGAATATGAGCAAGCTGACCAACGTAACCAAGACGGGCGCCAGCATAATCTTCGTTTTTCCCGAGCTGATTGTGATGGCGTAAACGGCGGCAGCGAGCAGCGTCGCAATCACGGCTGTTCTCGACGCGCTTAAGACGAGGAAGATGAAGCCCAGAAGCGCAAATCCCCGGTATAGGTGCCTGTGCTGTGTTTCCGTGCTCCCTGCCACCAAACCTGAGAGCGCCAGGATTCCGCATTCCGCCCCCTCCCCATTCGGGTGCTGAATCCCGGAGAAGCGATAACCGTAAGCCAAGGGGTGAAATATCCCAGTTGCCAACTCGGCGAAGATAGCGATCACGAGACCAACCGCCGTGGTGAAGAAGACCCATAAAATTATCTTACGGAGAGTGAAGGTTTTTGCCACGGCGATCGCAACCACACACAGGATGAGAAAACTCACCAGGCGTTTGAGGGTCAACGGTAGATCGTTGCTCCACATCGTACTCATCGAAGCCCAAGCCACAAAGGCCATCGGCAGCCATCCCATGAAGCCCTGCATCCGCAACCGCGGGGTCTTTGAACCCCTACCCAGGCTGCAACCCACGATGGCCACGACGCATAGGACAATCAGCGCAACCTGGCGGACGATCGAGCTGTCGCCTCCTGCGACACCAAGCGTTTGAGACTCGTTGTAATCGTCAACTACCGTATGGATCTGGAGGGGCCAGTGGAGGGCAAGGAATAACAGCAAATTAACAAAGAGAAAAAGACGCCATGGAAGCAGTTGGCTGCGTTCCCTTGAGACGGTGCGTGGGAAATAAATGTAACTCATCTAATCTGCATCTCTTGGTTGGTAGTGCCAGTGAAAAGCCTCAAAAACGCCCCCACTCTGAGAACCGAGGTAACGCTGCCGGCGACCAGTAAGCCGATGGCAGCGCCCAGTGGACCGTGCGTTTTGACCAACCAAAGACCAAGCGTAAGCATGATTGCAATGGCGGCAAAGTTAAGAACGAAATCCAGGTCCGCGCGCTCAATTGCAAAAAGGGCGCGGGAGAAGGAAAAAACCACAGCCGACAAGAGGAGGTTGACGGCGAGAATGGCAACCACCTGGCCATTACCCGTGTAACGGCTGCCGTAGAGCAATCCCACGAAACGATCTCCCCACAGGATCAGAACCAGAGCCAGCAGGGAAACCGGCACGGCCAGCGAAGCGCTTGTTCTGAGGATGAATCGACGTAATCCGGCTCGTCCCCTGGTCGCATACACATGAGCAATTTTCGGGCCCAGGAAATTTTGGATCCCGAGCAAAGCTGGATTGCTAGCCGATATGACCCCCAAACACGCGGCGAATACTCCGGCCGCGGCCGTCCCGTGGAAGAAGGCAAGTAGCCAGGGATACAGATTGGTGCTGGCTGTCCAGAGCAACCCACTGGCGAAGACCCACTTTCCAAAGATCCAGTTTCTCTTGAGGTCAGTGACAGCTTCATGCACGCTCAGACGATAAAGATGTCTATTGCGCCATAACCAACAAAGTTCAGCGACTCCGCAAGTCGCGCCGATTAGCCAATAAGCTCTGCTTGCAGAGAGCGCTTTAAAGTGGGCAAGAACAAGGAGCCCGCAGATTTGTCCTATTCCGATAAAAGCATCGAAGAGCAGCGCGGTTTTCAGTTTTAACCCGGCAAAGCACATGCGTCGCACGAACTCGCGAAACATGATCAGAGTGGCAACGCCAGACAAGGCCCAAAGAACGGGCCCCAATCCTTTCGGACCTACTCCGAACGCAGCGGCGCAAGCGGCGCAAATCAGGACGAGCGTGGTCAGGAGCGAAAACAAAACCTGATGTATTAACGTGCTGCCGGTGTAGTTGGCATGATCGTTGCCCTGAAGACGCGGCGCATACACCATGTAGGGCGTCGCGATCAGACTAGTCTGTAGGTCGGTGACGAGCAGAATCAGAGTAAAGCCCAACATGTAAAGGCCGAACTCATCCTTCGAGGTGGCCCGGGCTATGATAACGCCGGTAGCAAAGTTGGTAATGCTGGCGACAGCCTGATCCGCCAAAGAAAGAAAACCCTGACTTACGGCTCTGTCGGAGGAAAAATTGATGCCAAAGGGCAGTACCCATCGGCGAGTATGGGGTTTAGGCGGATTATGAATTAACTGTGGCTCTTCACCAAGAGCCACGGCACTTGAACCCTTAGAGACGGTTATCAACTGGTGCTGCCTCCCCGCGCTGTGTCCTGTTACTTCCGCCGCTACCCATTGGACTCTACCTCTGTTTGCATCCGTCTCAACCGAGCGCATAAGCGCAGTGGTCCAACAGGCTGGTCGCGCTTTTTACCTGTGGCTATTGGGTGTCGAGGGGGAAGTGGTGCAGATCTAACCTAAAACCACTTGAGCAGTCGCCCGGGGAGGGGGGATGACTGGTTGCGGAGTACAGTTCCAAGGAGCCGAACGCCGGCCGCTTCAAGGGTCTCTTTGGCTCGACGGGCGGTCATGCGGCGCGTGCGATTCGCCTCGATGACAAGAATGACCGCATCGGTCAGCTGCCCCAGAGCGGTCGCATCTCCGGAGACGCTGCTTCCCGGGGCGTCGATCAGCACATAGTCAAATGTATCTTGTAACTGCTTGAGGCGCAGCTTGAGATCAGGAATAGGCAAAAGAGCTCCGCGGCTGTCAAATAGCATATCCGTAGTGGCAAAGTACAGGTTGCGGGCGATGAGCAGGCACTGTTCCCGAAAAGAGGCGGGTTTTCCCGGGAACGGAATCGCCGAGTCGACACCGAACACGTGGGAGAGGTGTGAGGTGCGGACATTTCCGTCGACCACGCACACTGACTTGTCGCCGAGTAGTGCGATGGCGCGTGCGGCGCCTACGCAAACAGAGCCACTGCCATTCTCTTCCTCAACGCCGCAGAAGACGACCAGCCTTGGGACGCGCCCCGTGTTTGAAAGAAAGGACGTCTGGGCGAGATGCAGCATCTCCTCGGTCAGTGGATCCCCGGGATCCTTGGGCGAGACCTTGTTAAGGATGACGTGATCGGCGGCCCCCCGCACCTTTTCTTCTACCGGGTCGGTCTCCAACTCAAGCTGATTGAAAATATCGTACTTGGTGCTCATAAGCAGTACCTACCTTGGATGAACTCTCATGCTTTTCTGCGCAGCAAACCGCTCTAATTTCCAGGCTTCGGCAATGCGGCGAGCACCGGAGCGCCCAGGTAGTTGGCCAACTCATCTGGGGTGCGGAACGAAGGATCCATAAAATCAAACGCGAACGCCGTCGAAAGGCTGAACGCCCCGGCTAAAAGCAGGGTGAGCATGGCAACGCTTAAGGGAGACTTGACGGGAAGCACAGGAACAATCGGCTGTTCTGCCAGCGCCACGTTCAGAATTCCGCGCTGGTCGAGCGCGTCGCTGATGCGCGCCTCTTCTCGTTTGTGCACATACAAAAGGTAATTCTCTTCTTGAGTCTTGGCAGCGCGCTCAAGATCCTGCTGCACCAGGCCGTTTTGATCGAGGCGTTTGGCGGCTTCGTGATACTGCGCGGCAGTGGCGCCGGCGGTCGCCGCGCGCACGGACAAGCCACTGAGCTCGGCCTGAGCCTTGGTCAGCTCATCCTTAACCCAGGAATAACTGGGATCGCGGTCGGAGGACTCCTCACGAATAGGCTTGGCTTCTTCGTCGCTGATGGCTTTCTTGGTCTCGGCGATTTGCTGATCGATGTCTTGAACCAAAGGATAGGTAGGGGTGAATTTTCGCAGCAGATCGGTGCGCTTGAGCTCCAAGTTCAACAGGGTGGACTTCAAGTTATCGGAAAGCTGCGAATTATCGAGGGTTCGCACCACAGTGACGACCCTCGGCTTCATGGATTGCAGCTGTGCTTGCAGGGCAGCGATGCGTTGTTGAGTCTCCAGCTGCGTACTCCGAGCCTGACGCGCAGCGGCGTCGAACTCATTCGATTCACGCAATGCGGAATCCCGCTCCAGGTCTGCTGAGACTACACCGGTGTTGTTGGTGAACTCGGTAAGCTTGGCCTGTGCTTGATCCAATCCTTGTTGGTACTGGCGCATCTGCTGGTCAAAGAACTTGAATTCACCAGTTGAGCGATGCACCTCAAGATGCTTTTCCATATAGGCAGTTGCCAGAGCGGAAAGCACGCGAGCCGTCATCTGCGGATCGTGGGATTCATAGCTGACGGAGATAACGTTGCTCTTGTGCAGAGGCTCGATCTTCAGGTCTTTGGCCAACTGGAGCACCGCTCTGGCGATCTTTATTTCGCTGTCGCGGTCCGTCAACCCGGTGGTCTTGCCTATCAGACCGGTCGACACTGCTACCTTGCGCAACAGATCTTTACTGTTCAGCAGTTCAACTTCGGAGTTCAGATCTTGCTCGCTGACCTGGTCGTTGAATTGCTGCGAGGGCTCATTGGCAGAGGAAGTGACGATCACGTCGGTGCGTTGACGGCGGACCAGTATCTTCATCTGACTTTCATACTTCGGTACCCATATTCTGGACAGGGCCGCGCCGACCAGCACGAGCAGGAATGCGATCAGCAACACCCGCCGCTGGCGGAACAACATGGTGAGAACGTCGCGCGACGTAGGAAGTGCCGGCCGGCCGTAGGTTTCGATGGCCAGGTCGCCTTTCGTCTGTAATTCGATTCCTCGGCTCATAGGACCCCCTGACCCACAAAGGCAGAAACGGAAGAGGAGGGGAGGAAAGGCTTGATCTTGGACAAGCTATTTTGCGGCACGAAAAGCATGTCGCCGGGTTGCAATCGAATATCCTCCGACAAATCCCTATCCGCCATCAACTTTTTGACGTTAATGACCTTGGCTTCATAACCTCCGGTCGGAACCGGATGAAACAAGACCACTTGTGAATGTTTGGACTTGTCATCAAAACCGCCGGCGATGGCGACCGCCTCGGTAACCGTCAGATCACCACGCAGATCGTATTTACCCGGCTTGGCTACCTGGCCAGAGGCAATGAAGAAAGGCTTCTCGAAATCTTTTAACGAGACTGCAATGACGGGCTCATGGAGGATCTTGGTGTACGCATTGGTCAGTGTCTGTGTTAACTCCGGCACTGTCTGACCTTCGACATACATCGATCCGATCGCTTTGAGCGTGATATAGCCGTCCGGTTGAACCGCGACGACCTGGTTAAATTCGGGAGTCATGGCGAAATCGACATCGAAACTGTCGCCCTTGCGCAGTTTGTATCTGGGATTCCGTTGCTGCAGTCCCGGAGTCGAAGCAGACGGAGTGGCCGATACCGAGGAAGAGACCTCTGTTGGGGTGGGGCTCGCAGCAACGTTTGGAGCAGCAGCCGCAGTCGCCGATACCAAGGAAGAGCCGTCCGTCGGGGCAGAGCCCCCAGCAACGTTTTGAGCAGCAGCTGTCATCCCAAGCGCTAGTGCGATTCCCGCCACCACGATTGACCGATATTTCATATCAAACCTCAGTTAGTCCCCAGATTGCTCTGCTCTGCCGTCTCACTGGTTTCTGTTAATGGTTGGTCAACTAATTCCAACTCACTCGCATCTACCTCAACAGATACACTGCGCATGATTGCTTCAAGGGTAAGAACAAAGCGAAACTCGTTTTTCTTGCGGACTAGAATACCCTCAACGCCCGCCATTACACCGGATTTGATTCGCACTCTTTCGCCGACCCTTAAATACGGGTGCGGCTCCGCCTTACCGAGCTTGGCCCCAAGGCGCAACGCTTCTACTTCTAACTGGGGAAGCGGCCACGGTTCTTTCGTGGAGCCCACAATCGAGAGGACACCCGGCAAACTAAGCACCGCCCCGCGTGCAGCGCGATTGATGCGGACAAATAGATAACACGGGAACAAAGGCAGTTCCAACGTAACCGGACTGCTTTTCTTCCATTGCCGCACTGTCCGGTAGAGCGGCAGAAAGGATTCGATATTTCGTTCTGCGAGCACTTCGCCTACGTGCTTCTCGTGACGAGGAGTAGTGTACGCCGCAAACCATTGCAGCGCCGAATCACTAACGGTGGAAAACTGGTCACTGACTCGCATAAATATAACTTGGATCTGTAATTTTGAGTATGGCTCCGCCATCCTTACTCGGAGGTGTTTTTCCACAGAGTTTGACTTCTGTCTGGCGAGGCTTGACTAAGGGCCGAACAATCTTAAAACCGGGGCATGGTGATTACACTTGTTTAGCAATAACTGACGCTGTGCGCTCTGCGTGTCTTACTGGCTTGTGGTTATCCGCGCATGCAATGCCTAATATTGCGTTGACATGCGTCGGGCGAATCTGCCATCCAATTCACAGCAAGGCAAATCAGGATAGCAAAGAAGCTTGCTTATTCGCTCTTAGACGACCTGTACCGACTCTTCAACCTCCGCGCTGCTATGCGGTCGTGGTCGAGAAGAGGTTAAATCGAACAAGGGTGAACAGGCCGGCAAAAGCTTTGGTTTTCCCAGGGATAACGGTATAAAGAAACCGATCGGATCTGCAAAGGGGGATTTCGCACATCCTGTCTAAAAAGTGGTGCTTTTATTCTGGAGCCCAGACTGGTGTCGCTAGGATCTTTGTGGTGTTTACTCTCACCGAGAGTCAATATGCGGGAGCGCAGCCTCATTGTAAAGAACATTTAGGTAACAGATTACTCATGCGGCTGCTGGGGCGGGCGTGATTAAGAACCAGTGCAATTAGCGTGTCGCATGGCAATACAGACCGGGGCCGACGACTGGGTAACTCCCCTATGTGAAGATCCGGGTGTTACCAGGACGTGCGAGACCTCCCTTTTAGTTGGGTACCACAATTCGGTGGAAAAGCTTACGATTTCGATTGCGCGATTTTCTGCAAGACCTTAGGATCTCTAGTCATCAGGCAGCACATCTGTGGTATCTGTTTCGTTCAAGTCCGGCAACTTCGGAAATGAAGTCCAAAAAACTTTCTTTTCTGCCGCAAGTGCAAGCGTGCGCACACCGGGCTACGCCTAAATCTCATCCACGCAGAACGCCGATAGGGAAATGCTTACTCGTATGTTTGCACCAGCTTCAGAAAGTCCAAACAAACCGCTGCAGGAGATCCCCGCTCGTGGTGTGAACAGCGTGATCGATCGCGTTGCGGACAAGGCAAGCAACGGTGCGGCGGAGCGCGGGGGATACTTTGAAGTTCCCGGCGCTCACCTGTACACCGTTTTGCACAGGGTGAACAAACCAATTGCTCGTGTACTGTTAGTGGGGGCATTCGCGGGCGAGCGTCATAGTTCCTACATACCATGGGTCCTTTGGGCCCGATACCTCGCGGAGAGAGGAATCGAGGTTCTTCGCTACGATTATCGGGGCGTCGGTGAGAGTTCGGGCGCCTTCGAAGAGATGACGTTCAGTGATTGGAGCGAGGACGTTCATCTGCTTGCAAAGTGGCTGAAGGACCAATCACCGGAGGTGCCGCTCGTGCTTCATGGTCTTGGAGTGGGAGCATTGCTGGCTTCGCGTGCTTTCCATGGCGGCGCAGGCGAGGTGTTACTGCTATGGTCCCCGCCCGAGAGCGCGAACCAGGCAGTTCGATCGGCTGTGGTGCGTTGGATTAATGTGGAGCAGCTTTTCAAATATGGCGACGAACGGAAACCAGCGTCGGCATTTATCCAGGAACTGGAACTTGGTTCTTCCGTCGAAGTAGAGGGTTACCAGTTCACAGGAAAATTGTGGCAGAATTCGTTTCTATTTGATATGCCGCCTGCGATGCGAGACGAGGCGAGCGCAAGAGCGGAGTATAGGAAGCCGGTCAGAATCATCAAACTCGGCCGCGAGGCTGCTCCCCTGGTCAAGGCGGGAACGGTAGCCGACGATCGAGCAAAGGACTTTACCTGGTTATTCCTTGAAAACTGGCAATGGATCGCAACCAGCATTCACGACGCGAGGAAGAAGCAGTGAAAGACGTTATCCAAGGGCGCGAGTTGTTCTCATTGGAGGTACTTGGCAATACGATTCAAGGTACTTGCCACTTGCCACAGGACGCATCTTCCGATGTGCATGGGACAGTCGCAGACTACAAGGGCACAGGGATTTTGTTGATCAGTGGCTTGCTCGCGCCCAGAGCTGGAATCGGTGATTCGTTAGTCCGCTGGGCAGATTCTCTCGCCAAGGATGGTTACCCCTGCTTCCGGTTCGATTTGCCGGGAACGTGCGACTCGGGTGGGGCACCCCCCGCAGAGTTGATGAGCTTCATCAATACCGGCGGTTACGAAGCGGCTACGGTTGAAATTATCAAGCAACTCCGTCTGCGTTACGACCTGGAATCGATGATCCTGATAGGTCACTGCTCAGGAGCGGTGACAGCGCTGTTCGCGGCGTCGTCCTGCGACGGCTGCCGAGGGTTGGTTCTACTGGAACCCTACTTCCACTTGCCCCCACCAGTAGCAACGAAAAGCCGGGCCGCGCTCAGCGAGTGGGCTGCCAGTAACCGGCTAGGCGGCATTCTTAGCGACATCTTCGATCGGCTGAAAGAACTTCGTTTGCGTCTGCGCAGAAGTGAGCTTCCCGGCAATGCGAATTTTCCCCTGATTAAACGGTGGAAGAGCCTGGCCTCTGCGGGCCTTCCCATCCTGATACTCAAGGTGCCCGCGGCCAAAGCGGCCGGAGCTAAGCCGAGGTTGGGCGAGTTTGATTACCTGACCTATGTTGCGGGGATTGGCGGGAGCCGCCGTCGCGTCGACATAAAGGTGATCGAAGGGACGACCCACTCCTTTGCAGATCAGGCAGGACGATTGGCCGTGCGACGTTACACCGAATCGTGGTTGGATGAATATTTTCCGCAAGCTAATTTGAAACGAAAGCTTGCACCAGATCACAATGTTCCGATGCAACCAGGAGCGTCGGTAAGCACGGATAGCCTGGTTCCAGTTTCTCCGGGAGACTAGTCTCTTGCCCAGGTTTCAGATGGGTGAACCGTTAACCAGCTTGCCCTACACGGCCTTTTGAATGAGTGCAAGCACCTACAAGCACCAATAATAAACCGGTCGACGCAGTTCCCATCATGCCGCGGCCCGAGGACTTCATGCACGCTTCCCCCCTACGGCGCTGCCCTCATGAGCTTCTTGCCGAGCGTCCGGCGTTCTTCCTGGCGCCTGTTGACATGGTTCCGCAAGCAGGCAGATACATGCTGGGGCTGGTCAAACTGTCTAGTTACCATTTGGAACCATTGTCACCCTCATCGCCAGTTACCTCAAATTTATCGATTCCCATTGCGCCTTTAACCGTTTACCCCTACGATAACTACGCGTACGGCAGTACATTTGTGATTTCTGTCCGGCTTAGAAGCGGTATCCCGGACATGACCACATCTCCACTTCCGCCGTCCAAGATCCATCATCGAACCTGGTCTTCACCTCACCAACAAACGCGAGTAAACCAAGTACGTATTTGGTTACATTTGCTTTCAAAATGCGGCCGAGCCAGCTTTGGTTGCTGTTGGGATAAGAATCCAATATTTTGCGAGTGCCACTGAGCAGCATTTGGGTATAGCGGTTCTGGTGGCGCCCACTCTGAGAGATCACATGGTTCAGTTTGCGCAGGTTCAGCATTATCCCCCGAGCGTGCTCGCGGAGCGCGCTCAATACTTCCCGGTTCCGGGCGCACACCTCTACACCGTGCTGCACGAGGTTGAGGTTCCTGTTGCGCGGGTTCTGTTGATTGGCTCCTTCGCATCGGAGCGTCACACCTCTTATCGGCCATGGCTCCAGTGGGCGCGCTATTTGGCTGCACGGCGAATTGAGGTGCTTCGTTTTGACTACCGCGGCGTAGGGGAAAGCACGGGAGTTTTCATGGAAATGACCTTCGACTGCTGGGTGGACGATGTTGAGCGTCTGTCGGCATGGCTTCGGAAGCGTGAAGGAGAAGCACCCCTGCTTGTGCATGGGCTGGAAATGGGAGGACTTCTGGCGGCAAAAGCTTTCCACAACGGCGAAGCCGACGCGTTACTGTTGTGGTCAGCACCTGTGAATGCGAACAAAGTTCTTCGGTCGACCTTGCAGCGTTGGATGGCGCCGCAACAACTGCGGAAGCGGGAAGAAGACCGTCGACCTCCGTCCCACTATTTCCGCCTTCTGGACGCGGGACGGAGCGTCGAAGTTGACGGCTACGAGTGGTCGGCAGAGTTATGGCGCCAGTCTCTGAGTTTTGAGTTGCCGGCCACGATGATCCCGCCAAACGATCCCGCGGACGCGTACAGGCGGCCGGTTCGAATCGTTCAGTTAGGGAAAAGCGCCGCTCCCCTGGTTCTGGGTGGTTTATTGCAGGGCTTTGAAGAGGGCAAAGACTTTAGCTGGCTCTTTGCGCCTAACTATGAATGGATCACCTCACGCCTGGGTATCCGGTTGGAGACGGTATGATCAGCGACAAGATAGAAGCGCGTCAACTTATCACGCTGGGCGCGGACGGGGTTCTGGTGCGCGGCACCTACCATGAAGTTCCTGGCAAAACGCAAGATGGATCGAATGCCCAGGGCAAGAACATCGGAGTGGTGTTTCTGAACCCTTTATCGACACCGCGGACGTTAATAGGAGACTCCGCGGTGTTCTGGGCCAGCTCGTTCGCTGCCCACGGTTATCCATCTTTGAGAATCGATCTGCCCGGATTGGGAGACAGCTACGGTGAGGCCGCGAAGGACCTGGTGACCTTCATCAACGAAGCGGGGTTTGCCGCCATCGCTGCCTCGAAGATAAGAGAATTCACCAAGACTTTCGGCCTGTCAGGGGTGGTGATTTATGGGCACTGTGCCGGGGGAGTTACGGCAGTTTACGCGGCCTCTGAATGCCGGGAGTGTAAAGGTCTTATCATCACTGATCCCTACTTCAATGCGGCTAACATGCTGACGCCGAAACTGAGTCCCGGGATGGTGGACTGGGCCAGGCGAAGCAGGGTTGGCGAGGTGATTCGTGCGATCTACGGGCGCATTCGGGAAGCGCGGAAAAAGCAAGACAACGGTGCGTTGCCGGGCAATGCGAACGTCCGCGTAGTCACGCATTGGAAGAAGATCGCTTCCAGCGGCTTACCGATCCTGGTTTTCAAGTCCGGCGAACCGAGGGCTCTCGGCAGTGCCAAGCTGCGCGCCGGCAGCTTCGACTATCTCGAACATATTACGTCCTTTGCCGGCCCTAGAAGTCGACTCTCAATCACCATGATCGAAGGCGCGAGTCACTCGTTTGCAGACCGCGTGGGACGAGCGGCCATCCGGGAACAGGCACAGGCTTGGCTGAACGAGAACTTTCCCAGGCCAACTGCGCAGACACCGGTCTTAGCAAACCTTGAGTTTTCAAAGCCGGTCACCGATGCAGATATCGCCACCATGTCCCCCGCCCAAGTTCCGCCTGGCCCGGTTGCGCACAAAACATACGGCGGCAACGACACCGCGGCTGCCCGAGGATTGCACTGAGCGCTTCACTGTCGCCGGGAGCCATTTGGCGATTGGTCAACACACGGAGACGTGGCTAAGCGAATACTTCCCCCGGGGCGTCGCCAATAGGGCCTATCTCACGATCTACGCAGCACCCATCAGTGCTGCGACCTGAGGACTTTATGCACGCCTCTCCGCCAGTGCGCTGTACTTATGATATTCACGCCGAACGTCCAGGATTCTTCCTGCTGGGCGGTGCTCATCTCTACACTGTGCTGCACGAGGTGAAAGAGCCCTTAGCCCGTGTCCTGCTGGTTGGTCCTTTCACCCTGGAACGTCACACCTCTTACCGAGCATGGGTTCGATGGGCGCGCTACCTGGCGGCCAGGCAAATCGAAGTGCTGCGATACGATTATCGCGGTGTCGGGGAGAGCACCGGGTCGTTCGAGGACATGACCTTCGATGTCTGGATGGATGATGTTCAATGCCTGTCGACATGGTTCAGGAAGCGAAGGGAGGACGTGCCGCTGGTGCTGCACGGCCTGGAAATGGGTGGACTTCTTGCCGCGAACGCCTTTCATAATGGAGCGGCCGAGGCAATGCTGGCGTGGTCAGCACCTACGGATGCCAACGAAGTACTGCGGTCCACCTTTCAGCGCTGGCTTCTAACCGAGCAGGTTTACAAACGGCCAGAAGAACGGAGGCCGGCTTCCTACTATTTTCACCTTCTGGACGAAGGAAAGAGTGTCGAGGTGCAAGGGTATGAGTGGTCAGCAGCATTGTGGCGTCAATCTCGCGGCTTTAAGCTGCCTGCGGCGATGGTTCCGCCAAACGACCCGGCAGCCTCCTACAGCAGGCCGGCCCACCTGGCGAAATTAGGCAAGGATGCTATCCCGCTGGTAAAAGGTGGGGTACCGGGTTTTGACGAAAACAAAGACTTCAACTTTCTATTCGATCAAAATTATGAATGGATCGTTTCAAGCCTGGGAGTCGCAAGGGGGCGGGCATGATCAGCGACCAGGCGGGTATGCGTCAACTAACGACGCTCGACGGCGGTGGAATTCTGCTCCACGGCACCTATCACAAACCGCAGAGCTTAGCTGGAAACGAAGCGGCGGTATCAACTACGACGCTGGGGATAATGTTTACTAACGCTTTATCCAGCCCCCGGTCGCTGGTAGGCGACTCCGGAGTCTATTGGGCGACGTCGTTTGCGTCACTAGGCTACCCATCCTTCCGGTTCGATTTTCCAGGCTTGGGAGATAGCTACGGCGAGATACCAAACGATTTGCTGCGATTCACGAACCAAGGGGGCTATGCAGCTGTCGCCTCATCCAAGGCGCGAGAGCTGGTACAGAAGTACCAGCTCTCAGGAGTGGTCATGTTTGGCCATTGCTCCGGAGGGACGACCGCGATTTACGGTGCTTCCTCCTGTAAGGAGTGTAAAGGCCTGGTACTGCTGGACCCGGATTTGACTCTACCCAGAGCCCTGACGGTAACCTTGCAGCCGGGCCTGGTGCTTTGGATTCGGCGAAGCAGGGCAGGAGCTATTCTTCGGGCTACCTACGATCGGGTTCGTGCACTCAAGACGATACTTGGCAAGGGGGACCTGCCGCCAGGCACCAACTTCGACGTCATCAACCGGTTCAAGGAAGTTGTTTCCAGGGGGACGCCCATCCTTGTCTTAAAGGCGCCAGAGACCGCCATAAGCGGTGGCGCCGGCAAAGCCGACAGCTTAGATTATTTCGAGTATATTCGTTCATTTGCGGTGCGAAGCGATCAGATCTCGATTCGTACGATCGAGGATACCGACCACTCCTTCTCCAATCACGCGGGGCAGTTGGCGGTTCGCCAACACACGGAGAAATGGCTAAGCGAAAACTTCGCAGAGGGCGTCGCCAGCATTGCGCCCGTACAACAGCAGGAATCTCAGATTCAAGCGCCTTTGATTTCAAGGTAATCCGTTCATAACCCGCGTTTCGCCTGGAGATGAGTGCAGCATGGTTTTATTTAAGGCCGAAGTGGAGATCACGACCACAACCAGCACAGGGAAGCCTCCTCGTTCCGCAGCCGCTTATCTCGCTTCCATTCGGAAGCGGTTTCCGGTCAGCGGGGTAACGTTTCTAAAAACTCTGGTAAGCGATTACCAGATTCTTTCACGAGTGCGGAGTTTCGCATGTACTCTTGTCCAACAGTCATCAAAATACAAATCGATGACATTTTGAGGCCGTTTGTTATGCGGTTTTTGCCTTATTCGAGCTTATCGATAGCGGACGTCGACTTCTTTTGATCTTTCTCCTGGTGTTGTAAATTAGATGCTCCACTCAGCTGGGCAATAACCGATTAGAAGCGTTGGCGTGGCTCGTTTCTATACATCTTTCATTGTGATAGAGCATTTCTCTCTTAATTGCAAGGCCAGTGTATCCCCCTGCGCTACCTTGCGACCGGGCTCTGTTAGTTACACAGCATGCTTCCACGGATCAATCACCTAGCTCTTAAACCATAGAGGATAACTATGACTACTTCGCTCGTCGCCCCCGAAATTCAGAACCTATCGTCCATTAAGCCGCGGATTGATAGTGAAATTGACAGTCTGGTTGCTGCGCTTCCAGATCCTAAAGACCTTACTCCCGAACAACGGCGCGGGATCATAGCACGATACAGCGCTGTCCTCGAAGGTAACTTCATTTACTGGATGACGGCCGCTTATCTCTCTGTTCAGTCGGAAGAGGCACGTCCGATCCTGATCGATAACCTGAGGGAAGAAGTGGGCGATTGTCATCCCGAGATGCTGCGGAGATTCGCGATTGCAGCACATGCTTTCCCCACGGAAGCAGACCACATGGCAATACGCGAGGATTTGACCAAGGTTCGCCTGTACTTGGGCCGGCTGCAGGGCGTGCAGAACGTACTTACCATGGGCTTCTTTGAAAGTTACATTCAAAGATTCATGTCTTACCTGGCGGACCTCGCGGTGGCCCAAGGTTCTACGGACCTTGAATACACCGACGTACACGGTGTTTGCGACATTGCTCACTCCGAAGGCCTTTTGATGGCTCTGTCGGCGGAGGCATCGATCAATCCACCTGATCCGTCAGCTGATCTTTTTGAGGGAGTCAACGACCTTCGCGCTTTGATCCAGACCATCAACGGCGCCGGGCACGCGAGCGTACCTGCGGCGTAGCTTCGGTGAAAGGCCTATAGCTGGTGTTCTGTTGATAAGGCCATTCGTCTTGGTTCGGTCGAGTTCCTTTCCCATCCCACGACCATGGGTTCGCGACCCGGGTACGAAGGGGGATTGAGCTTCTCTGGCGCGAAGAATCGTGCGACAAGGAGAGCAGGGGGCGTCTTTAGGAAGACGTCCTTCGTTCGCCTGGAAAACTCACTTCTGAGGTTAACTGTAGGCGGCCTGACGCCGCGGCCTCCGGCGCTACAGTGCGGGAAGTGTTCGGCCATTTGTAGAAGTATTCCCGGCTTAGGGCCCAAGATATTCTTAGTCGCTTCACCTGTGTAGTTGTTTGATTTATCGATGTAGTTGTTTGATTTGTCGATGTAGCTGTTTGATTTGTCGATGTAGCGAAGCGTTCCCTGCTCGCAGCCCCGATTGGCGCTGCCACCCGCGAACGCTTCGATAAAACTGTTTGTTAGTAGCGCGAGCGAGCTATGCATAAGGAATCGGGTCACAAGTTATAGGATGCAGTTTGCCCGCGTACAAAGCTCCTCAAAAGGAAAAAAAATTGACCATGAATGCTCGATCGGAAATCGTAAATCAATTCAAGCAAGTCGCCCAGGAGCAAGACAAACGGCTGGCTCCGCTGACAGACGGGCTGGAATTGTTGAACTCGGGGCTGGATTCGCTTTCCTTCGCTATCCTTGTAACCCGGCTTGAAGACTCCCTCGGCATCGACCCGTTTACTGAATCGGAAGATGCTCAGTTCCCAGTAACGTTCGGTGATTTCGTCAACCTTTATGAACATGTTACAAAATAGCTCCGCCTCGCTTTGGGAGGCGGTCAGCAACACCGTCGACGCTTGCGACCCTTTCCTCTCCAGTGCGGAGATGCGCCTGTCTCTGCGCGATCTGCTCTCAGGGTCGATGCTCGGCGGGCGTTGCCAGGAACTCAGCGGCAGTTCTGTCGTCATCGCGATGACAGACCAGCTCATCGCTGCGGCGGCGCTTATCGAACTCGACGGAGTGGCCCGCCGGATGGTTTTATGCCCCCCTGACTTGCCGGCGGAATACCTGCCCTCGATCGTTCGGTCCGCGGAAGCGGATGCAATTGTTTCCGACCGGATCATCCAGGGTCCTGGAACCGCCAGGGTTAGATCCTTTATCCATTGCGATGGAAAAATCACCCCCAAGAGTTACGGCTCGACCGATCGCTATGAGACGGAGTGGGTGCTTCTGACGTCAGGCACTACGGGAGTACCGAAGCTCGTCGTCCATACCCTGGCGAGTCTGACGGGAGCGATCGACACCGGCAAACCGAGGAACAGTCACGTAATTTGGAGCACGTTCTACGACATCCGCCGTTATGGCGGTTTGCAGATATTCCTGCGCGCCATGATGACCGGCAGTTCCCTCATATTATCGAGCGCCCACAAACCGACGGCAGACTTCCTGGCCCGCGTGGGCGCACATGGCGTAACCCACATCTCGGGCACACCGTCGCACTGGCGGGGGGCGCTGATGAGTTCCTCGGCTCACCTGATTGCGCCCGAATACATTCGTTTATCGGGAGAGATTGCCGATCAGTCAATCCTTAATCACCTGGCGCAGATTTACCCGCAGGCGCGCATCGGTCACGCGTTTGCCACCACGGAAGCCGGGGTCGCCTTTGATGTGAATGACGGCATTACCGGGTTTCCATCGAGTGTGCTCAGGCGTACGCCGGAAGTGGAGATGAAGGTCGAAAATGGTTCTCTTCGTATCCGGTCGGCACGCACAGCGAGCCGCTATCTGGACGCAGAACATGGCCCGCTGAAGGATGCGGAAGGCTTTGTGGATACCACCGACATGCTCGACCTGCGAAACGATCGCTACCACTTCGTTGGCCGGCGAGATGGAGTCATTAATGTTGGGGGCCTCAAGGTGCACCCCGAAGAAGTGGAAGAGGTGATCAATCGTCACCCCGAGGTTCGGATGTCGCTGGTGAGAACCAAGAAGAACCCCATCACCGGCGCTCTGGTGGTTGCGGACGTTGTTTTGCGGGCGGCAAGCGGGCCTGAGGGCGACGGCGATCGTCAGATTCAGCAAGAAATACTAATGTTGTGCCGCGAGGAGCTTGCCTCGCATAAGGTTCCGGCCACGATCAATTTTGTTGCGACGTTGGCGGTTGGCGATTCCGGGAAGCTCATCCGCCGTGCGTAATGTGATTGTTACCGGGGGCAGTCGAGGATTGGGCCTGGGGATGGCCAGTAAGCTGGCAAAACAGGGCTATCGTGCCATTGCCATCGCACGCAAAGAAAGCCCGGAGCTGACGGCCGCAATGCAGGAGCACACTGAGCCGGGCTGCATTCAATTTGTTCCATTCGACCTGTCGGATCTTGAAGGAATCGCGGCCCTGGTGAAGAAACTGCGCAAGGACTTCGGGCCGATCTATGGGCTGGTGAACAATGCGGGCATCAGCGTTGATGGGGCCCTGGCCATGTTGCAAATTTCTCAGATGGAGCAGGTGGTGCGTTTGAATACGCTCTCGCCCATGGTGGTGACGAAAGCCGCGGTGCGCTCGATGATGTCGGACGGAGGCGGCCGCATCGTTAATATCGCGTCGATTGTTGCCTTCACCGGCTACAGCGGACTCAGTGTCTATAGTGCCTCGAAGGCTTCGCTCATCGGCTTCACCCGATCGCTTGCCAGGGAGGTGGGAAAGCTGGGGATTACTGTGAATGCGGTCGCACCAGGCTTTGTAGATACCGAGATGACGCGGGGCATGAAGGAAGAGCAGCGGGAACAGATTGTGCGCCGTAGCGCGCTCAAGCGACTGGTGGACGTTGAAGATGTGGCGAACGCGGTTGAATTTCTGCTGAGTGATGGAGCGAAGAACATAACTGGAACCGTAGTTACGGTGGATGCGGGTAACACGGCGTGAGCTTACTGCAGACAATGACGCCCACGCCCACTCCGACGCCCGGTTCGCCGGGAAAGGCTTGGCTTCGTGCCCTGGAACTGACGGCACCGATCGCGCGCAATCGCCATCGCCTTCTCTCCACGGTCATCGAGGAACGCGCAGCACAATTAGGCGATACGCCGGCGCTGCTCTCGGATCGTGAGTGCCTGACTTATCGAGAGCTCTCATGGCGGATCAATCAGTACGCCCGATGGGCGCTTGAACAGCGGATCGCCAAAGGCGAAGTGGTCGGACTGTTGATGACCAATCGACCGGAGTACCTCGCTATATGGCTTGGTATTACCAGCGTCGGTGGGGTCGTTTCTCTGCTGAACACCAACTTGACCGGCCCCTCTCTGGCCCACTGTATTAATGTTGTCACGCCTAAGCATGTGATCGTTGCTTCGGAGTTCGCCGGCCAGTTGGCCGCGGCTTTCCCCCTACTCTCGGTGCTTCCGGCAGTCTGGCTGCACGGCAACGAACCCAGCGCATGGCCACGGATTGATCTCGAAGTGGAGGCCCATTCGGGCGAAGCACTCGACAAGAACGAGAAGCGGACGACGACCATAGAAGATAGAGCGCTCTACATCTATACCTCCGGCACGACCGGGTTACCTAAGGCTGCCAACATCAGCCATGCGAGGGTCATGCAATGGGGGCACTGGTTTGCCGGCATGATGGCTGCACAGTCAACCGACCGAATGTATAACTGCCTGCCCATGTATCACAGTGTGGGCGGGGTGCAGGTGCCGGGGGCGATCCTGGTGGCCGGCGGCACTCTCATCCTACGAGAGAAATTCTCCGCCAGCCAGTTCTGGAATGATATTGTCCGCTGGGATTGTACGGTGTTCCAATACATCGGCGAACTTTGCCGCTACCTGTTGCACGCCCCGCCTTGTGCGAGCGAGACCGCCCATCGCATCAGGATGGCGTGCGGCAATGGGCTCGCGCCGGAAGTGTGGGACGGCTTCAAGAATCGTTTTTCGATTCCCCAGATCTTCGAATTTTACGCTTCCACAGAGGGCGGGGTTTCGCTCTTCAACGTTCAGGGCAAGCGCGGCGCCATCGGTCATATTCCCGGCTACCTAACGCATCGGTTCTCGCCCGCGCTGGTGGTGTTCGATGTGGAAAAGGGTGAGCCGGTGCGGGACGCGCACGGGTTCTGCATTCGCTGCGGTCCCAATGAAGCAGGCGAAGCGATCGGCAAGGTAGCGGATGACTCTAATGTTGGTAGTCGATTCGAGGGCTACACCAACACGGAAGCTTCAGAGCGCAAGATCCTGCGCCATGTGTTTGAGCCGGGCGACGTTTGGATTCGCACGGGTGACTTGATGCGCAAGGACGAACAGGGTTATTTTTATTTCGTCGATCGCATCGGCGATACCTTCCGGTGGAAGGGCGAGAACGTTGCCACGTGCGAAGTATCAGAAACGATCTGCGCCTTCCCCGGAGTGAAGCACGCGAATGTCTATGGTGTAACCGTCCCGGCGACAGAAGGCCGCGCCGGTATGGCTACCCTGGTCACCGAAGATGAACTCGACCTGGCAGAATTCCGCCAGCACTTGATGAACCGCCTACCCCCCTATGCGCGGCCTTTGTTTCTGCGGATCCGAAAGAACATGGATCTGACAGGAACTTTTAAATACTCGAAGACCGACCTGGCTCGGCAGGGATTCAACCCGGCCGCGAGCAATGATGCTGTTTATTTCAACAACCTGGAATCGGGCGCATTCACGCGGCTCGACCAGCAGTTGTATGAACGCATTCAAATGGGCGCCATTCGTTTCTAGGCCTGCAGTTGGTGGGGGAAGGTATTCATGTTGATCGACGAAATCCGGTCTGATTTCACGCAAGTTCAAATTGATATTGCGGATGGCCCCATCCTGCCCACGGTGACGGCGGAGGAGATTCGAACTTACCTCGCGTCTCGTTACGACTTCCATCAAACTTTGCCGCTCGAGGAAGTGGTTACCGATGTAGAAAAGATGTTGCGTACCTGGCAGGTCCAGGTCACGCACCCGCGCTACTTTGGTTTGTTTAACCCTAGCGTTACGCTGGCTTCAGTGGTGGCCGACACGCTGGTTGCCCTTTATAACTCTCAGTTGGCAAATTGGCGTACGTCGCCTGCCGCCAATGAGATCGAACGGTATACGCTTGGTTGGCTTGCGGAGAAGTTCGGCCTCCCCCGAAATTCCATTGCTACGTTCACCAGTGGGGGATCCGAAGCGAATGTGTCTGCGATCGTGGTCGCTCTCACCCGCGCGTTCCCCGATTACGGAGAACACGGTCTTCGCCACTTGAATGCCACTCCCTCGATTTATCTGACTGCTGAGGCCCATCACGGCTACAACAAGATCGCTCACATGACGGGTTTGGGACGAAGAGCGCTGCGGATCATCGCGACCGGTAGCGATCTGAAGATGGATCTGAGTGATCTGGAACGGCGCGTGGCGGAAGATCGGAACAATGGTTACCTTCCCTTCATGGTCATCGGAACAGCCGGTACGACAGCGGCGGGAATCATCGATCCATTACCGGAGATCGGACAATTCTGCCGCGAAGAAGGGCTGTGGTTTCACGTCGACGCGGCGTGGGGTGGCAGCGCCATCCTCGCTCCCAGCCTGAAGCATTATCTGGATGGTATCGGTGAGGCGGACTCCATCACCTGCGATGCGCATAAGTGGCTGTCGGTCACGATGGGTTGCGGAATGTTCTTCTGCCGCTACCCTGAGATCGTCGCCGAAGCTTTCCGGGCCGATGTTTCCTACATGCCGGGCAATAAGGCAGGGCCGGTGTTTGACCCCTATACCAACTCCGCACAGTGGTCGCGGCGGTTTATTGGCCTGAAGCTTTTCATGGCGCTGGCTCAACTGGGCGAAGGTGGCTATGCGGAAATGATTGAGCACCAGACCCGCATGGGCAACGTTCTGCGAGACGCGCTGAGGGATTCGGGATGGTCCATTCTCAACGCAACGCCACTGCCGCTGGTTTGCTTCACTCGGGAAGGGCTTGTACCCGCGGAGTTCCTGGCATCCCTGCACCAGCGGCAAATTGCGTGGATGTCAGAGGCGCGCGTGGGGAATATTGCTGTGGTGCGCGCGTGCGTTACCAGCTATAAAACGACCGAAAGAGACATTCACTGGGTGGTGAGCGAGATGAATCGCCTGGTCGGAATCACAGATGAAGAACAATTCGCCGGGATCGGCCAAGGACGGGTGAGCGCATGAAACGGGAAACCATTGCTATCCACAGCGGTTACGACATTGACCCCACAACCAAGGCGGTCGCAGTGCCGATTTACCAAACGGTGTCGTTTGCGTTCGACAGCGCCGAACATGCGGCGGCGTTGTTCAACCTGGAGGCCGATGGGTACCGGTATACCCGGATCAGCAATCCAACCACTGCGGTGCTGGAGCGCAGGGTCGCCGCGCTCGAAGGAGGCCGGGACGCGATGTGCGTGGCCAGCGGCCAGGCAGCGGTGACGTACGCTGTGCAAACTGTCACCGAGCTTGGGTGCAATATCGTTACCACTCCGCAACTCTACGGCACCACGCACACGCTGTTCGCTCACCTACTGCCCAGCCAGGGCGTGAGTGTTCGATTCGCGGAGTCGGATCGGCCGGATTCTGTAGAAAAGCTGATCGACCACAACACCCGTGCCGTGTTTTGCGAGAGCGTTGGTAACCCGGCTGGAAACGTGTGCGACATTGAGGGTTTGGCCCGGGTGGCGCATCGCCATGGAGTCCCGCTGATCGTGGACAACACGGTGGCCACGCCTATCCTGCTTCGGCCGATCGAATTTGGCGCCGACATCGTCGTCCATTCGCTCACCAAGTTTATGGGCGGGCACGGCACGACTCTCGGGGGAGCCATCGTGGATAGCGGCAATTTCCCGTGGCAAGAGCACGCCGACCGCTTCCCTATTTTCAATCAACCGGACCCCTCCTATCACGGCTTAATCTACAGCGAGCACTTCGGGAGAGGCGCTTACCTCGGCCGTGCGCGCGCTGTCTATCAGCGGACGACAGGGGCAGTGCTGTCTCCGTTGAGTTCGTTTCTACTTCTGCAGGGTATCGAGACGGTTGCGCTACGGGTAGAGCGGCATGTTCAGAATGGCAGAAAGGTCGCGGAGTTCTTACGTGACGACGACAGAGTCGCATGGATCACGTATGCAGGCTTTCCGGAAAGCCCTTACTACGACTTAGCACAGAAATATCTGGGTAATAACACCTGCTCTCTGATGGCAGTGGGCCTCAAGGGCGGTTATGAGGCTGCGGTCAAATTCTATGACGCCCTGAAGCTGGTCGAGCGGCTGGTTAATTTGGGCGATGCCAAGTCGCTCTCGTGCCATCCGGCCTCCACCACTCACCGGCAGATGTCACCCGAAGAGCAGCGCCATGCCGGTGTTACCCCTGAACTAATTCGCCTCAGCGTCGGCATCGAGCACATCGACGACATCATTGCAGATCTGAAGCAGGCCCTGGACGCCACCACCCTGGTCACGATGAAGGGAGACCCTGATGCCCGTTTTGTTTGACTCCGAACCCAGCGGCTGTATCAAGATCGGCCTGATCAACAACATGTCCGACGAGGCGCTTAAGGCGACGGAACGCCAGTTTGTTTCGCTGCTTGATTCGGCGTCGGACAACACGCCTATCCATCTGTCGCTCTACACATTGCCGGGAGTTCCCCGCAATGGCTTTACCGCCAGCCACATCAGCAGCCGCTACTCGAACATCGAAGATCTCTGGGACAGTGATCTGGATGGGCTGATCGTGACCGGCCGGGAGCCGATGGCGGCTAACCTGTCGGATGAGCCCTACTGGGACAGTTTTACCAGGGTGCTTGGCTGGGCACAGGAGAATTGCCAGGCGACTGTTTTGTCGTGCCTGGCAGCTCATGCTGCGATCCTGCACATGGACGGCATTCGGCGAGTGAAAAGGAATGACAAGGTTTTCGGGATCTACGAATGTGCGCGTGTATCCGATCATCCCTTGACGGCTGGGATGGCGTCGCAATTCAGGCTTCCGCATTCGCGTTGGAATGGTGTACCCGAAGAGCAGTTGACAGCTTGTGGATACAAAGTGCTGACGCGCTCGACGGATGCCGGCGTGGACACATTTATCAAGCAGCAGAAAAGGCTGTTGGTGTTTTTCCAGGGTCATCCGGAGTATGACTCCGATACCCTGCTGCGCGAATACCGGCGGGATGTCGGACGCTACATCAAAGGCGAGGCTGCCCGGTACCCGTTGATGCCCGAAAGCTATTTTGACGAGGCTACGGCCGGAGAGTTGACGGCGTTCCAGGAAAAAGCAGTTTCTCGGAGGAGTGAGGAATTGCTGCCGGAGCTTACCGCCATTCTTGGAAACAAGAAAATAGAGAACACATGGCAAGCCAGTGCCGCTGGTGTTTACAGGAACTGGCTGGGCCATATCTGCGCCCAGAAAGAAACCGTGCTGGTGTCACAGAGACTGAGAGTAATGGCAGACAGTGAAGAGATGGTGGGCGCTCCCTTTCTTCCGACACTTGCGTTTGGAGATGTGGGATAGACAGTGAATGCCCAGCCCTCAGTGGCTAAAGCCCTACTATTTTGGATCGGTTATGTACGGCCTAAAGGCCGTACCCTTCACAAACTTTGGCCGGAGGAGCAATGATTTCTACACTGCCTATGCCAACGGAGACGCACACGGCTCCGACGGCGACGAAGCTTCTGATCAACAATCGATGGGTTCCGAGTGAATCCGGCAAAACCTTCGCGACCATCAATCCCTCGACCGGCGAGGAGATTTGCCAGGTCGCCGAAGCCGATGCAGCCGACGTAGATAAGGCGGTTGCGGCCGCGCGGGCGGCCTTCGATCAAGGGCCCTGGAAGAGGATGAAAGCCTCGGAGCGGGGACGCCTGCTCCACCACCTGGCCGACCTGATCGAGCAAAATGCCGACCAACTCGCTCGCCTGGAAACGCTGGACAACGGCAAGCCCCTGTCCATAGCTAAGGCTGTGGATGTAACGAAGACCATCGCGTGCTATCGCTACTTCGCCGGCTGGGCAGACAAAGTTCAGGGCAAGACAATCCCGATCGACGGGGACTTCTTCTGCTACACGCGCCATGAGCCTATTGGCGTCATCGGCCAGATCATTCCCTGGAACTACCCGCTGCTTATGCAAGCCTGGAAGCTGGCTCCGGCGCTGGCAACGGGGAATACGATTGTGATGAAGCCGGCAGAGCAAACACCTTTATCCGCGCTCCGGCTGGGCGAGTTGATCGTGGAAGCGGGTTTCCCTGAGGGCGTGGTGAATCTGTTACCAGGCTTTGGCTCAACCGCGGGCGCAGCCATTGCCCGTCATATGGACGTGGACAAGGTAGCGTTCACTGGCTCTACTGAAGTCGGCCGCCTGATTATGGAGGCTGCGGCAAAATCGAATCTGAAGCGGATCTCTTTAGAACTCGGCGGCAAGAGCCCAAACATCATCTTTGCAGATACTGACCTCGATGACGCGGTCGAAGGCGCGCACCTGGGGCTGTTCGTGAACCAGGGGCAGTCCTGCTGCGCTGGATCGAGAGTCTTTGTAGAAGAAACGATCTACGACGAATTTGTAGAAAAGAGTATCGCCCGGGCGCGCAAACGTAGGGTGGGAGATCCGCTTGATCCGCGCACTGACCAGGGTCCGCAGGTGAGCGCGTCACAGTTCGACCGAATCATGGGTTACATCGAGTCCGGAAAGCGCGAAGGAGCGACCCTTGCCTGCGGCGGCGAGCGGGTTGGAGACCGTGGATACTTTATCCAACCGACCGTGTTCTCGGATGTTCAGGATGAAATGAAAATTGCGCGGGAAGAGATTTTCGGTCCGGTTATGAGCATTATCCCGTTTAAGGATGTGGACGAGGTCATTGCCCGGGCTAACCGCACCACTTACGGCCTAGCCGCGGGTGTATGGACACGCGATATCAAGAAGGCACATGCGGTTGCGAACAGCATGCGTGCGGGGACTGTTTGGGTAAATTGCTACCATGTGCTGGATACGAGGGCTCCGTTCGGAGGATATAAGCAGTCGGGAATGGGGCGCGAGTTGGGCGAATATGGACTGCAGCAATATACAGAGGTTAAGACAGTTACGCTTAAGCTGTGATTGGCACAAATCTTCACTGCGCTTCGCTCTGTCGAAAAACATTTCCAAGAAACAGCCGCCGAACCGCAGATCTCTCACTCCGCTGCGCTCCGGTCGAGATGACAAAGGGGATGGCAGTGCTTCCAGGGACATTAGTAGCTGAACAGGAGCCATTTTTCATCACCTTGGGTGGGCCGCAGGCCCATGATTCCTCTGTCGAAAATTAAACTGCAACGTCCAGGCTTTGAGTGGGTGGCCCAGGTCTCGCTTTTGAAGCAGTAAACCAGGGGCTGTCGCTCGATCGACGCAGAGTGCACAATGGATCGATGAGCGCGATCCAGCCAACTATCGAAATTAACGCCGACCGGCTGTGGAGGCGCATTGAGGCCCTTAGCTGCATCACCGATCCCGCTAAACCGTGGACGCGCCGCTCGTTCGATGCCAACTTTGAAAAGGGCCGCACATGGTTAGAGTCAGAGTTCAAATCCGCCGGACTCTCCGTCGCAGTCGACCCTGGTGGCAACCTCATCGGGCGCAGAGAAGGCAGCAGAGGCGGCTTAGGAGCGCTAGCCTCCGGCTCTCATTCAGATACCGTTCCCGCAGGCGGCCGCTTCGACGGAATGCTGGGCCTGCTGGCGGCTCTTGAAGCCGCGCAGTCCATGCGCGAGCAACACATCTCACTACTGCATCCGCTGGAGGTTGTCGACTTCCTTGCTGAGGAGCCCAGCGATTTTGGCCTCTCCTGTATAGGGAGCCGGAGTTGGGCCGGGGTGTTGACACCATCGGATCTTGCCCTGCGCTCTTCTTCTAACACCACACTTGCTTCCGCGATCAACAAGCTGGGCGGCCATGCTGAAGAGATTACGAAGGCCGTGCGCCTCCATGATTCAGTGGCAGCCTACGTTGAGTTGCATATTGAACAGGGGCTGGTGTTGCCGGAGCGCAATGCGGCGATTGGCGTGGTGACGGCGATCGCGGGGATTCGCCGGTATGAAGTAACGGTTGAGGGACGAGCTGATCACGCGGGCACGACGCCAATGTCTCTTCGGCAGGACGCACTCGTGGGCGCAGCGGGTGTCATCCGCATGGTTGAAGAGCTGGCGCGCACCCGCTCCTCCCAGAGACCTTATCTTGTAGCGACGATAGGGAAAATTTCCGTGGAACCGAACGCGATCAATGCGGTCCCGGGCTCAGTCCACATGATCCTGGAGACGCGCAGCACCGAAGACGCCGAGCTGGCAGAATTCGAGCGGCAACTCTGGCAACAAATCGAGCCGGACTTAGAACAACGCGGATTACGCCTTAAGGTCTCACCCATGAGCAAGACCGTCCCCACAGCGTGCTCTCCCATAGTTCAGGAGGCGATTGAACAGGCAGCCACAGGCGCAGGATTGAACAGCACGCACCTGCCGAGCGGGGCCGGACACGACGGTGTTTTTGTCGGCCGCATCGCACCCATGGGGATGATTTTTGTGCCCTGCCGGGACGGTAGAAGCCACGCCCCCGAGGAGTGGGCAGAACCGGCGGATTGCGCGGACGGCACGCGAGTACTTGCCGAAACGCTCCTCCTATTGGACCGAAGACTGACTTAGAGCCTGGGCTACGCGCAAACGTAGCAATGACGGAACGCACCCGTCAGTGTGCGCTTTCTTACCCTGCCACAAAGGATCGGGTGCCCATTCGATCTGTCCCTGGTTTTCATCACCTCGGGTGAGCCGCAGGCTCATGGGGACACCCGCTGAACCCGGTGCCCTTCCAGGACCGAGTGCTCACACACGCTCTAAAGCCCTGATTTTTTTAGGGAGCGTTTCCGCGGGTTTGAAAACCCTCTCCCCCGGACTGAAGTCCGGGGCTACACCTACCTGGCCGGCGGTTTCACCGTGTTTGGCGTTTCGGAACTAAGCAAATGAATCAGAAGCTGTTGCAGTTTCGGAAGGTCGACATCCGTTTGTGCGTGCACTTTTTGCAACGTGATTTTGGGCCGCGTCTGGTCAGTGTAGGTCAAGGTATCCCCATAGCCGGCGCCGTGATCGGTATTGACATCCATATAAACAAAACGTTCGCGCGTGATGATGGACGGGTCCAGCCATGCTGCGGCCGCTAACTCATCCCACAAATAGTTGATGGTCACCGGCTTGTGCGTGTATTTGACGACATATTGCGCAGCGACGGCTTTTGAACCCGCAAGACCGTCAAGTACTTCCGGCTCGAGGCGAGTTTTCAAAGAAGCATCGATGGTGGTCACCGAAATTTTCGGCCACCTGGCCTTTAACACAATGCCGGCTGCTTCCGGATCAAACCAGAAATTGAACTCATGCCTCGGATTGCTGGACCACTCAGCTGCCTCGGTCTGTGGATTCAGGCTTCCTCCCATCACCACCAATTCCTGCGCCAGTTCCGCGAAGTGCGAGTCCAGACTGACAGCCAAAGCAACGTTAGTAAGCGGCCCTGCCGCATAGATCGTCACCCGGTGAGGATATTGATGCACCATCCGGATCATGAAGTGGGCGGCATCTTCCTCTGCAGCCTTGGTGGTGGGTCTACCCTCCGGCATCGTGTCGTCACCCACCGCAGTGCCCCACGCTCCTTTATAGGACGGCGGCCCATACATCTGGTCTGCAAGCGCAGTCCATTCCTGGGTTCTGACAAGAGGGCCCAGCGCGCCGGAGTAGACACGCACATCTGTGCGTCCAATGATCTCGAGCAGACGAAGGGCGTGTGCGATCTCCGGGTCGCGCCAGCCATCCCCGGTGACCACGGTGACGCCAAGGACCTTCACATCCGGCGATTGCAATAGCACCAGCAGAGATGTCATCCCCGAGCCGCCGGGCCCGGCAGCATCCTGGTCCGCAATGACGTAGCGCTGAGCCTGCGCCGGGATGTTCGCGAGCAACAGCAGCAGAAACCATCCAAGTGACTTAACCAACTTTGCATCTCCTCGTAAATCCGTCTGGAACTCAGAGGCCGTTTTCAACCATCAACAGAAGGCGCTCTGAGAGAGCGCGAATATCTTTTTCAGATGCACTATTCAGCGGACCGTCGATGACCAAAAAAGCCAGGCCGTGCACTGCAGACCATGCCAGGTACTCTGCCCCGGGCCTTCGTTCTTGTGGAAGGACGCCTGTTGACACCAGCATGTCCAGAGCTGAATTAAGCAGTTGAAACGGGTTGAGGCCGCTCTTGCCTGTCTTGGCCGCATCCAGATCATCCTCTACGAGATCCGGAGTCAAGAATGCGGTTCGGAAAAGACCCCTCTCGGTGAGGGCGAACTTCAGATAACCTGTGCCTACCGCGCGCAGGGTGGCCCGGGCCGAGTCTGGCGGCGGAGCTTTTCGCCGTTGCACCTTGGCGATCTCCGCCTCAATGGCAAGCGCGAGTGAAGACAGAGCAGCCGCTCTGACCGCTTGCAACAGATCATTGTGACTGGAAAAGTGCCGGTATGCAGCATTGGGAGCAACCCCTGCCGACCGGGTCGCTTCACGTAAAACGACAGCCTGGGGACCACCCTCGCGCGCCAGATTTATTCCCGCCTCCAACAGGGCTCTGCGTAAGTCTCCGTGACGAAAAGTCTTACGAGCCGGGGGTGGAAGTTTTTTTTTGCTGTTCATCGGGCCTTGTGGACAGTGTACCTTTCCTATTGTATTTTTATTTGTGGACAGCGTACACATATTAGGGAGCCGGCTTGTGGTTCCCTGGAAACGTCAACAACGAAATCCGGACAGGTGACCTTTATGAGCAGTTTTGAAAGTTCTCCTCGCATTACGCCGTTTCTCTGGTTCAACAACAACGCAGCAGATGCCGTCGACTTTTACCTCTCCGTTTTCAAGAACTCCCGCCGGCTTGAGGAGATGCACAATCCCGAGGGTCATCCTGGGCCCGCGAGCATTCTCACCGTAGCGTTCGAACTTGACGGCCAGAGGTTTGTGGCGCTGAACGGTGGGCCCATGTTCAAGTTCACCGAGGCGGTCTCTTTTGTGATCCGCTGCGACTCGCAGGAAGAGGTCGACGAGTACTGGGAGAAGCTATCGGCGGGCGGCAGTGAAGGGCAGTGTGGCTGGTTGAAGGACAAGTTTGGCCTGTCATGGCAAGTCGTGCCCGCACGGTTTCCGGATCTGATCAAAAATCCAAAAGCAATGCAGGCCATGCTCAAAATGAAGAAATTGGATATTGCTGAACTTGAGCGCGCAGTGGAGGATCAGGGAGTTCCAACTTACCGCTGATCATTTATTCGAGCCCGGCTAATTGGTGACACATCTTTTCCACAAGAGAGGGCAACATGAGCACAACAGCGCAACAGGAAGTAACCGCACCCGTCACGCTCAAGACCGGCGATTTCGTCTGGCATGAATTGAGAACGACGGACGCCAAGGCAGCCACTGACTTCTACACCCACGTCGTGGGATGGAAGACGATCGCTTCGGGAGACCCGAATGGGATTCCCTACACTCTTTTATCGGTCGGCGACTTGAGCACCGCCGGACTCATGCAACTCACTCCCGAGATGCAACAGGAAGGGATGAGACCTGCCTGGGTTGGCTTTATCGGAGTCGACAACGTCGATGCTTATGCCAAACGAGTGGAACAAGCCGGCGGCAAGCTGCACTTTGCGCCGATGGACATTCCAGGCATTGGCCGCTTCACCTCGGTGCAGGACCCGCAGGGCGCCACCTTCCTCCTGTTCAAGGGTAGCCTGGAGTACGCGCCGCCACGTCCTGCCGCGGGCACGCCAGGCACCGTCGGCTGGAACGAACTTTCCGCGAACGATGGGGAATCTGCATGGCCCTTTTATTCCGAACTGTTCGGCTGGAAACAGGACAGCACGATGGATATGGGACCGATGGGGACTTACCGCATTTTTAACAACGGCGGCGCCCCCGTGGGCGCGGTGATGACGCGCGACCACAGCAAGTCCCCGGTCCCGTTCTGGCTTTACTACCTTAACGTCGAAGACATCGATGCGGCCGTAACCCGCATTCAGGACAAGAAGGGCCAGGTTTGTATGGGTCCCCACCAGGTACCCGGAGACCTGTGGATCGTTCTTGGCAATGACCCCCAGGGAGCGCTGTTCGCGCTTGTCGGCCCCAAAAAGCAGTAGCCTTCCGAGTGGCTACGCACCTCCAATTGAAGTGCGTAGCCACAATGAATCGGATCAACGACGCGCGCCGGCAGAGGCGATCTCGCGGAGCTGCGTCACGGTGTGTTCCACTTCATCGTCAGTGGTATAGAAGTGAGGAGCAATACGGATGCCGGCTTGCGGCCGGTAGTCGACGAGGATTTCGCGACGCGCCAATTCCTGGGCCGCTTCCTTGCCGTTGGGCGCATCCAGGATCACGACACCGCCACGATTTCCGGGTTCGCGGGAGGTTCGGACCGGAATACCCGCTTCATCAGCCAGATCGATGAGTAACTGTGTCTGTCGCATCGACTTCGCGCGGATATTCTCGACCCCGACCTGGTTGATAATTTCATAACCCGACCGCGCCGAGTACAGGGCGGGAACGTTGGGCGTGCCGTTCAGAAAGCGCATGGCATCCTCCGCGAATTCAATGGGGCCGGCCTCAAAACCAAATGGCTCCCGGTGAGCCTGCCATCCTGTGGCCGCGGGTTGCAGTTGGTTCCACAAATCGCGGCGCACATACAGATAGCCCGCGCCGGGTCCGCCGCACAACCACTTCACCGACCCGCCGGTTGCGAAGTCCAGTTGCAGTTCCCGTACGTTCACCGGAAGGCATCCAGCTGACTGATACAGATCGGCCACCACCATCGCTCCCACCTCATGAGCGCGGCGGGTGATGGCCGCCAGATCCTGCACGTATGAACTGCGAAAGGCGACGTGCGAGACTGAGACGAGGCGGGTCTGCTCGTCAATCGCCTCCAGCATTGCCTCGAGCGGCAATGTCATGCCGTCGGCCGATGCCGCCCGCGTTACCCGCGCTCCCTGGCGCTCCAGTCCGTAGTAAATGTAGTCGTTCGAGGGAAAATTCAGACCGTCGGTGACCAGCTTATTGCGGGGCTCGCGCCAATCGAAGCAAGAGGCCACGATCCATTGACAAATGGAAACATTCTGATGCATCACCACCTCGCCCTGCCCAGCTCCAATGATGGAGCCGATTAGGTCGCCGACGGTCACCGGCATCTGCCACCAGCCTTCTTCCCAGGCGCGAATGCCTCGCGTGGCCCAGATATCGGCAAATTGCTGCAACTGCTCAGAGACTCGCCGCGGCATCGCGCCCAGCGAATGGCTGATCATGTAGGTAGTGTGCTCAAGGATGGGAAATTCCTTGCGCCACGCCAACAGCGGATCATTCATAAACAGGCCGCCTCCGCAGTCTCCACGCCAGGTAAAACAAACCCAGCGCCGGCAATCCATACGCGAGGGTCATGCGGAACTCCTTGGTGAACGCCGTGGTCAACAGAATTGCCGCCACCAACCCGGCACCCAGCAAACTGGCATAAGGGTAACCCCACATGCGGAACGCCAGCGGTTTGCCGGTATGGGCGCGGCGAAAATAAAGGTGGGTCACGAATATCATCATCCAGGCGAACAGCCCGCCAAACATGGAGATAGCCAACATCAACGTAAACGATGTGCTGGGGAACAGCACAATGAGCAGGGTCGCAAGTGCGATGCCGATCGACGACAGCAGGAGCGCGGCAACCGGCGTTCCACGGCTGCTCAACTTGCCTAATTGGCGCGGTGCGTACCCTGCCCGTGCGAGCGAGAACATCATCCGGGCGGTGATATACAACTGGCTGTTCATGGCGGAAAGCGCCGCCACCAGGATCACAAAATTCACCACGCCTGCGGCAAAGGGAACGTGCGACCGCGCCATCACGGTTACAAATGGGCTTTGCCCCTTCCCTGACTCAATCCAGGGAACAATGCCCAGGATGATCGCCATCGAAAGAAGATAGAAGAGCACCAGGCGCGCGACCGTGGAGCGGTATGCTTTGGTGATCGCCCTGCGCGGATCTTCCGCTTCGCCCGCCGCGACCGCGATCATTTCAATGCCGAAGTAGCTGAAGATAGCGACCGCGACGGCCACCCACATGCCCCACGCACCCTTAGGGAAAAATCCTCCGTGCGCTGTGTAGTTGCCAAGGCCGATCCCCGCGAGCAACCACCCACCCAGCAGGATGAACACCATGATGGCCGTTACCTTCAAGGTGGAAAATGCATACTCGATCGAGCCAAACACTTTGACGTCAAACGCATTCACGGCGATCAGAATCGAGGAGAAGCCCACGATCCAAACCCAACCTGGCACGGCCGGGTACCAGAACCGCATATATACGGCAATCGCGGTCACTTCCGTGCCCACGGCAAAGACAATCGCTGACCAGTAGGCATAGCGCACCAGGTATCCGGCCAGGGGTCCAACATAAAACTCCGCCCAGGCGCCGAAGGAGCCTGACGTCGGGTGGGCAACCGTCATTTCAGCCAGGCAACCCATCAAGAGAAGAGCGATGAGCGCGCCGATCGCATAGCTGAGGATTACCGCCGGGCCGGCAAAACTGATGGCAAAACTGCTGCCGAGAAAGAGCCCAGTTCCGATTGCGCCTCCGATGGCGATCATGGTGAGCTGCGCGGAAGTGAGCCCGCGCCGTAATCCCTTTTCGCGGTTCTCAATCGCATCGAAGCGTTCAGCGCTCATCGTTTTTGTGTCCGGCTTTAATTGAAGGGTCTCGCTCTTTGTACATGGATCCCAGGATTTCCTGTCGAGATCCGTGGCGCTGATTAATAGTATGCGGTTTTCTCAAGGAAAACCGCATACGTGGTCGTTGCCAGCAGCGCGAAGGAGGAAATCCGGGTACGCTCTCTGGATGCGAGGATTTTCCGGCCCATGCGCTCGAGCGCGGAGCAATCGTACCTGTCGCTCTTTGTCCTGGCCTGACCTTGGTCTAACCTATTTATAAGGAGTCGCCGTCAATGCGGATCAAAATACTGTGGGCGTTTGCAAGGTTGGCAGCGCTTTTGGCTGTCTTGGTTGCTGTGCAGACATTCGCACAGGATCCTGCAGCATCAGCCCCCGGCACGCCGCAGGCAGCAGGCAGACAGATCTTTCTTACCCGTTGCGCCTCCTGCCATGGCACTACCGGCAATGGTGGTGAATTTGCGCCCGCCATTACCACCCGCATCCCTTTGCGCAGCAACGACGATCTCATTCGCATTCTTCATAGCGGCTTGCCTAGCTCAGGCATGCCCGCGTTCCCAGATCTTGTCGATCCGGACCGGGCCGGCCTGATTGCCTACTTGCGCACGTTGCGCCCGCCCGACGGCGCAGAAGTGACGCAGGTGACCGTGCAGCTGGAAGGCGGCGGCAGTCTTACCGGCTCAACCCTCAACCGCTCGGCCACAGGCATCCAGCTACTCGGTGACGACAAGAAGGTGCACCTGCTGCGCAAGACAGCCGACGGCCGCTATCGCGCCGTGACCTCGCAGCAGGATTGGCCCAGCTACAACGGCGATACGGTGGGCTATCGTTACAGCAATGCAACACAGATCACGCCGGCCAACGCCGGCCGGCTCGCGCCGGTGTGGATCAACACCATCCGCAATACGCGCGAACTGCAATGCACACCGGTGGTAGTCGACGGAATTATGTACGTGACCGCGGTCAACGAGGTGTATGCCTTTGACGCGGGCAGCGGCCGTTCCCTTTGGCATTATCAGCGTGCGCGTACGCAAGGCATCGGCGGAGTGGCCGCCACCGGCGCGAACCGCGGCGTCGCCGTCGCCGGAGACCAGGTCTTCCTGGCGACCGACAACGCCCATTTGATTTCGCTTAACCGCTACACCGGCGCTCTCGGTTGGGAGACCGAGATGATCGACTGGCACAAGAATTACAACGGGACGGGCGCGCCGCTGGTGGTAGACAACATGGTCATCGCCGGCATTGCCGGGGGCGACGACGGCGCGCGCGGCTTTCTTGCCGCGTATGACCAGCAGACAGGCAAAGAAATCTGGCGGGTATGGACCGTGCCCGCGCCGGGCGAGCCTGGCTCGGAAACCTGGACCGAAGCGTCGCTGGCGCATCCCAGCGGCGCGACCTGGATGACCGGCTACTACGACAAGGAGTCTGATACGTTGATCTGGCCTGTTGGCAATCCCGGCCCTGACCTGATCGGCGATCAACGGCCGGGAGATAACCTCTATACCGATTCAGTCATTGCGCTTGACCCGAAGACGGGCAAGAGAAAATGGTACTTCCAGTTCACGCCCCATGATGTGCATGATTTCGACGCGATGGCCCCCTCGGCTCTGATTGATACCGACTGGCAGGGCAAGCCGCGCAAGTTGCTGGTGCAGGCCAACCGCAACGGCTTTCTTTATGTGCTGGACCGAACGGATGGCAAATTTCTCTTCGGCACTGCGTACACACCGAAGCTCACCTGGGCTTCCGGTCTTGATGCTCAGGGCCTTCCCATCGTGGTGCCGAATATGGAGGCTACGCGTGAAGGAAGACTGGCGTGCCCGTGGCTGAATGGTGCTTCCAATTGGTATTCCAGTTCATGGAACCCGGTGACCAAGCTGTACTACGTGCAGACCAATGACAAGTGCGGCATCTACACCCGGACTGACATGCCATTCCAGCTGGGCCGCGGTTATATGGGCGGATCATTCAGCGGCGACCCGGCAGACCCAGGACAGCGCATCCTGCGCGCGCTCGACATCCACACGGGTAAGGCGGTGTGGCAAATCGCGCAAACGGGCGACGGCTCCAGTTGGGGAGGCGTGCTCTCCACGGCCGGTGGTGTGGTGTTTTTTAGCGCCGACGATGGCAGCTTCTCTGTTGCTGATGCGAGAACGGGAAAGATCCTTTACACGTTTGAAACCAATCAGTCACCGCATGCCTCTCCCATGACGTACACGTTCGATCACAAGCAGTACGTAGCTGTGGCTGCGGGATCGGACGTCATCGCGTTCGCCCTACCTTAGACAAATTTCAGGTTTATCTCCCTTGACAAAGAGATTTCTTCACACAAATATCACCGTTTATTCAAGCATCAGGCTTGTTCTATTTTTCTGCGACTATTTACATCACGCAGCCTTGAATCGGGGAAATATTACATTCGCAGTGAAGAATAGCCTGGGCAGCATGTAGAGACCGCACGAGAACGGCAAGCAATACTCTCCTATCCTGTAATTCTTGCTACGCATACCGAGCGGATGACGAACCATGACCCGTCGGTCCACTCTGCTATGGTAAGTACATTGGTTTTACTACTATCGCCAGGTTTCGATTGCCATCTTTCGAATCTATGCGCCGCATGCTTTGCATAGCAGGCGCCGTAGCTCTCCGCATGGCCATCGAACAAGCCACCGTGATCCATGTGCGATGCGTCTCGGTCATAACACCCAATCTGCAGGCCAACGCGACTCGAAGCGTTTGCAGAACACCAGATTGGTCCTTGGCAAACTACTGAGAAGGAACGATTAACGATGTCAATTTTTATCCCCGCTTTGTCACGCCTCAAAACAATCACGGATACATATGTATCCTCCGGCCATTCTCGTTCTCATCTGCGCTTCAGCAGCTATCGCTTTGCGACGGGCCGGCAACGCATGTGGTATACCCTCGCAGGCCTGGTCTTTTGCCTGTTTGCCCAAACCTTTGCCCACGCGAGCACCTACTATCTTTCGCCCAGTGGCAGCGACTCCAACAGCGGCACATCAGCCAGCGCGTCCTGGGTTTCGCCTAATCATCCATTGAACTGCGGCGACGTGATCGTCGCCGCCGCAAGCACAGGATATTCAGAAAGCAATTTCTATACCGGCAAGTGGGGAACGGTGACCTGCGCAGCAGGCAACAATGTTGCGTGGCTCAAGTGCGCTACATTTGATGCTTGCAAGATAAGCACAAACGCTAATCAAGGTATGTGGGTTGATAAGAGTTATTGGGGCGTTCAGGGCTGGGAAGTTACGACGAGTGCGTCTGATATTTATGGAACGTGCTTTATAGCGCAACCAAATTATGCGCATCCGGTAGAAATTCACCACATCATCTTCGCCAATGACATTGCGAATGGATGTTCTCAAACTGGTTTTGCTGTGGTAAATCACGGCAACGTCAGCGTAGACTATCTCGCCGTGATAGGAAGCATTGCCTACAACGCGGCACAGGGAAGCAATAGCTGCGCAAGCGGAATATCTATCTACCAGCCGGTGCAATCGGATTCGTCCGCCGGTACCCATATCTATATCGCGGGTAACTTTTCTTACGCAAATCTCGAACCGCGCGAGTGCAACGGCGGATCTCCCACCGATGGTGAAGGAATTATCTTTGACTCGTTAGATGGCAGACAAGGCGGACCTTCAGGCCCCTACGCCGCCCAGGTCGTGGCCTATAACAACTTAGTGGTTGGCAACGGTGAAAAAGGCATCTACGTCAACAACAATAGCAACGGATCTTCCCACGCAACGGTTTGGTTCAGTCAAAACACAAGCTGGGGAAACCTCACCGACCCGAATCAGTCATGGTACGGCTGCGGAGAGATTGCCATGTACGATTCAGAGGATACACATGTAAGCAACAATCTGGTATCTACCAAGAGTGCGACTGGGTGCGGCGGCCATCCGATTTATGCGCTTACCGTTGAGACCGGCGATGACACGGACTCTGTCGTTAACAACTATGCCTATGGGTACAGTGGCTACAACACGTTCGTGTACGCGGCGAGTTCATTCTCGTTGGGTTCGACAAATCACCTTGGCGTAAGTCCCAACTTCACGGATCCTGTTGTCCCTGGCGCGCCAAAATGCGGCGGCACATCCAATGTGCCAAGCTGCATGTCATCCGTCATCGCCGATTTCGTACCTAAAGCAGCAGGAGCCCAAGGGTTCGGATACCAGAAACCCAGCTCCACATCGGTCAAGGACACCCTATTTCCACATTGGCTGTGCACCGCCAACGTTCCAGCCGGCTTAGTTACTATGGGATGTAGCTGATAGGCCCCTTAGTAGATTGAGATCGCCGCCTGCTCGTCGAAAAATGGACGGGCAGGCGGCGATTTGTTTTTAAGATCGCTCGCTCTGCTTTGTGGCCCATTGGGGTCTATAAAGTCGCAAGCTCCAGATCTTTTGAGGGGAGAGATTTGACTTTCCCACCCTTCGCAAAGAACGCGAAGGATGGGGCACCCGGCCATTGGTGGCAAGGATAGAACTTCAAAAGCACGTTCATTTTTCCCAGCCGTCAGTTGTGAATCTGCGCCGCTGCGACTGCATCCAAGGTGCTGGAGGATTTTTTCCAAATTTGCATGCAGCAGTCGATATAGGTAGAGACCGGACAGGCACCCATCCGAATGTCATTATCGCGAATGCATTCCCGGATCCAAAGGCTCGGGCACGGGCGGTCGGCGTTTGGGGCGCCGTGGCCGGGGTGTCTCTGGCGCTTGGCCCGCTGCTCGGCGGCGCGCTGACGCAATCCGTGGGCTGGCGCTCTATCTTCTGGATCAACCTGCCCATTGGCCTGACAGCGGTCACGCTCGCTGCCCGATTCGTACCAGAGTCCAAAGCAGCCCGAGCGCGAGCCTACGATCCTGTGGGACAGATTCTGATTTTTACCGGCCTCGCTTCTCTCACGTATGCAGTGATCGAGGGGCCGCGCGCCGGTTGGGGGTCTCCGCTCATCGTTGGCCTGTTCGCGCTTGCCGGCGCCGCGCTTGCTTGCTTCCTGCTGTATGAGCCGCGACGCAAGGAACCGCTGGTCGACTTCCGCTTCTTTCATAGCGTGCCTTTCAGCAGCGCCACGCTGCTTGCAGTCTTCGCCTTCGCCTCGTTCGCCGGCTTTCTGTTCCTCAACGCCTTGTACCTGGAGCAGGTCCGCGGTTTGTCGGCCTTTCATACAGGACTCTGTACGCTGCCCCTGGCGATCATGATGATGATCTGCGCGCCCCTTTCCGGCCGACTGGTAGGCAGTCATGGGACACTTCCCTCATTGTTGATGGCGGGCGTGGGTTTCCTGATAAGCACCCTGTTACTCACTCGCCTGAGCGTAAGCACTCCGCTAGCCCTGCTCATGTTGGCCTACCTTCTGTTTGGAGTTGGCCTGGGTATGGTCAACCCCGCAATCACCAACAATGCGGTCGCCGGCATGCCTTTATCACAAGCTGGGGTGGCCGCAGCGATCGCATCGACCGGGCGACAGGTGGGGGCTGCGCTTGGGGTGGCGGTCGCCGGAACGGTCGTCAATGCCCGCCACACGGGAGGAGCGGACTTTACCCAGGCGACTCATCCAATCTGGTGGATCATGACAGCGGCCGGCGCGATCATTTTGCTGCTCGGTTGGGCCTCGAATACAGCTTGGGCACACGCCAGCACGGACAGGGTAAAGTCTCTCTTAGCCAATCACGGCAGGTAAGCGAAGAGCTGGCTGCCCGGTTGCTCTCATTCGCGAAGCCAATATTGCGTTCGCCCCAACACGGAGACCCCAATGAATCCACGTACTTTTAACTTGGTTCCCCCGTCCTCCAGAGAGATTAGGCACTTGTAGGTCTTGCCGTTCGCCGGGTCGAGGATCGTGCCTCCGGACCACCCATCGCCATCCTTCTGCAGATCCCAGAGGATCTTCAGGCCTACCACGGGTTTTCCCTTCTTTTCACCGGTGCAGTCTTCGCAGACGGGATTTGGATTTTTCGGGTCGGGGTCGACCAGCTTCTGGACCCGTCCGTACAGCTTGCCGTGTTCCTCCCAGATAGTAACCACCGACTTCGGCTTGCCAGTGGCGTCATCCACGGTTTTCCACCGGCCGACGGGCGAATCCATGGACTTCTCTGCACCGGCTGCTGCTCTCAGCCGGGGCGCGCAAGCGGATCCAAGCAAAACGGAAAGGGCTAGACCCAAAACGAACCGAGATCTCATGGAATGCCTCATGTCCTTCGGAGACCTAGATCGCATGACCGGCGCTTGCGTTGTCTGCGCGTTCAAGGATCGCCACGCAGACTTTGCGTTCCGAAATCATAAATGGGCATCCCTGTTGAAGGCGAGCACAGCTGAAGAACGGCACGAGCGGCCACGGATCAGGCTCCGGGAACGGAACCTGCAATCAGAACCTGGCGTAGAACCTCGCTCATCTCATTTACCGTCCAGGGCTTTAGAATCACCGCGTCGAAGCCATATTCGGCAAAGTGGGACATGACCGGGGCGTCGGAATAACCGCTGGAGACGATGAGCCTGGCCGAGGGATCTAGCTGCTTCAGCATGGCAGCGGCTTCTACGCCACCCATCCCACCGGCCACCGTCAGGTCCAGCAGGACAGCGTCGAACCCGTTGCCTTCTGCTTTGGCCGCTTCATACAAGGCGACGGCTTCAGCTCCGTCGCGAGCCGTCTGCACATCGTAACCAAGGTGGTCGAGGACCGCCTTAAACAGGATCTGAAGAGCCTCATCATCATCCATTACCAGCAGGCGCCCGGTGCCGGTCTCGGCCGCAACGGCGATGGGAGTCTGGGACAAAGGAGCTTCGAGCGAGGCAGGCAGATCAATGGTGAATGTTGAGCCGACGCCAGGTTCGGAATCCACGGAAATGTGCCCACCGTGCTTGACGACGATGGCATAGGCCGTTGCCAAGCCCAATCCGTTGCCGCCGGTCTTGGTGGTGAAGTAGGGATCGAAGATGCGCCGGAGCACCTCTTCCGGGATGCCGCGGCCGTTATCGGAGATAGAGATTCTAACCCGGGGGTCGGCCGCGTCCACGCCGACAACATTGCGGGCCTGCACTTCGATGGTTCCGCCTCCAGTCATGGCCTCGCGCGCGTTGATGAGGATGTTATGGAGCACCTGGCCGATCTGACCTCCATCGACCTGGGCAGACCAAAGGCCTTCCTCGATGTTGACTTCAATGCCGGCCGGGGAGCCGGTACGTGCGAGATGAACAGCTTCCGTGACGAGTTGGGCAATCGAGACGACGCGCCTGACCGGAGCTCCGCCTTTGGCAAAGGTCAGTAGTTGCGATGACAGGAACTTGGCACGCTGGCAGGCATTTGCTGCTTGATCAAGGAACTGGTGAGCAGGTTCAGTGAGGGTCAGTCGTCCCTTCGCTACCTCTATATTGCCTTGCACGACGGTGAGGAAGTTATTGAAGTCGTGGGCAATACCTCCTGCCAGCACGCCAATCGACTCCAGCTTGCGGGCGCGTAACAGTTCCTCTTCTGTCTGTTGGCGCTGGGCAATCTCCGCCCGCAGTTGCTCGGTAGATTGCTGCAATTCGGCGGTGCGCTCCTGGACGCGCAGCTCCAATACCTGATTGAGTGCCGCAGTTTGACGGTTGGCAGTGCGCAGATCTTCGACTAAGTCACGGTTCTCGATCTGCAACCGGAGTGAGGAGTCCACCAGGCGGTAGATTCGCCGGGTGGTGACCAGGGTGGCAAGGGTGAAGACGGCCGCCAGCAGCCCCATAGCGACGTGGGTTTTATCCGCCTGCACGAAGAAGCGGATCGCCGGGATCATACCCACGGGAACCAGGAAAGCCAGGAACGCCTCAGGCCGGGGAGCCAGCACGGAAGAGGCGCCGAGCATCATCCCTCCCAATACAAAAATGAGAAAGACCTGGTTGTTGAGATGAGCGGGAGAGTAAAGGAGAACACCCGCAGCCCCCCAACCCGCGCCTGCTAAAGCGACGCCGGTGGTGAAGAGGTTGCGCCATCTGGCGATTTCATTAGGCCCTGGTGATGTGTGCCAGTAACGACGCGCCAGGACAAACCTGGCGATAGAAACGAGGGTGATGTAGAGCCACCAGCCGATGACCACGGGCTGGGAAACAATCCCCCATTGCAGGCCGGCCAGGATGGTAGCGGCCAGTACATTGACCGCCACCCCGAGGTTTGCGTTGGCATACAGGAGCTTAAGCTGATACGACAGTATTTGT
>Ga0302180_10000301_pt1 | contig 41371 bp, 37 predicted proteins | sample I_Palsa_E3_2_FD_200575 | JGI IMG/M metagenome (GOLD analysis project Ga0302180, IMG submission 200575) | Peat permafrost microbial communities from Stordalen Mire near Abisko, Sweden - I_Palsa_E3_2 | ecosystem: Environmental > Terrestrial > Soil > Palsa > Peat permafrost | place: Sweden...
CGCGCGAATTAGCGCGCGACGCCCTCAATCTCTGTCCGGCGACGTCGCCACATCAAGCGCCTGCACCAATTCCGGCGGGCTGAACACCGGCTGCGAGCACGCGTTGCCCGAACAGATGAATGCCGCCGCACGCGCAAGCTCGGGATAACGCACGTCCGGGTTCGGCATCGCGCCTTCGCGCTTATCCCACCAGTCAATGCGCCGGTAGCTGACGGGAAAGCGCAGCGCTGCCGCATGCAGGCTCTGCGCGCTCCCGTCATCCTTGTGCCCGACGATGGTCACGTGCGTCGGATCACTTGCAATCTCAGCATCGGCGAGCAGTATGCCGGTGCGCAGGTGCTGGCCGTCGGCGATCTGTGCCGCGGCCAAGTAGCGCATCGCGTGACGGGCGCGCGCTCGCGCGCGCGCATCGCCGTCATAGCGGTAGAGTGCGTTGGCGAAACGCGCAACTCCAATGTTCTCATCCACGTCACGCACCGCTTCGCGAAATACTCCGCGTGCGCCGCGTGCAACCGCAACCGTGGCGTACCCGGCGCCCGGCGCCGCGAACTGGCTGTCAATGAAGTCGAGCGCCTGGCGCGCCTCGTTGAGGTAGGCACGCTCGCCCGTTGCGACGTAGAGCGCAAGATTCCCCTGCCCCATGGCGAGCGTGTCACCGAGAGCCGCGGGCGCGGTGGCGTCGCCGTCGTGGCTGAATCCGCCTGCGCCGGTTGCGCGCTGGCTTGTCATCCAGGCTGCCGCACGGCGCGCCCGGGCAAGGTAGCGCTCGTCGCCTGTGGCATCGTAAAGCGCCGCGAGGGCCGTGATCTCCCAGCCGTTCTCGCGCGCGTACACGTGGGTGTCGATATGCGGATTGGGATGCCGGCGCCGCTCGGCGTCGCTCATGGCGTAGAACTTGTGACCCGTCAGCTGCGCATCGACGTCCGCATCCTGACTTACGTAGACGACACCGGCGGCGCTGGTGAGAAAATTTTGCACATAGCGGTCGATGTTCTGCGCCGCCCTGAGGAAGGCCGCATCTGCGAGCACGCGGTAGCCTTGTGCGTAGAGGCGAACGTACTGCGTCTGGAACGACATGATTTTCTCGAAGTGCGGTGACTTCCAATCGCGCGCGTCGGAGTATTGGAAAACGCCGCCCCACACCGGATCGATGAGCGCCTGTGCGGCGCTAAGCGTAGCGCGCGCCATCGCCGCTTCCCGCGGCGCAGTCTTGGCGTGTGCGAGTGCGTACTCGAGGCTGTCCGCGTCGATGAACTTCTGTTCGCTTCCCCAGCCCGCGTAGCGCGTGTCGTAGGATTCAAAATAGACCGTGCTCAACGCGCGGCGCTGCCCTCTACTCAGGAGCGCCGCGCGCGCCGGCTGCACTTTCTCCGCGGCAACCACCGAGGGCCCCGGGGATGGGTCTTTGATGATGGCCGCAAGAAGCGACGCCATCGCCTCGGGCGCAAGGTAGCCACGGCGCTTCACAATCTCCGCACCGTCGGCGCCGAGCACGATGGTCGCCGGCCAGCCATAGTCCTGGTAGCGCGCTGCCAGGGCCGGATCTGCATCCTGGTCGACGCGCACCGCAATGTACTTTTGAGCGATGAGCTCTGCGACCCGCGGATCCTGGTACGTGGTCTCATCCATCACGTGGCACCAGTGGCACAACACCGCCTCGAGATCGAGCAGCACGAAGCTCTTTTGCGCCTGCGCCCGTGCGAACACATCATCACTCCAGCCATGCCAGCTGATGGCGCCCGCAGGTGGAGTAGTCGCGGCATGCGCGGCCGCGCAGGCAAGTAGTGCCACCACACACAAAAATCGCTGCATGAATGCTCCGGCTGCGGTAAATACTGGCACCCTCGCGAACGGGCGCTTCTCTCATACGCAAAGAGACCCCATACGGATGCGTAGGATGTCGAGATAGTTGTCGTAAGATATTGAATTTGCTTATAAATGGACATGAATAAAGACTACAAATATTACGATCTCATCCTCGGCGCCTACGTCTGCGTGCTCCTGTGCGCGAATTTGATCGGACCTGCAAAAGTATCGACGGTCTACCTGCCGCTCCTCGGCCCGGTCACATTTCTGGCGGGTGTTTTGTTTTTTCCGATTTCCTATCTCTTCGGCGACGTCCTTACCGAAGTCTATGGCTATGCGCGCGACCGGCGCGTGGTCTGGAGCGGCTTTGCCGCGTTAGTGTTCGCCGCCCTGATGGCAACGGTCATTGTCCATCTGCCGCCCCGGGACAAGAATTCCGCCGTCGAAGTGATCTTCGGCAACACGCCGCGCATCATTGCCGCGTCGATCGTCGCATTCTGGTGCGGCTCCTTCGTCAACAGCTACGTGCTTGCAAAGATGAAGGTATGGACGCGCGGCCGCTGGCTGTGGACGCGCACCGTGGGCTCGACGATCTGCGGTGAGCTGGTGGACTCGGCATTGTTCTACAGCATCGCCTTTGCCGGCCTGTGGAGCACCGACAAACTCGTGGCGATCATGCTGACGCAGTACGTGCTCAAGTCCGCTTGGGAAATCATCGCGACTCCCTTGACCTACAAGATCGTGGGTTTTCTCAAGCGTGCGGAGCACGAGGACTACTACGACCGGGGTACGCGTTTCACGCCCTTCTCGCTCAAAGCCTGACGCCCGCGACACGCCGCGAGCGCACGTGCGCGCACGCGTCCGAAACACTGAAGTCCCGCCAGCGAATCTGGGATACTACGTCTCGGCCTCTTCCCAAGACACGCCATGCTGCAGCTCGACTTCAAGGACGCGGCGTCCGATCACTCGGCAAGCCTCGGGCCAGCCCAGACCTTCAAGTTCTCCCGCAGCGTCGTGTGCGATGAGTCCCGCGGGCATGTGCTCGCGACCTATCGCAGCGACCAATGGGAGATCGAAGGCAGCCTGTACACGGGATTCCAGTGCAGCCGCCCGAGCCGCATCTATTTCGAGGACGCGACGGGCCGGCGCTCCTACGGCTGCGGCCCCTTCGCCGGGATCGTCGTCACGCGCGGCGCATTGCACATTGGCCATCAGCTCTTCGCTCACTATCAAAACCGCACGCAGCTGTGGCATTGCTACGCCTTGAGTTCCGACTGGCCCGTCATGATCCTCAAAGCAACCACCGCGGCCGAGGCCTACGCCGCAGCCTGAGGGCACGCGCGCTTCCGCGTTATCCCGGGGCGCCGCGGAAGCCCGGCAGAGTGCACGCTGCGGCGCTTTTGGCGAGCAGCAGTGCGGCCGCCACCGCACGCATGAAATCCTCGTGCGTCGGCCCGACCACAATGCGCTTGCGAAAAAAGTCCGCCCACGCAAACTCGCAGAACGCGGTCGGCGTCTTGTCATAGCCGCCGGCCGTGCGCACGAAGCCTGCAATGGAACGGTAGACATCGTCGCGCAGCTCCGTAAGGTGCTTCGGTATCGCGGTGAAGGGCTGCCGCTGGCCGTGTTCGTCGATCGGATGCGCCCAGCGTTTCTCGCCCATTTCGCGCCAGAAGCCACTCGGTTCGAGCGGCGTCAGGTCCGCCTCGATCAGAAAGAATCCGCTTTCGATGCCGGCTTCGAGCGCGGCGCGCGCCAGGTGGTGATGGTCGGTGATATAGACGCGCTCGTCCGGCCCATAGACCGCCGGGATCATGTGTTCGGCCAGAAAGTCGCGCTGCTGGTGCTTTTTCAGCGCCTCGAGTTCCTTGCGCTTGACGCTGACCTCAATGAACCCAATCGTGATTTGCGTCGGACGCAGCTTGTGAATAGGTGCTTCGTGCTGGCGCGCCATCTCAATCCCCGCAGAGCTCAAGCGCGGGGAGGTTACACCAAAGCCTGCGCACCCTCTTGGCAGCATTCGCAGGCGCGTTGTGCGTCGTGCGCTGCACTGCGCGATGCAAGCTAAAGGGCGCCCGCGGCGCTGAACGTGACGCAAAAGCGCGCGCCCTGCCCGTTCTCGCCGCTCGTCACCTCGACTTGCGCAGCGTGCAGGGACGCGATCTCGCGCACGATGGAGAGGCCAAGCCCGCAGCCGTCGCCGTCCGCATCCGGAAGACGGTAGAAGCGCTCGAATATTTTGTGCCGTTCCGCAACTGGAATGCCGGGCCCGTCATCCTCCACCGCCAGGCGCGGCGCGGCGGCAGCCTCGACGAGCAAAGTGACGCGGCCGGGGCTGCGCCCGTAGCGAAAGGCATTGTCGATGAGATTGGACAAAAGTTCGCTCAACAGGCGCTCATCACCGCGCACCCACACCGGCTCCTGCGGCACGACCAAACCAAAATCCAGATCCTCTTCGAGCGCGCGCGCGATCCACTCCTCGCCGACGCGGCGCGCGAGCAGCGTCAGATCCACCCTGCCGAACTGCACCGCCACCGCCGCCTCGGGCTCGGTGCGCGCCAGCGTCAGAAGCTGCTGAATCAGGCGCGCGGCGCGCTCCACGGAACCATGCAGCGCACGCAGCGCAAGGCGTTCGGACTGCGGATCGGCCGCGCGCTCCGCGCGCTCGGCATGCAGCATCACCGCCGCCAGCGGCGTGCGCAGCTGGTGCGCCGCATCCGCCACGAAGCGCTTCTGTGCGCCGATGGCGCTGCCGAGGCGCGCGATGAGCTCGTTGATACGCGTTGCCAGCACGCGCGCCTCGCGCGGCAGGCCAGCTTCGGATACCGGCGCAAGGTAATGGTGGTCGCGCGCCTCGATCTCGCGCGCGAGGTCCGTCAGCGGCTTCAGCCCGCGGGATACGCCAAGCCACGCGAGGAGGAGCGCAATTCCCAGGAGCGCGATCTGCGGAGCGACCATCACCAAGAGGATCTCGCGCGTGAGGGTTGCGCGTTTGATGAGGGTTTCGGCCACCGTCACGGTCACAACATCCTGCGCGCCGGCGGGCGCGATACGAATCCACACCAAGCGCACCGCCTGATCATGCACGGTGCCATTGGCGAGGCGAATGGCGCCGAGCGGCGATGGCGCCTCCACCGGCAGAGCCGCCTCGCCCGCGATGAACCCGCGGCTTGCGGATTGGATTCTGTAGTAGGTCTTGTCGACCTCATCAAACTGGAACACTTCGAGGCCGACGGCCGGCAGGTCAAACACGACCTGGCCGGCGCTGGTGCGCACCGCCTGCGCGAGTGAGTGCGTGGAATCGATGAGCCAGCGGTCATAGACGAGATTCGCGAAATGCAGCGCGGTGAAATACGATGCGACCGCATCGAGCGCGAGCAGCAGCACGAGCGCGCCGCCGAGCCGCAGCAAGAGACTCACCCGCAGGCTCGTGCTACTCATCTCCGGGAATCTCCAAGAGGTAGCCGAAGCCGCGCAGCGTGCGCACTGTGAGCCCAAGGGGGCTCAATCTGCGCCGTAGCCGGTGCACGCACACCTCGATCGCCGTATCGGACGGCGGTTCCGTGCCGCGCGCGAGCCGATCGGCAAGGTCCTCGCGGCGCACCACGCGCCCGGCGCGCACGGCGAGCGCTTCCAGGAGCGCAAATTCGCTCGCCGGCAGATCGACAGCCACCCCGCCCAGGCTCACGCGCGGCTCTCCGGGAGTCAGCACCAGAGCGCCGATGCGGATTTGCGCATTGCGGTCCGCGCGCTGCCGCCGCAGCAGCGCGCGCACGCGCGCCTCCAGCTCCTGCAGCTCAAAGGGCTTCACAAGATAGTCATCTGCGCCTGCATCGAGCCCGGAAACGCGGTCCTCCAGCGCATCACGCGCCGTCACCACGAGAATCGGCAGACCGCGCAGCTGGCGGCGCAGGCTGCGCACGAGCGCAAGGCCGTCCATGCCCGGCAAACCCAAGTCGACAATGGCGAGGTCATAGTCGCGTGACAAGAGGGCGTTGAACGCCTGGTCGCCCGCAGCGAAGGCGTCGACCTCGAACCCGGACTGGCGCAGGAGATCGGTCAGCGCTTCGCGCAGCTGACGGTCGTCTTCAACAATGAGGAGGCGCATGTCGTGCGCGCGAAAGGTTAATGAAAGCTTCCCTCACTACACTCTCAAGCATGCTGCCCTCTAACGATCGCCGGCGGCTGTTGCCGTGCCTGCTCGCTGCACTCGCTGCCGGCGGCGCGGCGGTGCACGCCGCGGCACAGGATGAGGCCGCGGACAGCATCGGCCCCGAAGCCGCGCGCGGCGCGGATAAGGTGTGGACACTGCCCGAACTCATCGATGAGCTCAAAACGAGCAGTCCGCAGCTCGAGCAGGCGCATGAGGCCTATCTCGCCGCAAAACTGCAAGTGCCGCAGGTGTCATCGTTGCCCGCGCCGCAGGTTTCGCTCCTGGAGCAGGCCAACACCGGCGGTCCCTTCGATTTCAAAAGCTCCGCGGATTTCTTCGCCTATCCAAGCTTCACGCAGCCCTTCCTGTGGCCGGGCAAGCGCGGCCTTGCAGGGGATGTGGCAACCGCGCAGGCGGAAGTCATCGGACGCCAATATGACAGCCTCGTGATCCAGCTGGTCGCGCAACTCAAGCTTACCTTCTACCAGCTCATCGCGCTTAAGAGCGAGCGCCATTACATGGACGAGGATCTGCAGCGCCTCGAGCAGATCAAGGAGGTGGCGAAAGTTCGCTACGCCAACAATGCAGCCGCATTCGTCGATTTCCTGAACGCGCAAGTGGCCGTGGGCTCTTTGCAGAACGAGCGCTTCGGCATCGATAAGCAGATCCAGTCCGCCGCGGAGCAGATCAACACTCTCGTCGGCCGCACCTCGCAGGCCGCGCTTGCCGTGCGCGACGCCGGCAGCGACCCGCATCTGCCCGCGCAGCCGCTCGCGCAACTCATTGCGCTGGCGCAGCGCACGAATCCACGCATCGCCGCCGATGCCTCGCAGCTGGAGGCGGCAGACAAGAGTCTTTCTCTAGCGGAGAAAGCATTCTTTCCCGATTTTTCAGTGAGCGTCGGCGCCTACACCGATCCGGCGCTCGATCGCCCGGATTCGACGCGGCTCTACTCGGTGGGCGTCAGCGTCAATCTGCCCACCTGGGGATACCAGAAAGAGCGCGCCGGCGTAGGCCAGGCGCGCGTGCAGCTGAAAGCGGCGCGTGCCGGGCAAAGCGCCGATCTGCAGCAGCTGGACCTTGCGGTCGCCAACGCCTATCACGCTCTGGAGAGCGCGCTGCAGCAGGTCAAGTTCAATCACGAACGCCTGCTGCCGCAGGCGCAGATGGCTTACCGGCTGGCGCTTGCAGGCTACAGCAGCAACGGCGGCACGGCATTTTCGGATCTGCTGACAGCGCAAGGCAGCCTGCGCGGCGCGGAGCTGAGCCTGCTGCAGGCGCAGAACGCGGCAAGCCAGGCCTATGTGGGCCTCGTCGGCGCCATCGGCCGCGAACCGGACTAAAGGAGAAGCCATGTGCACATCGATCCCGATCCGGATCGCGGCGTTCCTGAGCGTCGCAGTCGCCGCCGTCTGTGGCGGCGCGCGCGCGCAAAGCCCAGGCGCCGCGCACGCCGAGCACGGCTTCAGCGAGAATTTCGTCAAGACGGCGCTACCCGTGCAGGAGCTCGTGGCGGACAGCCTACCCATCACCGGCAAGCTCGCGCTCGACAAGCAGCAAACGCGCATCGCCGCGGCGCGCGTGGCGGGCCGCCTGGGCCGCATCTTCGTTTTCGAAGGCCAGTCGGTGCATGCGGGAGATGCGCTGGCGGAGATCTACAGCCCCGACTACATCTCCGCCGAGAACGAGTTCCTGCTCGCCAAACGCTTCCACGACACGCTCGCCGCGGACGCCACCGATGCCGAGCTGCGCGACGATGCGGACCTGACGCTGCGCTCCGCGGCCAACAAGTTGAAGGTGCTCGGCGCATCGCCGGCAGATATCGCCGCCCTCGGAGAGCGCGGAGCTATCGCGGAGTACTTGCAGGTGCGTGCGCCGATCAGCGGCGTCGTCACGCAGCGCAACGTGGATCCGGGGGGTTACCTGAACGTGGGCGATGCGCTGATGGCGCTCGCCAATCTCGATACGCTGTGGCTCTTCGCCAATACCTACGATGCCGACTATCAGTACCTGAAGCTCGGCGAGGCGCTCGCGTTCGAGACTCCCTCGCTGCCCGGGGAACACTTCACCGGGCGGATCGCCTTCATTGCGCCGAGCGTCGATCCCAATACGCACACGCTGCCCATACGCTGCGACGTGCCGAACCGTGATTTTCGCCTGCGTCCGGAAATGTTCGTGCGCGGCGAGCTCAAAGTCGGCGAGCGCATGGCGCTTATCGTGCCGAAGAGCGCCATCATCCATATCCGCGATTCGGACTACGTCATCGTCCACGGCAACGGCAAGGACTATCGGCGCGTCGCCGTGCGCGGGCACGCCATCGAGGCCGATCGCTACGCCGTGACCGCCGGGCTTGCCGCCAACGTGCCGATCGTCACCGACGGCACGCTCCTCCTGAGCGAGATGACCCACGAGGAATGACGATGACGGCGCCCCGCATGACGTCACGGTTCATCGATCATGCGATCGCGAGCCGCGGGCTCGTGCTGCTGCTGTGTGCGCTCCTCCTGGCTTTGGGCGGCTACTCGTTCCGGGCGCTGCCGATCGAGGCATATCCCAATATTGCGCCGCTCAATATCCAGATCATCACCCAGTGGGCCGGCCGCAGCACCCTTGAGATCGAGCGCCAGCTGACCATTCCCATCGAGACGGCGGTAGCCGGCGTCCCCGACGTTGACTCGGTGCGCTCCGTGTCGCTCTTTGGCCTCTCCGTCGTCACCATCAAATTTCGCGAAGGCGCGGATGATTTCAGGTCGCGCCAGAACACGCAGATGTATCTCGCCGGGGTCAGCCTGCCGACGGGCGTCGCGCCGACGATCAGCCCGGACGCCGATGCCACCGGCGAGATCATGCGCTACCGGATCGCGGGCGATAATCCGGCCATTGACATCATTGACCTCAAGAGCCTGCAGGACTGGGAAGTCTTCAAGAGGTTGAAGGGTGTTCCCGGGGTTGCGGACATCAACGGCTTCGGCGGCATGGTCAAGCAGTATCAAGTGCTGGTCGACCCGCAGAAGCTTCTCTACTACAACATCACGCTTGCGCAGCTTGCACAGGCGCTCAGTAACGGCAACGCCAACGTGGGCGGCGGCCTCATGCCAAGCGGCGAGCAGCAGCTCGTCGTACGTGGCGTGGGGCTGGTGCGCACCCTGGATGACATCCGCAACATCGCCGTATCGAGCCTTGTCGGCACGGGCGGCATCGGCAGCCCCGCCGGCCTCAAGGCCCCGGTTCGGGTCGGCGACGTCGCGACCGTGCAGTTCGGCAACGCCGAGCGCCTGGGACAGGTGCAGTTCGATGGGGACACGGAGACGGTCGAGGGCATCGTCCTCATGCGCCGCGGCGAGAACGCAAGCGTGGTGCTCGCGCGCGTACGCACGCGGGTGAACGAGATCAACGCGAGCGGCACTCTGCCGCCCGGGGTGAAGATCGTCCCGTTCTACGACCGCCAGGAGCTCCTCGATCTGACGGTGCACACCGTCACGCACACGCTCCTCGTGGGCATCACCCTGGTGCTTGTCGTGCTGTGGCTCTTTCTCGGCAATCTGCGCATGGCGCTCATCGTCGCGGCCATCATTCCGCTGGGGCTATGCGTGTCCTTCAGCGGCATGAACTGGTTGGGTGTGCCCGCGAACCTCATTTCGCTGGGCGCCATAGACTTCGGACTCATCGCCAATGCCGCGGTCATCGTCACCGAAAACATCATGCAGTATCTCGAGCGCGAGCACCGGCGCACTCTCGAGGCGTTTCGCCAGGCGACGGCGGAAGTCGCGCGCGCGATGATCTTCTCAACGGCCATCATCGTTGTCGCCTACGCGCCGCTCTTCCTCCTGGGCGGAGTCGAGGGCAAGATCTTCGAGCCGATGGCCTTTACCATGGGGCTTGCGCTCCTTGCCTCCATCCTCCTCAGCATCACGTTCATTCCGGGCGCTGCGGCAATGTTATTCGCCGGCAAGGATGTGCTGCGGCCGCCCAAATTCGTGCAGTGGCTGCAGCAGGGCTACCGGCGCCTGCTCGCCTTTCTGATTCACTATCCGATCAGGCTCGGACTGGTATCGCTCATCCTCCTGGTGCTGTCGGTGTGGCTTGCGATGCGCCTGGGCTCGAGCTTTCTGCCGACCCTGGAAGAGAACAACCTGTGGATCCGCGTGACGCTGCCCAACACTGTGGGTTTCGACTATTCGGCGCGCCTCGCGACGCAGATCCGCCAGGAGCTCATGCGGCAGCCGCAGATCCGCGACGTCGCGGTGCAAATCGGCCGCCCGGATGACGGCACGGACTCAACCGGCATCTTCAACCAGGAATACGGCGCCTATTTCAAAACCCCGCAGGAGCTGGGCTACGTGGTCGACCGGCAGGCGGTGATCGAGCGGCTGCAGCAATACTTCGACGGCATTCCCGGCATCGATGTCAATTTCTCCCAGTACATCCAGGACAATGTTGACGAGGCGCTCTCGGGCGTGAAGGGCGAGAACTCGGTGAAGCTCTTCGGCCGAGACCTGCATGTGCTCGAGGCGCGCGCCGCCGAGATCAAACATGCCCTCGAGCAGGTGCAGGGAATTGCCGATGTGGGCGTGTTCACCGAGCTCGGCCAGCCGACGCTCAATGTGACGGTGGATCGCATCGCCGCGCAGCGCTTTGGCCTCAACGTCGCCGATGTCGAAAATGTGGTGCTGAATGCCGTCGGCGGCAACGCCCAAAGCCAGATTCTGGAGGGCGAGCGCGTGTTCGATCTTTTCATGCGCCTGCCGCCAGCGGCGCGCAGCGACCCGGAGGAGCTGCGCCGCCTCTTGATCGATGCGCCCGATGGCAGCCGCGTACCGGTAAGCCTGGTCGCCGACGTCAAGGTCACGAACGGGCCGTTCTTCATCTATCGCGAAGCCGGGCAGCGCTACATTGCCATCAAATTCGGTGTTCGCGGGCGCGACTTGGGTGGCGCCGTCGCCGCCGCCCAGGAACTCGTCAATCGCGACGTGCATCTGGATCGCGGCTACACGGTGCGCTGGGACGGGCAGTTCAATGAGATGAAGCTCGCGCAGCAAAAACTCCTGGTCATCATTCCCATGGCGTTGATCGCGATCTTCGTCCTTCTGTGCCTGGCATTTCGCGGCATCAAGGATGCGACCCTCGTCTTGATCAACGTGCCGTACGCCGCGATCGGCGGCATCGCCGCCTTGTATTTCGCAGGCGAGGACCTGAGCATTTCCGCCGGCATCGGCTTTCTGTCCCTCTTCGGCATCGCCATCCAAAACCTCGTGATCCTGATCACGAGCATTCGCGAGCTCGCCGGCGAGCCGGGCAGGACGCTGCACGAGGCCGTGATCGAGGGCGCATCCCGGCGCTTCCGCGCGGTACTGATGACCGCGCTCCTGGCCGCGCTCGGGCTTGCTCCGGCGGCCTTCTCGCATGCCATCGGTTCGCAGGCGCAGCGGCCGTTGGCGCTGGTGATATTTGGCGGCATGCTGTCAACCACCCTTTTGACGCTCCTCATCCTTCCGGTTGCCTTCGCCCGGGTCAATGCACGCGCGACTCCTCCACCCGCCAGCGCCTGAGCCGCTCCCGCGCGCTCCCGGGGGTGCGCGAAAACGGCCTTTTCGTCGGAAAATGGCGACAGTGCACAATTGCGCGAAGGCTTCATCACAGCTTCATGATTCTTGATGGCGCGGGCACGGATTTTTGGGGTAATCTTGCCCTCATCTACACGGAGCGTGCCATGCGAAGTCGATTGGCCCTGCACGTCAGCTTGCTCTTGGCAGCGTGCTCACTCGCCGGCTGCGGTGCCCTCACCAACGTGTCGGCGACTTCAAATGTCACATCTCAATATTCCCACGTCTGGGTGACCATCCAGGACGTTAAGTTCAACACCAGCGCAACCGCCGCAGCCGGCGACAGCAGCTGGCTCGACTTTCCCCTCACGATCCCGGTAACCATTGATCTTGCAACGGTGACCAACGGGGGACTTGCGGTGTTCGGCAGCTCATTGAAGATCCCGACCGGCAATTACGCGCAAATGCAGCTTTTGCTGACGGACACGACGGCGCCGCTTACGACATCGGCGCAGACGGCGGGCCTCATCTTTAACGATCAGGTGGGATACCTCGATGCCACCGGCGCTGCCCTTACCGCGCCGCTTGATCTCGTCCATCCGGAAAACGGCATCGTACTTTCCGTATCGCTCAGTATCCCGAGCAACCTCAAGGCGGAGCTCGAAGCTTTGAATGAGGGCGGGTCCGAGTCGGCAGACGAGGAGGATGAGACCGGGACCACGACATCGACCGGCCTTGCGACGACGACGACGCCGACGACGACTGGCGAGCTAGGGGTCGCCACAAGCACCTGCGCGACGACTACCACGGACACGGCGACCACGACGCCGATCACCACGACCACCAACAACTGCACGAACGGCGTTGCGACCGCGACGTTCACTGTCGGCATCGACTTCGACGCCGAGAAGGATCTGGTCCCGTTCACTTACAGCGGCCAGCCGGGCTTTCTCCTGAATCCGCATCTCGTCGCCTACGACCTGTCGACGGCGGGAACCATCCAGGGCACGATCACCCTGCCGACGGTCTCGGCGACGACAACCGCCAGCGGTAATCCGGCGATCGAAGTCAGCGCCGAAACCTTGAGCAGCGACGGCACGCGGCACGTGGTGGTGAAGAGCGCGCCGGTTCTGACCGACGGCAGCTTTGTGCTCTATCCGCTGGCCACGAACGCGTCGACGACGAACACGACGACGACAACGACCTATGACCTCGTTATACACGGCCCCAACATCCAGACCACGATCATCCAGTCCGTAGCGCCGAGCGTCGCGGCGCCGGCGGCTGCCACCAGCGTCACGCTGACAATTTCCCCGGCAAGCGCACCTGATTACCTCGTGAACGTTTCAACGGCAACGGGTTTCAGCAGCGCCGGCGCCCTGGTGCAGTTCTACCAGACCATTCCCGTCAGCGGCGAAGTACCGTATGTCGTCGCGCAGCAGCCCATCGATCCCTTCAACAATGATTTCGCCGGCGACGCTGCGCTGGCGATGGGCACCATTGCGGTCTCCGTCTATAGCGGCGGCGTGAACACAACTCCGGTGAGCGAAGCACCGAGCGAAGGCGAAAACACCTACCAGGTCGCGGCGATTGCTCCGAACTTCAACAACGGCACGCTCGGCACCAAAGTCACCGCGCCGGCCGAAGTCACCGCCACGACGCCTGCGGTAGTCGTAACCCTTGCGCCTTTGAACGTGGCCACCGGTGGGACGAGCGCGACCCTTGAGGTCGCAACCGCCGTGGCCGCCCCGGGCAAGTACACCAACGGCGATCTCATCCTCAGCCAGAACGGCGCGATCGTTGCGGTAGCCCCGATCGGGGTCGCGCTCGATCAGAGCTCAGGGTCCGTCACGTTCAGCCACGTGCCCGGCGGCACGTCGAGCCAGACTCTTGGCACGGGCGTTTACGATCTGTCGGCGTGGGTGTGGAATTCCAGCAATCCTTCGGGCACATTGACCCGCGTCGCGAGCCCGACGAGCATCAATCTAAGTAGCGGCACCTCGAGCGGCGCCACCATTACCATCGACTGATCAGGCGCGCAGGAGCTGCGCGAGCACGCGCCGGTAGCGCGCCGCGATCGCCTCGCGCCGGATGTGCTGCCCGCCCGACACGAGCTTGCGCCCATGGCGCCACACGCAATCGATCGCCGGCGTGCGCGCAGCGAAAATCCAGCTGTCGAGAAGCGCATCTCCCTCGCGGTAGAGGAGCGCATCGTGCGCCGTGTCGAGGCTGACGATATCCGCTGCGGCCCCCACGACGAGGCCGCGTCGCTCGCCGCCGAGCGCCTGCGTGCCACCGCTCACCGCCGCTTCCAGGAGGCACCGGCCTGTTGAGTGCTCCAGGCCGCGCGCGAGCACGTTGCGCCGCCGGTGAGTGAGGCGCTGCGCGTATTCGAGCGTGCGCAGCTCCTCGGCCGCATTCACCATAACGTTGGAGTCCGTGCCGATGGCGCAACCGCCGCCGGCGGCCAGATATTCGGACGCGGGGAAAATCCCGTCGCCCAGGTTCGCCTCCGTGATCGGGCACAGACCCGCGATCGCAGCGCTGGCGGCCAGTCGATGCGCCTCTTCCGCATTGACATGCGTGGCATGCACCAGGCACCAGCGCGCATCGACCGGCTGGTGATCGAGGAGCCACTCCACGGGGCGTCTTCCGCACCAGGCAATGCAGTCATTGACTTCCTTCACCTGCTCGGCAATGTGCAGATGCAGCGGCGCAGTGGGCGCGAGCGCCACGAGCGCGGTGAGCTCCTGCAGGGTGACGGCCCGCAGGCTATGCGGCGCGACGCCCACGCGCGCATCATCCAGAGCCTGCACCGCGCGCCGGCTTGCCTCGAGGAGGCGTGCAAATCCGTCAAGATCATTGATGAAGCGGCGCTGGCCTTGCCCCGGGGGAACGCCGCCGAAGTTGCTGTGCGCGTAGAAGACCGGCAGCAGGGTGAGTCCAATGCCGGTGTCTTGCGCGGCGGCGGCAATGCGCGCGGCGAGTTCGCCCAGATCCGCGTACGGCGTGCCATCGCGATCGTGATGCAGGTAATGGAATTCGCCGACGCGCGTGAAGCCCGCCTCCAGCATTTCGGCAAACGCAAACGCGCTGATCGCCTCGAGATCCTCGGGACCTAGGCGCTCGACGAAGCGGTACATGAGATTGCGCCACGTCCAAAAGCTGTCGGCGCCCGGGCCTGCGCTCTCGGTCAGTCCCGCCATGGCGCGCTGGAACGCATGGCTGTGGACGTTGGGGATCCCGGGCAGCGCCACGGCGTGACGTTCATCCTGCGGCGCAGCTTCAACGCCGACCTCGATGCGCTCGATGCACCCGGCGGCGATGCCAACGCGCACCTTGTCCACCCAACCCTCTTCGAGCAGCGCAGCGCCGAACCACAGGCTCACCATGCGCGACATCCCCCTGCCTGACCTTCCAAGCATAATAGCAACCGGCTACCGGCGCTGACGGGAGAGCAATGCACGGGCTCACAAACTGGCTGCATGTGGTGCGCAACGACGCTCCCCTCATCCTCAGCATGCCGCACGCTGGGGTAGAAATTCCTGCGCCGTTCGCGGATGGTCTCGTGTCGGCGTGGCTTGCCCGGCGCGATGCGGACTGGTGGATCGACAGGCTCTACGACTTTGCGGGCGCGCTCGGCGCGACCGTCATCCGCACGACAATCTCGCGCACGGTCATTGACGTGAATCGCGAACCTTCCGGCGCGTCGCTCTATCCCGGGCAGGCGACGACGGAGCTTTGTCCGACGACGACCTTCGACGGCGAGCCCTTGTACCAGGCGGGTGCCGCACCGGAGGCAGCCGCCATCGCCCGGCGCCGTGAGACTTATCATGCGCCCTATCACGCGGCGCTCGCCGCCGAAATTACGCGGCTGAAAGCACAGCACGCGGCAATCGTTGTTTACGACTGTCACTCGATCCGTTCGCGCATTCCCCGTCTCTTCGCAGGCGACCTGCCGAACTTCAATCTCGGTACCTATGATGGCGCGAGCTGCGCGCGAGCCCTCGCGGCGGCGGTCGAGAAGGTGTGCGACAGCACCGCCTTTTCACGCATCACCAATGGGCGCTTCAAGGGTGGCTATATCACGCGTCATTACGGGCGGCCCGCGCAGGGCGTTCATGCCCTGCAGATGGAGCTCGCCTGCCGGGGCTATATGCGCGAGGAGCCTGGACCGGTGGAACCGCAGTCCTGGCCGCCGCATTATGATCAGGAGGATGCGGCAGCCATGCGGCAAGCGCTGGCGCGGATCCTGGAAGCCTGCCTCGAGTTCGCGCGAGCCGTGTAATCGTTACCTGCGCCGTTTGAGCCAACGGTACAAGTTACGCAAGCACTTGCAGATTCCTGTGGCGCTGAACGCCCATGGCGATTTTAGGCCTGGCACGTCCAGTGCATGCTCACTTAAAAAGCGTAAACGCGAGCGCGAGTGTCGCCAGGGAGTGTTATGTGAGTGCCGATCGCCGGGTCATGAAGGCAGCCGTCCTGCTTGCCTTTCTCGCCGTGGGCGCCATCCTTTATTTTGCGGCGGTGGCATTCATCCCCGTCGCACTCGGCCTTTTCTTTGCGCTGCTGCTCTCGCCCGCGGTTGATCGCCTGCAACGCCTGCGCATGCCGCGCGGGCTTGCCGCGGCCATCGTGATGCTTGCGCTGCTCCTCGCAGGCGCGGTCGTCGTCGATGGAGTTTCAACTCCAGCCAAGGAATGGCTCGCGCGTGCCCCGCAGACTCTGCGCAAGCTCGAACAGCGCATCAAGCCCGTGCGCAGCGTCATTGCGCAGGTTGATGCGGTCAAGGAACGGGCCGATCAGCTGACGGAGGGTCCGCACGCGGCAGCACCCGCGCCCGCACAGCCGCCGGCCTCGGGCAGTTCCTATGCATTTGCGATGACGCAGTCGCTGTTCGAGGCGATCACCGTGTTCCCGTTGACGCTATTCTTTCTGGCGGGCGGCCCCCCGCTCCTCGCGCGGATGGCGTCGGCCCTATCGGGCAGCCAAAAGTCCGCCGCGTGCCTGCGCGTCACGGAGGCCATCCGCGCCGAACTCGGCCGCTACTTTGGAACCGTCGCACTCATCAACCTGGGCCTCGGCCTCGCGACCGCCGCCACGATGGCGGCATTGGGCATGCCCAATCCGATTCTCTGGGGGACCGTCGCGGCAGTGCTCAATTTCATCCCGTTCGTCGGGCCCATCACGACGCTGGGCATTCTTGCCATCGCCGCTTTCGTGACTTTCCCCAACATCGGTCAGGCACTGGCGGTACCCGGCGCCTTTCTCGGCCTGCACCTGATCGAAAGCCAGCTCGTGCAGCCGCTCTTCGTCGGCCACCGCCTCGACGTCAGTGCGCTCGTCGTCCTCTTGGCGGTGTGGTTCGGATTCTGGTTCTGGGGTATTCCAGGGGTCATGCTGGCGGTGCCGCTCCTCGTGGCTTTGAAAGTGGCGGCGGAGCATGTCGAGGGGTGGCGTCCGGTGCTCGAGTTCCTGAGCCCGAGTCCGCAGTGGCGGCCGCTCAAGATCGCGCGCGCCGAAGCCGCGGGCGGGCGGCGGGTGTCGATCGTTCTCGCCGACGGCGTATCGCGATCCGCCTAAGCCGCCTCATCCGGACGGATCGTTTGCACGGCGTGTGTCGATGAGCACGTTCGCAACGGTTGTCATTACGCTGCTCAGTACGGCGCTCTTCGTCACGCTCGGGTTCAACCTAGCGACCGCCGAAAAGCGCCTGCTGTACCGCCCGCGGCGCCTTTACACCAGCAGCGATGCCGACTTCCGGCGCGCCCTCGGCGTGCTCCTGGGACCACCGCTCGTCGCGGGCAATGAGATAACAACGCTTATTGACGGCGCCGAGATCTTCCCGGCGATGCTCGCTGCCATCAACGCGGCCGAGATCAGCCTCACCTTCGAAACTTTCGTGTTTCGCGATGAGATCGGCAAGCTCTTCTGCCAGGCGCTGACGAGCGCCGCACGCCGCGGCGTGCACGTGCATGTGCTTCTCGATTGGCTCGGGTCACGCACCATGTCTGGGAACATGTTGAGTGCGATTCGCGCGGCCGGCGCCGACGTGGAGCTTTATCACGCGCCCTCCTGGTACCACCTCGGACGCCTCAACAATCGCACGCACCGTAAGCTTATGATCATCGACGGCAAGCTCGGCTTCACGGGCGGCGTGGGTTTCGGGCGTGAATGGGTCGACAACCGCGAACATCCCAAGGACTGGCGCGAGTCGCACTACAAGGTGGTTGGCCCGGTGGTCGCGCAGATGCAGGCGGTGTTCGTCGACAATTGGATCAAAGCCACAGGGCGTGTCCTGCACGGCCCGGAATATTTCCCGGTTAATCTGCCGATGCCGTCAGACATGGATGCGCAGATGTTTGGCAGCTCTCCGGTCGGCGGCTCGGAGAGCATGCATCTCATGGTACTGCTTGCCCTGACCGCCGCGCATACCTCGATCGACATTGAAAACCCCTACTTCGTGCCGGACCGGCTGACCGTCGATGCGCTGATCACGGCACGCCGCCGTGGCGTGCGCGTGCGCATTGTCGTTCCCGGACGCTATACGGATGCGCGCATCGGCCGCTGGGCCGCCCAGGGCCTGTACGGTGTGCTGCTCAAGGCAGGCGTTGAGATCTTTGAGTATCAGCCGACGATGATCCACTGCAAGGTCATGGTCGTCGACGCCGAATGGACCTCCGTCGGCTCTGCCAACTTTGACGATCGCTCCTTTCGTCTCAACGATGAGGCCAATCTCAACGTCTTCAGCAAGCGTCTTGCGGCCGAACAGATTCGCCACATCGATGTGGACATTACGCACTCGAAGCCCATGCTGCTCAAGCGCTGGGCACGCCGCCCAGCCTCACGGCGCATCTATGAGAGTCTCGCGTTGCTGCTGCGCTCGCAGTTATGAGTGCTGAGCCTCGCTGAGCTCGCCCGCGGCACCCTGCACGCGCGCGCCGGCGCCGGGTGCCCAATCCGCCGCCGGCTCCCCGGCGCGAAAGATGCGCGCGCCCGTACCTGCCAGGCGCACGCGGCTGCCGCTCACGTGCAGCAAGCTGCCCTCGCGCAGCCCAATGACGGTCGCAGCCGGCTGCAGGCTGAGATACTCACCAATGCGCTCGGCGCGGGTCTCGCCCTGATGACCCGGAGGATGCACGTCCGTGTAGTGCGCATTGATCTGGAAGCGCACGAGTCCCAGGGCGCGCAGCGAAGGCGGCGCAATGATAGGCATGTCGTTCGTCGTCGAGATGGTGGGGCAAGCGACAACGCTGCCGGCACTCCAGCCGATGTACGCGGTTCCCGAGCGCACGCGCTCGGCGATGACCTCCACAAGACCCGCCGCGTACAACCGCGTCAAAAGATGAAAAGTGTTGCCGCCGCCGATGACGATGGCGGCAGCGGCGCGCACGGCCGCAACGGGATCCGCGGCGAGGTGCAGCGGAAGCAAGTCGCAGCCCATATCGCCGAAGGCCGCACCGGCGCGCTGCGCGTAGTCGTCATATGCGCCCTGTGTACCCGGCACGGCCGCGTACGGCACGAAGAGCACGCTGCCGCGCGGCGCTCCCAAAAATGCCTTGATTTCATCGCGGGCCCATTTCAGGTACGCCCCGTCCGGCGAGCGTGAGTTGCTGAGGAGGAGGAGCTGGGGTATTGCGGCGGGCACGCGGGGCTACTCTTTCGCGATGGCGTGGATGGCTGAGCCTGGCGGCGCACGGCGCGCGGCGGCGCACGCCGATCAGGCGTACTGTGCCTCGCCGTTGCCAAACGACCAGTTTTCTCTCTTCACCTCGACAAGGCTGATGAAGACATCCTCGCGGCGCAGTCCGACGCGCTCGTGCAGACCGTCGGCGACGCTCTTGTAGAAAGCCCGCTTCAGTTCCTGTGCGCGGCCTTCGTTGAGAGTCACTTGAATGACAATCGCGTCTGCGCTGCGGTGGATGCCGAGATATTCGGCATTGATAATGAGATCGCCCGCCGCATGCTCGGCGATGATCTGAAAGCGATCGTTCGTCGGCACATTCAAGGCGGAGAGCATGGCTGCGTAGACGACTTCGCCCACCGCGGCGCGGTAAGCGGCGGACTTTCCTGCGGGAAGGTCAATACGAGCGAGTGGCATCAGTTGAATTCCTGTTGGACGAACCTCGGGGCTTCGACTTGCGAGTGTAATACAAAATTCGCGCAGCACGCCGCAGCGCCATGGAGCTCGAAATCGCGACAGGCGATTGTGCTGGACGCACGGTCACGGCACGGGAAGGAGCGGCGTGCGAGGACTGCGCAGCGGCAAACGCTTGTGCCCGCGTCTTCGCATGCCTTCACACCAGCGTCCGTTTCAAATAGGCGGCCAGCGCTGTATTCATGCCTATATTGACATAAGAAGCTTTATAATTCATCATGTTATGATGTATTCTTAATGTCATAAATATCACCGGTCGTCCTCCCAACTCTCTCGCAACAAGTCATTTGGAGTTCATTTACCATCCGTTCGCGGCGCCGATTTTTCGGCACTGCGTCGTGCAATCGCAGGCCCCAATCATCAAACACCTTGCCTGCAGGTGAAGAAGACCCGGCAGGTTATGCGTCACAAACACGAGCCGATAGGGGTACTCTGTCGGGCGACCGCGAACGCGCCATGTCAACCGGGGGAGCGATGACGCTGCCAGAATGTTCGAACTGCGGTGCGGCTCTAACGGGGCCCTACTGTGCGGCCTGTGGCCAGCATGCGCATGACAGCGCGCGTAGCGTCGGCGTGCTGCTCCACGATGCCTGGCACGTTATCACCCACGTTGACGGCCGGTTTTGGCAGACCATGTACACATTGCTCGTGCGGCCCGGGTGGCTGACGCATGAGTACTTCGCCGAGCGGCGCGCCCGTTACCTGCCTCCGGTGCGGGTGTACCTGGTTCTGAGTTTGATTTTTTTTGCGCTCGGCCCGCTCGGTCCACGTGGCGGCAGCGAAACTGGGGCCAGCGTGCCGCCCAAGAGCGCTGCGCGTGTCGCCGCGACGATGCAGACGCCAGAGCAGATCGACCGCGCTGACAGTGCACCCGAAGGTGCGACAAAAGCAGCGAACGGATTCAACGTCGACTTCAGTGACTGCGCCAGGATCCAGTCGTCATTCAAATGGCTCGAAAGCCCGCTGCGCAAGGCGTGCGAGCGCAACATCGCGTTAGGGGGCGCCCCGGTGCGGGCCGCATTCATCGCCAACATCCCGAAGATGATGTTCGTATTTCTGCCGTTGATCGCCTTGGTAATGCTGCTCCTTTACTGGCGACCGCGCCGGTACTATGTGGAGCACCTGGTGTTTTTCCTGCATACGCACGCGGCGATGTTTTTGATTTTACTGCTGCTGCGGGCACTTTCCTGGGTGGTCGCGGCGCTCCCGGCGCTGAGGACGACGGGCGGATTCCTCAAGTTTGGCGCATTCGTGTACGCGCTTTGGTACGTGTACCGGGCGATGCGGGTCTACTATGGTCAGCGCCGCTGGATCACAGTCGCGAAATTCCTTGTCGTGGGTTGTGCCTACATGCTGTTCCTCACAATTACGCTGGTGGCGACGCTTATCATTAGTGCATTGACGGCGTGATGCCGTTGCCGTGGCGCGTGAGCCAGTGCTGGCGGTCTCCGGCGCGTTCAGGCGATGCGGAATACCTTCACGATGAGCGGCGTATCAATGATCAGATGCGGCGCGACTGCATGGTAGCTGAGCGCATGCACCCAGGCGTTGCCGGTACGCAGCGTAAGAACGCTCTTGATCATCCCAGGGCCGAAATACTGCAGCAGCACGAAAATCAGCGAGAGTAAGGCGTGCCGCGGCGAATCAAACGCCGACCAGCCTTCCACAATATGCATCGCAGCGTAGGTCAGACCGCCGAGCAATACGGTGCTGATCGCCGACCCCGTGATTTTAAGGTAGCGAGGCAGCAGGATGGCGTAGATCAGAACCATCGTCGGCAATACCGTCCCAATGAAGAAAATCACGAAGGTCAGCGGCGCGCCCAGCAGCACCTGACGCGGACTTAAGTGAAAGATGTTCCTGTCAAACACGGCCAGCTCGAAGGCCGATTCGATTATCAGGACGATCAGGATCAGGAGCGCATCGTTACGGCGGTCGCTGGAGCGAAGATTGAGCTCGGTATCCGTGTAGCGGCGCCGGAAATACAGGTATGGTATGAGCGCAAACACCAGAAAGTTGTAGAGCGCCCAAATCCAGACCTCGGCGCGTTGCGGTGTCACGCTGCATCCGAAGACGGAGCCGGCAATGTGGAAGCTGAAGGGACGATAACCCAGCGCCGGACCCACGAACCAGCCACCGACCTGGCCCAGAGCCGCATAGGAGAGGAGCAGGATCGTCTCACTCATGGCGGCGCGACGCTCGGGCGCGCGGGCCGTCATGTCGGGAATCACACGTCCGCGCGTGACCACGAAGACGATCCCCATCAGCGCGAAGATCTCGATCAGGGTGATGCTCGGCGCTGCCATCTGCAGCGCGAATGGCAGCGTTGCTACGGCAGGACGGTCGAAGGGCAGCGATCCGCCCGCGAGCCACAGCGCAGCCGCGCAGCCGAGGATCCACAAGGCCGCAGCGACTTGAACCCCGCGATGGCATGCCACGGCGCGCAGCACCGCGGCCAGCGACGTTGCAGCCGCGGCAGCCGCCGGTGGCGAGTCATCGCTGGCGCTCACGATAGCCGCAAGCTTCTCAGTGAGCCGCGGCCGGCGAATCGATGGGGGCACAGTTGGTGCGGCCCTGCATCACGCAATCCTGGAGAGCCGACGAATCACGCAGCACGTGTTCCACGATGAGTGCACCCAGGACGAGCAAAAGAATGAAGACCAACGCGAGGAGCGCCGCTCGACGCGAATTGGGGCCTTGTGGGCTTTCCGGCTCTGGCTCGGTCATCGGATCTCCGCGCTGTCGTAGAAAAGCTCGAATGCTCCTGGACTCTTCCGCGCAATCTCGTCAATGCATACCGGGGCGAGCACCGCGGCTTGAGGCTCATACTTTCCGACGAAGCCGGCGAGTTGGCTGGCCGCGGTCTCATCGGTCATTGACAGCGCTCGATGCAGGAGTCAGGCAGCCGGGCATTCATCGCCGAATATGACCGGTGTCTGGGCTTGACCTGCATCAGGCGGTGGGAACGCCTGGCGGAACGTGAACGCATCCGGGTTTGGGCCTCGGGCGCGAAGAACTTCGAGCTTGGCTACGGCTTCTGCGACACTGGGCCGATGGTCTCTGGGCACCCAAAAGAGCACGAGAAAGGCATCGTGCATGCGCGTAAACCACTCGCGACGCCGGCGCATAACTTCCACATGCGCTGACGCGTAGACATATCGGTTGAGCGATTCGACGTCGCGCCACACGGACAAGTTGACCAGCATGTTATCGTCCTCGAAGGCACGAATTCCCGTGGCATCCCCCTCCTCGCTCTGCAGGCGCCATACAAAACCCGGCGAGCGCTCCGCCAGTGCGTTGATACGCTCCAGGTTCGCGGCAAAGTCCGCCATGACGGGCGAGTTCATGGGGCCCTTGATGATGCCGATATTCAGCTGCGCAAGCTCGTAGGCGAACACCGGGACTCCTTGGGCAACGCCGGCGCGCGATGGCGCACCGGTGAGCTACCGCCATCCGGCAACCTCGTTTGGAAAAGGGACTGCAGCGGGCATTGTAACTCCTGCCGGCCAACGTTTCGCCGAATCGAGCACTGCGCGCCCCGAGAGGCTCGCCTTGCCGCAGCTCAAATGCGTTTCTCTCTCTGCGATCGCTGTGCCATGCTTTGAGATCCTCCGGAGGGACGACCATGCCTCGATGCGTGTTAGCGAACGCCGGTGCCGCGCTTCTAATGCTGATCGGATTCTGCGCCACGGCGATTGCCGCCGAGGGGGCCGGTCATCCCATCGTCATACACGCAGCGCGGATGCTTGACGTCGCGACGGGCCGAGTCATAACGCCGGGAGAAATCCTCGTCGAAGGCGAGCGCATCACAGGGGTCGGACCTTCACTGCAGCACTCGAGCGACGCCGAAGTCATCGACCTCGGCGATACCACTTTACTGCCCGGCCTCATTGATGTGCATGTGCACCTCTTCCTGCACCCGGGGTCGGAAAGCCTCCAGACCGTGGAGGAATCCGTACCGCAGCGGACTATTCTCGCAATGCTCGCCGCGCGCGACGACCTCATGGCCGGCTTCACTGCGGAGCGGGACATGGGCACGGAAGGCGCAGGATCTGCAGACTCGGCCGTGCGCGATGCCATCAACAAGGGCCTGATACCCGGGCCGCGGCTGCGCATCAGCGGCAACGCAATCGACATTCTTGGCGGCCACGAGGATGCCAATCACTTCAATCCTGCGCAGCATGTCCTCTCGAATGCGACCTACGCCAACAGCGCAGACGAGCTCGTCAGCGCCATCCGCCAGCAGCATAAGGACGGTTCGGATTTCGTAAAAATATACGAGACCGGAGCGGATCGAATGCGTGACGGTGTTCTGCACACGCCGTACCAGTACACGGTCGCCGAGCTCAGAGCTGCGGTCGAGGAGGCGGCGCGCCTCGGAACGAGCGTCGGCGTGCATGCCATGGGCGAACCCGGCACGCTCTTCGCTGCCCAGGCCGGAGTGGCCTCGATCGATCATGCGACCCAGCTCAGCAGCGCAACCATGACGATCATGAAGCAGAAGCATATTCCGGCTGTGCCGACCTTTGCCGTCTTCGAATACTTTGCGAACCACGGAGAGGAGTCCGACATGCAGCGCGAGGGCGCTTTCCTCGCCTACAAGGTCCAGGAATTCAAGAAACAGATCGCCGCGGGCATCCCTTTCGCCGTCGGCTCCGACGTTGGCCCCTTCCCGCATGGGACGCAAGCGCGTGAGTTTCAGCTCCTCGTCAAATACGGCATGACGCCATTGGCCGTGTTGCAGGCGGACATGCTCAACGGTGCGCGGTTGCTCGGATGGGACGGGCAGATCGGCGAGCTCAAGCCCGGTTATTACGCCGATATCGTGGCGGTGCCCGGCAATCCGCTCGAGGACATCCGCTCGGTCGAGCACGTCTCGTTTGTGATGAAAGGCGGCAGGATCGAAAAATTACCGGCGAGCAGCCGCTAACCGCAAAGTCCCCCGTTCAGTCTCGTGCCGCAGCCGGCATTGGCCGCGCGGTTGCCGGCGAGAGGCGCGCGGTCCCTGCACAGACACCATGTGAGATGCCCCGCGGCGCTGATCACTGGCGCGCGGCCACGATATCGTCCAGGCGTGCGGTCTGTGAGACATCGCGCTCCAGGTGGGGATAGCGCAAACCATCGTGGTAATCCAGGCTCGTGACCCGATAGCGATCCTCAACCTTAAGGATCAGCTCAATGGGCGATTTAGTCCCTTTGGCCTCCGTGATCGCGTCCTTCAGCACCTCCGAACTGTAGGCGGCCCCGTTGACCGCGAGAATCTGCGCGCCTTCCGTGATCTTGGCCTTGAAAGCCGGGCTATTCCAGACGGCCATCAGCACGGACCCGTCCTTGTCGTCGATTTCAACGCCGATTGAGAAGAGCAAGCTCAGGCGCTTGCGCGTGGCGTCGCGCGCCTTCTGAAAATCGCTCGGCGCGTCGGTGTAGATGAGTTTGTAGCCGCCGCGCCTGAGGCCGTCGAGCGGCGCCGGCTTATCGACCACATCCAGACGCTGGCGCAGGAACGCGGCCCAGTCGTAGGGCTCGACCGCGTTCAGCGTCCTGACGACATCATCGAAGCTATAGGTGACGGTCGTTAGGCTGCCGTCGTTGAAACCGAAGAAAGCCCGTGCGAAGTCGTCCAGCGAGCGCTTACCCTGGGTACGTTCGCGGATCAGTGTGTCGACATCGAGCCAAATGAGCGCCCCCTCGGAGTAATAGTCCTCGAAGCGTTGCCAGTCACGCCACGACATCGGACGGCGAGGATTGATGATCGGATCGTTGGTCGTGTCCTGAAGTGCGCGCCACTCATGGCCGGTCTCGGTCTCGTAGTAGGCGGCGTTGAGTGCCAGCTCATCAAGCGCCTGCTGCTTGCTCCAAAGCCCGGAGCGGGCGGCGAGCACATGCCCCCAGTAATGGGTCTGCCCTTCATAGACCCACAGCAGGCTGTCCTGCATCGGCACGTTGTAATTGGCAGTCCACAGGTCGACCGGGCGGCGGAACTTGCCGTTCCAGGAATGGGTAAATTCGTGCGACAGCAAGTCTCGGCCGTACGCGCTCTTGTCCCATTCGGTGAAGGAGGCAGGATCGGTGCCGTCCTCGCTCGACTGGTGGTGCTCGAGCCCGTTCTGTTCGACCTGATCACTCAAGGAATACAGGAAGTCATAGTGTGCATAGTGGTGCGCACCGAAGAGCTTATAGGCCTGCTGCACGAGTGACCGATATGCCTGGAGCTGTTCGGGCTTAACGGCCAGAAACTCCCGCCGGTCCGCGAACAGGTCCAGATTCACGGGCACGCTGCCGCCCGGATCCAGGTCGAGGCGTGCCGCGTAGCGCCCCGCATACACGGGGCTGTCGATGAGCGTTTCGAGGCTGACCTCGCGAAAAGTCGTCACAGCACCGGTGGCGGACTCGGGCTCGAGCGCGGATGCGAGCTTCCAATCTGGCGGAATCGTCAGGCGCGCCTGTACCGGGATCTGCCGGACAAAGTATCCGGCCGGGTACAGGACCACGCCGTTCCATTCGAGGATCAAGATATCCCGGCTTATTTCAATGCGGCCGACCTTGGGGCTCGTGGGCGACAGGTAATCGAAGTCGATGTCGATCGACTTGACGGCCGGTGCTGTTTGCAGGTGAAACGCGTAGACGTCTACCGGATCGCGCGTCCAGGAAATCGGCGCCCCGTTTGCCGTGATCTTGAGGCCCGCGAACCTATCGATCGGTCCCTGCGGTGCATGATTACCGGGAAGCCACTTTGGATAGAGCAGCACGGTGTTGGGGGTGATGCCGCTCATAGTCTCGTGAACATGAACTATGCGGCGTTCAAGATCGGCAACGTCCACCGCCAGGCGGATCTCGCCCGGATACGCGTGATCACTGGGGGGCGCGATCCCGTTGGGGTTCGCGCTCGCGCCGTGCGCGAGAGAAGTTGCCAAGCTCCATACTGCTATCGCCAGGACCGCCAGCTTCATAGGATGAATACTCCGTCTTAAGTCGACTTCCAGATGGCCAGTTCGAGATACCCGCAGCGCCGCGAGCTCCCGCGGTTTGCTTCTAGTTCGCGTTTCGATTGGTGGCGAGTGGAAAGACACTTGCGGGTAAGCGGCGATTTTAACACGGCGCAGTCTGGAAAAGCCCGGGTTGGCAGCAGATTGGATGCGTAACGATTGAATTAATGCGCCCGCCGGTCTGACTGCACGCGGATTGAGGTGATTGGACATTTACTTCGTCCAGGCATCTAATTAACGAGAACAAAATCGGCCCATTAATCTTCGGCCATGTTTTTTGCAATATCCGAAAAGAAAAGGGGAGCATATGAAGAATGTAAAGCTGTGGTGTCTGCTCGCTCTGTTTTCGCTGGGAAGTCCCTTGGTCGCCCAAGCTCAGCAAAGCAGCGGCGCGACCGCGAAAGCCGTCCTGGCGCTGGAAAATCAGTGGCTCGAGTCACAAAAGACCAATAACCCCGATTTGGTCGCGCCGCTGCTGGCGGACAAGATCGTGTCCACCGGGTCTGATGGAGAAGTCACCAACAAGACCCAGATGCTGGCACAAATGAAAACGCGTAAATATGCCACTGCCGAGTACGACCACGTGCAGGTGATGGTATACGGGAATACGGCTATAGCGACGGGCGGGTACAAAGGTACGGGTACGGACGCCTCGGGAAAGCCCTTCAATGACAATGACCGCTGGACCGATACATGGCTGAAGATGCCTGACGGCAAGTGGCAGTGTATTGCGACACAGGACTCACACGTAAAAACCTAACAACCGCACACGCGCATGAAATCGGCCGCCCCGTGGCGGCCGATTTCATTTCACCGCGCAATAGTGACCGGTGGCGCAATTGCGGCTTGAACCGCCGCGCGTCGGCCCAGGCCCGCGGCGACGATTCGCTCGGCCTTTCCCGCGCTATTCGCTGCCTTGCGTTGATTGGCAGCCGTCGGCCGCGAGGCGCGGTGATTCTGGCCGGAGTACCCCCGTCGTGCCCTTCCCTGCTATTAGGGCCCGATCAGGAAGCGCCCGCGCCACCGGCAACTGCGGTACCGGCGGTCGGGCGGCCGGCAGGTGCTAGCGCCTATCCGCGACGACGTGGCCGCGGCCGTCGCGCATTTCGTTTCCTTTGAAGTGGGCTTGATCGACACGCCTTGCAGGATCAGGCCTCTCGCCGCGGTTTGGCATGGGGCCCTTGTAGCCGTGGTCCGGATGGAACGTGTTGTTCACATAGCCGTGGAATTCATGTGGACCATGAAACCACGGGCCAGCCCCAATAAAGACACCCCCAGCAAACCATTCCGGGCCGTAATAGCCGACGGGAGCACAGTTATATGGAGGCACATCGTAATAACCATACGGGCATTCAGGTGCAACGCCGATATCGACACTGACCTGCGCCTCAGCCCTCTGGGCCATTGCCGTGAGACAGCTTCCTGCAACAGCGGCTAACGCCATGTATTTAATTGCGCGCATTAAGTTGACCTCAGCTTCATGTGAGAAGAAACCGTTGAAAATGCGAGCAATTAACATGCCCAAAGACACGTTCCAGGTTGTCCACTCACTACTCGTCGCTAGCCCCCGCGACACGCGCCAGCAAGATCGGGCAGAGCGATTTCTTGATCTATCGGAAGACGTGCGATCAAGTACTGCATTTCGTGCGACTAGGTCCGCATAGCGCTCTAGGGTTTTAGAAAATCGACAGACAAATCCGCCCACTATCGGAGTTGCCTTACAGCCAGAGGCATGGCGAACAGCGGACATCGTCGCGTGAAGTTTAAATTCAGGTACCGTTAAAGGATGCGAGCAGGAACAGACTTTGGGTTTCTTCACGTTAAACCGTCGAACTGGCAATCCATCGTGCTTCCGCTGCTAAGCAGCATAAACCCAGCCAGCCCGTTGTCCTGAGGAGCGGCCAGTTGGTCTGTCTCGAGCCCCTGCGCAAGAGCCTTATTGACATTATATGGACCATGGACTCCTCGGTTATGACCGAGTAAAAGATTGGCTAACCATGGGAATGCTCAACTTTAATACGGTGCGGGAGCTTGGTCTTGCCTTACCCGATGTCGTCGATGGCACCGCGTACGGAGCGCCCGCGCTGAAGCTGGATGGCAAACTCCTAGCCGGCATCCCCACTAACAAATCCGCCGAGCCCAATTGCATCGTCGTGCGTATCGATCTCGAGCACCGTGCCGAGCTACTCCGACAGCACCCCGATATCTACTACATCACGGATCATTACGCGCCGCACCCCGCGGTGCTCGTCCGATTGTTAAAGATCACTCGAACTGATCTGACGGAACTCCTGCGTGACGCCTACCGCTTCGTTATGCCCTCCGCCCCAAAGAGCGCGCTTACAATCAGCCGTCCAAAATCGGCAGTTCGCCAATCGGGTGTGGGTAAAAAGCCAAGGAAGCGTTGAAGCCCCTTCCCTGCTTCCGGTGGCGTCTCTGTTATAAACCGCTTCCCGCCGCCGCAGGGAGCTTTTATAGCGGTGTTACCTACGTGCGGCGACGCAATCACTGCGAAAGACCGGGTGCAGGCCGGCGCTTTGGAGTGCAAAAGGGGGTGCACTACCTTGGCTACTCTCCGGCCGATTTTTCCTATATTTGTTAATGGATCCCTGATCGCTCGGCCTCGTTAGGAGCGACCAGATAGCTGTCCACTCGTTCGGCCAAGCTGACAACAAAGCGGACCGGAGGTGAAGATGCACGCGCAGTGAATCGCACTCTCGCGAGTGTAGTTTACCTATCGCTCGAGTAATGAAATATAGTTGGATTGGAGATTGGAGCGTGCGATAGAGACCCTCAACCTGGCCACGTTTTAACCCCGACGCCCAGAGCGACCGGGAAGCGCTGGCGACAATCGAGGAAATACATACAAGGTGTGGGCATGCATAAGAATTCTGCTCAGCTTTTAGCACGGACCAGTTGTGGCGCGTTTCTCGTAGTTGCAAGTATTTTATTAGCCCAAACAACGGCAGCTGCGGGCCGTGGGGATAGAGACTTAAATCGCGCATTACCCGAAAGTCGAGGGGGTGCCGCGCCAACTACCATCGATCGGGCGCACTTGGCGACGGAACAATGAGACAACGAAGTACGCTTTCACCCCAAGAGACAGCAGGGCAAGTATGAAATTATTGGAGGGATGGGACAACTTCTACGTGATCCTCGGGTCGGCCGCTGCGGGTCTCATCGGCCTTACGTTCGTCGTCATCGCGCTTCTCTCGGATGTGCGTCGTGCGAACCCCGCAGGCATGCAGGGGTACATCACGCCGACTATCGTGCACTTCGGCACCGTGTTCGCACTTGCCGCGTACATGAGCGTGCCCAATCAGACGGTGATAAGCCTTAGCCTCGGACTTGGGATCGGCGGTATTGGCACCTTAACCTATACTGCCGTGATCGCTATCAATATACGTCGCTTCGCCACTCAATATGCGCCGGTCATCGAGGATTGGATCTGGCACGTCATCTTGCCGGCTTTAGACTACGCCGCGCTTGTCGCTATGGCGTTTCTCATCTGGTACAGAGTGCAGCTGACCCTGTATTGCACCGCTGCGGCGCTTACGTTACTGCTGTTTATCGGCATACACAACGCCTTTGATGTGGCCGTTTCGGTGACTGCGCAAAAGCAAAAAGACCGCGATAAAAAAATCGAGAAATCGTCTGGAACGAGCTGAGTTGGTCGGCAGCGACGCTCGATGGTGCGGCGCTCGGGAACCTGAGCCTCGCCACCAAGTACCTGGTGCAGAACCAGGAGCGCGGATCGACCAGCAGAGCAGCAGACGGCGCTCCCGCTCTTTGGCGCTCCGCGCCACTCGTGCCCGCCACGTTCCGCGTGCCAGTGAGTAAGTCACTACACTGAAATTGCACGGAATGACCAACGGACTTTCACTTTTCTTTTGCGATTTGGTAGGGGCTTGCAAGGCTGATGGTGATTTTGGCGCCGGTGCGTCGTTGGTCCTTCGGCCCCTTGGCATTAACTCGCGTTGCTGACGAGATCAGCGTCAGTCACTATGCAATGTGAGGCTGATGGCATTGGTCGTAGAGCCTATCGTAAAAGTCCCATCGGCTGCGGCCGCGGAATCGAATCATCGCTTCGACAGAAACATGTACAGCAGGTTTAAGGAGATATTGTCATGCTGATTAACAGACGTACTTTTTCAGCCGCTCTCGTTGCAGGCGCTGCCGCTTCGGTGACAGCCACCCACGGCACGGCCGCAACCGCCACTCCACCCAAGGCACGCAACATCGTCCTTGTGCACGGACTGTTCGCGGACGGGTCATGTTGGACTGAGGTGATTGTACGATTGCAGGAGCGGGGGCTCAATGTCACTTCCGTGCAGAACCCTCTGACGACGCTGCCTGAAGCGGTTGCCTCGGCCGAGCGAGTGTTGGCACGGCAGGACGGCCCGACAGTTCTGGTCGGGCATTCGTTTTCCGGAATGATCGTCAGCGAAGCCGGTGTGCACTCGAATGTTTCGGCCGTTGTCTATGTAGCAGCACGAGCGCCGGATGCAGGCGAGGACTACACTGCCTTGGCCAAGAGATTTCCCACGCCACCGGCTTCCGCCGGCATCATTTTCGACGGCGATGAAGGACGCCTCAGCGAAGAGGCGTTCTTGCGGGATTTCGCAGGTGATGTGCCGAAAGCGAAGGCTAGGGTGCTTTATGCGGTCCAGGAACCGTTCCAGAAAGCTCTGCTGACAGGCAAGACCACCCAGGCGGCCTGGCGGTCGAAGCCGAGTTTCTACGCTGTCTCCACCGAAGACCGCACCATTAACCCGGATCTTGAGCGCTTCATGGCCAAACGCATGGCCGCGAAGACCATCGAATTAAAATCGAGCCACGTGTCGCTGATCTCCCATCCAGAGGAAATCACCGCGCTAATTCTGGAAGCCGCTAGCGCGTAGCCGGGTTGGGGATAGCGGCGGATCGCGGCCCCAGCCCGTGCGCTGGACGGTGCAACGAGTTAGTTGCCCGCGAGCGGGCGGGAGGTTGTGAAGAAGGAGCAGCGAGCACTAGAGTTTATCGGGGCCTCCAGCAATATGAGACATTGCAAATTCGCGTGCCGCCTCACTAACTTGCCGAAATGGCACGTGGCGGGATGCACTTCGCGCGGTCAACGCGCATTGGCTCGCTCAGCCCATTTGTGAGCGTTTACACCGGCTATTAGAAGCCAAAGCGTCAGCGAACCTTCGCCAAGGACCCCCGGAGCAATATTATAAGGCCGCAGATAGCTTGCGAGCGGCGGCGATAGAAAGGTGAGCCAACTCAAGCCGCCGAACACCATGAGCACGCCGAGAGTTCGGGGAAGAAAGCCGGACCTGAAAATGAGGCAGCCGATCAGTAAGCAATAGAATCCGAAAAACGCCAGGCCGATGTTGTAGGCCTGCACGTACAACTTGAGTCCCGACAGGGCCAATGCTTGCAATTGATCCAATGAAAATGATCCCAAGTCCTTGGAATTCGATAGCACGACCCACGGAGCAGCATAAAAGACCAAGGCGGCAGCCTGTACCGCACACCCGACAATGCTGAATAGCGCTGCGTGCAACGACAAGTGTTTGCTAACGGGCCTGAACAGGTCGTAGAACAGCGCTGTTACAACTATGTAGCTCGCGATCACGACGAGGTTAAATGTGAAGCCCAACCAAAATCGCTGTTCGTGCAGTAGAATATTGGTCGCGGTCGACGCAGCATCGGTCAATGTAAAGAGACCGCCGCTGACGAGCGCGGCGGCTGCTCCCGCCAAGAACACAAGCAAATAGACGGCGCCCGCAATTCGGGCTTTGAGAAGCACTGACATCTTCGCCGCGTGGGCCATCAAAGGTGCTGCCTCCCGGGGCTACTGAATCCAGCCGTAGTCTACGCACATCCTGCCCCCTGAACGAGGCAGAGCGCATGGGCATGCGACGATACGCTCCCGATTGACGACAAGCCGATGTCCATTAGGCAAGCGCACTACAGCGCCGCGCAAAGTCGATCGACAGTATCGCGTTGCAAACCGAGCTGGGTACTGCCACTCCGCCATCATTCTCGCCGCAGAGTCGGAGTTTGTCCCAAAACTTAACGACGGAGTCTCGCGCCTGGTGCACCGTGACGGGTATTGCACGACTCTCGCGGCGCCGGGGTCGGACGTTATGTGACGGTGCTTTCGCGAGAGCGAAGGGGCCTTAGGAGCAACGGCCGACCGTGCTGGGTGCAACCATCGGCCGGCCGCTGCTGGCGAACAGCCCCGAACCGGCAACCAGAAGTGATGCCCGTACCCATCCGCAGATGCCAGCTGCGTACGGGGGAGCATGGCAAAGACCTTCATGCCATCTCGCGCGGTTGATCTCTCCGCTTTTCGACTACCAATATCACGACACCGATAACAACGATGCCGGCAGCCAACCATTCCTGATGAGTCACTGCTTCATCACCTAAGCCAATGCCGAGCAGCAGCGCGATGACGGGGTTGACAAAGCTGTAGCTCGTGGCCAGTGCCACCCTAGTGCGTGCCAGGAGAGTCATGTAGGCGGTGAACGCAATAAGCGACCCAAAAACGACCAAGTACATCCAAGCCACGAAGGCCAACGGTTGCGGAGGCCAGTGGAAGCGTTCCCCCATTAGCTGCGAGATCATCAGCAGAACTGCGCCCCCGCAAATCATTTCACTCGCGAAGCCGCTTGAGCGCGGCGCCACCGGAAACCTATGCAAATTCAGCACGCTACCTGACGACCAACTTAGCGTGGCAATACTCACCGCAATCAAGCCGCCCGGCGAAGCCTGAAAGCCGTGCCCTCGTGCAAGCAACAGCACGCCCGCAAGTCCAATGCAGATCCCAAGGACTTCCACGCGCGACGGTTTTATCCCGAATAGCAGGTTTGCTAACACTGTCAGGAGCGGAACGATGGCGATGAATACCACTACCAACCCTGACGCCACCGACTGCTCGGAATAGGCCACGCACCCCATCCCGCCCGCCAGCATCAGCGTGCCGATGACCCAAGCGTTACGCCACTGCACGAGGGTCGGCATCTCTTGGGAGCGACACCGCGCCCAAACCAATAGCAGCAAACCTGCAAGTACGAACCGGGTACCCATCTGGAAAAACGGGGGAAAGCTCGTCAAGGCAAACTTGATAGCCAGATAAGTCGACCCCCAAATCAGCCATGTCGCTGCGAGACAGCCTAAAATTAGGGTCGAGATTCGATCCATAGGTGCGCGGTTCATCTCTCTCTCACCTGTCTGGGCGCAACGCTTGACCGGAGCTATGTGTCCAGCCGCCTTAGATGGCCCACAGTCGAATGCCGCGCATGCAAACGGACGCCATTAAAAAAGGCGGCGCTGAAACTGCGTGAAAAGCTGTCGTAACTGGCTGATATGGGTGATGGCCAGGGGACGCGTCGGACTTTGGGAGTGGGCCTCAGCGGATCTGGCGGTGTGCGGCGTTACGATCATCCTGCTGGGACGCCACCAACAGACTCCGCGACCGATACGTTAGCCGACGCACTGTTCAATGATGGGTTGAGCCCCCAATTCTCCCAGGCGGAATCGATTGCCCCGCCGAAGCGCTCGTAGAATCGCTTGGCTGCGTCGTTCCCGGGCAGAACGAGCCACCGTAATCGGCCGCATCCGCGCCGTCGTGCGTACACAATCACCGCCTCCATGAGAGCGGTCCCTACGCCTCGGGTTCGATCAGCCTCGGCAACGAACAACTCCTTAAGGATCAAAGTCGGCCGTAGGTCAAAAGTGAAAGGAATTTCCTGCACGGCCGCATATCCGGACAGTCCGCCCGCCGCACAATCTGCGACAAAGGCCGTAAACTCCTGACCCTGGCTCGCCGCCAGCCCCCGCGCGAGCAGCTCCTTTGTGGTCACGCGAAAGTCTGCTTTGTACCCCTCGAATTCAGCCAATCGTTCCATCAATTGCAACAAAGCCTCCGCATCGCCGGGGTTTGCGAGGCGCACCGTTACCGCGGCACCCGGAGAGTGGGCCCGCGCGGGGGTCGTCAAATACCGCAGCGCGGGCACTGTTGGATGCTGCCGAACCTTCCTATATGCATCCTTGCTATCGAGCAGGCCGTCTCGAAACTGAATCCAATCGCATCCAACTTCATCGGCGACCATGTCAGTCGATGGCCATCTATAGATCCAGCGATAATACCCGCGGTTTCCATGGATGTTCTGATCCGTGACCACCGGTATCCGGCCCGCGTCAATCGCGCGCATTTCGCCAATGCCGGCACGAACGCCTGCGGCACCCGAGTAGGTCTTGCCGGGCTCGGGTCCGATTGAGGCCCGATAAATGAAGTTCTCCGTGACGCACGCCATCACGCCCTCGACATCTCCCGCCGCCCACGACTCGACAAATCTGGCCAAAACAGCCCGATTCGTCTCTTCGATCGACCCCGGCGCCGATGGGCTGCCGGCGTCAGTCGATCGAAAAGCCTTGGATTTCAACCGGCACCCGGTTCGAGACTATAGCCATCATCGATCCAACCCGTGGCTCCTCCTATCATGACTTTGACCGGGCGGCCTAGTTTTGCCAGACGAATGGCACCACGAAAAGCGCCATTGCAGTGCGGGCCGCCGCAGTAGGTAACGAACAAGGTGTCAGGGCCAAACTGCGAGAGTTTCGACTCGATGATCTTCCCATGAGGGAGATTGATGGCTCCCCGTACATGCCCCTTTTCATAGACATCAGGGCTTCGCACATCCAATAGTACAAAATCCGTTTTCCCCGAGCTCATCGCATCGTGGACGTCATAGCAGTCGGTCTCGAATTCAAACAGCGACTCGAAGTGCGCGAGGGCCTTCGGGCTGGCCGCCGCGGGGACAGCCGATACGGTCGACGACATGGTGCAACTTCTCCTGTCAGATGTTGACTGAGGCGTGAGTCTAGCCCTCCGTGGTCCGGCCACCCAGTGGCAGAAAAGACATTTTGCGATACCATCACGCCATGAAGAATCATCTCGTGGTAGCGGTCGCCTACGACCGACTGTGCACCTTCGAATTCGGTTGTGTCGTCGAGGTATTCGCATTGCCACGACCCGAACTTGCGGTTGACTGGTATGAATTCGGCGTGTGCGCGGCCGACAGCGGACCGATCCGTGCGGCGGGCGGCATCACCGTGTCGGTGCCTCGCGGGCTCTCCATGCTGGATAGCGCGGATACCATCATTATTCCTGGCTGGCGCGACCCTGACGAACCGCCGCCTGCGGCACTTGTGCGCAAGATTCGCGCGGCCTACGAGCGAGGCGCACGCCTCGCGTCCATTTGTTCGGGGGTTTTTGTGCTGGCCGCCGCGCGCATCCTTGACGGCAAGACGGCAACCACGCATTGGAGATACGCCGACCGGCTCGCCTCGCGCTATTCGGCGATCCGCGTACGGCCGAACGATCTGTACTCGGTGCAGGGGCAGGTCATCACCGCGGCTGGATCGGCCGCCGGTCTGGACATGATGCTCCATATCGTGAAATCCGATCACGGCGCCAAAGTGGCTAACATGGTCGCGCGCCGTTTGGTCATTCCTCCTTATCGCCGAGGAGACCAGGCCCAGTTCGTGATGCGGCCCATCCTGCCGGATGAATCGGGTCGGCTCACATCGCTGATCGACTGGGTTCGGCAGAACCTGAAGCGCCCGCATACACTCAAGTCTCTGGCGGCACGGGCGACCATGAGCCCCCGGACGCTGCAGCGCCAGTTTACGCACGCGACCGGCTTCGCTCCCTACGAGTGGCTTCTGCGTGAACGAGTCGCTGTGGCGCAGGAAATGCTTGAGTCCCGCAACGCCACGCTGGCTCGCGTGGCGGATCTATGCGGCTTCAAGTCGGAACAGTCGATGCGCAAACACTTTCGCAGGATCGCCGGCACGAGTCCGGCGACTTATCGTCAACAGTTCCACGGATAGTCAAGCCGTACGCGGCCGACTTGTGACAAATCCGCACAGCCCGTGTGAACAATCATAGATTGTGGACCCATAAAGCGTCTTGCAGAGCGTTGTGGTCCGGGCGGTTTGCAGATCGAGGGCATAGCATGACGGCCGCCTTGAAAGGTGCTGCGTCACGGGCGTCGCTTGAAATACTGCACGGCGCGCTCGTGCTTCTCAGCGGCCTCGCGCGTGTCGAATGTGCCAAGGTTCCGCCGCCGCTTCGTCCGCGGGTCGATCTTGCGCGAATACAGCCGATATTTGCCGGATTTGAGCTTGCGTATCATGCGGCCCAGCCTCGCACCTGACGGAGCAATTGCTGCATCGAAGCCGCCATCATAAGGCTCCCGCGAAACACCCGAGCAACTCCCACGCGGCTTGCGGCTGAATATCCCGATACCGGACATCCTTGAGCGGCCGCCGGGGTCACAGTTCCAAGGATTCCAGAAGCAGTATGTGGTCTTTCATCTCGGGAGCTCCTGATCCAGGGACTTTGATCTAGCGAGGCATGCGGGGAAGCTTCTTTTCATCCGTGGCGAGCTGGTACTGCGCGACGTTGAGCTGCATTGCAAGAAAGGTGTAGTAACCAACGATTCCCGTCATGTCGACAACTCCCTTCGGTCCCAATCGGGCCCTGGCACGCTCAAATGTCGCATCGGAAACCTGCTTGTTCCTTAGCAGTTCGCTGGTGAAGTCAAACACGGTCTCTTCATCTGGGCTCATCGCGGTCGGGCGCCGACCTACGGCGATGTCGTCGGCAACCTCCTTCCGAATACCGGCCTTGAGCGCGATCGGGTAGTGCACTGCCCATTCGTAGTCCTGCGTCCATTCGTGGGCCGTGATCAGGATTACGAGCTCGCTTAGCGTATTGCCAATCGCCGACTTGTACCGAAGGTAGTCACCCATCGCGCGCGCCTGCGACATCACCTGTGGGCTGTACATCATGGGCTCGAATGGACCGAATACCGGAACCCTCCGCGCCGCCTCGAACTCGGCTGCAGCCTGCTTCTGTTCCTCCGAGTACTGCGCAGGAGGAATTGTCGGCAACCGTTCCTCCGCTCGGGCAGCGACAGCAGTGGTGGTAAACAGGACAACCATCGCCATTCGACAATGTTTCATTTGCTCATCTCCGGCTGACAGGTGCGCATCCGCCGCCCATGATAGTGCTCGGCTAAGAAGCCCAATATCAGATTTGTCGTCCGATACCCGCCGTTCCCTACCGGCGCGTTTGGGTCAGGACCTGTAACCTGGGTCGATCCGGCAGCAGGCGGGCCACTTCCGGTTACTAACGGTGCCAAAATGGCCGCGTGGAAGAAAGCACGCGTTACCGTAATATCAAAGCGAAGTAGTACACCGTAGACCGGAATGTCGTTCGAAATGGATGATGGAACTCTTTTGGAGCCCCGATCATGATTGAACTCGATCCCCGAATTTCTGCCCTCGTCCTGATCGACCTACAAAAGGGCATCCTTGGCAACACGCTCACGCCCGTCACGAGTCAAGAGCTGGTGGTGCGTGGTCAAGCCCTAGCAGAGCGCTTTCGCGCCGCAAAGGCAACCGTCGTGCTGGTCAACGTCGCCTTCTCGCCGGACGGCGCCGATGTGTTGCGCCAACCGGTGGACCAGGCGTCGCCGATCCCGGCGGGCGGCTTCCCGGCCGGCTGGAACGAATTCCCACCCGGCCTAATGCAGTCAGGTGACCTACAAGTTACGAAACGACAATGGGGCGCGTTCTACGGCACCGAGTTGGACTTGCAGCTGCGTCGACGCCGTATCCGCACGATCGTACTGGGCGGCGTTTCGACGCAGATTGGGGTGGAGTCGACGGCGCGTCAGGCCTACGAGCACGGTTACGAGCTGCTAATTGTCAAGGACGCGACAACCAGTTCTGTCGCCGAGGGCCACGATATGTCGATGAAGCACATCATGCCCCGACTCGGCCGCATCGTTCAGAGCAGCGACATCATGCTCACTCGTAGCTAGCGTCGGGTCGATCGAACCCGAGTCCTGAACGGCGTGATGGATCAGCAGGCCATGCGAACCGCATTTACTTTGCGCGACATCGAGCCTGCGCTGAAGTGGACTATCCTGCTCCTGGTTTCGCTCGCTTTCATTGTGCCGCTCGAGCTGACATATTTTGGCATCGGCGGACCCCTCCCGGCTGGGCTCGAGGCCCGGAGAAGGCCCGCGGCAGGTGGTCTCCAACTGAGGAAATCGGGTGGGTCCGATCAGAGGAAATTCTGCACATATCCAGATTCGGCAGGCACAAATACGCGTTGCGGGAGCCAGTTTGCGCAAACTTTAACCGTCGCAGAGTTTGCGTCGGAAAATCTTTCAAGTCTCGTCGTAACGCGTGCGCTTGCGGCGCAGGAGGCATGTGCAACTAACTGATTTTATGGCGTACTGTGCATACGGCGCGCGCTCTGCTCAGAGCTCAGTCTAGCCATTGGGAGACTTGCGAAACGGACGCGGCCCGGAGCATTATTCACACAGGCGGGTTGCTGATAGTTGGCCTTAAGAAAGCCAAAGATTATTAGGGGACAGGGACGGCGATGAAATTCCGCATTCCGTTTGGTTGTGTGCTTGGCCTGGCTGCGTGGATCTTTGCGCTGCCAAGCCACGCGCGGGGTATTACCGTGGACGAGGATACGACCTGCTCGCAGGTCGTGCGCTCGACAGGGCGTCTTTCGGTAGATGTAGATCTCGCCGGCACCGGCGAAGGAAACCGTGCCAAATCGGGACTCAATTTCCCAGTCTTGGCATGCGATGCGCCTCCGCCTGACAGGATGCTCACGCCCCTAGACTATACGAGCAACGCGATATACACGTGGGTCGATCTGTCGATGGCCGACACAGACCCATCCGGCCTATTAGGGTTAGAGACAACCAACTTTCCCTCCAACGTTACGATTGTTGCTATGGTAGAAGTGTTTAAACTCGCCGCCCCCCGTTATTTCGACGACTACGAAATCCTATTCAACTACGAAACCTCCCCGCGGAGCGCTTGCCGCAACGTATTCAAGCCCATTGCGCCGTCCTTCACCTGGTTCGGAAAGAGGTATGTCTTCAATGGCGCCGGCGGAGTTGGCAGCCCATGCGATAGTACGAACGATTTCTTGTTCGGCCCTGACGGGGAACTGCTTGGGTATAATTCAGCGCCCTCATCACCTGGTGGATTTGCTCGGACTTTTGTTCTGACTAAGGGACTCCCCCCCGGGTGGACCGAGGCGCACCGGCGAGACGCGACGCCGGAATAAGGCAGTATGGGGTCGCGCAGAGAAGCGGGCGTGCATCTCTGTCCCGGAGCCAGCCCGCGTGGAACCGCCAGGTAGCCGAACTGCGGCCACGGTCGCCCTGAGCCATTATCTTCCTGAGCCCGATGCGCGCGGTCGCGGCGGCGGATTCATTCAGGCTTGCTCGTCCCCGCGGCTGCCAGATTGTGCGCTGCCGCGCGCTGGTCCAACCGCAGAACATAAAATCCCTGCGGGCCGAACCGCTTCACCAACACGTCTCGTGCGCGCGCAAACGTCGCGCGTGCGTCGTCGGAGCGATGCTCTAGTGACAGAAAGTCGGCATTGACCGCATCCCAGGCCGCATAGCGCCATTGCGCGGCCGGTTCCTTGGTGAGCGGGTAGCGCGTTTCCAACAGCCGTCGCGCCTCATCCAACAGCGGCGAAGCGCCTTCGGTCCGGTGTGCGCTCAATTCCAGGTCCGCTGCATTCAAAACGACCTGATCCAGCATCACAGAATTGCGTAGACGCGCGATCTGCAGTGCGCGGCTGATTTCGATACGAGCGCGCGCCGTGTCGCCCTCGTACAGATACGCCATTCCTAGGCTGTTGAGCGGCGGCACGAGATCGTCATGCATGAGCCCCTTCAGCTTCTCGTCCACCTGCACAGCCTGTTCAAGCAGAGGAATCGCCTCGTCAACACGGCCGGCCATGAGCGCCGATCGACCCAGGTTGTTCAGGAGCGTCGCCACTTCCGGATGCTCGGGTCCGTAGACCTCGCGATAGACCGGCAAAGCTTTCTGCCACTGGGTTGCGGCTTCTGCGTAGCGGCCCGTCTGATAGAGAAGCGATCCGAGATTGTTCATCGATTCCGCGGTGCGCACGTCGCGTGAGCCGCAGCACTGATTGCGCAGCGCCAAGGCCTCGCGCATCGGCGGTTCGGCTTCTTCCAGCCGATCCTGGAAGTAGAATGCGTTCGCCAGTGTGCTCAGCGTCCGCGCCAGAATGGGAATTCCCTCCGTGCCTCGTTTCCGGTCGACCTTAAGGGCAGCCTGGCAGAGACGCTCGGCTTCCGGGTACTGCTCGAGCTGAACCAGCACGTCCGCCAGGGCGTCACGCGCTTCCGACGTGAGAACGCTGTCAGCAGGAAGCTGGCTTTGTGCGATCTCGACTGCGCCGCGTAGCTGAGTCTTCGCGCCGCCGTAATCAGCCGCGAGATAAAGTTCCGAGCCCGACGCCATCAGCGTTCTGACCCGGGACTCGGGTGGTACACTGATCCCTTGCTGATCGACTTGTGCCTGCGTGAGCAGCTTCCTGGCGGGATCGTACAAACCGAGGCCAGTGTAGGCCTCACCCATCGCGGTGAGGAGGTCCGCCTGGATGCGCGGTTCGCTCTTGAGGCCTGGACCGATGTCGCGCGCCCCGCGGTCGAGAACCTCGCGCACCGTCACCGAGTTGCCGCGGTTCTCGCCAGGGTCTGCGAGCTTGAACAGCGATACCATGAATCGTGAGGTGCGGTCGGCGGTCGCGGCCTCGGTGCGCGCGCGATCGCGCTGCTGCGCGGCGATGATGCCGGCGATGATCGACACGACC
>Ga0302180_10000305_pt1 | contig 41112 bp, 44 predicted proteins | sample I_Palsa_E3_2_FD_200575 | JGI IMG/M metagenome (GOLD analysis project Ga0302180, IMG submission 200575) | Peat permafrost microbial communities from Stordalen Mire near Abisko, Sweden - I_Palsa_E3_2 | ecosystem: Environmental > Terrestrial > Soil > Palsa > Peat permafrost | place: Sweden...
ATCGAAGCGCGGGTATCAATGGTCGGAACGGCCGCAAGTCAGCCCGGCGACCTGCAAAGCGCACCGGCCATCGTCGATCCGCGCTCAGCAAAACCGATACGCCTGGTCATCGATCACATCATTGGCTGACCCGCGCCGTCAGGCATGCAGGGCTACGTCAAGTAAATGGTCGTTACACCGTTATACCCCTCGTTTGGGCTGGGCGCCGACGCCTCCCGACTGCAATGCATGTTCGATCTTCGTTGATGGATGCTTTATTTGTTCGTCAGCGCAATGAGTAGGAGAGATGTAAGGCGATCTGTTGTAGCACTTCCAAGAGCAGGTCGTCGTTGAGCGCCCGGTGAAACTGCGGGTGATCCGGCGTCGCGTACGCCGCGCGCTCATTGAGCACTATCGCAGGTGCGTGACCATTCATCGAAGAGCCGTAGTGGATGCCTTGGACATCAGGGTAGGCCTCGTATAGCTTGCGGGCCCACGTACGCGTACGGGACCGCGAGCCGGAATGGATCGCAGTGGAGGCCCCGATGGCTGTCGCGAATGCGCCGCGCAGGTCGAGCAGGTTCAAGGGCGCTTCCAAGGCGAAGATGGCAAGGGCCGGTGCGTCACGGATCCGATCGATGCGGCGAGTGGCCTGGAATACCTCCGCCGCGCAGGTGTCCACGTCCGGCGCGCAGTAGAGGACGGCGCGCTCCTGCTCGGTTGGGTGGCCGTCGATGTCTGGAAGGTGATGGTCCCAACGTGCTGCTGTGGGTCCGAAACGGCGAAACTGATTCCAGCGTGACGGATGCGGGCCTGCGGCAAAGTAAATTCGCGCAAGAAGTGTTCCGGCGGGTAGCGCGATGCTCTGCGCGGTTATCCGGCGTAGCACATCGACGCCGGGCGGCTCCGGGAACTTGCTCACCCAACTCAGCTGCGGGTCAGGTCGCGCGCCACCTTCACGACAGCGTCAATGGGGCGACCTGATAGGAGCCACGTGCGGGGGCTCAGGGGGGCCGCGTCACTCTCAAGTTGCAGCTCAGGTTCCGCTAGCAGAAGCCAGTCGACGACATCCAGCGGGAATAGATCCGGCGGGAGGGCCTTAAGAACCTGGGCGAGACCGGGAATTACGAGGCGACGCTCGAATTGCAAGCGAGGCAGGCGCCAGGTCCCTTCATACTCAAGGCCGTACAGGGAGCGCTCACGCAGCCGTTGGCGCACCCGAGTGACGTCCACCCCGAGGAGTTTGGCGGCTTCCGCAGCCGATAGACTCTCCTCGAGCAACGCCATGTACTGAGCCTGGCTGCGCAGGAGAGGGTCGCTGTCGGCATTGACCGGCACGTCGTTCTTGAAGGCACCCACGCCACGCAGGGCGGTCAACTCGGCTGCGCAGAGCTCTCCGGCCAGGTGGCGGCCAGCAGGCATCGCGAAAACCGTGGTCAGCGGCCGGTTGTGCGCTAGAGCCGCCCGTGCAGCGGCGTACCAGCGGGCCAGCGAGCGCTTCTCCGCGGTGCTTGCGCCCGGCAGGTGCTCCAAACTCTCTGGAGAGGCGGCGGTATACTTGGCCAAAGTTCCCTCCGATATCGTATCGGGAATTCTCGGGAATATATTAGCAGGAGAACGCAGGAGCATCGGTCAGCTTTCTATTCCAATGATGGACGAGAGTGGTGCTGATCGTTGAAGTTGATCCGCAGTGCCGGCTCTGGAGAGCTGGGATAGGGCCGCTATGCGGGGGAAAGTGAGGAGCGGCGCGGGGTTGAAATCGAGCCGGCTGCGATTAGGCCATCGTGTATTATCCGCGGCCGTAAATTAGGAGCCGGGATAGACTCGGAGGGCCTGGTGGCCAATTTGGTGGCTGCAGCGGGGAATGGATGGGATTGGAGGGGATGCTCGGCTCCGAAAAATCAGTAAGTTACTGTTTTGACAGAGCTTATGGGCGGGTTTTGATCCCGCCATTCGGAGGTTCGAATCCTTCCACCCCAGCCAATACTGATTGGCAACGTTGATTTGACCAGGAAGCACTGATCGTGGAATCGGAAACGCTGGCACTGTTCACCGGGAACGCGAATCCCGCTCTGGCGCACGACATCGCGCGTCATCTGCAGCAGCCGATCGGCCGGGCGTCGGTCGGCCGCTTCAGCGACGGCGAAGTCAACATCGAGATCATGGAGAACGTGCGCGGTCGCGATGTGTTCATCGTGCAGCCCACCAGTCCGCCGGCCAACGATCATCTGATGGAACTGCTGGTGATGGTGGATGCCTGCCGCCGGGCCTCGGCCGCGCGCATTACGGCGGTGGTGCCGTATTTCGGTTACGCGCGCCAGGATCGGCGGCCGCGTGCGACGCGCTCGGCAATCACCGCGAAACTGGTCGCGGATATGATCGGCAACTCCGGCGTGCACCGACTGCTGACCCTCGATCTGCATTCGGAACAGATCCAGGGATTCTTCGGCATACCGGTGGACAATGTGTACGGCTCGCCGGTGCTGTTGGGCGACGTCTGGCGCCAACGCTATCCGAACCTGATCGTGGTATCGCCCGACGTCGGCGGCGTGGTGCGCGCCCGCGCGATCGCCAAACGCCTGGACGATGCCGAACTGGCGATCATCGACAAGCGGCGCCCGCGGCCGAACGAATCGAAGATCATGAACATCATCGGCGAGGTCGACGGCAAGACCTGCGTACTGATCGACGACATGGTCGATACCGCGGGCACGCTGTGCGTGGCGGCGCAGGCGCTGAAAGAGGAGGGCGCGCTCAAGGTGGTGGCCTACATCACCCACGCGGTGCTTTCGGGCGGCGCGGTGGAGCGCATCGCCACTTCCTCGCTCGATGAACTGGTGGTGACCGACACCATTCCGTTGTCGGATGCCGCGAAGGAATGCCCGCGCATTCGCCAGCTGTCGGTGGCCTCACTGCTGGCCGAGACCATTCGTCGCATCCGCGACGAGGAGTCGGTGAGCTCGCTGTATATCGATTGAATTCGAGTTGCTGAAGTTGAAGGGTGGAGGCGCACTGGTCGCGGTGGGCGTCCGTGGTTGTGAACTGTCAGGAGTATGAACATGCGTATTACGTTTCAAGTCGGCGCGGACGCGCGTCACGATCAGGGCAAGGGTGCGAGCCGCCGCCTGCGTCGTGCCGGTAAAGTCCCCGCGGTTCTGTATGGCGGCGACGGCGAGCCGCGCAACATCACGCTCGATCATCAGCAGTTGCTGACGATGATCGACAACGAGAAATTCTATTCGTCCATCATCAGCGTCAACGTCGATGCACAGGGCCAGCCGGCCATCGTGCGCGACGTGCAGATGCATCCGGCGCGCAACGCCGTGGTGCATGTGGATCTGCAGCGGGTGCTGGAGAATGAGAAGCTGAAGATTCATCTGCCGATACACTTCAAGGGCGAGGCGGTGGCCCCGGGCGTGAAGACGCAGGGCGGCATCGTCTCGCACCTGATCCAGGACATCGAGGTCAGCTGCCTGCCGAAGGATCTGCCGGAATTTCTGGAGCTGGACCTGTCCGGCATGAATCTCAACGACACGTTGCATCTGTCGGACGTTCCGCTGCCTGCCGGTGTCACGATTCCGGAGCTGGCGCATCGCAATCCGGTGGCCGTGTCGGTGCACAGCCCACGCGTTGCCGAGCCTGAGCCGGAAGCGGTGGCTGCGGCGACTGAGGGCGCGGCTGCGACGCCGGCGGCTGCGGCAGGCACTGCCGCGGGTGCGACCGAAGGTGCGGCGGCCGGCAAGAAGGAAGAGCCGAAGAAGGATGAGGCCAAGAAGGAAGCCGCGCCTAAGAAAGAAGGTAAGAAGTAAGCAGCGCACTACGAACCCGGTGACGTTGGGAGCTGCCAGGGAGTGTTAGACCCAGAGCGCATTTTTGATAATTAAAAATGCGCTCTGGGTCTAACACTCCCTGTCGATTGCCAGCATCAGACGGGACTCGAAGCCGCTAACTTATTCCTTTCATGTCGTGGCGGGACTTCCCCTCAAACTCATCGTCGGCCTCGGTAATCCCGGGGGCGACTATGCGCGCACACGGCACAACGCCGGCTGGTGGCTGGTGGACGAACTGGCGGCGCGCACTCACGGCAGCTGGCGCCACGACGCGAAGCAGCATACCGATCTGGCGCGCGTCAGCATTGGCGGCACGGAGCTGTGGCTGCTCAAGCCCACCGCGTTCATGAATCGCAGCGGGGTGCCGGTGGCGGCGGTCGCGAACTTCTATCGCATCGCGCCGGCCGACATTCTGGTGGTGCACGATGATATTGATCTGCCGCCCGGTGTAGCGCGGCTGAAACAGGGCGGCGGCCACGGCGGACACAACGGCCTGCGCGACGTGATCGCGCATATCGGGGCAGAGTTCTGGCGCCTGCGTCTGGGAGTCGGTCATCCGGGATCCAAGGACCTGGTGCTGGACGCGGTGCTCGAGCGGCCGAGCGAGGCCGAGCAGCAGGCGATCGATGCGGCAATGGCGCGTGCGCTGGAGATCATGCCGGAGCTGCTGAGCGCCGGTGCGCAGAAGGCAATGCTCTCGCTCCACAGCCGCAATGCCGACGATCCCGGCACCGAAGGCGAGTAGCGCTTGATCGCAACAGGAATCAGGGTGTGTATGGTCATTGCATAGACGTATTGGACTACATGGCGCATTTTTAATAATAAAAATGCGCCATGTAGTCCAATACCTCTGCGTGATGCCTATGCGCTCGCTGGTTCATTTCACGAGGAACCTTGATGCCCATTCAATGCGGGATCGTCGGTCTGCCGAATGTCGGCAAGTCGACCCTGTTCAATGCACTGACCCGCGCCCAGATTGCGGCGGAGAACTATCCGTTCTGCACCATCGATCCCAATGTCGGCGTGGTGCCGGTGCCCGACGGGCGACTGGAGCAGCTGGCCCAGATCGCGCATCCGGAGAAAATCCTGCCGACCACCGTGGAGTTCGTCGATATCGCCGGCCTGGTGAAAGGAGCCTCGCAGGGCGAAGGTCTGGGTAATCAATTCCTGGCGCATATCCGGGAAGTCGACGCGATCGCGCACGTCGTGCGCTGCTTCGAGGATGATGACATCGTGCATGTGTCCGGCAGCATTGATCCACTGTCCGATCTTGAGATCATCAACACCGAACTGGCGCTGGCCGATCTGACGTCGGTGGACAAAGCCGTGGACCGCGCGGCCAAGGCGACCAAGAGCGGCGACAAAAAGGCGCAGCTGCAGCACGCGTTGTTCGAGCGTGTACAGGCGTCGCTCAACGAGGGCACCCCGGTGAGGAGTGCGCCGTTGAGCGATCTGGAGCGGCGCGACCTGCGCGAGCTGCATCTGCTGACCGCAAAACCCGTCATCTACATCGCCAACGTCGATGAAGCGGGCCTTGTAGCCGGCAATGCCTACCTTGACGCCTTGCGCGCGCGCGCCGAAGTGGAGCATGCCGTCGTGGTGCCGGTATGTGCCGCGATCGAGGCGGAAATCGCGCAGCTGCCGGAGGCCGAGCGCGCCGAATTCCTGCGCGACCTGGGACTCAAGGAGCCGGGCCTGAACCGCGTCATTCGCGGTGCCTACGAGCTTCTCGGGCTGCTCACCTATTTCACCGCCGGACCCAAGGAAGTGCGCGCCTGGACGGTGCGCGCAGGCAGCACCGCGCCGCAGGCCGCAGGCGTGATCCACACCGATTTCGAACGCGGGTTCATCCGCGCCGAGGTCATCGCATTCGAGGATTACGTCAACCATCGCGGCGAAGCTGGCGCGCGCGAGGCGGGGCGGTTGCGCCTCGAGGGCAAGGAGTACATCGTGCGCGAAGGCGATGTCATGCATTTTCGCTTCAACGTTTGAGGGCGCGACCGCGCCATCGAGACAATCATGATTCCATATGCTCGCAACGTCGCTCTGGTGCGTGCCAAGCTGGCGCAGCTGCGCCCGACGCAGTTTTCCGTAGGGTACGCCGAGGTCGAACTCAAGGCCGCCGAGTGGAAGAAGCTCAAGAAAAAGCAGCGCCAGCAGGTGCTCGAGAGCCACGTGTTTCCGGCGGTGCTGGGTCTGGATAAGGCCCATTACATCATCGACCACCACCATCTGGGCATCGCGCTGATCGAGGAGGGCATGAAGGAGGTCTGGATCACGCAGCTGGATGATTTATCCTGGCTCGAGCCGGCGACTTTCTGGCGCACGATGGAATTTCGCGCCTGGACTCATCCCTACGATCATCGTGGGCGGCGGCGTGACTTCGCCGATATGCCGCAAAAACTGACCAAGCTGCAAAACGACCCCTATCGCAGTCTCGCCGGTCTGGTGCGGATGGCCGGCGGCTACGCGAAGGACACGGCGCCGTTTTCGGAGTTCCTGTGGGCCGATTTCTACCGCCCGCGGGTCGCCGCGCGACTGATTGCCGACCAGCAACCCCGTGCCACGCGCACGGGGGCCAAGCTCGCCAGATCCAAGGACGCCTGTTACCTGCCGGGCTGGATCGGCAAAGCGATCTCCTCGTAGGGGGCGTTTACCGTCGGGGCCCGGCTCCCTACAATGCACATCCGCCGAAGGCTAGGTAGCTCAGCTGGTTAGAGCGTGGCACTCATAATGCCGAGGTCGTGGGTTCGAGTCCCACCCTAGCCACCAATAAATCAGTCACTTGTGATGCCGCCCGAGCCCGCACGATAGCCAGTGCGGGACTTTTGCGGGACCCCAACTCACACACCCGCTCCGAGGCCTCGATCAGTGTCCCGATCTCGGGCGCGGAATAGTGCGTGGTGACATGATGAGATTTGTGGCCAAGCAGAACCTTGCGGTCTTCGAACCCGACGCCGGCGACTCGCAACCGATGACCAAAGGTGTGCTTCAGATCGTGCACCCGCAGGGATCGAAACCCTGCCGGGCACGCTCTGCCGAACTCCTGTACATAGCGAGTTGAAGCGCGTCGGCGCGCTGCCTTCCAGCCCGAGTTGTAGATCCTGGTCACCGGCCGTCCGGCGCGCGTGAACACGAACTCGGGATGACAGCCGCGACATTGCTCAATCACCGATCGCGCGATCCGGTTGAGAACCACGTAGCGGTCGAGGCCGTTTTTCACGTAGTCCCGCGGGATCACGAAGATCGATGTATCGAGCTCAGGCACTTGCGCTTCCCAATTCCAACGCAGATTTACAACCTCCTGTTCGCGTAGCCCGGTGTTCACCTTGAACAGCGCCATATTGGCCAGGTGTCCGTCGAGCTCCGAAAACAGAAGCCGCTCTTCCTCGATCGACAATGGATACGGCCCCCGCTGATGCGGGTGACGCTGCATCTGGATCAACGGTGGCGTCGCCAGCCACGGCCGATCCGATTCGTCGCGCCACAGCCGCGCTGAGAGATTGAGGATTCGCCGGACCACCGCAAGATCGCGGTTGATCGTGCCCGGACTGATTCCCGCCTGAAGCCTGGATCGCACGAAGGGCTGCAGCGTGTCGTGATGCACACGACGCAGCGGCAGCTCGCCGACAAATCGATCCACACTCTCCAGTGCTCGCGCATCCCGTTCCAGGCTGCGCTTGTGCGAGTGCTCTTCCAGGTACTTGGTCGCGGCCTCTCGGAAGGTGCGAGTGCGCTGCGCGCCGAATAGCCGAACGCTCCGTGCCTCCTGCAGGCGACGGGCTAAGGCTGCTTCGGCCTCCTTGAGTTCGCATGTGCCAATGCTCTCGCAAACGCGCGTGCCGTTGATGACTTTGTCGATGTGCCAGATTCCTCCTCTGATGAGGAGACCGGGCATTCGTCTACTGTTTCGTCCCATGGCTGACTCCTTTGCGCCGCGGGACGTCCGTTGCGGCTCTTATATTCCTCGGCCACCGCTTCCATTTCAAGGCGATCAAAGGCACGACCCTGCTTCCCGATGCGAATTTCCGTGAGGCGTGGACGAATTTCTCGATTGAAGAGATTTTTGTTCATCGCAAAGAAGGCTGGGGCGTCGCGGAGACGTACGAATCGCGGGGGGACTGGCGCTACCGAGGGCGACGCACGCGGAACCGATCCGCGTTTCGCATGCGTCCGGACCTGCTCTCGATGCAAGCCTGCGGCGTCCTCGAATTTAGGCGTCCGTACAGCTCGGGCGTGCGGGGCGAGCTGTACAGAAGATGGTTCGGCGCTCACCGCCGGACAGTCATGCGAATAGAGCAGGCGCTCCGATTCCGCCGCGCCGCGCATGCCGCAGCGCTTTCCAGCGGCAATTTCATCTGGCGCGTGGACCTGCGCTGAAGGAGCGATCTGCTGCCTATGTGGCAGCTAGTCATACGCAGGTCCTTTGCCATCCAATCCAGCACATCGGCTCGCAGCCAGCCAATCCCTCGGCCGTGAAATCGGTGCTTTCGTGGGAAACGACCCAACAGGATCATGCTCATGAGTACCCACTGCGGGCGGCGCGTCAGGCGCGCGACATCGCGGGTGCTCAGAAGTTGTTCCCAGTTCGGGAACCGCTCATTTACCCATTTAGACAGAGAGACGTGGTTGGAGGTGGCGGCCGAGAAGGCGCGCTGTTCGGGGCAAGAATCTTCCGGGCTCATAAACGACCTTCATGTGTGGTTCCGGTCGTTTAGGGTCAAGTTGTCACGAATGGCGCCATCTTTGCACAACTCCGCAAGAGAGTGCAGTGCGAGTTTCGCACCGAATTTGCCGAAACTTGCTTTATCGCGTGCTGCGCTCGCGTAGCACCTGCCGGAACAACTCGATCGGATCGGCTGTCAGCGCTTCCGCAATGGCAATGAACTCGGGGACATTGACCTGCCGTTGATGGCTCTCGATCATGCCGACGACCGAATGAGGTCTTTTCAGGAGAGCCGCGAGATCACGCTGTGAGAGTTCTTTGCGTTCGCGCGCTCGTGCGAGCACGGTGGCTACGGCGCGAGCCGCGGGACTTCTGAGGGCCTTCATTTTCAGTGCGCTCCGATTTACTGAGCGCGCTACAGATAAGGCATAACCTCTGTGCTTTGATTTTCTGAGCAGGGCCCTTACAATGGCTCACATGCGCTGGCTGTGGCACCTCGTTCGACTACCGATTCTTCTCCTGCTTGTCATTCTGGAGCCGGTGGTCGTCTTCGCATGCGGAGGCCTGGCGCTCCTGGGCGTCCTGACTGTTGTCTTCTTCGAACTCGTTGCGGCATCCCATTTCCCGATGTGGACGATGCTGACAATCTCAATCAGTTTCGTGTTTGCCCTCGCGCTTTACGAGGGCGCGATCCGCCTTTTTTCCGAGTAGGCGTGAGATCGCAATGCCAGCATTCGTTCGCACTGAATCGTTCCTGCAGGAGCAGACACTTGCAAATGCGGCACTTGCCCACCTGAACCAGGGCTTCCTTCGGATCGACGCTCAGGCCGCGGCGGATGAGAATCAAGTGTTCGAGTTCAACTTGCGTCTCGGGATAGCAGGCACAGAAGGCCTCGTACGTATCGCAGAGGCGTCCTACGAAGTCGAGCGAAACAGACTTCGGCAACGCGGGCGTGTTGGGCACGATCGGAATGTCGTGAATGTAGCAGAGTGTCACCAAGGCGCCGCCCTCCGCTTGCGCTTCGGTTGTCTTGAGAAAGGCACTCAGCGACCAGCGCGTGGGTCCGCGCGCGCGGTCCTGATCGGTAACACCGAGGCGGCGGCGAACAGTCCTCAGCCGACCCACGGTCAGGTTGGTCAGTCGCATGATGATATCCGTGCGGACCCCATGCAATATCAAACGGCGTGCGAGTTCCGCGCGCCGATTCTCCCGAAGCAAAACATCTTGCTGAGATTGCGAACTCAAGTTTCACCTCATTTCGTGCGAAACGCGCCAACACATCTTCAGGTCGTCCACCGACAATTCAGTTCGTGTCCCCGAACATGGATCGTTCGATGGCGAGAAATAGACGTTTACGCAGGAGCGCACCGGCGCAGATCCGGTGGCCCGGTGGGGAGGTGCTGGCAGCGACGCACAGTCTCAACGCGCGCTGCATGAAGCTGCTTGCCGAGGTAGCAAGCGCACCGCACGCGGGCGATGCCTGGGGCGCGGTCTTTGGATTTCAGGAGCTGTGGAAGCAGCTCAGCACCGAAGCTTGTGAGCGTGCGGGTCGCTGTCCAGTGCTGCTTCTGAATGTAAACCTCGAACGTGCAGACTGGTGGACCAGCATTCGAGACGGCCATACTGTTGTCCATGCGGACGCGTCGATTCCGTTGCTCGCGGCCGACCGCGCGGCGCCTCTCGTTCGCGAGATTCTGACGGAGGCCCGAAGCGCCGCGCGCGCTCAACCGGGCGCGGCCCGCCTCGTATTCGGGATGTCCTCTTTCGTATCGAGTGCCGTCGCGGACCTGTCCGCGGCGGACATCGACCGCATCGCGGTCGCGTACGGACGAGAATTGCGACCGCGCTGGGACGATCGTCCAAGCTTTTGGAAGCGACTTCTGGAAGCAGCAATCGGGAACGACGCTCGTGTCTTTGCGAAGATCCATCTGCACTGTGTTCAGCTGCTGGGAAGGGATCTCCAACTGGCTAACGGTTGAATCCCCCGACCCGCGCCCCGGCATTAGCAGACCGTTTAAAAAGTCTGTGGCCTCACCGACTCCGGCCAGGTTCATCGCCTCGATCCCGAACCTTCTGTGGTCATGGGGCCACCGGCTGTTCGAGGGAGGCCAGCTCGCCGAGCGTGACGGGCGACTCGAGCAAGGCCTTAAGCTGCTGAATGAACTCCGCTGCCACATAACCGTCAATCAGACGGTGATCAAACGAGGACGACAGGTTCATCACCTTCCGAATCGTGATCTGGCCGGCCCGGACGACGGGCCGCTCGACGATCCGATTCGGTCCCACGATGGCCACTTCGGGAGCGTTGATGATGGGAGTGGCGGCAATTCCACCGAGTGCGCCGAGACTCGTCAGCGTAATCGTCGAGCCGGCCAGCTCGTGAGGTGAGGCCTTGCCCACTCGTGCGGCGGCGGTCAAGCGCGCGAGTTCTGCTGCGCAATCCCAGAGATCGCGCCCCTGAACGTCCCGTACGACGGGCACCAGGAGCCCCGTAGGTGTTTGAGTTGCGATCCCTATGTGAATGCCGCGGTGGCGTCGCAGGACGTTGGTTTGAGTGTCAAAGGTCGCGTTGATGTCGGGATAGGCGGGCAGCGTGCGAGCGATTGCGCGCATGATAAAAGGGAGCGGGGTGAGCTTCGCTCGCTCATGGCCATGTTCTGAGTTGAGCTGTCCTCGGAGCGCCTCAAGCTCCGTGACGTCGATTTCCTCTACGTACGAGAAATGCGGGATCGTGCGCTTAGACTGCGCCATGCGCTCGGCGATCTTCCGGCGCATTCCGATTATCGGGATTTCCTCAACGTCGGCGATGTGGCTAGCGACCGGAGGGGCGCCCGCCGGCGGCGGCGGACCAGTCGCGCCGTTTAAAGCGTTGTCGATGTCTATATCGAGCACTCGCCCCGCGGGTCCCGAGCCTTGGATTTGATCGAGTGCCACGCCGGCCTCGCGGGCGCGTCGACGAATGGCGGGGGAAGCGGTCGGCCGAGGCGGCGAGTTCTGATCGGAAGGCTCGACCACCAATGACGAAACAGCGGGGTGCGGCTCGGGCAGCGCTTCGGCGGATAGAGCATGCTCTCGCGCTGTTGCCGCGGATGGCGCGGACACATCCTCGGGCGCAGCCTCCTGGATCCGAAACACCACGAGCACTGCACCGACAGGCACTTTGTCACCCACTGCTCCGCGAAGGGAAACGATAGTCCCCGTGACGGGTGAGGGAATGTCGATGACGGCCTTCTCGGTCATCACACCGACTAGAGGTTGCTCTTCCTGGATCAAATCTCCCACCGCGACGTACCACGCGGCAACCTCTCCTTCGGTGGTGCCTTCAGCCAGGTCCGGCAACTTGAATTCGTAAGTTCCCATGTTCAGACACTCATGACGCGCTTGATACCATCGATGATCCGCCGGGGAGTCAAAAAATATTCCCACTCGAAGGCGTGCGGGTACGGCATGTCGAAACCGGTGACACGCTCAGTGGGTGTATGCAGGTGATAGAAACAAGCCTCCTCGACCACGGCTAGGAGTTCCGCGCCAAAGCCGCACGTGTGGGTTGCCTCGTGCACGATTACGCAACGCCCGGTCTTGCGCACCGAGGCTGCGATCGTGTCGGTATCCAGCGGCACAAGCGTGCGTAGGTCGATGAGCTCGGCGTCAAAGCCGCTCTCCTCAATGGCCGCGCGCGCTACATGCACCATCGTCCCATAGGCGAGCACGGTCAGATCTGCGCCCGCGCGCACAATCGCAGCCTTGCCGAACGGTACCGTGTAGAAGCCCGGCGGCACGTCACCGGTCGGGTGCTGTGCCCAGCTCGCAAGCGCCCGATCGTGACGCCCATCGAAGGGCCCGTTGTAGAGACGCTTGGGCTCAAGAAAAATGACCGGATCCTCATCTAGTATCGCGCTGATCAAAAGTCCCTTGGCATCGTAGGGATTGGAGGGAATGACAGTTTTGAGCCCCGCGACATGAGCAAAGATGGCCTCAGGACTCTGGCTGTGTGTCTGACCTCCGAAGATGCCGCCCCCATACGGCGCTCGCACCACGAGCGGCACCCAAAACTCGCCTGCCGAGCGGTAACGCAGGCGCGCGGCCTCCGAGACCAGCTGATCGTAGGCTGGAAGGATGTAGTCCGCGAACTGGATCTCGACCACTGGCCGAAGTCCGTAGGCGGCCATGCCGATGGCCGCAGCGACTATGCCGCCCTCTGCGATCGGAGCATCGAAGCAGCGACGGATCCCATGCTTGTGCTGCAGCCCTTCGGTGACCCTGAACACACCGCCGAAATACCCAACGTCCTGACCGAAGATAAGGACGTTCGGATCCCGCTCCAGCATCACATCGAGCGCGGAATTAAGCGCCTGCACCATGCTCATCGCCATGGTCAGAGCCCGAGCGCGTGGCGCTGCCGAGCGAGTCTGGCATCGGGCTCACCGAACACATCCTCGAACATCGCGGTCAAGGGCGGACGGGACGTGCCGAGTGTCCCGATAGCATCGGCCGCGTTGGACGCTACCCGCACTTCTTGAGTGACCTCCGCGGTGAGTGCCTCATGCTGTGCTTTCGACCAAGCGTCGATGGCGATCAAATGTTGCTTCAGGCGTTCGATGGGATCTCCCAGAGGCCAGTGTCGCGCAGAATCGATCGGCCGATACTTGCTAGGATCATCGCTAGTGGAATGACCTTCGCCCCGATAGGTGACGAACTCGATGACAGTCGCCCCCAAATTGGAGCGCGCGCGTTCCGCCGCCCAGCGACTGGCTGAGTAGACAGCCAGAAAATCATTGCCATCAACCCGCAATGCCGGAAGCCCGTAGCCGACCCCGCGCGCGGCAAAGGTCGCCGCCTCACCACCCGCGATGCCATCGAAGCTCGAGATGGCCCACTGATTGTTGACGATATTGAGAATGACCGGGGCGCGATAGACCGCCGCAAAAGTCAGCGCGTGATGGAAGTCGCCCGTCGCCGTGGCGCCCTCGCCGGTCCAGGCGGAGGCGATGAGATCACCGCCGTTATAAGCGGACGCCATGGCCCAGCCGACGGCCTGGCTGTACTGCGTCCCGAGATTTCCGGAAAGGGAGAAGAACCCATAGTTTCGGGCGGAGTAGAGAATCGGCAGCTGATGGCCCTTGAGCGGATCGCGCGCGTTATTGTAGATTTGATTGATCATCTCGATGAGGGGGTAGCCGCGCGTGATCAGAATCCCCTGCTGCCGATAGGTCGTGAAGCACATGTCGGCGCGGTCGAGCACGAGCGCCTGCGCGCACGCGATCGCCTCTTCGCCCGTGCACTTCACGTAGAAGCTCGTCTTTCGCTGGCGTTGTGCCATAAACATGCGCTCATCAAAGGCCCTCGTGAGCAGCATTGCCCGTAAACCGCGGCGCAGGACTTCGGGCTTTAGCTTCGGATCCCAAGGGCCTACTGCCTGGTCCGCCTCATCGAGCACGCGAACCAAAGAGAAGGCGAGGTCTCGAATGTCAGCCGGGGAAACGTCATTCCGGGGTTGTGGAATGGCTCCAGCGGGAGGAATCTCAAGTCTGGCGAAATCGTGGGGATCCCCTGGTCGGGAGGTGGGCTCCGGAATGTGCAGGCTCAATCTCATGCCAGTGGCTGCCCGGTAGGACGTGCTTTGGACGCACCCTGTGCCCGCGGCCGTGCAGGACGCGGCTGTTGGTTAATGCGCATTGGTAGCCAGTTTTTGGATGCAGTCTTCAAATTCAGCGAGCGCCCGAAAACATGGCAAACGAGTTGCCCGGTTGAAGATCGCGTGTCGATCTGCTCGGCCAACGAGGCAGACAGGGCTCCACACGAAATTCGCTCTTGGGGAAACAGATGTTCGCGCTTCCGGGATTCGCATTGGATAACTTCTCTCGTGACGACTATGACGAGTCGACCACCCCGATCCGAGCTAAGGCCGACAGCATCGATATCGCGGCCTACTTCGATACAGCCGCTGTCACAGTGATCTCGACCAGCACATCAGGCGCGCCCATCTCGCATTGAGCCGTCGCGCGGGTCGGGGCCGCATTCAGCGCGGTCCAGGCGTCCCAGATCTCGTTCATGCCGGCGAAGTCGTTGGCGATGTCCTTTAACCAGATCTGTGCGGACAGGAGGCGACTCTTGTCGGTGCCGGCGTTAGCCAAGAACCTCTCGATCTTGGCAAGTGCCTGTTTTGTCTGCCCCCGGATTTCCTGGCTGCGATCATCGGCCGTCGCGCCGGCGAGAAAGACCATTCCGTTATAGACCACCGCACGGCTGGCGCGCTTGTTGGTCTCGATACGTACAATGTTGTTCATTCTGCTTGCCCTTGATTGACCGTTACGCCTCGATCATGAGGCTCCGACTTAGGTCCTGCGGTGGCCGACTGATCGAGGGAGGCCAGCTCACCGATAGTGACCGGCTTCAAGGGTGGCCGAACATGAAAAAAACCCACTTCCGAGAGCGGACGATTCTGTGCGGCGCCGAGAATGCGGTTCACCGTATAGCCGCATTGGCGGCCTTGGCACGGGCCCATGCCGGCGCGCGTCGCGGCCTTGATCTGGTTCGGCCCCGGCCGCCCGACCGCTGCTAACGCCCTTATTTCGCCCGCTGTGATCTCCTCACAGCGGCACACAATCGTTTCGTCGGCCGGCGCGAAAACCTGCGGACGTGGCTTGAACAGCGCATTGAGAAAGGGGCGTACAGCCAGTTCCCGATGAAGCCTTCGACGAACCGGAGCGGCCGCAGCCGCTACCGCTTGCTCGCTCGTATAGCCAAGCTTCACGGCGACCCTGAGGGCGGCGAGTTCCCCCCGCAGTTGCGCTGCCTTGGCTCCTGCGATGCCGGCTCCGTCACCGGCGATGAACAGATCCACTTGCGAACTCTCGCCCCAGCTATCGACAATGGGTGCATAGCAATCCTGAGCGGAGTTCCACGCCACCGCACAGTCCAGCGACAATGCCGCATGGAGGTTCGGCACAACTCCTTCATGTACCAGCAACGTGTTGGCTTCGACAGTCGCTATCGCATCATCCCTTGTCCGATAGCGAAGACTTCCGATCCGTTCGTCACCGAGTGCTTCAATCTCGATGACACCTCTGATGATCGGCGTTTTGCTTGTTCGAAGCTTTGCCATCCAACCTAGTCCCTTAACAAGGTCGCCCGACGCGCGGAGGGCGCGTGGCAAGTGACGAAGCGCGGCTCGCCACTGCCCGGTCGGCGTTGTATCCAGATAGCCGGCGATTTGGCCGCCCGCACGTAAGAACTGCACCAGATAAAGCAATGGCAAGGGGCCGCTGCCCGCGATCCAGACCGATCCAGTCGGAATCTGGCCTGCATTCTTCAGTAGAATTTGCGCGGCCCCGACCGTCAGGACGCCGGGTAATGTCCAGCCGGGGAACGGAACGGGTCGCTCCTGCGCGCCGGTAGCGAGAATGACGGCCTTGGCTTCGACGACTTGCGCCAGTCGGTCCCGGCTCACGAAAGCGCGGAAGCCGCGTTCGATCTGCCATAGTTGAGCACCCGGCAGGTAAATTACGCCACTGGCGCGGAACGCCTCGGCTACCGCACGACCTTCGACATAGGACGGACCGAGGATATCGTCGCGTCGGGCGGCCTTCTCGACTGAGCGCCAGATCTGTCCGCCTGGCCCCGGCTGATCGTCAATGAGCATCACTTCGAGCCCATGACGACGCGCAGTGACGGCGGCCGCCATGCCTGCCGGACCGGCACCGACGATGAGAAGGTCTAATCGGTTAATGCGCGGATCCTCCGCTTGCCGGTTGGGCGCGCGACACGCATCCCATCGCACACCGGCTTAAGACAGGTCCGGACCGAAGCGACGCCGTCCACTTCGGCCACGCAATCAAAGCAGACGCCCATCATGCAATAAGGCGCACGCTTGCTTTGCGTGACGGGCGTCAGGCGCGACCATGGTTCAGCCTGGCGTAGCAGCACCGCCGCGACGCTCTCGCCGGGCTCCGCCAAGACAGATACCCCATCTATGGTGATCGTCAGCGCCCCAGGACCGAGCTCATGCAGCTTTAGGAACATCAAAGCGCCTGTGGTGAAAATCATCGAGAGAAGGTGGCAGCCTACCCGTAGCGATCGCGTCGGCGAGCAAAGCTGCGTGCGCGGCGGCGAGGGTCACGCCCGAATGGCACACCGCCACAAAAGCGCCGGGATGGCTTTGCGACTCCGCATAGACTGAAAAGCCATCGGGTGTCAGGATGCGCAGCCCCGCCCATTGACGGACTAATTTGACCTCGCTCAGCGCCGGCATCCAGCGGATTACCATTGCGCTCAACGCAGCACCCGCTTCGCTGGTGGTCGAGGCGTCGAACCCAACTTCTTCGTTCGTCGTGCCGATCGAGACCGTGCCTTGCCGAGTCTGGCTCACGCCGTGGAGTGGCAGCGGTAGAAATGGCTCCAGTCGTTCCGTGATGAGCATCTGCCCGCGTTGCGGCCGAATCGGGATGTCGAGACCGACCTGAGCGGCTAGCGCCTTCGACCCTAGGCCGGCGGCAATTACCACTCGCGCCGCCGACACCCGTTCGGGTCCGAAATCGATTGTGAACCCCCCGCGGCCATCCCTTTTCACAGAGTGCACGGCACCACCTGCCCGCAACTGGCCGCCCTTACGCAATATCCCCACATGAAGTGCCGTCAGCAAGCGCAGAGGGTTGAGATGACCGTCACGGTCTCCGAAACTCGCCCCCACTACGTCTGGCCCGAGTTGGACCTTGGGAAGCAGCTTCGAGAGGGCGTCTCGGTCGAGCATCTCCCAATCAGGCTCAGATCTGCGAAGCTGGTTGTGCCACCGCAGCAGCAACGACCGCCGCTGCTCGAATTCCGCTTCACTCAGACAGAAGGCTAGGCCGCCGTTGTATTCATATTGAAGATCGACGGCAGTTGTGTCCGTGAGTTCGGCGCTGAAATTGGGCCAGAGCTCGACTGAGGTACGCGTCAGCTGCTGGTAGGCCGGCATGTCCAGACCTTTGCCTTGGAGCCAGACCAGCCCCCCATTGGCGTTCGCGGCCCGGAAGTCGCGGTCGCCGCCATCGAGTACCAGCACGCGAACCTTGCGGCCTGCGAGGCCGTAGGCGATGGCCGACCCTACCAAACCGGCTCCGATCACGACGATGTCGGCCGTCTTGCCCCCTTCATTTTGCATCGAGCGAGGTTAGGACCCCATACTGTATTCGTCAAAGTCGTGAATTTGAGTGGTCCATTCACCAGGGTTATGCCATGCCACGTCGACTCACCCTGCGTCAGGTCGAGGCCTTCAAGGCTGTAATCGAAAGCGGCACCATCAGCGGCGCGGCCCAGCTGGTCCACGTCTCGCAGCCCGCCATGAGCAAGCTCATAGCGCATTTTGAGGCGGATACGGGGCTCAAGCTCTTCGACCGCCTGAAGGGCCGGCTCGCGCCGACCGAGTGCGGGATGCAGCTCTACGATGCGATCGACCGGATCTTCGCCGGCGTCCGCCAGGTTGAGAACGCAGCAGAAGCCATCCGCCGCGCGGAGCGGGGGCGGGTTCTGGTCGGCGTCCTGCCTGCGTTGTCCGGTTCCTTCATCCAGCGCGCCACGATGGGCTTCCTCAAGCTTCGCCACAATCTGTTCTGTTCAGTCGAATCGCTCACTTCGCAGTGGATCGTGGATCGGTTGATCACGAGGAAACTCGACGTCGGGCTGGTCGAAGGTCGTATCGACAATCCGTATGTCACTCTCGAACCTCTGATGGAGCACCCGCTGGTCTGCATCATGCCGCAGGATCATCCGTTGGCTGCCAAGAGCCAAATCGAGCCCCGTGACCTAGATCAAATCCCATTTGTGGCCTTCCACCCGGACGCTGATGTTGGTCAGCGTGTTGAGGAGATGTTCAAGGCCTATCAGGTCAAGACCGAAATCGTTCTCGTAGTCAATGTGACGCCAACCCTGTGCGAATTTGTAGCCGCCGGGCTCGGCGTATCACTGGTCCATCCGCTCGTGCTGGGCGACCTGAAGGACCGACTCGCCGTGCGCCGATTCGAGCCTGAGATGCTTGTCCGTTTCCAAATTTGTCGTCGCGCCGACGGCAGAAACGCCGAGCTTGTTGAAGCATTCGCGCAGGAGGTGCGAGTCACTGCCGCGCAGATTTCCCGCTCTGTGCTCAGCGAGTCTTGAGGTCGGCGGCCGGCCGGCCTCGCTAGAGATCTTCAGCACGCTCCGCAAACTGGACGGCGGGACATGTGACCACTCTGTGCTGGGTCCAGCTCCGGTTATCGGCTGCTTAACGGTCCGACTGCTTCGATATCTTCACGGAACCGAGCTAACGGTGCGTTCCATAACCGCTGCGAATGAAGCCCCGACCCGCGACCATAACCCTGGCGAATACGTGCCATGTGCTTTCGACTTTGACAGTAAGCCCCACCCTTCTCACGATTGGGTGGGGGCTTCATGTTGAAATTCCGATCGCCGCTTTGCGTGTCTATGTTCAGCCGTCGCTCCATCCCCGGAGAATTACGAAGTAAAGATTTCGATGGCGATTCGTTGCGCCGCGGTTTTCGACACATTGTTCCAAACTAATCCAATTATATCGCCCCGAGCTGAGGAGGGTTACTGATGGGGAAAACGCTCCAATGAAAGCGCGTTACACGGTTCTGTCGATCCTATTTATTGCTTGGATCGTCTCGTTCATGGACAGAATAGCCATGTCCGTCGCCATACCCTACATCGCAGTCGACTACCATCTTAGCCCTTTGGCGATGGGAGTTGTGATGAGCGTCTTCTTCGCTGGGTATGCAATTTCACAAGTTCCAGGTGGTTTGCTTGCCGATATATTCGGGGTTCGCAGAGTTGCTACGATGGCGATGCTGTGGTGGTCTGCTTTTACTGCAATCACCGGCGCAGCCGCCAATGTCACCCAGATGGTCGTTGCCAGATTTGTTTTCGGTCTGGGCGAAGGATTGTTCCCCGCCTGTACATTCAAGACGATAGCGGTATGGTTCCCTAAGAAGGAGCGCGCCAGAGCCAGCGCCATCTTGCTCGCGTCTAATCCCCTCGGGGCAGCTCTAGCTCCGCTCGCTGTGGTCGGAATCATCTCTTTGTGGGGCTGGCGGGCTGTGTTTTTAGGTCTGTTTCTTCCCGGCATTCTCGTCGCGCTACTTTTCTGGATATTCATTCCAGACAAGCCCTCGGAAAGCAGTCGCGTCTCGCCCAAAGAACTCAATGAGATTGAGGGGCGTGACGATGCTTCTGTCATAAGACTGGAGGCGAAGACAAGGCTGCATAAAATCGTAAAGGAACCCTATGTATTAAAATACTTTTTCATATTGTTCACTTTCGATATCGCCTATTGGGGGTTCCTGACTTGGCTTCCAACGTATCTGGTAAAGGCGCGAGGCTTTTCAATGGTTCAAATGGGTGTAGCTGCCTCGCTTCCTTTCTTCGCCGGCGCAGTCGGATGCATTGCCGGAGGTTGGGTGTCTGACAAGTATTTCAGTAACAATCGGCGGCTGCCCATTGTTGTATCGCAGTTGACGTCTGCTCTCTTCTTGTATCTGACATTTACAGCTCATTCAGCAAGGACGCTGGTGATATGTCAGACCCTTACAGGGTTCTTTATTAGTAGCTTTTTCTCGGTTTTTTGGGCGCTACCAATGAACACCGTACCAAAGAGGTTCATGGGTGTCACCAGCGGCTTCATCAATATGGCGGGTCAGATCGCAGCGTTTATTTCACCGATCATTGCGGGCTATCTTGTTGGAGCCGCGGAAGGAAATTTCAATCTTACTTTTACGTTCCTAATCGTATCTTTATTGGTGTCGAGTGCGATTGTATTTACGATTCCAAGTAAATTGCAGCGGCATCGAGAAGAGGATGTTCGTGGCTGATGTTGCTGGCCGCTCTTTAGGCTATGAACTTGCCGTACTTGGCGGTGGCGGCACGTCTATCATCGACCCTGGCCCGCAAACCACATCGCCCATTCTTGGAATTAATGGCCATTGCAGCCGTTTGATAAGGGGCTGCCGTCCGTGTCACCAGACTGCTAACGTGTCGATCAAGAGGGTCCGTAGGAACGCGGGCGTGGTCCCACGCCCAGTGGCGCCTCTGAAGCTTGCGCGCTTTCCGATTGGATCGCGTGCGGCCAAACTTCTCATCTTGATCGCTCCTGCGCTCTGACGGGCCGGACTTCGGCATGCCCTCAGCGACGCTTGGCGCGTCTCAAGGTCGGCGCCCGCGAGATCGCGCCAAAGCTCTTCGCCATGCTCTGCAACTGGGGGGTCGCACAGCTCCGAATCCGAGTGCCGGCCCCAGGCTGCCTTTACACAAATTGGTCTCGGCGGATTCGGGTGGCTCAGCTTGGCATCCATAACCTGAGAGAATACGCCTCACATTTCTCCGACTTTGACCCTGACTTTCCTTTGACCATAGAGTCGGACATCGCGCTCGCGTAGTCGTTCTATAACAATTTCAAGAGGGAGAGAAATGGGAATGATCAATTTAGGATATGGCAGGCGGCGGCTTGGGGCCTTCTCAATTGCCGCTGTTGCTGTCGGTCTGGCCTGCGCAAGCGACGCATTTGCACAACAGGAAAACAAATCGGATCAGATCCAACTCGAAGAGGTGATCGTCACTGCGACCAAGCGCAGCACGACTCTGCAAGACACCCCGATTAGCATCACGGCGGTGAGCGGCGAGGATCTTCTCAAACAGGGCATCGGCGACTTCACCGCGCTGGCGCAGGAAATTCCTGGCGTTTCGATGAGGACCAACGGCCCCGGCCAGACCGAGTTCGAGATGCGCGGCATTTCCTCGAGCGGGGGCTCGTCGCCGGCGGTCGGCTTCTACCTCGACGACGTGCCGATGACCCCGCCGTCCTTCGGATTAGTCGGCAAGACGGTGGTCGATCCCAGTTCCTACGATCTCAACCGCGTCGAGGTGCTGCGCGGTCCGCAAGGCACGCTCTACGGCGCAAGCTCGATGGGCGGCACCGTCAAGCTGATCACCAACCAGCCGGATGCGACCGGCTTCCATGCCAGCGGCGAGGCGATCCTCTCCGGCACCGATGGCGGCGGCTTCAATGACACCGAAAACGCCATGTTGAATCTCCCGCTGATCGACAACCAGTTGGCGATTCGCATTGTGGGTACGCAAGCCTATACCAGCGGCTGGATCGACCGCATCGTCCTCAATCCCTTTCCGGTTGCTACCGATGGTGGCCTTACTCGAGGCAACGTTCTCAACGCGCCGGTGCAGGCCGATTTCAAGAACTCCAACTGGGCGCAGCTGGTCGGCGGCCGCATCAGTGCCCTCTACACGCCGACCGACCGCTTGACCGTCAGCGCCGTGCTGTTCGACCAGCGCGTCACCCAAGGAGGTGAGAACAACTTTGACTCCCCCCCCGGGGTCGTGAACGGCGCAGAGGCCCATTACCAGCCCTTCAACATCCCGGAGCCCTATTCAGACCAGTTCACGATGTGGTCGCTCAACGCAAACTACAAGTTCGACAGCTTCGACGTCACCTCGGTAACCTCCCACTGGAACCGTGACGCGAGGACCACCCAGGACGGAACGGAACAGCTCGACACTTATGTCGGCCTTCCGAGCTACGGCAGCGTCGCCGACGGCGGGATAGGTCCGGTGAGCTGGCTCTGGTATGACAAGACCGCGCAGTTCAGCGAGGAGCTGCGCGTCGCCTCGACGGGAGACACCCGGTTTCAATGGTTAGGCGGGTTGTTCTATAGCGCGTTTTACTCGAATTCTGGTCAAAACGCCGTCGTCCCTGGGGCGGCCCCACTATTTGGCGACAGCAACCTAGTAAATTTGATCCAGCCCAGCACCATCGACCAGAAGGCCGCCTTCGGCGAGCTGAGCTACAGGGTCTTGGACGGGCTCAAGGTCACCGTCGGCGCGCGCTATTTTGAATACACTACGACGTTACCGACTATTGCCAACGGCGTCTTCTACACCGGCAGCGAGGCATATGAGACCACTTACGCCGCGTCCAAAGCTGACGGCCTCGATCCGAAGTTCAACCTATCCTATGACGTCAACAAGGATCTGATGGTGTACGCCACCGCTGAGCGCGGCTTCCGCCCCGGCGGCGGCAACGTGGCGCCGCCCGCCCCTAACACACCAAACGGCGAGGCCTGCGCAGCGGCATTTGCTCAACACGAGCCGCCGCTAGAATTCAAGCCCGACACTGTATGGAGCTATGAGTTGGGCGAGAAATACAAGATCGGCAGTACGTTCACGCTAGACGGCGCTCTCTATCACGAGCGCTGGGAAGGCGTGCAGCAGGCGGTGTCGTTGCCGTGCGGCTGGCTCTATGACGACAATTTAGGCACCGCAGTAGTCAACGGTGGCGAGTTGGAGGCGAAGTGGCTATTGACCAGCAACTGGCTAGTTTCCGGGAATTTCGGCTATTCCCACGCATACTTCGTCCAGGCTACCCTCGGGGAATATACCGGCACGACGGTGGGGTCTGGTGTGCAGGACATTCCGCTGGCGACCGGCAGCGGCGCCCTGACCTATTTCTTCCCCGTCAAGGATGGCTGGCAGGCTTCGGTGCGCGGCTCCTATGACTGGACCGACGGGATGACTGAACCGCCCATTGTGGTTCACTCGGGCGAGTTACCCTCCCATGGCTTCGCCAATTTGCGCGCCACGGTATTCAATAACCGCTGGACGGTGGCGGCGTTCGTCAACAATCTGACCAACAAGCATGCCGAGCTGGAGGGGGGGTGGGGCATAGTGGTCCCCATCCCGGACCTCACTCGCTACTACACTAACCAGCCTCTGACGGCGGGTCTCGATGTCAATGTGAAGTTCTGACCTCCTACCGCCCGCGCTGGCATTGTGCTGACGTGGGCGGAAGTTTCTCCCCGCCAGTTCGGTGCGGCTTGTCGTACTGTCGGTGACTCAGCTGTAACGGAGCCGTGCTATGACAACTCGTCGTGACCTTCTGGCTCAAGCCGCCAGCCTTGGCGGGGTGATTACCGCTTCAAGCGCCGATGCCCTTGGCGGCACAAGGAGCAACGGTGAAGGTCGTACGAAAGTGAGCCGCAATTTTGTTCTGGTGCATGGGGCATGGCACGGTGGATGGTGCTATCGGCGTGTCGCGGATCTCATTCGCGCCCAAGGTCATCACGTTGAAACCCCAACGCTAACGGGACTCGGCGAACGCTCTCACCTGGCCGGATTTCAGATCAATTGCTCAACGCACATACAAGACGTCGTCAATGTGATCCGATGGGAGAGGCTTGAGGACGTCATTTTGTGCGGACATTCTTACGGAGGAATGGTTATCGGGGGCGTGGCCGATGCGATTCCGCAAACAATATCGGCGGTCGTTTATCTGGATTGTCCACTCCCTGAGAATGCGAAGTCAGCTTTCGATCTGGTTCCGCAGGCGCAAGCGCGACTTGTGGCAGCGACGGCAGAATACGGCGGTTTTCTGGTGAAACCTCCGGCCGCCAAGGCATTCGATGTCAATGCTGCCGATCAGGACATGGTGGATGCACTTCTAACACCCCATCCATTGGCTTCGCTTTGTGAGCCCTTAAAGCTCACCGGCGCATACATGCGGATTGTGCGGAAAATTTATGTCCAGGCGACAAGCGGCCACTACCCCGCGCCGGTTCGGATCAAGGAAGACCCCGACTGGAAGGTCGTTGACGTGACTTCCGGACACGACATTATGATTGATGCACCCGCTGCCGTGGCTAATGTTTTGCTGAGTACCGTCTAGCGACGGGCAATGCGAAGTACATGAATGATTGAGTAGATGAACGCAGCTTAAGCAATCGGGATGCAACGGGAACAATGCTTAGGTAGCTGGGTGTTGTGACAGAAGCGGTGGCGACCCGAAGCGGGGGGTGTGGGCAAATTGTTAGCGCGCTCGCACAGGATCGGCTTATGAACTGGAGACAACTCGATTCGTCCATTGTTTTTGAGCAAACACAGTTGCCGTTGTCATCAGTAACGTATGAGTGAGCCCATCCTCATAGTGACTACCGGAGGCACCATTGATAAGCAATACTTTGACGCCCTCAGCCGCTACCAGATAGCCGACACCATGGTAACGAATCTCCTCGCCATCGCACGCGTCAACCATCCCTTTTTTATCGAGGAGATGTTGCGAAAGGACAGCATCGACCTCACAGACGAAGATAGGACTCAGATCGTTGACCAAGTCACCCGCACTAGCTTCTCACGCATCATCATCACTCACGGCACCGACACCATGACCCTCACTGCACAGGCACTCTCAGGCGTCCGCGATAAGACAATCGTCCTCACGGGCGCACTGACACCCGCCCGCTTCAGCAAGACCGACGCGCCATTCAACCTCGGCATGGCTTTCGCTACGGCCCAGATAGCGACGCCGGGCGTCTACATCACCGTCAATGGATCCGTCTTTCCTGCAGACCGAGTCGCGAAAGATCGCGAACGCGGCTGCTTCGTCCTTAAGTCATAGAGTTCCCACTTGCAGGATGCCTTGATCGATTGCCAACGCGGGTTATCTGCGTACACCAACCGGTGCTTATCAGGGTTCTACCGCTCAAAGACGTCATTCACATCCCACCTACCCGCAGAACGGAGCCCAATTGGGAGCCAGTTTTTGTGGCGTCTACTATCTTCCGCCGGCGAATCCCAAACTCCAAACCATAACTCCGAGGAATGGGGACTATAAATCTTGGTCTTTGAGTGAGTCTTGCGCGCCGGCTAAACTCAACGGTCCAGAATGCTTGTGGCCGCATCGTGCGGAGCTAAATCAGAGTGACTCGCCATCGGCGTGCAAAGGCGGCATCCCAAAGTCCGATCGGCAAGTGCATGGGGAAGTTCTGCGTGGCGACCGCGGATGTCGTTGAAATCAAGTCAACGGCTTCGGACCTTGAGGAAACGAGAGCCGATCAAAACCGGCGGCGACAACGCCTCTTCTTTGGCGTGTCCAAGTCGTCGTATCTTCTCATTGCTGGCGCTAGAAGGACTCCAGCACTTTCCTTGGTGAATTTGAAAGGCGCCCCCATGATTCTGGTGACAGCGGAGGCGTCGTATCACGCCGAGCATGACCAGTGCACCGCTCGCTACCCGACGCAGGCTGGAGTGAAAACTGATTTCGTCAACCTGGGGCTTACGGCACCCACGGCAATGCGCACCTGATGATGCTGGAGAAGAACAATCTCCGACTAGCGAGGTTGATCACTCTTGATTAGTCGGGAATGTCAAATAGCGAAGTCACGCAGCGGAGCTCATTTTCGTATCAGGCACAAGACCATTGGGAGAACTGCCCAAAGCTCCTATGCGCCTGGCAGCACGGGGCCGGAATCAACCCGTCGCAATGAATCCGTCTAACACATACTCCCCGGAACGCACCCTCACCGCCGCGGTAGACGGCGTGACGTATCGGGGACACTGGTTTATCGACAATCAGGTCGTCGTTATGTATATCGGGTCGACCGGGCCTCTGAGCAAACTAATATTAGGTACCTCACCCGAGATCGCAGCTCAGCGGCTCTTCAATGAGTTTATGGCGCATAAGTCGATCCGACGCGGAGTGCAAAGGGCTACAGAACCTGATGCGCAACTGGGCGAGACACAGGCGGATCGCTCCATCGGTCCGGTCACCCCAGAGGCCGATTGCAAGTGAGATGTATCAACGCATCCTCTGATTTGGGGTCAAGAATCTTCTGAAGCCGTTAGGCCGTCCTGATTGAGACTAAAATGGAGTGTGGGGAATGGCTGGCGAGTCCGAAAATGAACTCATCCGACTCACGGAAGTACGTAAGTTCGATTTTCTCTACGAAGCAAAACAGGCCGAACTGCGTCGCATATGTTCGATCTCCAAGAAGTTATTCGCAGCAGACCTTGCATCAGTGGTGATGCTCGATTCGGAGCACATCAAGTCGCTTGAGTCAGATGGATTGCCGTTCACCATCGCGCCGCGGCGGAATTCGCTGTCCGAGCAAACCGTGGAGGCGGGTTGCTTCTACGAGATCGAGGATATCCCCGAGAATAGCGGCAGTGTGGCGCGCGGCCGCGGCCTTCGCCACTACGCTGGAGTCCCTTTGCAGCCCACGCCGGGCCAATTCGTTGGCGTCCTCGCAATTATGACTAAGCGGGTGTGGAGGCTGAGCGACGAAGAGAAGGAAAGCCTGATCGCCCTTGCGCAAGTAATCGAAGACGAGATGCGGCTGTTCCTCGTCAGTCAAGAGCTGAAGGAACGCGAGGGCGCACTGACCCTGGCGCGTGAGCAGGCGGAGGCAGCCAATCGCGCGAAAAGCCAATTCCTGGCAAACATGAGCCATGAAATCCGCACGCCGATGAATGGGGTGATCGGGATGTTGAGTCTGATTAACACGAGTCAGCTTGGCCGCGATCAGCGCAACATGCTCGACTCCGCGCGCAATTCCGCCGAATCTTTGCTTACGGTCATCAATGACATTCTCGACTTTTCGAAGCTCGAGGCGGGCAAAATCACGCTCGAACAGATCGACGTCGAGTTGCGGACGCTCGCCGAAGAGGTCGCCACGCTGTGCTCGCGTGAAGCCCATGCGAAGGGTGTCGAACTAACATGTTTTATCGACCAGGGCGTACCCGCAATTGTCGTGAGCGACCCCACGCGGCTCCGCCAGGTTCTCACTAACCTTCTTGGAAACGCTGTCAAGTTCACCGAGCGCGGCGAGGTGTGCCTGTCATTGCGGTCGCGCAATGTGGCCGACGGTATCATCACGCTAGACATTGAGATCAAAGACACCGGTATTGGCATAGATCCGGATGTTCTCGGAAAGCTCTTCGAATCGTTCACGCAGGCCGACAGTTCCACCACGCGCAAGTACGGTGGCACGGGTCTGGGGCTCGCGATTACGAAGCGCCTCGTTGAAGCGCTGGGCGGTGCAATCGACGTTTGTGGCAATCCTCCTGGCGGTTCCGTATTCACGGTGGCGCTACCGCTGCCACTTAGCCTGAGCAAGCATCCTCCGAGGCGGAGAAGCTTGCAAGGTTTGAGAGCATTGATCGTCGACGACAATGCAACGAACCGGCGAGTGCTTGAGCACTATCTCCGGGCTTGGGGCATGAGCTACCAAGCTTCACCCTCCGCCCGAGCCGGTCTTGAGGCAGCGCGCGCCGCCGCGAAGTCCGGAATGCCATTCGACATGATCCTTCTCGACTACCAGATGCCTGATACGGATGGCTTGCAGTTCCTGAGGGAGTTGCGAAACGACCCGGCGATCAATGGAATCGAATGTGTCATCCTTAGCTCCATCGGCGATCGTGTCGCCGCCGCGGACGAACTTGGCGTCGCCGCATGGCTTAATAAGCCCGTGCGACAAGTGCAGCTCTACGGCACGCTTGCCCTCGTCGCCGGCCGAAGCCTAACAACCGAAGTGCTCATACCGGCGATGCATCCGGGCAGTCCTTTCAATGGGTTTGCAGGACGCGTTCTGGTTGTCGAAGACAATCGCGTCAATCAGCAAGTCGCGAAGGGGCTGCTTGCATCCTTGGGCCTCGAGGCTGAAGTCGCCGAGAATGGTGCGGAAGCGCTCGGTCGAATTAGAAATGAGGTCTTCGACCTGGTGCTCATGGACTGCCAAATGCCCGTGCTCGACGGGTACCAGGCTACTGAAGCCTTGCGCTCATGGGAACGTGAGGCCGCGCGTTCCCGTCTGCCAGTCGTCGCGATGACGGCGTATGCCATGTCGGGCGATAGAGAACGGTGTCTCGCGGCAGGGATGGACGACTACGTCAGCAAACCCGTGACCCGCGATGCGCTTCGTGTCGCGCTTACGCGATTTCTGAAATCCAACGAAAGCAATGAACTCGATCTGGAGGTTATCAATCAACTGCGAGAAATCTTTCGTGGCGATATCACCGCCGTTGTGACCACGTTTCTGGAGGACGCGCTCGCCTATACCGCGCAGATCGCGCATGCCGTTGAAACCGGTGCCTTCGAAGAGCTGCATACCGCCGCTCATGCTCTAAGGTCCAGCAGCTTGTCCGTCGGCGCGCCCAAGCTCGCCGCTGCCGCGGGTGCAATCGAGACGGTTGCGCGCTCGGTACGAGTGGCAGAGGACGTTGGCCCGTTGCTCGTGCAGCTGCGCGCTGCCTATAACGGTGTCATGCCCCAACTGCGAGCGGCTGCAGTTTCATGACGTCGCAAGCCGAAGACCGTGGCCCCCTTCGGCTGGTACTCGCGGAGGACGACTCCACGCAGCGAATGATCATGACCCGTTTGTTGCAAGACGCTGGATATGTTGTCGATGCAGTACGCACAGGCGATGAGGCGCTCGCCAAGATTGTCGGGGGCGGATACCAGATCCTCATCACCGATTGGGACATGCCGGGAATGGATGGTGCGACGCTTTGCCGCCGAGTACGCGGGACTCAGCTTGAAAGTTATCTTTATGTCCTGTTGCTGACTGCATACAACTCCATCGAAAGCACTGTGGCCGGTCTGGAAGCAGGAGCCGACGACTACATTCGCAAGCCCGCCAATGCCGCCGAACTCATCGCACGGCTCAACTCCGGGAGGCGCATCATCCGTTTAGAGCAATCACTGCTCAGGGCAGGAGAGCAGATCCGACAACTATCCATTACTGATCCTCTCGTCGGAATATTCAACCGACGCTATCTGAACGAGCAACTCGTCCGCGATATCGAGCGAGCGCGGCGATACCATCATCCTATTGCAGTAATCATGTCCGACATCGATCATTTTAAGAGCATCAACGATCGCCTGGGTCATCAGGCTGGCGATGAGGTGCTGCAGGCATTTGTTGTGCGCCTACAGGAATCTATTCGTTCGAGCGATTGGGTCGCGCGGTACGGCGGCGAAGAGTTCGTGATCGTGCTTCCGGAGACCGGGCTTACCGAGGCAACTCACGTTGCCGAGAAGGTTCGAATTAGGTGCGCTGCGGAACCCTTTTTGACGAAGGGCGAAGCGCTTACGGTAACCGCAAGCTTCGGGGTCGCGAACCTTGAACAGTCGGCTGTCGCGGCCGTGGAAGCTGCTGAGGTACTCCTGCATTGTGCGGATGTAGCGTTGTTTGGTAGTAAAGACGCGGGGCGAAATCTGGTGATGACGGCGGGTTAGTGGATGCGAGCGGCGACCTGTCGGCGCAGGCTTCGAAAACACATCAAGATATTACAAGAGCTTAGTTAGTAGGCGCCCGCAGTCAACGGACCGTCGCATCTGAGTGTGAATCTCACAAGCTCAGACGCCTCGTTATAGGGTTCTTCCCTGTAAGCGATCAGTAGCCACGCATTCATCGTGCATCACCAGACGTACGGCATATCAAGTGAAATGTCGCCAATTCGCTCTACCAGCAAGTGCCTGTTCGGCGAAACTCATCACCCCAGCGTCGGTTCGGGAATTAAGAGAAAACCACACTCGAAGCATTAGTACCTTAAGGCTGTGCGGGTTCCGCTGCATTCAAACACGTAGCGCACTCGGTTATTCCCACGCATATCTGAAGCAGATACGCACAATATTGTACGAAACTCACACAAGAATAGTCTCGCCCCCATGCAATGCTTTCATCAGAACAATTCTGATGCTGATAGGGGTGCAGGGATGGACCGACTATCTGGGATTCTGGCGCGAACCGCACTACAGGCGCTGCTCGTGCTGGTTCTGCTGCTTCCGGGGCTCGCGGTCGCGCAGGCCTCACCATTTCTGACAGGCGCTAACGCGCTGCAGACAAACATCCTCGCGTGGCTCACGCCCATCGCCGTCATTCTTGTGATGGTCCTGGGCGGAATGGCGATGGCCAATCGTGTCTCGTGGGGCTGGTGTATCGGCGCGATCATTGGGATCGCGATTGCCTTCGGGGCCCCACAGATCGTCACGTGGGTTCGGGGCATGTTCGGGGTCTGAGCCATCATGAGCGAGCGAAATGCCGGGCTGACCGCTGACATTCTCTTCGTCGCAGTGACTCGCCCGCCGATGCGCTGGGGCGTCACCTTCTCAGCGATCCTGTTCAATCTCGTCTTCACGATGGAGGTCTTCCTTCTTACAAAGAACCTGCTCACGCTGCTGATTGCGATCCCCATTCATGGTGTGTGCGCGCTGCTGTGCGCACGCGATGCCCGCTTCTTCGATCTGGTACTGCTTTGGGGACGTACTCGCATGCCTTCCTACTTCGCGAATTACCGCGTCTGGAAGGCGAGTAGCTACAGTCCCTTGATGCTCGACTTGCCAGGTCGAGCTGGTCGCCGAGCGCTCGCGCCGCGAGCGTCAGTCGTTCCGAGCCAATCGAGAGCGCGGACGTGAAGCGAGCCGCCGCCGTCCGCCGTGAGATGCCCGCGTCACGACACATTCCTTACGCGGCGCATGTGGCGCCGGAAGTCATCGTGACGGTTGGCGGCGATTACGTGCAGACTTTCCGGCTCAGTGGCGCAAGCTTCGAGAGCGCGGACGATGAGACGCTCAATAACTGGCACGAGCGCCTGAACGTCACCTGGCGGAACATCGCCACGCCGAACGTCTCTCTCTGGACCCATCTCGTCCGACGTCGGGACACCGCCCGCTTGTCCGCGGTCAACGGGACGGGCTTCGCCGACCGGCTGGCGCGTCGTTACCAGGGACGCCTCGGGACCGAGACGCTGATGGTCAACGATCTCTACCTCACGGTGCTCTTTCGGCCGATCACCGGTGCCGCGCCGACGCTGGTGTCCAGGTTCCTATCCAAGCGAGAGTCGCCGAGCGCTCACGCGGAGCGCGCCAACGCATTGGAGGCTTGCGCGAAGCTACGGCAAACCGTTGCGGCCTCGCTCGCGCGCTACGAGCCAGATCTTCTCGGCATCTACGCGCAAGGTGAGCGGTGCTGCTCCTCGCTGCTGGAGTTTCTGGGCCTTCTCTTGAATGGCGAGTGGCAGGCCTTCCCGCTGCCTCGCGCGCCCCTTTCTGAGGTTCTGGCGACGAGCCGCGCGCTCGTCGGCAGCGAGACGATTGAGTACCGGACCCCTATAAAGACTCGATTCGGCGCTGTGCTCGGAATCAAGGAATATCCCACGCCGACCGTGGTGGGTATGTACGACGCGTTGCTCTCTGCGCCCTTTGCGTTCGTGCTCACGCAGTCGTTCACTTTCCTGAGCAAGGCGACTGGGCAGAGCTTGCTGCAACGCCAGCATGCGCGCATGGCGAACGCGGGCGACTTTGCTGTCTCGCAGGCGGAAGAACTCATCGACGCACTCGATGCGCTGACCAGCAATGACTTCGTCATGGGCGATCACCATTTCACTCTTCAGGTACTCGCCGATGCGCCCGCCGGAGTGACCGACGAGCGCCGCTTCGGGCCCTTGAACGATCATGTGGCACTCGCCCGCGCGCTGCTGGCCGATACGGGCATGACGGTGGCTCGCGAAGACCTGGGGCTGGAGGCGGCCTTCTGGGCGCAGCTCCCGGGTAACTTTGCCCTTCGGCCGCGCAAGGCGCCGATCACCTCGCGCAACTTCGCCGCGATGTCGAGCTTTCACAACTACCCGTGCGGCCGAGCGACCGGCAATCACTGGGGCGATGCTCTGGCACTGCTCATGACAAGCTCGCGCTCGCCGTACTATTTCTCGCTGCACGCGACGGATCCCAAGGATCCCGACGGCGGCAGCCGCAAGGACACGGGCCACACGTTCGTGTGCGGACCGACTGGGTCCGGCAAGACGGTGTTTGTCGGCTTCATGCTGGCGATGCTTGCCCGCCAGGGCGTGACGCAGGTCGTGTTCGACAAGGATCGCGGCCTGGAGATCCTGGTGCGGGCGCTCGGCGGGACCTATTTGCCCCTCAAGAACGGTGCGCCGACGGGATTCAACCCGCTGCAGCTGGCGCCAAACCCGGCCAACGTCGAGTTCCTTAAGCTCTGGCTACGAAGCCTCGTGCGTGGGACTTCGCTGCTGTCGGTCCGAGAGGAGGCCGACCTCGACCACGCCCTGCGCGGAACGCTCGCGCTCGAGCCGGCGGCCCGCCGCCTCTCAAGACTCATCGAGTTCACGGACGCGACCCGGAGCGATGGAATCCATGCGCGCCTTTCGCGCTGGTGCGCAAGCACTAGGGGCGACTATGCCTGGGCGTTCGATAATCCGTCAGACACACTCTCGTCGAGCATCGCGGAATCGACACTCTTCGGGGCGGATGTCACCGATTTCCTGGATAACGAGATCACGCGCGCGCCGGTGACGCTCTATCTGTTCCACGTCATCCGAACGCTGCTCGACGGGCGGCGCTTCGTCTGCTGGGCCGATGAGTTCTCGCGATTGCTGGCCGATCCCGCCTTCGAGCAGTTTGCCAAGGACGGACTCAAGGTCTGGCGCAAGCTCAACGGAGTCCTGTGTGCCGCGACCCAGAGTCCGAGCGATGCGCTCTCGAGCTCCATCGCGCGCACGATCATCGAACAGACACCGACCAAGATCCTCTTTCCGAACTCGGATGCGAAGAGCGAGGAATACATCGAAGGCTTCGGGCTCTCGGAGCGCGAGTTCAAGCTCATCAAGGAACAACTCGAGCCGGGCTCGCGCATGTTCCTCGTCAAGCAGGGACATTACTCGGTCGTCTGCCAACTGGATCTCAAAGGCTTCGGATCGGAGCTCGCGGTGATTTCTGGCCGGGCAACTTCGGTCGAACGCCTGTACTCGATCATGGAAAGGCTGGGGACCCAGCCTGAGCAATGGCTGCCCGAGTTCGAACGCGCATCAGAAGGGTAGGGCTCATACAAGCATTTCAGGGGAGATCACCATGCACAAGAGACTTCCAGCAATCGTTCTCGTCGTTCTGCTTTCGATCACCGGGTTCTGCCCGCAAGCGAAGGCGCAATTCGCGGTGATCGACGTCGGCGCGATCGTGCAGCTGGTCCAGGAAGTTGAGCAGATGGAGCAGGTGCTGCAGACCGCGCAGAACGAGCTGAACCAGGCCAAGCAGGAGTACCAGTCGATCACAGGGTTGCGCGGCATGCAGAATCTGCTGAGCAACATCAACCGAAACTATTTGCCAACGACCTGGGCACAACTGCCCATTGGGCTGGCCTCACCGATCCAGTCTCAGGTCAATACCAATGCGGTGCTGACCTCGGCACAGGTGGCAGCGCTCTCACCCGCAGAACAGCAGCAACTCAATGCCGCACGCGGTAACGCGGCGCTCCTGCAGGTGGCGACCCAGCAGGCGTACGCCACCACAAGTAGCCGCTTCGCTTCGGTGCAGACGCTGATCAATGCGATTCCGAGCGCCACTGACCAGAAGGGAATACTGGAACTGCAGGCTCGTATTCAGGCGGAACAGGGGATGCTGCAAACGGACAGCACGAAGCTGAACTTGCTGTACCAGGCGGCGCAGGCACAGGAGTTGGCGCGCAGGCAGAGCGCGCTCGAGCAGGTCGTTTCCGGCGTCGGCAATCTGCGCACGCTCCCCGCGTTGCGCTTGCCTTGAGGGATGGTCATGCAATTTCGGCCCGGTGCACGGTCTGTGCGGAAGTGTTTAGGGTTCGTTGTCACGGCGCTAAGCGCCGCCGGCTGTGCACCGGCGCCGGATCGAGCCAGCCACACGGTGGCGGACTACCAGCAGGACGCGCAGCTTCGGCATGAAGAGTTCGCGCGCTGCACGGCGGATCCTGGATCGCTTAGGAATTCTGCCGACTGCGTGAACGTGCGCGAGGCGGAGCGTAGCGCCGGGATCGGCTCGCTGCGCGATCTGCCGCCGCTTCGGCTGCCGGATAACAAGAAGTAGGGGCCTCATGGGATTCTTTGCCACCTTCAGCACCTGGCTCAACGGCATCCTCACCGGCTACATCGGCAATAACACGGCGACGATTGCCTCGCTGCTGCAGCCGGCGGTGCTGACGCTAGCGACGGTCTACGTGATGGTGTGGGGGTATCTGCAGCTCACGGGGAAGATCGAGGAGCCGTTTATCAACGGTTTGAAGCGCATCATTTTGTTGGTCGTGATCTTGGGAGGAGCGCTCGATCTGTGGCTCTATAACGCCTTCATTGTCGACACGTTCTTCAACGCGCCCGGTCAGCTCGCCGCCGGCGTCATCGGCGCTTATGACCCCGTCAACATCATCGATCAGATCATCTTCTCGGGAGGGGATGCCGCGAGCCTTCTGATCCAGAAGGGCGGCATCTTCAACGGCGATTTCTCCTATTACATTGCGGGCTTCGCTATCTACCTGATCGTGGGACTCACCGCCATCTACGCGATGTTTCTGCTGGCCCTCTCCAAGATCGCACTCTCGATCCTCCTGGCGCTCGGGCCACTCTTTATCGCGCTGCTCTTCTTCGAGACGACCAAGCGCTTCTTCGAATCCTGGATCGCGCAGCTCGCGAATTACGCCTTCGTGACGATCCTGACCGTCATGGTGGCCGCGCTCATGATGGGTATTGTTTCATCCGCCGCGCAGCAGGCGGCCGATGAGGGCGGGGGGATTCAGATCGCCGATGCGGTGCGCGTGTGCATGGCCGCGGGCCTGACGTTTCTCATCATGCGCCAGGTGATGCCGATGGCCGCGGGCCTGGCGAGCGGACTTGCGCTCTCCTCCTTTGGCCTGGTGAGTGCGGCGCTCGCGTGGGGATTCGGGGGCGCTACGCGTCATACAGGACAGTTCGCGCGCGGCCTCGTTGATCGTGAGTCCACGCGCTGGGATCCCTTGAGCCGCAAGGCGGGGTACTACGCACGGCAGGGCGCCGGTGCGGGTCTGACGCGCCTGGCTAAAGTCGCGCGGCCGAACACCATACGGCCGACCTCGTGAGAAGGCAGGCGTGACATGAAAGCACTCATCGGCGTTGTCCTGCTCTATCTCCTGGCTGCGTGCAGCCATCAGGCGCGCAAGGTTGATTGCGACAAACGCCTCACGGCGATCAATCCGCCGACGCCGGTCGTGAAGCCATCGGCAACGCCGGCGGTGTCGACAACGTCATCGGCTCCTGCGCCTGGCGCCAAACCCGAAACCCCATGAAGAACGATGCGGCGCACGAGGCGTATCTGACCGAGGCGGCGTCCTGGGACGCCGACCGCGTCGCCATGCAGCGGCGCAGTGCCCGCATCGCCTGGTGGGTTGCGGGCGGCGGCTGGGTCTGCGCGTTGACCGTGGCAATCGCGCTCATGCTCCTGATGCCCCTGAAACGAGTCGAGCCCTTCGTGATCCGCGTGGACAACACGACCGGGCTCGTCGATGTGGTGCCGGTGTATGTCGGCACGGAGCCGATGCCCGAGGCGGTCACGCGCTACTTCCTCGATCACTACGTGACGGTTTGCGAGCGCTTCAACTTCGGCACGGCCGAGAGTGACTACGCCGAGTGCGGGGCCTTTCATACCGCGCAGCGCAACGCGGCCTGGTATGCGGCCTGGAACAAGACCAATCCGCAGTCGCCGTTGAACCTCTACAAGGACGGCACCACGATCCGCGCACAAGTGACCTCGGTGAGCTTCTTCACGCGCTCGGACGGGGTCACGGATCTCGCCCAAGTGCGCTACTTCAAGGGCCAGCGCCAGGCGGGCAGTAGCGAGGAGGCGCGCACCTACTGGATCGCGAGCATCCGCTACACGTTCGCGGCGCCCCCCACGGACCCTCAGGTTCGCCGCTGGAATCCGCTCGGGTTCAAGGTCGTGGATTTTCGTCCCGAGCCGGAAGTGGGCGGGCCGCCGACCCCCACGAGCGCCGCCCCTTCCGGCCCGGCCGCGAGCCCTCACCCGGCGGGCGCCTCGTGAACGGCCAGGATTGTCGCGGGAGGGTGAGGGAGTGCGGCATCGCCGCGCTCCTCGCGATCGCTCTGGCGCTGACCGCGGGAGCCGAGACGCTGCCCAAGAGTGGCAGCGTCGATCCGCGCATCCGGACGGCCCTCTACAGCCCGGATGAGGTGTACCGGCTCTACGGCTACGTCGGCTATCACCTCGACCTGGAGTTCGAGGCGGATGAGACGTTCGAATCCTTGAGCGGTGGAGATCTCGAGGGGCTCACCTACAGCGCGCACGGGAATGTGCTGACGCTGAAACCTAAGGTCGCCTACACCGAGATGAATCTTGCGGTGACGACCAGCAAGCATCGCTACTACTTCGAGTACTCGGTGTCCGCGCATCGGCCCAATCCCGATGCCGCCCCGGTCATGTACACCGTGCGCTTCACCTATCCGCCGGCCCACACCAGCGGTGATGGGCTGACGGACGAGCAGCGCCTGCAACTCGAGCTTGCCAAGGCGCGGCAGAACCGGCCGCGCAACACCGACTACTGGTTCTGCGGTGACAAGGCCGTCAAGCCGACCGCGGCCTCCGATGACGGCATCCAGACGCGCCTGACCTTTGCAGCCCGCAGCGAGCTGCCGGCGCTCTTCGTGCGCAACGACGATGGGACGGAGTCGCTCCTGAACTTCAGCATAGATCAGGGCGACGTGCTGATCCACCGGGTAGCGGCGCGATTCATTGTGCGACGCGGGCGCCTCACTGGCTGCATCGTGAACAAGGGCTTTGCCGGCGGCGGGGACATCCTGAAGTCGGGCACGGTGGCGCCGGACGTGACGCGCGAGCGCAAGGACGTGCACCCGTGAGTACGGGCACCGACGAGGAGCCCAGGCCGGGGCCTGAAACCGTCACCGGCGAGCGTGGCATTGCCTCCGTGAATGCGGCGCGCTCGCTGCAGTCCCGGGTGAGCAACCTGCTGGCGATGGGTCTGATGTCCACGCTGGGTCTGGGGCTCCTGGGCTGGTACTACGTCCATACGTTTGCTCGCCAGACTGAGGCCAAGCGCGCGGCGCAGAGCGCCTCCCGTAATCAGGCCGCGGGTGAGATGCCGCTGCCCTCCCTCGGCAAGATCGAGCCGCCGGCGCCGGCTGTGGCAGTCCTGGGGCCCGCGCCCGAGCTGCCGGCGAGCGCATCGCCGTTGGATGCGCCCGGTCCAGCGGGCATGCCGCCGGCGGCGGGGTCAGCACAGCCTGCGCGCAAACCCGCCTGGATGATTGCGATGGAGCGGCGCCTCTCGGGACCCGTGTCAGAGGGTCCCCAGCTCAAGGACGACGGTTCGAGCGCACCGCCTGCAGGGGGCGAGGGGCGGGCACCTGCGGCGGGGACGGAGGAGCCGGCCTCAGGCGACAGTGCGCTCGCGACGCTCCTGAAACCCACCTCTACCCCCGCCACGCGCGCGCGCGTGTTGCCGGCACAGCGTTTGTTGCTGCCGAAAGGCGCCTTCATCGACTGCACACTCGAGACCGCGATCGACTCGACGCTGCCCGGCATGACGACCTGCGTAACGGCGACCGACACCTTCGGCGTCGATGGCAGCACCGTGCTCATCGAGCGTGGCAGCAAGCTCGTGGGCGAGACACGTGGGGAAGTTGCCCAGGGACAGGCCCGCATCTTCGTGCTCTGGACCGAGGCGCGCACGCCGAGCGGCGTCATCGTGCCACTGGCCTCGCCCGGCACCGACGAGCTCGGCCGCTCGGGTCTCTCGGGCAATGTGAATCGGCATTTCTTCCAGCGCTTTGGCGCGGCGATCCTGATCTCCGTGATCAATGGTGCCATTCAGGCGGCGGTGACGTCGGGCAACTCGGGAGGAACTGTGATCTACAACCCCTCCGGTTCGCAGGATGTGCTGACCGAAGTGCTCAAGAGCACCATCAACATCCCGCCGACGGTGACCAAGAACCAGGGCGATCGCATCCAGATCTTCGTCGCCCGCGATCTCGACTTCAGGTCCGTGTATGAGCTCAAGACCGCAGAGCACTGACAACGCCTGCCTTGCGACGTCCTCCGCGCTGGATCTGAACCTGCGCGCGCTGCGTCCGCTCCTGACGCGAAGTGACGTCACGGAGCTGTGCATCAATCAGCCGGGGGTGGCATTCCTCGAGACGCACGAGGGCTGGCAGCGCGAAGCGATTCCGTTTGCGGATTTCGACTGGTGCCGAAGACTCGCAAAGCTCGTCGCGAATTCAACCCGCCAGCGTGTGGACGAGGAGTCCCCGCTGCTATCGGCTTCACTGCCGAGCGGTGAGCGCATCCAGATCGTCTTGCCGCCGGCGACGAGTGCAGGCTGCGTCGCGATCAGCATCCGCCGGCCGTCCGATCAGGTCTGGTCGATCGATGAGCTCTCCGCGAGCGGGATCTTTCGTGCCACACGCCGCGCCAGCGAGACCCTCGATGAAAATGAGAACGAGCTCTTGAGGCTCCTGCAGGCGGAGAACTACGAGGCGTTTATGCGCCTCGCCGTAGTGGCTCGCAAGAACATCCTGGTCTCCGGGCCCACCGGCTCCGGCAAGACCACCTGGACCAAGGCGCTGATTCGCGAGATCCCGAGCGAGGAGCGCCTGATCACGATCGAGGATGCGCAGGAGCTGGTGCTCGATCGTCATCCCAATCACGTGCGGCTCTTCTACTCCAAGGACGACCAGGGTCTCGCGCGCGTGACGCCCAAGCAACTGCTCGAGTCGTGCCTGCGCATGAAGCCTGATCGGATTCTGCTCGCGGAGCTCCGAGCAGAAGAAGCGTTCGACTATCTACGCAATGTGAACTCCGGACATCCCGGCTCGATCACGAGCGTGCACGCGGCGAGCGCCGAACTCGCCTTCGAGCAGCTGGTGCTGCTCGTCAAGCAGAGCCGCGGCGGCCAGGAGTTACCGCGTGCCGACATCAAGCAGCTGCTCTATCTATTGGTCGACGTCGTGATCCAGTTCGGTGTCGAGCATCATCGGCGGTTCGTCAAGGAGGTCTGGTTTGACCCAAGCCGCAAGCGCCGCAGTCTCAGTCCTGCAGCCTAAGACGCGCCGGCGATCAGCGTGGCTCAAGTGGGCCGGCGTCGGCGTGCTCACCCTTTTGCTCTCGCAGTACCTCGCCGGCTGGTTGCTGCTCTGGTCGCTGCACTTGAATCCGCGCACAGCGGCCCCGCTGACGATTGCGCGCTACGGCTACTACTACGGCGAGCGCTCGGAGATGCGCGCCCGGCTGTGGGTCGCATCGTTCGCTGGACTGGGCCTCGTAGGCCTTGCGCCATTGGCTCTGTTGCTGCCACGCCGGCGCAAGCTACACGGCGACGCGCGCTTCGCGACACGACGCGAGGTCGTGCGCGCGGGACTCCTGGGCGACCGCGGCATCGTGCTCGGCCAGTGGGGACGGCACTGTCTGATGCTCGCAGGCCAGCAGGGTGTGTGCCTTGCAGCGCCGCCCCGCGCCGGCAAGGGCACCGGCGTCGTGATCCCGAATCTCCTCAACTGGCCCGACTCGGTGATCTGCGTCGATATCAAGCGCGAAAACTGGGCACAGACCGCGGGTTTTCGCGCAGCGAGCGGTCAGGACTGCTATCTCTTCGATCCGTTTTCCGATGATCGACGCACGGCGCGCTGGAATCCTTTCTTCTATGTGGCGGCGAATCCTGAGCGGCGCGTGAACGATCTTCAGCGCATCGGCGAGATGCTCTATCCCGACCCGCCCAACGTGGATCCGTTCTGGACCGCGAGCGCCCGCTCGCTGTTCTTAGGCGTCGCGCTCTACCTCTTCGAGACGCCATCGCTGCCGAAGACCATCGGCGAGGTGCTGCGCCAGGGCATGGCCTCGGATGATGAGGGGTTCGGACAGCACTGGAAGCGCATAGTCGAGGGGCGCAACAGCGGCAAAGTTCCCCTCTCGCAGCAGTGCGTGCGAGCGCTCTACGACGTGATTGATCTAGCGCCGGTGACGGCAAGCTCGATCCGCAAGACGTTCACCTCGCGGCTGGATCTGTGGTTGAACCCGATCCTCGACTGGGCGACCTCGGGCAACGACTTCGACTTGCGCGAACTGCGCGCCCGGCGCATGTCGATCTACGTCGGCGTCAATCCCGATGACCTTCGCCGGCTGCGCCCCGTCGTCAACCTACTCTTCCAGCAGGCGATCGGCCTACAGACGCGCGAGTTGCCGGAGCATAACCCGCGCCTGAAGTTCCAGGTCATGATGCTGCTCGATGAGTTCGCTGCGCTTGGCCGCTTGCCAATCATCGCGGAAGCCATCTCGTTCCTGCCCGGCTATAACGTGCGCGTTGTCATGGTGGTGCAAACTCCATCGCAGTTGCGCGAGGTCTACGGTGCGCACAACGCCGAGACGATGCTCAAGAGCCTCGCGGCGCGGATCGTCTTCGCGGCGAAGGACCATGCCGATGCGCGCGAGATCTCCGATGAGCTCGGCTACACCACTGTGCGCGCGAAGAGCATCTCGACGCCGCTGTTCGGATTTGCGGGCAATAAGGGACAGCGGACGCGCAGCCAAAACGTGAGCGAGCAGCGTCGGGCGCTGCTCTTGCCTCAGGAGGTCAAGGAGCTCGGGCCGGAAGACGCCATCATCTTCTACGAGGGCCTGCGGCCGATCCGTGCGAAGAAGATCCGCTACTTCCAGGATCGGCGCTTTACGGCGCGGCTACTGCCGCCGCCCGAGCGCGCGGCGCCCGCTCTATCTTTCTTGAGCGAGACGCCGGTGACGGCGGAGCCCGTTGTCGAGACCCCGCTGGCGGGCGCGCCACCTGCCGACTCGAAGCTCCGCGAGATACCCGAGGCTCGCCCGGCAACGCGCGAGGCAACCGTGGCCGACATCGATCGCCTGGAAACGTTGACGCTCGAGGACTTCGCGGTGGATTTCGATCGCGTGAAGATCCCGCAGAAGCCCGAAGGTGAGCGGCTGACATCGGAAGAACTCAATGCGGCCGTCGAGAGCTTCCTCGACACGCTCAAAACCCGATAGGGAACTG
>Ga0302180_10000306_pt1 | contig 40881 bp, 35 predicted proteins | sample I_Palsa_E3_2_FD_200575 | JGI IMG/M metagenome (GOLD analysis project Ga0302180, IMG submission 200575) | Peat permafrost microbial communities from Stordalen Mire near Abisko, Sweden - I_Palsa_E3_2 | ecosystem: Environmental > Terrestrial > Soil > Palsa > Peat permafrost | place: Sweden...
CCTCCTTGCGCGCGTCCATTAACCCGTTGAACAGATGGACCACACCGGGGCCGGACGTTCCACACACCGCAACGGGGTTGCCGGTGAGATAAGCTTCCGCCACGGCGGCAAAAACACCGTACTCTTCATGGCGGACATGGATGAACTCGATCCTGCCATTGCGGTGCAGCCCGTCTATGACGGGATTGAGAGCATCACCCACGATGCCGTAGCAGCGTTTGACTCCGGCGTTCGCAAGCATCTCCCACAAAAGGTCCGCCACGTTTCCTGACATGGAATGCCTCCTTCAAGGCTGAAATTGCGACTTTGGCAGATTACTTCTGCCCCAATGGTCATTTCCCGAGAAATGCCGAGTCCGGAATTACGAGGGCCGTTATCGTTGAGTTCAGCGTATCGACTGACGACATTTCACACTCGCGGCAAGTCCCCGCTCAACCCTGAGAGCTGCAAAACCGCGTTCGTCAGGATTTCGTGCCGGGATCAAGATACACCTCGGCGCCGCGACCCCTCAACCTTAAGTCCCTTCAGTCCGGCACCCCTACGCTCCGAAACAGTTCGCCACCGCTGCCTCTTTTCAAAAAGGCCCTCTTGACAAAAGCGGTCGAAAGAGAGATGCTTTTAAGGCGAACAAAAAGCGAAATAGAGATTTGTACGGGGCTTGACTGCCTTCCCGTTCCCTGACAATTGCGAGAAAAGTATGTCTGCTTCTCCGGTTTTTTCATCGGTGGCCATTGGCCGCCCTTTTGTTTTTCCTCCGCCTTCTTCTCCGCGCGCGAATGCGGGCAAGAAGACCGCAGAACTTTTGTCTCATGTAAGCGCAATCTCCAAGCTGGCAACGGTCGTTCCTGCTTCGTGCCTTGAGGTGCGCCCGGCGCCCGAAATGGTTTCGACCGGCATTCCGCAACTCGACTCGCTAACCGGTGGCCTCGCTCGCGGTTGCCTCACAGAAATCTGCGGCGCGGCCTCCTCGGGAAGAACCAGCGTGTTGCTTTTCGCACTGGCCCACGCCACCCAGCGCGGCGAAGTGTGTGCTCTCGTGGACACAAGCGATGCCTTCGATCCGGCGTCAGCGGCGTCTGCCGGCATGGAGATGAGCCGTTTGCTGTGGGTGAGATGCGGAGAAAAATATCCCGCTCGTAAACATTGGGAATCACAACTGGCCCAGATGCTGAAAGTTACCGACCTGCTGCTGCAGAGCAATGGTTTCGGAATGATTGTTATCGACCTCAGCGATGTACCGGTGCAGAACGCGCGGCGAATACCTTTAGCATCGTGGTTTCGTTTCCGTCGCGCAATTGAGCATACGCCGACGGTGCTGCTGGTTCTTGAACAGCAACCGATTGCAGGAAGTTGCTCGTCGGTGTTGCTTCGGGTTTCTGCTCGGCGCGCGCAACGATTCGGGAAACGGTCAGTGCAACCCAAATTGCCGCATTCAGAATTATTAGACCAATTCGAGATCACCGCCGAGTTGTTGCGTTCGCGGCTGGAAGGAAAAATGGAACGCAAGCCGGTGCAATCAACCGCCCGTTTCCAGAGTCGAGCCGCATGGGCGGCGGGCTAGTCGAGGCCTGACATATTCAAATGGATTGTTGTTGAAAATGAGATCTGCTACATGTTTGCCTGTATTTTTATCCCCGATTTTTCTGCACAAGCACTCATGCGCATCGAGCCCGACTTGCGCGCCCGTTCCCTAGCAGTGCTCAGCGGACGGCCACCGCTCGAAAAAGTTGTGACCCTCAACGAAAAAGCACGGCAATCAGGCGTGGAAATCGGCGCGACCAAATCACAACTGGAAGCATGGGAGAACCTGGTGTTTCGTGCACGTTCGGAGTCGCAGGAAATTTCCGCCCATGCTGCACTGCTCGATTGTGCACAATCGTTTTCTCCGGAAATAGAAGACACGTCGACCGGCACCGTGCTTCTGAATCTTGCCGGGCTCGAGCCGCTGCTCGGCCCGTTGTCGAAGATCACCTGCAATCTTGCGCAGCGGGCCACTGAGATCGGCTTCGAAGCGAACATTGCCGTAGCGGCGAATCCGGATGCAGCATTGCTCGCTGCTCACGGATTTCCCGGCGTGACTTTAATTCCCGAAGCGGAGGAAGCCAAGAGACTTGGCGACCTGCCGGTGGATGTATTGCTGGAAAGCTTTTCTTCCGATATTGCGGAGGCGGCGCGCTGGAGCGAAACGTTCGACCGCTGGGGCATTCGCAAGCTGCGGGCGCTGGCCGCTCTTCCAGAAGTTCCGGTCAGCGAGCGTCTGGGGCAACAGGGACTGTATCTGCAAAAGCTGGCGCGTGGCGGGGTATTGCGCAATCTTCAAGTGCTCGAGCCGCGACAGATCTTTGCCGAGAGCGTGGAGTTGGAATCCCCCATCGTGCTGCTCGAACCCCTGGCGTTTTTGCTGAACCGGATGCTGGAACAGGTATGCACGCAATTGCGATCGCGGGCACTGGCGGTGCAGGAGTTGCGCTTGAATCTGGAACTTGCAACGACGCAGTCCAACAGTTGCAGCATGTACACCCGCACGTTGCGGTTGCCGACGCCCATGCTCGACGTGAAAGTGTTCCTTAAATTATTCCAGCTAGATTTGCAGGCGCATCCGCCGGGAGCGCCTGTCGTGAAGATGCATTTGTCGGCAGAACCTGCGCGTCCCAGAGTTCTGCAGAGCGGGTTGTTTAAACCGGTTTTTCCTGAGCCCGAAAAACTTGAGCTCACGCTGGCACGGATTGCAGGCATTGTCGGCGAAGACAGAGCAGGGTCCGTGGAACTATTGAATACGCACCGCGAAGGCGCGTTTGCAGTGCAACATTTCGCACCCCTGGAACCTGCGTCCGTAGAAGCCAAGAGGAAGCAGTCTGTAAATCCAAAACAGAAGGATATGTCTCTACCCGTCGAGGATGGCGCCTGTACGCTCAAAGAAAAGCTGGAGGAAAATGCGAAAGAAAAAATGAGCGCAGTGATTGCTCTGCGCATATTTCGTCCGCCGCTAAGCGCAAGCGTTACTCTGTGCGAAGCGAAGCCGGTGCACATGCGATGTCTGCAACCTGATATTGCCGGCGACATTGTCTGGACCGCTGGCCCCTGGCGATCTTCCGGCGATTGGTCAGAGCAGGAAGGTTGGTCGCGCGAAGAGTGGGACATCGCCATCGCTGCCGGAGATCGCCTCGCGTTGTATCGCTTGGTGCAGGACAAGCTAGGCGGAAACTGGTTTGTAGAGGGAATGTATGACTAAGGCAGTTGCCTGTCATCAGTGATCAGTTCCCAGTCAAAGCAACTGGGAACTGGCGATCAGCAACCATGTACATCGAACTCCATTCGCGCTCTGCGTTCAGCTTTCTCGAAGGAGCCTCTGTTCCCGAGGAACTAATCCTGGTGTGCGCACATTTTGGAATGCCGGCAATGGCATTGCTTGATCGAGACGGACTCTACGGCTCACCACGTTTCCATCTTGCCGCAAATAAGGCGAGGATCAAGGCGCATATTGGGGCCGAGGTGACGTGCGCTGCATTTTCACCTTGTCTCTCTGCTGGATTTCGTCTTCCGCTTCTGGTCGCCTCGCGCGTCGGATATCAAAACCTTTGTCGTCTGATCACGAAAATGAAGCTGCGCGTTGGGCGAAAAGAAGGAGCCTGCGCTTCGAGATCGTATTTTATTGAACATGCTGAGGGGTTGATTTGTTTGACTGGGGGAGAGGAAGGACCATTGGCTGCAGCTCTCAGTCACGGTGGGCCGCAAGCCGCGTTTGAAGCGGTAAAGCAACTGATCGAAATTTTTGGTCAATCGAATATTTATGTCGAACTGCAAAGGCATTTTCATCGCGCCGAAGAGTATAGAAATCGCGTTGCCATGGAGATCGCCGAGGCTTTGCGCCTGCCGCTAATCGCCACGAATGGCGTGAATTATGCCCTGCCGCGGGAACGCGAGTTGGCGGATGCGTTCGCGGCGCTGCGGCATCATCGCACGATCGCCACCGCGGGACGGCTTTTGGCGCGCAACCCCGAGCGATATCTCAAATCTCCAGCGGCCATGCGTGAGCTTTTTGCGGATCTCCCTCGGGCCATCGCAAACACTCTTGAACTTTCGTCGCGGCTTGAATTCACTCTGAATGATCTCGGATATGAGTTCCCGCGTTATCCCGTGCCCGAGGGTGAAACCATGATGTCTTTTCTGCGCGAGCGCGCGCGGGAAGGCTGCCACACTCGGTATGGACGGGCGGATGCGGAGGTGAAGAAACGCGCGCGGCGGCAGATCGAACGCGAGCTGAACTTGATTGAACATCTGAAACTTCCCGGATACTTTCTGATTGTCTGGGACCTGGTACGCTACTGCCGCGAACAAAACATTCTGGTGCAGGGCCGCGGATCAGCCGCCAATAGCGCGGTTTGCTACTCGCTTGGCATTACTGCGGTCGACCCGGTCGGGATGGAGTTGCTATTTGAACGATTTCTTTCCGAGGAGCGTGGCGAGTGGCCTGACATCGATCTCGACCTGCCGAGCGGAGACGAGCGCGAGGACGTTATCCAATACGTTTATCGACGTTATGGTCAGCGTGGAGCGGCCATGACTGCCAACGTGATCACCTATCGCAATCGCATGGCGGCGCGCGAGATGGGCAAGGTGATGGGATTCGATGAAGACACACTGAAGCGAATTTCGGCGTCTGTCGCCACCTGGGAATTTAAGGACGAGAACGATGCGCTTGATCGCCGTTTGCGCGCTGCCGGTCTCGATCTTACTCATCCGCGGATTCGCAGATATTTTGAGTTATGTCTGGCGGTTCAGGATCTGCCCAGGCATCTCGGGCAGCATTCGGGCGGCATGGTCATCTGTGAGGGTCATCTCGATTCCATCGTTCCGCTCGAACCCGCTTCCATGCCGAACCGCGTCGTCGTGCAGTGGGATAAAGAAGACTGCGCCGATATGCGCATCATCAAAGTCGATCTGCTTGGCCTCGGCATGATGGCGGCGCTGAAAGATTCTCTTGAACTGATCCGCGATCATTATCACGAAGAAGTCGACCTGGCGCATCTTCCAGCGGACGATCCACTGGTTTATTCGACCCTTCAAAAGGCGGATACGGTGGGAATGTTTCAGGTCGAGAGCCGGGCGCAAATGGCTTGCCTGCCGCGCCTGATGCCGAAGAAGTTTTACGACGTAGTCGTGCAGGTGGCGATCATACGGCCGGGGCCGATCGTCGGGAATATGGTCAATCCATTTCTCAAGCGGCGGCAGGGCAGAGAAGATGTCACGTATCCGCATCCGTCGCTTGAAACTGTGCTGGAACGTACGCTGGGCGTTCCGCTGTTTCAGGAGCAGTTACTGCGCATGGCGATGATCACCGCCAACTTTACCGGCGGTGAGGCGGAGGAGTTGCGGCGTGCCATGGGCTTCAAACGGTCCGAGGCGCGAATGAAAGTGATCGAGGAAAAGCTGCGCGCCGGCATGACGCGAAACGGAATTCTCGGTGAAACGCAGGGGCGAATCATTCAGTCGATTACTTCGTTTGCGCTTTATGGATTTCCCGAATCCCATGCCGCAAGTTTCGCCCTGATTGCCTATGCCAGCGCTTATTTGAAATGCCATTACCTGGCGGCATTCACGGCGGCGCTGCTGAATAATCAGCCCATGGGGTTTTATCATCCCGCGACTCTGGTGAAAGATGCGCAGCGGCATGGATTGAAAGTGCTGCCGATGGATGTGATGCGGTCGGATTGGAAGTGCAGTTTGGAAACAGTGGGCAGTAGGCGGTGGCCAGTGGCCAGTAATAGCGATTCGGTGCCGGGTGTCGGAAATATTGCTCTGCGTTTGGGGCTGAAATATGCTCGCGGCTTACGTGAACCTGCTGGGCAGGCTTTGGTTCGGGAGCGCAGCTTGTCGCCATTTGCTTCTGTTCAGGATCTGGCTCGTCGCGTGCCCGAGTTGCGTAAAGATGAATTGACGACGCTGGCTGAGATTGGGGCGCTGAATTCGCTGGGCAGTGGGCGGTGGCCAGTGGGCAGTGCCGGTCCAAATAAAGAATCTGTTTCGTTGGCCACCGATCACCGACCACTGCCCACTAGCTCTTTTCATCGCCGCGATGCGCTTTGGCAGGTTGAGCGGGCGGTGCGCTGGTCGGGGCCTCTGCTTGATGAGCTGCCGGAAATCGAGGGGGGATCTCCACTCGCCGCCATGACTTATGAAGAGCGCTTGGTGGCGGATTTTCGTGCTACCGGGATGACGGTTGGCCCCCACCCCATGCAGTACCGCCGTGCGGAAATGAAACAAATGGGAATTTATCGTGCCTCAGATCTCTCAACCCTTCCGAACGGACAACGGTTGCGAATTGGGGGATGCGTGATTGCCCGCCAGCGTCCGGGGACAGCTAAGGGAATGATGTTCATGAGTCTGGAAGATGAAACGGGGATTGCCAACGCGATCATCCATCCCGATCTGCTGCAGAAGAATCGGGTATTGCTGGTTTCCGAGCGCTTCGTGATGGTGGAGGGAATTTTGCAGAATCAGGACAACGTGATTCACATCCGGGCAGAAAAAGTTTCTCCCCTTCGGGTTACTCGGGCGGAAACCGTGTCACACGATTTTCATTGAAACATTGGGGAGGACACCTGCGGGCGGCTTATTGACCTTCAGGTTTGTCGATCTTGCTTGCCACTTTCACTCCGCTCAGGCCGTTGACGTACCTCGAAACTCCACGATAGAGCGACTCGGCTATGCGCTCTCGGTGTTCTGAGGTTTCGAGTTTGCGTTCGTCGGTGGGATTAGAGACGAACGAAATCTCAGCCAAAATCGACGGCATATTCGCACCGATCAGCACTATAAAAGGCGCCTTCTTGATGCCGCGATCGCGGACTCCGGCGTTGCTTAAGGCAAGTCCTCCATAAAGCGACTGCTGGACGTCGCCGGCAAACTCACGCGATTCTTCTATCTTTTCTTTCAACGCAATCTTCTTTACCAGATCCTGCAGTTCGTGAATCGACTTCTCCGAGACCGCGTTCTCACGCGCGGCAACTTCCAGCGCCTCCGGCGAAGATGTGAAATTCAAATAGTAGGTTTCAACCCCGCGCGCATCGGCGTCGCGACTGGAATTCGCGTGTATCGAGATAAACAAATCTGCCCGCTCGCGATTTGCAATTGCAGTGCGGGTTTCGAGCGGAATAAAAGTGTCGTCCTTGCGCGTGTAAACAACCTCGGCGCCGAGCCGAGCTTCCAGCAACCGGCCAAGCCGCTTGGCCACGTCAAGCACAACGTCTTTCTCGAGCAAGCCATTGGGACCGATCGTTCCGGTGTCGTGGCCGCCATGGCCGGCATCAATGACGATCTTGCCTATCTTCAGGCCGAGTGCGCGCGTCAAGGATCGATCGCCGGCGGCGGTCGGCCGCGCTTCGCGCGATTCCAGATAATTCGAACGCAGATTCGCGTTGTCCGACGGTGATGCGCCCGCAGACGAATGTAACTTCTTCCTGCGCGCGGCGGCAGAGGAGGATTTCGTGCGCGAATCCGATTTTGCTGGCTTTTCCTCGTCCGCGTTCGAGACATCGGTCGCCGGGAGGGGCGTCACTTCAGCGCGCACTTTTTCGTTATCGAGACTCGCCACCGTCGAAGGGACTCTATCGTCCGCCTCGACGATGATTTTCGGGATTTTGCGATTCGAGCCTGTGACAGCAACCGTCGTCTTGATGACTCCAATGCCGTTCACGGGCCTGCCCGAGTCGGGCGACGCAGCATCCGCGCTTGCATCTTCCGCAGGCAGATCAGTTTCAACCGGCCCTGATTTCTTGAAGCCGATCGCATCTTTTTTCCTGCTGGACTCCGGGTGCACTTTTCGGCTGACCGATTTTGAGTCCCTACTCGAAGACGGTCCCTGCTCGCTGGATTCGTCGGGACCGGAGACAGCGGTTGCGGATGTATCCAAATTGCCTTCGGCGTTGGCTGCTTCCGAGCTTTCGTTCGCGATCGCCCGGGTTGGCTTTGCATGGTTATCCTTCCCGTGGATATCGATGATGAGCCGGTAGGGATCCGGCAATAGAAACGCATCGTAACTTGCAAGGTTGTCGATTTCGAGAACGATCCGTGTGCGACCGGGTTGAAATTCTGCTACACGAATTTTTTTCAGGAAGCCATCGTCGACGTCGAAAGTCTTGCCCACGAGCGTCGAAGCAAGTTTCGTATCGTGCAAGTCAAAAAAAATGCGGTCGGGATTTGATATCCGTTGCGAACCAAACTTGATTTCCTGCTCAACGTCGATGGCGACGCGTGTGTAGTCAGGGGTGGACCAGTGCCGAACGCCAGTAACTCTCGGTAACGTGCTGCGACGGCTCGCGGTGTTTGCGGATTCTGCCGCCGCGTTCGAATCTGGACTTGGGGTGACGCTCGGAGCGGCATTGACATTCGAAGGCCGCGGCTTGCGGGACGCCCCTTGCTCGGCGCGTGCGCTGTCAGCAACTTCAGCGTCGACGGCCTTGACCGCAGCGCGAGCGTCGTCTGCCAGGCGGTTGCGTGGATAGCGTTGCAAAAAATCCTGGAAGGTCGTGCGGGCCTGTTCCGGATCGTTGAGATCGTCCTTATAAATCTCGCCGATGGTGAACAGGGCGTCGAAGCGATACTTGCTGCCAGGATATTCTTTGCGCAGAAAGCGGTATTGCTCGATCGCCCCGCGCAGAATTTTGTTGTCTTCGAAGCGGCGGCCCATTTCGACCATCAGTTCGGCCGTGGCCACCACGCTCGGATCCGCCTTCGAAGATGCCGGAGAGCCGAGATAAACGCGACGATACGAGTCGATTACACGCTGGTATTCACGGCGCGTGCGCTCGCCAAGAGGGCGGCCATTAAGGGCCTCCCGCATTCGGTCCGCTTTGGCGAATTCCTGACGGGCCCAGGCATCGTTGTGGTGAACGCGAGCAGTTGCAGAACTGAGCGGAACGAGGACAAACAGCAGTATTGCGCTGAGGCCTAGGGCGCGGGCGCCTCGAGTTAGGGTCGTCGAAGCCTGGGTCGAAGTCATTGAATCACTACATCATCGAGCCATTAAATGCCGAATCAAGTTGAGTCAATCCTTCAATGACTCAAACAAGTTCAATGTCTCAATGCTCACTCCGCTACCACTGCGGCAAACCGCTAATCTGTGTTGCTGAAATGCAGCACGCCTCGCGCATCGCGCTGCACAAGCACTGGGGCAGGGGTCGGCGAGTTGATCCGCCCGTTAAATACGGGTTTGCTGCCACCATTGTACAAAGTCGTGATCCGCCGAACGTAGTCCTGCGTTTCTCTGAAATTGGGAACGCCCGCACTGCGCGCCACCGCTCCCGCGCCAGCGTTATAAGCGGCCAGGCTGAGGCGGACATCGCCGCCATAGCTATCCAACAGCTTTCTTAGATGCCTAACCCCGGCATCGACGTTTTGTTGCGGATCAAAAGGATTCGAAACATTGAGCGATCGGGCGGTCGAGGGCATGAGTTGCATCAACCCCATGGCGCCCTTGCGCGATAAGGCATTCGGATTGAAATTTGATTCCACCTTGACCACCGAGCGCACCAGGCTTGGATCAACATGGTGCCGAGCCGCAGCTTCATCGATCGCAGCGTCGATATCTTCTTGAGTAAATGAGTGGTTAACCGTCTCGCGGTTTTGAGCCTTTTCGTCAAGATAGCTGTTTACTTCCGACGCCGCCGAACGCGCGGCTCGCATCACCGCTCCATTCGTCGGAACCGGCTTGAGTCGATGTTCGGTCACGCTCCAATACATCAGCGGAGACCGCGTGGCGGTGGCTTTCTGCACCTTGTACGTCTGCAACGGCCCCTCCCCGTTAACGTAAATCTTTCGTCCAGATTCGTCGGTGGTCGACGTTATACCGCCCGACTGCGCGCGCGCTGGCGCGGGGAAGAAGAGTATGGAAAGAAAGGAGGTTGCGGTTAAACTGGACATCAGGACGATTAGCAGGCGCTTTCTCATGCGGGCTTAGACCTTAGATAACGAGGCACACTTACGCTACGGCCTACCACCCGTAAACCTGCCAGAGAATCCAGAACCAGAGTTAACCGATTATAGGACTCTTCCGGGGGGAGGATCAATTAATCCGAAGGTCATAGAACCACTGGAGTAATCTTCGTAAGTTACTCAATATAATAGGTATTATTCAGCCGCCCGATGAAGAAGGGAGCGCCCGGCTTTAAGAACCAGAAGATAAACCAAGTAAACGAGTGTTTGGTTTCAGCAACTAAGATTCGAAGTCCGGCAAAGTCTATGAATTCACAAGCCCTTCGCCAGCTCTTTGAGCAGGTTCGTAAAAAACGCCTTTCCCCCGACGACGCCGTCGAGCGCCTTCGTCATTTGCCGTTCGAGGATCTCGGTTTCGCCAAAATTGACCATCATCGTGTTCTTCGGCAAGGCATGCCAGAGGTAATCTTTGCTCAGGGCAAAACTCCCGTCCAGGTGGCCAATATCTTTACCCGTCTGGCGGCCCACGAGGGCAACGTGCTGGCCACGCGCGCCACAGAGGAACAATTCGCTGCGGTTCTCGCGAGTGTGAAGCAGGCAGAATATCGTCCTCTGGCCCGCGCCATCGTGCTCAAGCGTGATCGCAAGAAATACGGCAAAGGCGTCATTTCAGTGGTGTCGGCCGGAACCAGCGATATCCCGGTCGCTGAAGAAGCGGTGGTTACGGCGGAAATGATGGGGAACAATGTTGAGCATATCTACGACGTCGGAGTCGCGGGCATCCATCGCTTGCTGTCGCATCGCCAGGCGCTGGCGAAGGCGCATGTAATTATCGTGTGCGCGGGAATGGAGGGCGCTCTTCCGAGCGTGGTTGGCGGCCTGGTCGGTGTTCCGGTCATTGCCGTTCCGACGAGCATAGGCTATGGCGCAGCATTCGAGGGCCTTGCGGCTTTACTCGGAATGATGAACTCCTGTGCGTCGAACGTCAGCGTAGTGAACATCGATAACGGATTCGGAGCGGGCTATGTCGCCTCGCTGATCAACCGCCGATGATTCTGGGCAAACGAATATGGAAAATTCATAGAGAATGCTAACTTCGCAAGATCCCCGTCTTTCCGGGCGAGTCGCATTCACTCATCCCAATTTTGTCAGGTACACATTCGCGCGCTTCTTCATCGTCGTCTCGCTCGAGATGCAGTCGGTCGCGGTAGCCTGGCAGGTTTACGACATCACCAAGCGCCCGATCGATTTGGGATATGTCGGCCTGGCGCAATTTCTGCCCGGCTTCGTGCTTTTTCTTCTTGCCGGACACGCCGCCGACGTCTTCGACCGTCGCAAGCTGCTGCTAGGTTGCTATGGCGGATTCGGCCTGTGCTCGGCGCTTCTGCTGGTCATCAGCTGGCACGCTTCCCAATCGGTTCATCTTATCTATGCCGTGCTCGTGCTGCTCGGAGTCTTCCGCAGTTTCAATTTTCCTGTAAGCCGGGCGATCCTGCCGCATCTGGTTCCCGAAGAGCATTTCCCGAACGCAGTCGCCTGGAACGCCAGCAGTTTTCAAGTCGCAACCATCGCCGGTCCGGCCATTGGAGGAATCGCCTATGCCTTTTTTCACGGCCCGGAGGGGGTTTATGCCATTTCCGTGGCTGTGTCGGTCATTTCCGCCATCCTCACTCTGCGCATTCACCAACTGGCGGCCTCGCCAGAAAAAGAGCTGCCGAAAAGACAACCCGCGCGCTGGCGCACCGTGTTTGCCGGTTTCCGCTTTATCTGGGAGAAGAAGCTGATTCTCGGTGCAATCTCGCTCGACATGTTCGCTGTGTTACTCGGAGGCGCCGTCGCGTTGTTGCCGGTTTACGCAAGAACCATCCTGCACACCGGTCCGTGGGGGCTGGGCTTGCTCCGTAGCGCCCCCGGCGTCGGCGCCGCTCTGATGGCGATTGTGGTTGCACATCGGCCAATCCGCCGCCACGCAGGCACGACGATGTTGTTTTGCGTCGCCGCATTTGGCGTGATGACCATCGTCTTCGGAATCTCCCACAGCCTGATTCTGTCGCTCGTTGCGCTATTTCTGACCGGCGCCGCCGACATGATAAGCGTCATCATCCGCGCAACTCTGATTCAAGTTGCAACGCCCGATGAGATGCGCGGCCGCGTGAATGCCGTCGATTTTCTGTTTATCGGGGTATCGAATGAGTTAGGCGAATTCGAATCCGGAGTCACCGCGCAATGGTTCGGCACCGTGCCCGCCGTTGTCCTCGGAGGAGTTGGAACCCTGCTCGTAATCGCCACTTGGGCTTGGATGTTTCCCGAACTCCGCCAGGCGGACGAGCTGACCGTAGCAGAGTTGCTGCCGAAATAAATAAATCACGCTTCCGAGATGGCCGTCCACCACCCCGAGGGGCCAGCGCGGTACCGATCCTCCTGCTACAATTTCTGATTCACCATCCTCTGCGGACGCAGCAATCAGCGTCTATGTACACGAGGTTTCTTAATGCCGGAAACTCTGCAGCTAGCAACCCCGACGCCGCTGACCACCCTGACCGAAGACGAAATTCTCTTCCGCGACAATGTCCGCCAGTTCGCCGACGACAAGATTCGCCCCCTGGCAAAGGAGATGGACGAGAAGGGGATGTTCGATCATGCCCTGCTCGATCAGTTCTTTCAGTTAGGACTCATGGGCATCGAGATTCCGGAGCAGTACGGCGGGGCTGGCGGCAAGTTTTTTGACGCAATCCTGGCCGTGGAGGAATTTTCGCGAGCCGACGCCTCCGCCGGCGTAATCGTCGATGTGCAGAACACGTTAGTAGCGAACGCGATTTTGCGCTGGGCAACCGAAGACCAAAAGAGGCGTTATCTGTCGAAAATGGCCGCAGACACAGTCGGCGCCTATGCCTTGAGCGAAGCCCAGTCCGGGTCGGACGCGTTCGCGCTGCAAACGAAAGCCGAGCCGAAAGGCAGCGACTTCGTTCTCAACGGACGCAAGCTCTGGATTACGAATGGCAAAGAAGCTGGGTTATTCATCCTGTTCGCTACCGTGGATCCAGCCAAGGGATACAAGGGCATCACCGCTTTTTTGATCGAGAAAAATTTTCCGGGATTTACCGTGGGCAGAAAGGAAGACAAGCTCGGCATTCGCGCTTCCTCAACCTGCGAATTGATTCTCGAAGATTGCCTCGTGCCCAGGGAAAACGTGCTGGGCGAGGTAGGCAAGGGATACAAAATCGCCATCGAGACTCTGAACGAAGGCCGGATAGGGATCGGGGCGCAGATGCTCGGAGTAGCGCGTGGCGCGTGGGAATATGCGGCCAAATACGCACAGGAACGCAAGCAGTTCGGAAAGCCGATCTCCGAATTTCAGGGAATTCAATTTCAGATCGCGCAAATGGCCACCGAAATCGAGGCCGCCCGGCTCATGGTTTACAACGCAGCCCGAATGAAAGATGCTGGCGTGAATTTTGTGAAAGAAGCCGCCATGACCAAGCTCTTCACGTCGCAGGTCGCCGAGCGGGTGACGTCTCTCGCCATCGAGGTGTACGGCGGATACGGTTTTACGAAAGACTATCCCGTAGAAAAATATTGGCGCGATGCGAAGATCGGCAAGATCTATGAAGGCACGTCCAACATGCAACTGGCAACGATCGCGAAGCTGGTGATGTCCAAGTAGGAGTCTTTTAACAGGGGCAGCCCGGGAAGGTTAGGAAGAAGCATGTCCTCGGTTCGGCAACGAGCATCGAAGGAGAACGCATGGCTACCTTTTCTCCGGATGCGATGACCGCGACGGCCGCTGAGTTTGGTGCCGCCGACGCGCCCATTTCTCGCGAAGCTGCATGCCTCTTGCTGCAAGCGGACGAAACCGTGCTGCCTTCCCTGCTCAAGGCGGCGCAACTTGCTCGAGACAGATTCAGGCCGGGTGTCATCACTTATTCCCGAAAAGTATTTCTTCCTCTCACGAATCTTTGCCGTGACTACTGCGGCTATTGCACATTCCGCCGCGATCCCGGCGAACCGGGTGCACGCACCATGACGCCCGATGAGGTAATGGAAGTGGTGCGAGCGGGCGAGCGCATGGGGTGCACTGAAGTGCTGTTCAGCCTGGGAGATAAGCCGGAGTCGCTATTTCCCGAGATGCGTGACACGCTGCGCCACCTTGGTTATAAATCCACGCTCCACTATTTGGAAGCGATGTGTGACAAAGTGCTTCATGAATCGAGTCTGCTTCCACACCCTAATCCGGGGCTGATGAGCGCGGAATGGCTGGAACGGCTGTCGCGCGTGGCACCAAGCATGGGACTGATGCTCGAAACGACTAGCGCGCGCCTGCGCGCCAAGAATGCTGCCCATGACAACGCCCCTGACAAGGATCCGGCAAAACGCCTGCGTGTAATCGAGGATGCGGGACGACAGGGCATAACTTTCACCACTGGAATTCTGATTGGAATTGGCGAGACGCTCGAAGAGCGCGTCGATGCCTTGATTGCAATTCGCGATTTACATGCGAAGTACGGGCACATTCAAGAAGTGATCGTGCAAAACTTCCGCGCCAAAAGTGGAACGCCGATGGCAGAGTGGGCCGAACCGGGGCGGGCGGAAATGCTGCGCACGCTTGCCGTGGCGCGACTCCTCATGCCGAGGATGAATATCCAGGCGCCGCCAAATCTCTCCGATCCGCACTATGCCGATCTGCTCGATGGCGGCATCAACGACTGGGGCGGAGTGTCGCCACTGACGCCCGATTTCATCAATCCGGAAAAGCCGTGGCCGCATCTGGAAGAACTGCAGCGCCGCACCGAAGCAAAAGGATTCGAATTGCGCCAGCGATTGCCCGTCTATCCCGAATTCGCAGAACAGGCGGCGGCCCACAGTGAATTGCTGGCCGAGCGCGTGAGAGCCGCCGTCGATCCTGAGGGGTTCGCTCGGTGGGCGGCATGATTACCGTCCTGACCGGCGGCACTGGCGGCGCGAAGTTCGTAGACGGCCTGCGCCAGATCGTTCGTCAGGAAGAACTGACAATCATCGTAAACACCGGTGATGATCTCAAATGGTGGGGACTGTACGTTTCGCCCGATCTCGACTCCATCACCTACATGCTGGCCGACAAACTGAGTCCGGAGCGCGGCTGGGGCGTGCAGGGCGATACTTTTTATTGCCTGCAGGCCATGGGGCAACTCGGACTGCCTACCTGGTTTCACGTTGGCGATCGCGATCTAGCCACACACATTTTTCGTACGAAGCTCCTTGCCGATGGCAAGACGCTCAGCCAAGCGACCTCCGAAATTGCGGCGAAGCTTGGCATCGAGGCGCGCATTCTTCCAATGAGCGATTCGCGCGTGGAGACGCGGGTTTTGACGTCGGCGGGCGACTTGAGCTTCGAAGAATATTTTGTCCAGCGCTGGTACCAGGATCCGGTGGAATCGGTGCGCTTTGCCGGCGCCGCTGCGGCGCAACCGGCGCCGGGAGTGATCGAGTCGATTCGCCTGGCCGATCTCGTGTTGCTCGCCCCGAGTAATCCGGTAACGAGCATTGCGCCAATTCTAGCCGTGCCAGGGATTCGCGAGGCACTGCGCGAAAGCCGCGCCCGCATCGTGGCCGTCAGCCCGATTGTGGGAGGAGCGGCGGTCACTGGGCCCGCGGGAGCACTTATGGCCGCCCAAGGCCTTGAGGTTTCAATTGCCGGCGTGGCGAGCTTTTATAACGACTTTCTGGATTTGTTGGTCGTCGATGTCGAAGACGCGCAGGATGCTGAAGAATTGCGCAAGACTGGCATGCATGTGCATTGCGCGCCGACACTGATGCGCAAACCGGAAGACAGAGTCGCGTTGGCGAAAACCGTCTTCGATGCGGCGACGGAAGCTCCCGCCGGAAAGAGCACTGTGGGGCGGGCATGATACTGGTACCGGTGAAAAATCTGGCCGACGCGAAGCAGCGCCTGGCGTCTGTTCTGACTTCAGAAGAACGTTTCGCATTGGCACAGGCCATGTGCGAGGACGTGCTGCAGACGCTGGCGAGTTGGCAACGTCGACCCGCAGTTTCAATCGTGACGAGCGATTCGTTTGCTCGAGATTTGGCGGCGCGTTTCAATTTCGAAGTCATAGCCGACGACAACTCCGGCGAAACCACCGCCATCGAAAGGGCAACGGCGTTGTGCAAGTCTCATGGGGTGGAGAACACTTTGGTGGTTCCGGCAGATATTCCGTTAATCGAAGGATCGGAACTTCAGATGATCGTGGATAGAGCTCCTGATGTCGGCGGCGCGGTGTTGGTGCCAGACGCGGCTGGCCGGGGCACGAATGCGGCGTGGCGATCTCCGGCCGATTTGTTTCCGCTGCGCTTTGGGAACGACAGCTTTAAACCACATCTGGCTGCGGCGAAGTCTACCGGGCTCCCTTGTGTTGTGCTCGAACTGCCGGGGATTGCGAGGGATGTCGATCGTTCCGAAGACCTCCACGAATTGGCGGCGGCCAGCGGCGAACGACGATCACAGAAGCTGGCGCGCAGCTGGAACCTTGCCGGCCGGGAGCGGGTGTATGGGCTCGCCGGTCAGTAAACGCGAGGCCGGAGAAGTTCGCATTATTCCGATCGCCGTTAAGGGCGAAATTCACCTCGGACAGTCGCTCTCGGCGCGATTGTTGGCTGCTACGCGAAGCTTGGGCCTGCGCTTTCGGGATGGCGACATCCTCGTGGTGAAGCATAAAGTCGTTTCGAAGGCGGAAGGCGCGATCGTGGCGCTCGATGAAATCCGGCCCTCGAAGGTTTCCGAAAGCTGGGCCGCGCGCTATGGGCTTGATGCCCGCGTGAGCGAACTGGCGATGCGAGAGAGTCGGCGCGTCGTGCGTCAGAAGCATGGCGTTCTGATCACCGAGACGCGACACGGTTTTGTCTGTGCGAACAGTGGCGTGGATGTATCCAACGTGGATGGCGGGAAACATGCCGTGTTGCTGCCTGCGAACTCGGATGATTCCGCCACGCGGTTGCGCCAGGCGTTGAAGAAGCAGCTTGAAATCGAGATTGCTGTCATCATTACCGATAGTTTTGGACGGCCGTGGCGGGAAGGTTTAACGGAAGTGGCGATTGGCGTTGCCGGCATGCAGCCGTTGCTCGACTATCGCGGACTCCGCGACCGGCACGGTTATTCGCTCCATGCCTCCGTCGAAGCGGTAGCGGACGAGCTAGCTTGCGCTGCGGGGCTGGTATGCGGCAAGCTGGCAGGAACTCCGGCATGCATTATTCGCGGCTATTCTTACACCCGCGAAAACCGGCGCGGAAACAGTGGAGGACGGGCCCTGATTCGGCCCGCCAAGAACGACCTTTTTCGTTAAGCATTCCGACAGGAGCGTGATTATGCCTTGGCAAACCCCGGCCCTCGAGCAATTCTACGAACTGACTTGGGGTGAAATCGCGCCCCAAGCTTCAGTCCCGATCCGCGGCGCGCTCGAACGGGTGCTGGAGAGGCAGAACGGAGCGTGTCTTACCGAAGAAGAGTGTTATACCCTTGCAAACTGCGAGGCTCGGGATCTGCTGGCACTGCTGGTCGCGGCTGACACGCTAAGGCGTGATCTGGTCGGTAACATCATCAGTTATGTGGTCAACCGCAACATTAATTTCACGAACATTTGCTTCGTGGGATGCAAGTTCTGCGCCTTCAGTCGAGGGCCGCGCGAAGCCGACTCGTACTTTCATTCGCTCGAAGATATGGCGCTCAAAGCGAAAGAAGCATGGGAACTGGGCGCGACTGAAGTCTGCATTCAGGGCGGTCTGCCCCACGGTCTCTCACCGTTTTACTATCGCGACATTCTCCGCGCCGTAAAGACCGCAGTGCCGGGCATGCACATTCACGCGTTTTCTCCCATGGAAATTGTCTATGGTGTGGAACTGACCGGCATGACGCTGCGCGACTATCTCACCATGCTGCGGGATAACGGCCTCGATACGCTGCCGGGCACCGCCGCTGAGATTCTGGATGACGAAGTGCGCCACGTACTGTCGCGCAACAAACTTTCGTCTGCCGAATGGCAGGAGGTTATCCGCACGGCACATGCGTGTGGCATCCCGAGCACCTCGACCCTTATGTATGGGCACATGGAAACGCCCGGCCACTGGGTGCGGCAGCTGTCGTTGTTCCGGGACATTCAAAGTGAAACCCGTGGTTTCACCGAATTCGTGCCACTCGGCTTCGTGCACCAGAACACACTTCTATTCGCGCAAGGACTCGCGCGCAGCGGACCGACACTCCAAGAACATCTCAAGATCCACGCCCTCGCCAGAATCATGCTCGCCGGATCGATCCATAACATTCAAGTCTCATGGGTAAAGCTCAACCGCAAGCTTGCACGGCTTTGCCTTCACGCTGGCGCCAACGACTACGGCGGAACCTTGATGGAAGAGAATATTTCGCGTGAAGCCGGAGCAACCGCAGGACAATACACAAGCCCGGAAGATTTTCAGTCGTTGATTCTGGAAATCGGACGCATTCCGGCGGAGCGCAACACAAAATACTCGCGCATGAAGATCAAGTTGCCCATCGAATCGCTGTCTTCCGACTTCTCCTGTGAGCATGCGCTGACTGAATTCGCATGAAAATGGCATGAACGATCACTCTAGTCGCGCCATCGCCGTCATCGGCGGCACTGGACCTGCTGGTACGGGACTGGCTCTGCGCTGGCTGAAGGCGAGGGAAACCGTCATCATTGGATCGCGCGATGCCGCGCGAGCCGAGCAAGCCGCGGCGACGATCCGCAGACGGATTGGCACCCTAGCTCAGGTTTCCGGGATGGAGAATTCCGCTGCTTGCGCGGCAAGCGATTTGCTGGTGCTCACGGTTCCGTTCGAAGGGCAGGCCGCACTTTTGAAGCAGCTGAAGCCCGCGATTCGTCCGGGTAGCATCCTGATCGACGCCACCGTTCCTCTGGCTGCGAGCGTTGGCGGGCGCGCCAGCCGAACCCTGGGTGTGTGGCAAGGTTCCGCGGCGCAACAGACGGCGGAGCTCGTTCCAAAGGGCGTATTGGTCGCGGCCGCCTTCCAGAACCTTTCCGCTGAAGTCCTCAATGGCGATGATGAACTGGATTGCGACGTGATCGTATGCAGCGATGATCCGAACGCCACTCAAGCGACGATGGCGCTGGCGGCAAAGATCGCACGCGTGCGAGCCATCGACGGTGGCAAGCTCGAGAACGCTCGCATCATCGAACAGATCACGGCGCTGCTGATCGGGCTCAACATTCGACACAAGGGTCATGGCGGAATACGAATCACTGGTTTGCCAGAGAGCGCATACACGACGAACGGATCGGAGACGCGCTAGACCTCGCTCGTGGAGCTGCAGGCGTCTCGTCCGAGCACGATTGGCTTAAAGCGATGAGCCGGACGGACGATAACGTTTGTGGCTTTACCTATCACATGACGACTCCACGCGACCTCGAAGCGGCGATCCAATTCGATCACGCTTCTTTCCGCCTGAACGGACGTGCACTTGTTCAGGACCTGGTTCTCCCGGTCAAACAGGGCGAAATGCTTGTACTGCTCGGGCGCAGCGGCTCGGGGAAAACCACTACGTTGAAGCTGATCAATCGCTTGTTGCTGCCGACTTCCGGAAACGTTCGGGTGAATGGGCGACAAACTTCGGAGTGGGATCCGATCCAGTTGAGGCGCAGTATTGGCTACGTCATTCAGGATGGCGGTTTGTTTCCACACTTCACAGTGGAGCGCAACATAGCGCTTGTCCCTCGAATCGAGAACTGGCCACGTGCTCGCATCGAAACGCGCGTGCGCGAGCTGTTGTCGAAAGTGGGGCTGAGTGAAGATCTGCTGTCGCGCTATCCGAACCAGCTTTCCGGTGGTCAGCGGCAGCGCGTCGGAGTGGCGCGCGCCCTGGCGGCTGATCCGCCGATTCTGATTCTTGATGAGGCGTTCGGCGCTCTCGATCCCATCACGAGATCGGAAATGCAGAAGGAGTTTCGCGAGCTGCAACAGCGGATGCAGAAGGCGGTTGTCTTTGTTACTCACGATCTGAGGGAAGCCTTGCTGCTCGCCGATCGGGTCGCGCTGATGGAAGAGGGGCGCTTGATTGTCGACCTTCCAGTGGCCGAATTTTCGCGCTCCGAAAATGCACTGGTGCGAGCCTATATGGAAGCGTTTTCTGGATTGCCGGATTCAGGGCATTCCGTGAGGTCATCGGCATGAATTTCCTGCACTTTATGATCGCGAATCGGCAGCAGGTGCTCGACCTTACTCTCGAACACATCACTTTGGCAGGCGTAGCAACCGTTCTTGCGGCAGTTGTCGGAATTCCGCTCGGCATCCTGATTACTCGCATTCCGCAACTCAGCAAGCCGGTGCTCGGTAGCGTGAATATCATCCAGACCATTCCTAGCCTGGCTCTGTTCGGTTTTCTTCTTCCTGCGCCTTGGATTGGAGAACGCGCCGGTCGTCTTGCGATTCTGGCGCTCGCGCTTTACGGATTGTTGCCGCTCGTCCGCAATACGTACGCGGGTATTCAGGGTGTCGATCCAGCTGTGGTGGAAGCAGCGCGGGCCATGGGACTGACCGATAGGCAATTGCTGTTTCAGGTCGAGTTGCCGCTCGCTTCGGGAGTCATCGTCGCCGGCGTGCGCATTGCGACGGTAACGTCGATTGGCGTGGCGACGATCGCTGCCGCAATCGGCGCCGGCGGACTTGGAGAATTTATTTTTCGCGGACTGGCCATGGTGAATAACGACGTCATTCTGGCCGGAGCAGTTCCGGCAGCGCTTCTGGCGCTCGTTGCCGACTTCGCACTGGGCAGGCTCGAGCAGCGACTGGGAACGCTGCGTTTGAAATCGTAGCGGTGAGCTGATGGAGCATCCTTGACGATTGCATCCTTGACGATCGATTCCATCCGCGCCGGTTCGAAGAAATTCATTTTCAAATCACTTTTGCTATCGCTTGTCTTCCTGTTTCTTTTGCCGCTCGTCGGCTGCGAAGGTCATGCCAATCGAATCGTGGTTGGATCGAAGAATTTTACCGAGCAGCTCATCCTGGGAGAGATGTTCGCTCAAATCATCGAAGCGCGGACACATCTTCCGGTTGAGCGCCGTTTTTATCTGGCTGGCACTTTCATCTGCCAACAGGCGATTCTCGCGGGACGAATTGATATTTATCCCGAGTATACGGGCACGGCGCTGACCGCCGTCCTGAAACAAGCCCCGAGCGGAGACAGGCTCGAAGTTTATCGGCGCGTGAAGCAAGAGTACGAAGAAAGATTCGGCCTCGCCGTTGGACCGTCGCTCGGTTTCGACGACACTTTTGCGATGGTGATTCGCGGCGATGACTCTCGGCGACTGCACCTGAAAACTATTTCGCAGGCAGCTGCTTTTACGCCGCAATGGCGCGCTGGCTTTGGTTATGAATTCATGGAGCGTCCCGATGGATACAAGGGTCTGGCGGCCAGCTATGGCCTGCGCTTCGCGGAAGCTCCGCGCATCATGGATCTCGGGCTGCTTACGCGTGCGCTCGAAGACCATCAGGTCGACATCATTGCAGGCAACAATACGGATGGATTGATTCCAGCTTTGGATTTTTTTGTTTTGGAAGATGACCATCATTACTTTCCGCCCTACGAAGCAGTCGCGATCATGCGCGGAGAAATGTTGAAGAACCATCCTGAGGTTGGCGCCGCGCTTGCCGAACTGGCTGACGCGATTTCTGACGATGACATGAGACGGATGAATTATGCGGTTGACGGGCAACACCGCGACGCCACTGTGGTGGTGAAAGAATTTCTGGCCAGCGCGGGCTGGTTCAAAGGCACTCCGAAAAAATAAACAACCGGAAAACGAAAAATGCAGTCCGCGCTACTCTTCGACTGGCTGAGCGTTCAGTTCCTGGACGGGTTCGCCTCCGGCCATGCCTTGGGCGATGATCAGGCGGCGCGCTTCTACTCGCAGGTCGGGCAGGGCTCGTCCGAACCAGACGGCGCCTATTACGCATGCGACTCCTCCTACGGCTACGGTGATGGGTGCGCCTGCGTGGTGCGCTAATGCTCCTCCGAAGAAAGCTCCGAAGGGAGCCATGCCCATGAACATCATGGAATAGACCGCCATGACGCGGCCGCGCAGTTCGTCGGGAACCATGGTCTGGATCAGCGTGTTCGAGCAGGCCATCTGCAACATCATCGAATAGCCAGCGGGCAACAGCAGCGCGACCGACAGCCAGAAATGGGTGGAGAAGGAAAAAAGAACCAGGCTGATACCGAAGCTTCCGCAGGCAAACGCCACCCAGCGGCCGAGGCCTTTGACTCCGGTTTTTGCGGCCAGGGTCAGGGCTCCGAAAAGAGCGCCCACCCCGGTGGCACCCATGAGGATCCCCAGGGCGCGCGCGCCGCCATGCAGAATTTTGTCGGCGAAGATGGGCATTAATACGGTGTAGGGCATTCCTACCAGGCTTACCAGGCCTAGCAGCAAAAGCAGGGCGCGGATTACTCGCGTCTGATTGGCCCAGCGAAAGCCTTCGATGATGTCCTCAATGGGCGAATGTTTGGTGACGCGGGGGGCGCAGTGCACATGCATCAGCAAGAGGCCGACGATGACGGCGATGTAGCTGAGTGAGTTGGCGGCGAAGCACCAGCCTTCACCGATTTTTGCGACCAGAATTCCGGCGATGGCGGGACCGATGATGCGCGCGCCGTTGAACATAGAGGAGTTCAACGCGATGGCATTCATCAGGTCCTCCTTGCCGACCATGTCGACGAGGAAAGATTGGCGGCCGGGAATGTCGAAGGCGTTCACCACTCCCAGCAGACCGGCGAGCAGAAAGATGTGCCAGACGTGGACGCGACCGCTCAGCGTGAGCCAGGCCAGAATGGCGGCCAGGATCATGGAACAGATCTGGGTAGCGACCACCAGGCGCTGGCGATTGACGCGGTCGGCGGTAATTCCGCCGAGAGGAGCGACGAGAAAGACCGGGATCTGGCTGGCGAAGCCTACGCTTCCGAGCAATAAGGCTGACTTCGTCAGGCGATAGACAAGCCACGCCTGGGCTACGGTCTGCATCCAGGTGCCGATCAGTGAGATCAGCTGGCCGCCGAAGAAGAGCTGAAAATTTCGGTGGCGCAATGCGCGAAGGGTTGTGGCCAATTTCGGCGTTGCCGCGGACTTGACGACCGCTTCTCCAGTTGCGGTGGTCGCGGTGGAGTTTTGCTGCGTGGTCACTCTCTTAGCACTTTTTCACATCTTGCGTGGGACGGCAACCCGTCGGGCGACGTAAAAAGGCGCCGAATCGGACGGCGAGAGACGGCGACTGTGCTTACTTTACAGAGATTTCCACAGGTAATACCTGGAAGTGACCGACTTGTAACTTCCCCGCGCTTTCGATTCACGATAGAGTGAAGTAGTTCGTCGCTCGCCAGAAGGCCGTGCCTTGGCTGTGCGAACCTCGGTAGGGTGAACCGTAGTCTCAATCACGACGGAACGATCACTGCGGGATGAACACGCTAGGGTGAAATGATGAGCACAGAACCTAATCGTCTTGAGCGCCGCGGAGCACAGCGTTTCGAAGTGCACCAGCCGCTGGCAATTCACTTTGAAGGACGAACTGTGCCTGCGTTTACTCAGGACCTAAGCAGCCGAGGAATCTTCTTCTATGCCGCGGTGGCGCTTGCCGAAGGGACGGTGGTCGAACTGACCTTCATTATGCCGTCCGAAATTACTTTGGGAGACAACATGCCGGTCCGGTGCCGCGGACGGGTGCTGCGGACCGTGCCTTCGTCGGATGGGCAGCGAAGCGGGATCGCGGTGCAACTTGATTCCTACGAGTATTTGCCAGCCGATGAGCAAGTCACACAATTTGTGCGAGTTTCCGTGGGCTCGAGCGTTGGAGTGACTTCGGGATCGGCCACGCGCTAAGCATTGATTCGCATTTATTCCCAAGTTCATACCTTCCGGCAAACCTGCCCGCAGTTCTGACTCATGTGTCGCGTTTTATTATCGGGCGACAAGGACGATGGATGTTTGCTTGCGTACTGTTAAAGTGAAGAAGCGGGCACTACTTCGAAGGGTTACAACTTCTGATTATTCGGGCTCGGAAATCCCTGAAATCCAGAGCTTCTCAAGCGCTGCCCTATGCCTTACAATTGGACGCAACCAGCAAACTCGCGGGGTTCTTGTCTTAGAATGAACCCGACGGGCGACCTGCCGCCTCTGAAGTTCGCTTAAAAGCTCGCTTCGATTACGAAGGTCATTTGGTCCCGACGCTGGAAGTTCGTAGCATAAGAATGAACACTGAGAGAGTCATGCCCGGGATCGCAGTTGCCCTTCTTACCGAGGATCGCGAACAGTCTGTCGTATTGCACAGCCGCGTGGAGAGTACCAACCTCGCCCGCACCGTGTTAAGCCCTGTCGGCTTCCCTCTGGGACCGAGCGATGCCATTTTGCGGCAGCTACAGGATCAGCGGGTTGAAGTCGTTCTGGTCGATATCGATCCGCACAATCCGCAGCGAGCCATCCGCACCGTCGAACTGATTCACGGAAGCATTCCCGAGATCACGATTTTTGCCGTCGGCGAAATGAACCAGCCGGCGAACATTGTGGCCGCGATGCGGGCGGGCGCGCGCGAGTTTCTCGATCACAACGCCAGCCGTGAGGCGCTGCTTGAGGCTTTCACTCGCTTTTCGGCCACACTGAGCCGGTCGCAGCGCAGCTCGAGCAAGGCCCGTGTGCTTACTTTTCTCAACGCCAAGGGCGGAGTCGGTGCCACCACGACAGCGGTAAATACGGCTGTCGCATTGCAGGAGACTCACGGCCGTGTCGTGCTGGTGGATTTCGCTCCCATCGGCCACGCTGCCTTGCAGTTGAATCTTCGGCCGCAATTCACCCTGATGGATGCTTTGCAGAATCTGCATCGCATGGATGGTTCTCTGCTTGATGGGTTGATGACGCCGTACCGCAATGGTCTTCATCTGCTGGCCGGGGCTCAGCAACCGCACAATTCCATCCCGACAGGATCGGAACTGGCTCGCCTGTTCGATCTGCTGGTAAGCCAGTATCACTTCGTCGTGCTCGATTGCTCAGGCCGCATGGATGGCACGATGCAAAACATCTGCGAACTTTCGAACGCGGTGCTTCTGGTCGCGCAGACTGACGTGGTTTCGCTGTGGAGCGCCGGCCGCATTCATGCCTTCCTGCAGGAAGGAGCGAGCCGCGATCGGCTGCGCATCGTGCTCAACCGTTATAAAAAGATTCCTGGTTTCACTGACGAGGATGTTGAGAAGGCGACAAACTGCAAAGTGCTATGGAAGGTGCCCAACAACTTCCAGGTCATCGGACCCGCGATTGACAGAGGCAGCCCGGTAGCGTCGCAAGGCAATCACGAAATCGGGCGGTCCTATCAAGGATTGGCCGCCGAACTCGCGGGCGCGACCACATCCGGCGATGGTGCTCTTTCGCTGCTCTACCAGCACGACAAGGGCGATAACAAGAGTCGAACCGCCAGCCACCTGGTCGTCTCGCCGATTCGCGCGGGACAATAGAACCTGGCGCGACACAGCGGTCCGTCATTCCCACCCGACCGACATTCCTAGCGGATTGTCGGATTCACGCTCTCGGCAATCTGAACCCTCTCATCTCTCTCAATTTCGCGGCTTTGTTAGAATCAGTGGTCACCGATAGTGTTCTCCAATCATGACGCCCAGAGTCGCTGAAATCATTTATCAGATGATCGCCTTCCTGTTCGCGATCAGCGTGCACGAGTCGGCACATGCCTGGACCGCTTCGCGCTGCGGCGATCCTACGGCGCGTATGCTGGGGCGCGTGTCGCTCAATCCGATTCGCCACATTGACCTCTTCGGTACGATCATATTGCCGCTGGTTGCGGCCATTAGCGGCATCCCGTTGCTCGGCTGGGCAAAACCCACTCCGGTAGATCCGCGCAATTTCCGCAATCCCATGCTCGATGACATCCTGACTTCGGTGGCAGGACCGGTTAGTAACTTCATCGTCGCTACGGCTGCGCTTCTGCTGCTCGGCGGCATCTCGCTTTCATCAGCCTCGGGACACGAATTAATCACGGGACTGCCGGGTGGTTTTACGGGAGCCGTTTCCGATTCCCCGTTGACGCCTGTCGCCATGCTGCTCTACGCGCTCATGACCATCAACATCGTTCTCGCCGTCTTTAATCTCATCCCGGTCCCGCCGCTCGATGGCAGTCACGTGCTCCGTCACTTCTTGTCAGATCCCGTGCGCAGACTGTACGACCGGGTTGGCATCTTTGCGCTGCTGGCGCTGGTTTACCTCGGTGGAAATCTGCTCTGGAGCCTGATCCGCCCATTTCTCCGCTTCTATGTTTCGATGCTGGGCAAATTCTGAATGACAACTCCTTCCACCAAGAAGCGCGTGCTGAGCGGGATGCGCCCGACCGGAAAACTTCATCTGGGCAACTACGTCGGCGCGCTTGAAAATTGGGTTCGCATGCAGGAGCAGTATGAGTGTTTCTTCGTGATCGTCGACTGGCACGCGCTGACCACCGACTACGCGGATCCTTCCCACCTGAAAGAAAACCTGGTCGACGTGCTACTGGACTGGCTGGCCGCCGGTCTTGATTCCGAAAAGTGCGTGATGTTCATTCAATCGCATGTACCGGCGCATGCGGAGTTGCACTTGCTGCTCTCGATGATCACTCCGCTTGGTTGGCTGGAACGTGTGCCGACCTATAAAGAGCAGAAAGAAAATATCAAGGAAAAGGATCTGGGCACGTACGGGTTTCTCGGTTATCCCGTCCTGCAAGCGGCCGATATTTTGATTTACAAAGCGGATGTCGTTCCGGTCGGAGAAGACCAGGTTGCGCATGTTGAACTGACGCGCGAGATTACGCGGCGGTTCAACGGCTTCTACGCAGGAAAACGGGAATATATTTTCCCCGAACCGGCGGCTCTGCTCACGCCCGCTCCGCGCCTGCCCGGCACCGATGGCCGCAAGATGTCGAAGTCATACAACAATGCCGTCTTGCTCAGCGATCCCGAGCCGGTCGTGCGGCAGAAGCTGAAAACGATGGTCACCGATCCTCGGCGCATCAAGCGCACCGATCCGGGCGATCCCGATGTTTGCCCCGTTGGCGATCTGCACAAGATATTCAGCAGCAAAGAGACAATGACGAAAGTCTATGAAGGCTGCCGATCGGCTGGAATCGGCTGCATCGAGTGCAAGGGCTGGGTTGCCGACGCGATCGTCAAAATTCTCAACCCCATGCAGGAGCGCCGCAAAAAATACGAGGACAATCCGCGGCTCGCATGGGATATTCTGGAGGCCGGTTCGGCTCGCGCCCGAGAGGTCGCAGGCGCGACGATGGACGAAGTTCGCGAATCGATGGGCCTGGATTACAGTTTGAAAAACGCTCCGAACAGCGGTTCGCAGAGCAGTTCGAACCCCAGCTCCACGAGTGATTGTCCAAAGGATTCCACGAAGTGACGGATTTGTCGCAACCTATATCGGACCAAGCGCCGGTCGAGACTTCCGGGCAGTCCGGGCCGAGGCTCGTTCCCCCCGCGAGCAAGCCGGGTCCGAAGGCCGGTCGGGACGATGCCAGCGATTTCCCATTCGCCATTGAGCTTGGTGAAATCTACGAAGGGCCGCTCGATTTGCTGCTCGATCTGATTCGCAAACAGGATATCAACATCTACGATATCCCGATTGCGAAGATCACCGCGCAATATCTTGCTTATGTAGAGCGCATACGCGAACTGGACGTGAACGTTGCGAGCGAGTTCATCTACATGGCTGCGGTGCTGATTCATATCAAGTCGAAAATGTTGTTGCCGCGCGATCCGCTTGCGCCCGCGGACGCGCAGGAAGATCCGCGCAATGAACTGGTCAACCGCCTGCTGGAGCACGAAAAGTTCAAATCCGCGGCGCAGATGCTACTGCAGAAACAACAGATTGAGGACGCGGTGCTGAGCAATCCAGCGATCCGCGAGTTCATGGATGCGGAGGGGACCGAACCCGAACTGGCCGCGGACGTGATCGACCTGGTGAAGGTTTTCCAGCAAATTCTTGAACGCGCGCGAACGCGGCCGATTCTTGAAGTCGACGAAGAAACGGTTACGGTCGGCCAGATGATTCAGTACCTGCACCGCCGGTTATCGCTCGAAGATCGCCCCATTCGTCTGAAGCAAATGCTGCGCAATGTGCCATCGCGGCAGGCGCTGGTCTGCATGTTTCTGGCTCTGCTTGAACTGGTAAGGTTGCAGGCGATCCAGGTGAGGCAGGATCATGTTTTTGGCGAAGTGCTGGTGCGAAAGCATTCGCACTTCGACGAAGTCCTGACCGAGCACGCCGCCGTGCGCGACGATTGGAAGTGAGGAACCAGTGGTCGGTGGTCGGCGCCCAGTTGGGAAGCTGATTTCTTTCACTGGTTTTTCTGGCCGCCGATCACTGATTTCTGACCATTGACCACGTATTCTTATGAGTCTCAAAGCCCAACTCGAAGCGATCATTTATGCGGCGGAAACTCCTATTTCGCTCGATCAGATTTTTTCGCTGGTGAAAGATTCGGCGCTTGCGGAAACTCTGGGAATCGATGCGGCGGAAGTCAAGTCGCGCATCCGGGCTGCGATTGAAGAACTCGTCGCCGATTACTCTGGCGCTAACCACGGAATCGAAATCCGCCAGGTTGCGGGCGGATACCGCATGTCCACCAAGCCCGAACAGCACGACGTGGTGCGGGCTTTTGCCAAGAGCCTGAAACCGGCGTTGCGACTGTCGCTTCCGGCGCTCGAAACGCTTGCCGTTATCGCCTACAAGCAGCCGGTCACCGTGCCCGAGATCAGTGAAATTCGCGGGGTCGATTCTGGCGGCGTGATCGCCACTCTGCTTGACCGCAAGCTCATCACGACTGCGGGCAGAAAGGCTGTCATCGGCCGGCCCATTCTCTACAAAACGAGCAAGGAATTTCTGCTGCGCTTCGGGCTGAAGGACGTCAACGAATTGCCCAGCATGGAGGAGTTCGAAAAATTGCTGGCGGAGTCATTTCAGAGCGATCTGCTTCCGAGCAACGGTTCGGCGCTGGAGGGTTCTTCAGCTCCGCCGTCGATAGCGGATGATTCTTCGACCCCAGAACTTGCTGCGGAAACGGCTGAACCGAGCGAGTCCGAGCTCTCTTCCGGCGAAGCAGTCGAAACGCCAGCCAGCACCAAGGGGGAGTAGCTATTCATGCCACTCGAACGTCTGCAAAAAATCATCGCTGCTGCAGGAGTGGCATCCCGCCGCAAGGCCGAAGAACTCATCGCCGCGGGCCGCGTGCTGGTCAACGGTCAGGTGGTAACGGAGCTCGGAACGAAGGCCGATCCTGAACAGGATCACATTCGTGTGGACGGAAGACTGTTGCAGGGGCCAGAGCGCTACACCTACGTTGTGCTGAACAAGCCCAAGGGTTATGTGACCACGGTGAGCGACGAAAAAAACCGTCCCACTGTGATGGATCTGGTGCACAAGGTGAAGGGACGCGTCTATCCCGTGGGCCGGCTTGACTGGGCCAGCGAAGGCCTGATCCTGATGACCAACGATGGCGCGCTCGCGAATGCGCTGATGAAGGCGTCTTCCAACGTCCAGAAGGTTTACGTTGTGAAGGTTGCCGGGCAGCCGGACGAAGCGAAGCTGGACAAGCTTCGCAAGGGAGTTTCAATCGCGGAAAAAGGGGGACGGCGTGTGCGTACGGCCCCGGCGAAAATTCGCCTGATCCGCGAGGGCGATAATCCCTGGCTTGAAGTCACGATCATCGAAGGCCGCAACCGCCAGGTCCGCAAAATGTTTGAAGAAGTTGGACACCACGTGGAAAAAATCCGCCGCGTGCAATACGGTCCGCTGGCGCTTGACGTACCTCCGGGAGATTGGCGCAACCTGACTTTGCTGGAGGTGGCAAAGTTGAAGACGGCCGCGTCCGGGGTGAAGGTCGCCAGCCCGCCCAGCCCGTCCATAGCGCTACGTCCGCCGAAACCAAAGCCGTTCAAGGGAACGCGCGTACCGACACAGGCCGAGCCGTCCCGACTAGCGAAGTTCGCGCACGCATCGACGTCACCGACACCATTCCACTCGTCGAAAACCGCGCGGCCATCGAGACCAGGTAATGCCAAACTCTCACGCGCTCAACGATCCAAACGCGGCTAGCGTTTTGTTTCGATTATTTCGCTTCGCGCATCTTGCCTTGATCATCTTGCTTCGATGATCGGCAAACGTGCCGCGCCATATAATCCGGCATCGCTTCCGAGGAGAGCGCGCGTAATGATGGTCTTGTGGCCCGGTCCGGTCTTCACGTGCGCGGACGCGCCCTCGTGAGTTGCGGCAGGATCGGGCGGCGCGGTGGCGGCGTACACCAGGGCGCGCCGTCGCAACTCGTCGAAGACCGCTGGCGCAAAAGCGTCCCACGCGCTTGAAACGCCTCCGCCGATCACGTAAATCGGGAGGTTCAGGGAATTCACCAGCGTCGCCAGCAGAATGCCGAGACACCGCCCCATGTAGCGGAAGACCCGGCGCGCATCTTCATCGCCCTGAATCGCAAGATTGTAAATCGAGTGCGCGCTGAACTCCGCATCGGAGCTGGCGGCGCGCGCCAGAGCCGAAGAACCGTTGCGGGCAATCGCCTCCCGCGCCATCCGCACCACCGCTTTCGCGGAAGCATACTGCTCCACGCAACCGATATTGCCGCAGCCACAGGGATGGCCGTCCGGTTCGACGGTGCAATGCCCAATCTCGCCTGCCATGCCATTGGCGCCGCGAAAGATCTCTCCGCCGATTACGATTCCGCCCCCGACCCCGGTCCCGAGCGTCACCATGGCGATATCGGAATAGTCCTTGGCCGCGCCCAGCCATTGTTCTCCGAGCGCTGCGACGTTGGCGTCGTTTTCGAGGATCACGATGGTTTTCAGGCGGCGTTCAATTTCGGCGCGAACGGGATAGTCCGCCCAACCCGGTAGATTCGGCGCTTCGCGCAACAGGCCGGTCTCCTTGTCAATAATGCCGGGAACGCCGATGCCGATGCCGAGCAGTGGAGCGGAGTCTTTGAATTTCTCCGACAGGCGCTGGATGGCATCGCACATGTCGTCGATAACGTGATCGCGACCCAATGAAACCTTGGTCCCGAGCGTGACCTTCTCGACCAGCTTGCCTTGGTCGTCCACCGCGGCGATGCGTAAGTTGGTGCCGCCGAGGTCCACTCCGATTGAAAAATTATTCATGATGAATGACCCAGGAGCCGGTTTGGGAAGACATTTTGCCCTCCTTGCTTTTACAGTGCGGATGTCGATCCGTCAACATTAAATCGTTATAGTAGAGGCTATTTTTGGCAGTTTGCACAATAGTGGCTGCTGCGGCCGGCCAAGACGACCCGCCGAATCGCGGTGCCGCAAACCAGGCATGGCGCCGCTTCGCGGCCATACACTCGATGCTGGAGCTGGAAGAATCCCTCTTCTCCATCGGCATCTACATAATCGGAGATCGAAGAGCCGCCGAGCGCAATCGCCTCGCGCAACACTTCCCGCACCGCATGGTGCAACTTGCCCAACCGCTCCCGCGTGATGGTCGCGGCCCTGCGGCGGGGACGGATGCCGGCGCGAAACAACGCCTCGTCGGCATAAATGTTGCCTACGCCGCGCAGCAATTTCTGATTCAGAAGAGCGCTCTTGATCGGAGTCTTGCGCCCACGAAAAAGCGCGCTGAACCGCTCTTCATCGACGTCGAGCGGCTCCACTCCTCCGGGATCAAAGCCGCCGGCATGTACGCTGAGCTTGCCAAACATGCGCGGGTCGATAAATCGAAGTTCACGGCCTGATGCGAGCTTTGCGATGAGGTGAGTGTGCTTCGCGATCTCGGCGGCGGGTTCAGAGACGACGAGGCGGCCGGTCATGCCGAGATGGACGATCCACTGTGCGGTCTCGGCGACCTTCGACTGTCGAGACGCGGCTTGCCGCGCACGGACGCGGCCCGCCGGTTTGACTTTCTTCGCTTTCTTTGGGGCTCGCGCTTCGGCTTCCAAATCGAACACAATGTGTTTGCCCACGCGATGCACCTTCAAGACACGCTTGCCTTCCAGCGTCAGAGCGATGACATCAGCGGGAGACTTGAGCGGTTGCTTTCGCGAGCCAATCCAGACTGCTTCGATGGCGTCTCCAGCGATACGCTGATCGAGGCCTCGCGCCACGGTTTCGACTTCAGGAAGTTCCGGCATCTTATGAGGATAGACGATCAGCACCGTATTCCGGTTTGCTCCTCCACAACCTGATTCGGTATGCTGGAGAGTACACACCAGGTACGCCGATCTTCCCAGATTTCCAGTCTATTCAGCAGCACGGCGCAATCAGTGTGTGCGACCCCGGGGCGGCGTCACCGTCGCGCAGAATCCAAGTGGAGTTTGCATTGGCATTGAGCGGCAAAAAGAGCAGAGGCAGAACTGCGGTTATCGTCGGAGCACAGTGGGGCGACGAGGGCAAGGGCAAAATTGTCGACGTTCTCACGCAGACTTTTGAGGTCGTGGCGCGCTACGCCGGCGGCCACAACGCCGGGCACACGGTCATCATCAACGGCAAGAAATTTGTGCTGCAACTTGTCCCCGGCGGCATTCTGCGGCCCGAGTGCACGAGCGTCGTGGGCAATGGAGTGGTGATTGATCCGCTGGCGTTATTGAAGGAAATCGCGTCTCTGCGCGCGGCCGGCGTGAAGGTGGACGGCAATCTTTTCGTTTCGAATCGCGCGCAGGTAATCCTTCCCTACCATCGCATGATGGAGCTGGGAGCGGAAAATGCGCCGGGCCGCGTGAAGATCGGAACCACCTCGCGCGGCATTGGCCCATCCTACGAAGACAAGATGGGACGCCGCGGACTGCGCGTCGCCGATCTGCTCGATACCGCGTTGTTGCGCACGCACATCGAGAATGCCTGCCGGGAAAAAAATACTATCGCGCACGCGTTGTTCAATTCCGATCCGCTCGACGCCGACAGAATGTTCGCTGAGTATGCCGACGCTGCCGAGAAGCTGCGGCCATTTGTGCGCGACACTGCGATCTTGTTGAATCGCGCTCTGGCTGAAGGCAAATCAATCGTATTCGAAGGTGCGCAAGGCACCATGCTCGACATCGATCATGGCACGTATCCCTTCGTGACCTCTTCGAGCGCTACTTCCGGCGGAGCCGCAACCGGAACGGGCGTGCCGCCTACAGCCATAGATACCGTCATTGGCATCACGAAGGCATATTGCACGCGCGTGGGGAGTGGCCCATTCCCCAGCGAATTGCCTGGACCGGAAGGTGAAGAATTGCGCAAACGGGGCAACGAATTTGGAGCCGTGACTGGGCGTCCGCGCCGTACCGGCTGGCTTGATTTGCCTCTTCTTCGTTACGCTGGCATGATTAATGGAATTTCCTGGCTGGTGGTAACCAAGTTGGATGTGCTTGACCACCTGACCGAGGTTCCGGTTTGCGTAGGATACAAGGTTGACGGCAAGGAAACAGATGAGGTTCCGGCGCAGGCATGCGGATACGAAAAGCTCGAGTGTATTTACCGCAATCTCGAGGGCTGGGCCACGCCAACGGGGGATATTCGGACCGTCGAGGCATTGCCGAAGGCCGCCCGCGAATACATGGCGTTCATTGAAAAGGAAACCGGAGCGCGAGTGGGGATGATCTCCGCCGGACCTGATCGCGAGCAGACAATCTTGGTGCCTGAGTTTGTCGATGCAATGGGGTTGGCCGGCCGCTGAACAGTTCAGGTTGTATATCGAGGGGGTTAAGATTCATTAACCAGCAGTCAAAACTATAAAACAATGGAGCGATAGATGGTGGTGTTGGCTGTAACCTGGATGGCAAAAGTTGGACGCGAGTCCGAAATGACCGCAATGTTCGAAAAACTCTCAGCCGAATCACGTAAGGAGCCGGGCTGCGTGATGTATCAGGCGCACAAGCACAAGACCGACCCGCGCCGCTTTTTTGTCTACGAACAATACAAAGACGATACAGCCCTCGAAGCGCATCGCGCTTCGCCGCATTTTCTCCAAATGGCAAAAAAAGATCTGCCCAAGCTGGGTGATCGCACCGAAGGGCACTTGTTCGAACCGCTGGGATAAGCGCAGTAGAGAATTCGAAACCGAGAGCGTTTTATTGCGTTAACTCGTATCCCGCAAAAAAGAAGCTCAGTTCGAAGCGTGCCGTTTCATCCGCGTCCGAGCCGTGAATCGCGTTGTGCTCAATGTTGCTGGCCCACTTTTTGCGGATTGTGCCCTCTTCGGCGCTAGCCGGATTTGTGGCGCCCATCATTTTACGCAGATCGGCAATCGCGTTTTCCTTCTCGAGTGCCAGCGCGACGATCGGGCCGCTGGACATGAAGTTGGTTAGCGAGTGGTAAAACGGCCTGCTGGCGTGAACGGCATAGAACTGCTCCGCCTGGTGCTGAGAGATTTCCAGCATTTTCATGGCGAGAATGCGGAAGCCGTTCTTTTCGAACTGCTCGATGATGTCTCCGACGGCGTTCTTCTTCACCGCGTCGGGCTTGATGATGGTCAGTGTACGCTGCAGTGTTTTCATAAGTCAGTTTTGGCAGTTACCGTCGGCCTCAGCCCACGATACTAGCGCCAACGGCTAAGTTGCTAGGCGCGGTTGCTAGACCTTCACTCCGAGCGCCGCCGCGAGTGTCTCTCCGATGTCGGCGGGCGACTTCGCGACCTTGAGGCCGGCTTTCTCCATGGCAGCAATCTTCTCAGACGCTGTCCCTTTACCGCCCGAGATGATCGCGCCTGCGTGGCCCATGCGGCGTCCAGGGGGCGCTGTTTGGCCGGCTATGAAGCCTACGACCGGCTTTTTCATATGCGTTCGGACAAACTCTGCGGCGGTTTCTTCGGCATCGCCGCCAATTTCTCCGATCATGATCACGGCCTCGGTTTCAGGATCGCGATTGAACAGATCGAGCGCGTCGACAAAATTCGTGCCGATGATGGGATCGCCACCGATACCGACCGCTGTCGACTGTCCGATACCGCGCTGTGTCAGCTGATGCACCGCCTCATAAGTCAATGTTCCGGAGCGGGAGACGATTCCCACATTGCCTTCTTTGTGAATCGCCCCAGGCATAATCCCAATCTTGCATTTGCCCGGCGAGATTATACCGGGGCAGTTTGGACCGATCAGGCGCGCGCGGCGGTTCTGCAGAAATTCCCAGGCGCGCACCATGTCGAGCGTTGGAATGCCCTCGGTGATGCAAACGATGAGCTCGATTTCAGCATCGGCAGCCTCCATGATTGCGTCGGCTGCGAAGGGCGGCGGGACAAAAATCACCGTGGCATTCGCACCCGTTTTGTCGGCAGCTTCCTGAACCGTATTGAAGATCGGCCAGCCTTCGTGCGTTGTGCCTCCCTTGCCGGGTGTCACACCGCCCACGACCTGCGTGCCGTAAGCTGCGCAGGCCTTGGCGTGGAAAGTGCCTTCACGGCCGGTCAGGCCTTGCACAATCAATCGCGTTCGCTTGTTAACCAGAATTGCCATAATTGCTCACTCTCAAAAAATCTCGGCCTAGGCCGCGCTCTTTGCGGCCGCAACGACCTTATCTGCCGCATCCTTCATCGTCTCAGCAACCACGAAGTTCAGCCCTGATTCCATCAGGATCTTCTTGCCTTCCTGAACATTCGTACCTTCCAGTCGCAGCACAACCGGCAATCGCAGGTTCGTTTTTTTCGCCGCTTCGATCACCCCAGCGGCCAGCGTATCGACACGCAGAATACCGCCAAAAATATTGATCAGCACGGCGCGCACACTCTTGTCACTCAGGAGAATCTCGAACGCGTGCGCTACCTGTTCGGCGTTGGCGCCGCCACCTACGTCCAGAAAATTTGCCGGCATGCCGCCCGCGTATTTAATGATGTCCATGGTGGCCATCGCCAGGCCCGCGCCATTCACCATGCAGCCTACGCTGCCGTCGAGCTTGATGTAGTTGAGGTTATATTTCGAAGCTTCCACTTCGAGCGGATCTTCCTCGCTGACATCCCGCAGTTCGCGCAGGTCCGCGTGTCGAAAAAGCGCGTTATCGTCAAAGGTCAGTTTGGCATCGAGCGCAAACAATCTTCCGTCCGAGCAGCTGATAAAGGGGTTAATCTCAACAAGCGATGCATCGGTCTCGAGAAACGCGCGGTAAAGGCCTGACAGGAACTGCACGGCAGCGCCGATTTGCGCCGGCTTCAACCCCAATTCGAACGCAATCTTACGTGCCTGGAACGGTTCCAGGTCCATGCCGGGATCGATATGTTGCTTCAGGATGGCTTCGGGCCGCTCGGCTGCGACTTGCTCGATATCCATGCCACCCGCCGCCGACGCCATGAACACCGGTTTGCCCTCCGCGCGATCGACCAGAATGCCGAGATAAAGTTCCTTCTCGATGGGGAGCGTTTCCTCGACCAGCAAGCGATGGACGATCCGTCCCTCTGGGCCCGTCTGATGCGTCACAAGCTTCATGCCCAGCATCTGGCCGGCAATTTCGCCCGCTTCTTCCACCGACTTGGCGATCTTGACGCCGCCGCCCTTACCGCGTCCACCGGCGTGAATCTGAGCCTTGACCACGACGCCGGTCGCGCCGGAGCCGAGAATATCCCTGGCCGCCGCTTCGGCTTCTTCACGCGTCGTTGCCATCTTGCCGCGCGGCACGGCGACACCATACTTCTTCAGAATTTCTTTTCCCTGATACTCATGAATTTTCATAATGATTTCAAATCAGTCGTTGGTCGTTATTCGTTAGTCCTACGCAATCCCAGCCGCGATACTGAGTGTGAATGACACGCCGAGAGGACTCTGCCGGCAGCTCCAGACAATAGTGCCGCGAACTTTTGATTTTATAGAAGGCAGAAGGATTGGTGCAACGTGTGCAACGACAGAGGCGCAACGATAGAAGAGAAACGCAAACAATAATCAATGCTAACCTTGGCTGGATATCATGATTCTCGACGCGCTGCATCGTGTTGCCAGTCACCGCCAGTCGCTCTCGCGCGAAGAGGCGTACTCGGTGATGACCGAGGTTCTCAGCGGGCAATGCTCGGATGCTCAGATTGCCGCGCTGCTGGTGGCGCTGCACATGAAGGGTGAAACGGTCGAGGAGATCGTGGGATTCGCCGAGGCCATCCGCGCCGCCGCCGTTCCGCTTGAACTGCATAACGACCCGGTGCTCGACGCGAGCGGCACCGGGCGCGATGCGCTCGTCGATACCTGCGGCACAGGCGGCGATGCCAGCGGCACATTCAATATTTCCACCGCAACCGCCTTCGTCGTTGCCGGAGCCGGCGTGCGCGTCGCCAAGCACGGGAATCGGAGCGTGACTTCAAAGTGCGGCTCGGCTGACGTGATGGAAGCGTTGGGCGTGAACATCAACCTGCCTTCCGGGCGGATCGCAGATTGTTTGCAGCGAGTGGGCATTGCATTTCTTTTTGCTCCCGCCATGCATTCCGCGATGAAACACGTGCACACTGCGCGCCGTGAGCTGCATCTGCGCACGGTTTTCAATCTTCTCGGACCGCTGACGAATCCCGCGCACGCTACTTGTCAGGTAGTCGGGGTGTATTCCGTCGATCTTGTCGAAAAGCTTGCAGAAGCGCTCAGCATCTTGGGTTTGCGGCGCGCGCTCGTCGTCCACGGCAGCGACGGCCTCGACGAGATCACGATCACGGGACCCACGCGCATCGCCGAAGTGCGCGAAGGACAAGTTCGCAGCTATGAGGTTGCGCCCGAAGAATTCGGCCTCGAGCGCACCACGATCGATGAAATCTCCGGAGGAGACGCCAATCGAAACGCCGGACTGATTCGCGAAGTATTGGCCGGGAAGAAATCTGCTCGGCGCGATGTCGTGCTGCTGAACGCTGCCGCCGCGCTTGTTGCCGCGGGACGCGCGGATCATTTGCGCGATGCCATGCCGTTCGCGGCCAACGCCATCGATTCAGGGGAAGCGATGGCACGGTTGCGGGAACTCGTTGCCTTTACCACAGCCCTGTAATTGCATCACTGATTTATCTTCCGGCGTTGTCAGCCTGAGCGGAAGGTCTTGTATTCTCCTGGGGTAGAGATCCCGTTCGCGGCACACATCGCTCATGGCTCAGTAATCTTGAACCCATGATTCGTCAAATCAATCTCGGGAACACTGCCATCATTGACAACAATCTCGCTCGCGGCGAGCGGCAGCTCAACTCGTGTTGTCGCCGTGCTCTTGCCGCGCACCACCAGCCGCTTCGTAATCTCGCCGCCTTCGAACCGTATCGTGAATGGAACTTCCGCCCCGGCATTTCCGCCGTTCTCAAGCGTCACCGTAATAAAGTGAATTCCCTTTTCCATCCAGGGATGTGCCGACTGCACGTGAATGTCGGGCAGGCCTCGATCCTGATACACCCAGTCGTCGAAGAACCAGCCCAAATCACGTTCGGCGGCGGCAACGATCAGGTGCTGCACATATTCTGGATCCTTGTCGTCGTCGGCCCTGTACTTGCGGATCGCCGCCTTCAGCCCCTCATCGCCAATCATGTCGCGTAGCATCCACCACACATAGGCGGCTTTGCTGCGATAGTAGGTTTCATCGAACGTGACGGCCAGCGGTTGGCCGACACTACTTTGATTGGGATTCTTCTGCAGCGCGGCAGACACTTCTTTTTCGGAGTCGAGAAACGCCGCCCGATGCGCCCCGAGAAAATCGAGCGCCGCCTGGCGTCCCCCTTGCTCCTGCCGATACATCGCTTCGGCGAAGTGAGCCAGGCCCTCATAAACCCACGGCCTCGACGATGGCAACGCCGAGTGAACCAGTTCGTGAACCAGATTGGTCCCGGCAAGTTTCGAATCCCCGGCGTCCATCGAAGCCATCAATAACGTGCCGCTTTCGAAAGGAGCGGAATCTGGATCGGCAAAATCGGCGATCGCAACTTCAGCTGTGGGCCGGCCAAACCATGCGCTGACAAATTTCATCGCAGGATCGAGGGCGCTGGTATACGTTGCAGCTCCCCGTTCATGACCGGGTAAACTTAACAATCGCAAAGGAGCTTTCGAGCCCGATACATAGTCGGCGACCGCAAACGTCGGCGTAACCGTTCCGAGCCTCGTCCAAGAACATTCGGTCGAAACCGACTCTGAGCGGCTAGATTGCGGATTGATTTTTTCGACGCCTGGCGAACAGATCATCAGGGGTGACTCGCCACTTTCACGACTCATCGTGACTCGCGCTTTGAATTCGCTTCCCACCTCGCGCGCCTTCCACCGATCGGCTACCTCAAACAGACTGTTGCCCTCGGAGAAATCGGCCGACTCAGTGGTGATGGGATACCACGCCACGTATCCCGCTCCTCGCACTGCGGTGAATGACGGGCTGATCTGGTCCCAGCTTGAATGTTTTGCGATCGCCTCCGGAACTCCCACGCGAGTCAGTCGCAACGCATCCAGCGGAACCATCCCTTCATAACCGATCTCAATCTCGACCGCGTCTTTCGGCTTAATCTCGACCGGCAGCGTGACAATGGCCTCTGAAAGGCCGCCCGTATGATCGATGTCTGACGTGTAGGGCTGGGAGACAAATTGGACGGGTTTGCCATCCAGTCGAATCGAGCGCCAATTGAGCGATGATGAAATCTGCAGGGCGATGATCTTTTGCGGGTGAGTCGAGTCGTTACGCAACGTGATCTTGCCCCGCGCGCCAAGCCTTTGTTGTTCCGGCTCCAGGCGAATCTCCAGATCGTATTTCGAAATGCTGAAGGCCTCGCGGTCCAATGGCCATGCCGGCGAAGCGAAAGCGCCGACAAGCAATAAAATGCAGAAGAGCTTCATGATTTCTTGGATGCGCCCGGTCGCCGCTGCCGCACGACTTCATAGAGCACCACTCCCGCCGCGACCGACACATTCAGTGAAGGTACTTTGCCAAGCATCGGGATCGACACCAGAAAATCGCAGTGCCTGCGGACCAGGTCGTGCAGTCCCTTGCCCTCGGCGCCGAGCACGATGGCGCAATGCATCTTGTAATCAATCGCATCGTAGGTCTGCTCGCCGCGCTCATCCAGGCCCACCACCCATAGATCTTTCTCCTTTAACTCTTCGAGAGCACGCGAAATGTTTGTTACTTTAGCGATTGGAAGATGCTCACTTGCTCCCGCTGACACCTTTGCAACCGCGGCCGTAACCGCGGCCGAGCGGCGTTCGGGGATCACCACGCCGTCGGCTCCCGCAGCATCCGCGGTGCGCAGAATCGCGCCCAGATTGTGCGGATCCTCGACGCCATCCAGCACCACGACCAATGACTGGTCGCCACGGCGCGACGCCACGATGTCATCCAGATCGCTATATTGTTTGGCTGAAGTCGCGGCCACCAAACCTTGATGGGCGGCGTTGCCAGCAATCTCATCCAGCTCCTCACGCGATAAAACGCGCACCGGAACGCCGATTTTGCGGCACTCGTCGATCACGCGCCTCAGGCGAATATCTTTTCGCTCCTTGGCTACTCCGATCCACTCGAAGTTGCGGCCGCGCGCCTTGAGAGCTTCGGTGACTGTGTTGATTCCGTAAAGAATATTCACGCCGTTCAGTGTACCGTGCGCCGCGTCGGTGCTCGTGCACTATCCTCATCCGAGCGGCCAAAGCCGTTTCGGGGCGAAACACCCGAAACACGCCGGCGAATCAGGAAAGGCGCCGTGGTGGTTTATACTGGTTATCTCGGGATTATGGCAATCGCTGCCGCAACCAACGCTTTCATCAGCTCAGCCCGCACCCCTATGCCGCTGTCCGCGGTCATCGTCGACGACGAACAACTGGCACGCGACGAACTTGCTTATCTGCTCAAGAATTTGGGTGACATCAACGTGATCGCACAGGGTAAAAACGGCCTCGAAGCGATCAACCTGGTTCGCGAACACAATCCGGATATTGTTTTTCTCGATGTCCAGATGCCCGGCCTGGACGGTTTCGGCGTCATCAAAAAGCTTCTCGACCGCAAAGTTCCACTCCCGAAGA
>Ga0302180_10000307_pt1 | contig 40854 bp, 32 predicted proteins | sample I_Palsa_E3_2_FD_200575 | JGI IMG/M metagenome (GOLD analysis project Ga0302180, IMG submission 200575) | Peat permafrost microbial communities from Stordalen Mire near Abisko, Sweden - I_Palsa_E3_2 | ecosystem: Environmental > Terrestrial > Soil > Palsa > Peat permafrost | place: Sweden...
AATCGAGCGCGACAGCATGGGCGAGCTGCAGGTGCCGGCGGACGCGCTCTGGGGCGCGCAGACGCAACGCGCCGTGCAGAATTTTCCAATCAGCGGCATCACCCTGCCGTCCGCGTTCATCGCCGCGCTTGGCCTCGTCAAACAGGCCGCAGCCCGCGCCAATGCGGCGCTCGGACTGCTGGCGCCGGATCTGGCGCGGGCGATCGATGCTGCTGCAGCGGAAGTCGCCGCCGGCAAGCACAACGCGCAGTTTCCCATCGACGTGTTTCAGACCGGCTCGGGCACCAGCACCAACATGAACGCCAACGAGGTGATCGCGCAGCTGGCGCGGCGGCATTTGGGGCGTGTGGTGCACCCGAATGACGACATCAACATGAGCCAGAGCAGTAACGATGTCATCCCAACGACGATCCATGTGAGCGCAGCGCTCGCAGTTGAGCGCGTGCTGATGCCGGCCCTGGAGCATGCCTGCCGCGTGCTGCACGCGAAGGAGGGCGAGGTCGGCGCGGTGGTGAAGACCGGTCGCACGCATCTCATGGACGCGATGCCCGTGACGCTCGGGCAGGAGCTGTCCGGATGGCGCACGCAGCTGCAGAACGGGCGCGCACGCTTGCAGAGCACCATGCCGCGGCTGCTCGCGCTCGCTCAGGGCGGCACGGCAGTCGGCACCGGCATCAATGCGCACGAGCAGTTCGGCGCGCGCTTCTGCGCGGAGCTTGCGCGCCTGACCGGTCTGCACTTCGTGCCCAGCCCAAATTATTTCGAGTCGCTCGCCTCGCAGGATGCTGCGGTCGAGCTATCGGGGCAGTTGAAGACGATCGCGGTCAGCGTCATGAAGATAGCGAATGATCTGCGCTGGATGAATAGCGGGCCGCTTGCAGGTCTTGGCGAGATTGCCCTGCCCGCGCTGCAGCCGGGCAGCAGCATTATGCCCGGAAAAGTGAATCCCGTGATTCCCGAAGCGGCTGCCATGGTCGCAGCCCAGGTGATCGGGTACGACACGACCATTACTGTTGCCGGCCAGGCGGGAAACTTCCAGCTGAATGTCATGCTGCCGGTCATCGCCTACGACCTCCTCGAGAGCATACGGCTTCTCGCCAATGTGCTCGTGGTGCTCGCGGACCGCGCGCTCGCAGGCTTCACAGTCAATCGCGAGCGGCTTGCCGAGGCGCTGGAGCGCAACCCGATTCTCGTGACTGCGCTGAACCCCATCATCGGATATGAGAAGGGCGCGGCGATCGCGAAGCAGGCCTATGCCGATGGCCGGCCGATTCGCGAGGTTGCCGCGGAACTGACGAACCTGTCCGCACAGGAACTTGCGCAGCTCCTGGATCCTTTGGAACTCACCCGCGGCGGCGTCAAGGGCGGCGGCAGCGCAGGCGGCTGAGCGCTTTGCGCCCAGTAACTGACTGGAAGGCGCGCATCGCCGAGCGCCTCGCCGGAAGCGCGCCTCGCCACGCGCCCGAGGAATGGCTGCTGCCCGGCTTGACGCGTGCGGAGACGCATGCGCTCGAACTGCGGCTTCCCGCGACGCTGCTGCCCGCGGCGGTGCTTGTTCCACTTGTTGAGCGCGCGCACGAGCTGACGGTGCTCCTCACGCAACGCGCCATCGAGCTCAAAAGCCATGCAGGACAAATCTCATTTCCCGGTGGACGGCTCGAAGCTGGCGAGTCCCCGCGCAGCGCAGCGCTGCGCGAGGCGCGCGAGGAGATTGGCCTCGATCCTGGCTTTGTCGCGATCGCAGGCTATCTGCCTGACCACGTGCTCCTGAGCGGCTTTCGCGTGACGCCGGTGGTCGGCTTCGTGCGCTCGGGTTTTGAGCTCGAGCTCTCGTCCAAGGAGGTGCAGGACACCTTCGAAGTGCCGCTCGCTTTCGTTTTCGAGCCGGCCAATCACAAGACCCGGCTGCGGCGCCTGGCCGACGGCGCCGCTGAGGTCGAGGTGTGCGACATCCCCTTCGGCGCGCATAATATTTGGGGCGCGACCGCCGGCATGCTGATCACTCTTTACCGGCTGTGCACGAGTGAGGAGCCGCCATGAGCGCCGCCGAATCCGCACTCACCGCGCTCCTTGAAGTAATGGCGCGGCTGCGCGATCCGCAGACGGGCTGCCGCTGGGACCTGGCGCAGGATTTTCGCAGCATTGCGCCTTACACGATCGAAGAGGCGTACGAGGTAGCGGATGCGATCGAGCGCGCCGATGCGGCGAGCCTGCGCGACGAGCTCGGTGATCTGCTCTTTCAGGTGGTATTTCACGCCCGTATGGCGCAGGAGCGCGGCTGGTTCGGTTTCGCGGAGGTCGCCGAATCCATCCACGACAAACTCGTGCGCCGCCATCCGCACGTCTTCAGCACCCACCCGCAGCCGCTCGATGGACCGGCGCTCGAGACGCTGTGGGAAGAGCAGAAAGCTCGCGAGCGCGCGGCCTTCGTAGAAGGCGCGCACGGGCCGAGCGCGCTTGCCGATGTTCCGCTTGCGCTGCCGGCGCTTACGCGTGCGGCGAAGCTCGGGCGGCGCGCGGCACGCGTCGGTTTCGACTGGGCGCAGGCGCCGCAGGTGCGCGCGAAAGTCATGGAGGAGCTCGCGGAACTCGATGCGGCCCTCGCTGAGGGCTCGGCCGCCACGCCCGCGGGGCCGGAACCGCGCGCCGCAGTTGTCGAGGAATTCGGCGACCTGTTGTTTGCGCTCGTCAACTGGGGCCGCCATCTGCGCATCGATCCGGAAGGCGCACTGCGCATGGCAAGCCGGAAATTTGAAGGGCGCTTTCGCCACATGGAAGCGCTCGCGCGCGAGCGCTCGCTCAATCTGCAGACACTTTCGGCGGATGCCTGGGAGGAGCTTTGGCGCGAGGCCAAGCAGGCGCGCGCGCCGGATGGAAAAACCTGAAACGGCCGCCCGCGCCGCAGTGCTACGAATACTTACGCGGCAACGAGACGCGGAAGGTCGTGCCCACTTCGCGGCTGTCGAGTTCCAGCGTAGCCTCGAGAAGCTCACAGAGGCGCTTCACGATCGCAAGGCCGATTCCCTCGCCATGCGCAACCTGTACGGGCGCCGGCGAGCTCGCGGCATGCGGCGGCGACGCGTGCTCCTCACGCGCCGGCGTCTGCCGCGCGCCATCGTCCCGATGCGCTTCACGAGTGGCTTCTTCGAGCGCCTGCGCGATCGGGGCGGTCGTGGTCTGCGTGATTCCCGGACCGGAATCAGCGATCGTAATCTGCCAGCGGGGTCGCCCAGCAGTGCCATGGGCTTCCCATTGCACGGTCACGCCACCCTCGCGCGTATAGCGCAGCGCATTCAAGAGCAGATTCTGTGCGACGCGCAGGGTCTTTATGCGATCGCCCTCCACTTCGAGCGCACCTGGCCCGGCAGTGTGCAGAAAAAGATTCCGTTCGGTCGCAAGCGGGCGCAGTGACTCGCACAACTCGCGCAAAACCGCCGCGGCATCAAAGGTGTCGAGGTACAGCTGATCCTGTCCCGCATCCAGGCGCGCAAGATCGACGAGGTCGGATAAGAGCTCGTGCAGCGAGTGCACGCCGCGCTTCAGCACCTGCAGCGACTGGGCGCGCACGCCTTCGGGCGCGCCCTCCCGATCGAGCATGGTTGAGACGGTCTGCAGCACCCCCACGCTGCCGCGCAGATCGTGGGCCGCTTCGCGCCACGCGCCCGCGCGTTTCTCGCCGAGCGCCGTGAGTCCCTGCAGACCCCGTTCAAGCTCCGCAACCTGTGCCGCAGCCTCCGCCTGCCGCATCTGCGCAAACTGGCCTGCGCTCTCGCTGACTCCGTCGTTGATGAGGCGCACCAGAGCGCGCCGCGCGATCGGCATGGCCGCGCGCTCATCGGCGCCGAGGCCGCTTTCGTAGCTTTCCAGCTCGGCAAGCAACACCAGATGCAGATGGCCCCAGTCCCGCGCGGCTTCACGCGGGTTATAGCCCTGCTGCCAGCGCTGCAACCCGTGGGCGGCCGCGCTGTCTTTTTGCTCCTCACGCGCCTCGCGCTTCTCCGCATGAGTTTCCGCGGTGAGCCGCTGCTCGAGGGTATCGAGCATCCTCGGAATATGATCGACGAATTGCGCCTTCGACAGAGTCGAGGCGGCGGTCAGGTGCGGATCCGCATCGACCGAGCAGCGCCAAGCCTCGAGTATCGCCTCGCGGCGCGCGCTCAAGTGCGCCGCCAGCGCCGCCAGGACCTCGGCGTGCGGGGATTCGTTCACAGCGTAGGACCCTCAGGTTTCAAGAGATTTATAGTTCCTATGACACCTTGAACTCAATGCCCTGGGCCAGCGGCAGCTCGCGGCTCCAGTTGATGGTATTCGTTTGGCGGCGCATGTACGCCTTCCACGCATCGGAGCCGGATTCGCGTCCGCCGCCGGTATCCTTCTCGCCGCCAAATGCGCCGCCGATTTCCGCCCCCGAAGTGCCGAGATTGATATTGGCAATGCCGCAATCGCTGCCGGCCGCAGACAGATAGCGCTCCGCATGCTGCAGGCGATCGGTGAAGAGCGCCGAGGAGAGCCCATGGGCCGAATTGTTCTGCAGTGCGATGGCCTCATCGAGCGATTGCACGGGGATCACGTAAAGTATCGGCGCAAAGGTTTCCGTCTGCACGATCGGCCAGTCATTGCGCGCTCTGAATAAGGTCGGTTCCACGAAATTCCCCGGACCCGCGAGAACCTTGCCGCCGTAGAGCAATTCCGCACCGGCGGCGCGCGCGGCGGCGACGGCGGAACGATACTGCTCCATCGCGCGTGCGTCGATGAGCGGGCCCATGAGCGTACCGGGTTCGAGCGGATCGCCGATGCGGATCTGTCCGTAGGCGTGCACCAGGCGCTTCTCGAGCTCCGCAGCGCGGCTCGCATGCACCAGCACGCGGCGCGTCGAGGTGCAGCGCTGCCCCGCCGTCCCCGCCGCCCCAAAAACGATGGCCGGCACCGCCAGATCGAGGTTCGCGGTCTCATCGACGATCACCGCGTTGTTGCCGCCGAGCTCGAGGAGACTTTTGCCGAGGCGCGCCGCGAGGCGTTCGCCCACCTGCCGTCCGACAGCCGTTGATCCGGTGAATGAAACGAGCGCCACGCGCCGATCATCGACGAAGCGCGTGGCAAGCTCGGTGCCGCCATCAATGAAGAGCTGGAAAATGGGCGGCAGACGGGCCTCTTTCATGACCCGGTTGCACAGCTGCTGCACAGCGATCGCAGTAAGGGGCGTCTTGGGGGAGGGCTTCCACACCGCCACGTTGCCGCCGATCGCCGCCAGGCAGGCGTTCCAGGCCCACACCGCGACGGGAAAATTGAATGCGGAGATGATGCCGACGACACCGAGCGGGTGCCACTGCTCGTACATGCGGTGCTCGGCACGCTCCGAGTGCATGGTGAGCCCGTACAGCATGCGCGACTGGCCCACCGCGAAGTCCGCGATGTCGATCATTTCCTGCACTTCGCCGAGCCCCTCCGCCAGGATCTTGCCGTTCTCGAGGGATACGAGGGTCCCAAGGTCAGTCTTGTGCGCCCGCAGCGCCTCGCCCAGCAGGCGCACGGCCTCGCCGCGTTTTGGCGCGGGCAGCGCACGCCAGGGCGCGGCGGCCGCGGCGGCCGAGCTCAGGACGTCCTCATAATCCGCGGCAGTGGCGGCGCGTACCGTCGCGATGAGTTCACCCGTTGCCGGGTTCTTGACGGCAATCTCGCGTGCTTCGGTCGCGCTCGACCAGCCCTGCGAGCCGGACCAGGCGCCGGGGTGGACGCGATTGACCTCGAGGCGCGCGAGCAGGCCCTGAATGTCGGTTGTGCTCATCGGGCGGCCGCGGCGGCGAGTCTGCGCTGGCGGCCGGCCTTGCCGGACACCACCACTTCGGCCGAGAGATCCTTGGTGCCGCCCTGCGCGAAAAAGCGCCCAAAGCGGTTGCCGAGAATGTCGGGCATGCTGAACTTCTCCTGTGCAACGAAGCCTGCGTAGTGCTGCGGCTGCTGCAATACCAGATCCACCACCGCCGTGATGCCCGCGGCCGTGGTCACCTGGATCGCCGACCACAAGCGGCCCGCGATCAGCTGCGGATAGACCTTGTTGACGTAGTTCTCTTCGCGCAGCTCACCGTCCTGGGTGCCGGTCACCGCCGCGTAAATGATAACGACGTCCTGGAGAGTCTGCGGCACCGCACTTTCGAGCACCTGCTTCAGGGTCTTGCGATCGTGATTGAGCTTCAGGTCATTCATCAGAAACTGCATCTGCGCGCAATGGCCCGGATAGCGGATGGTCTTGTAGTTCATCGACTCGCAGCGCGCCCCATGGCTCTCGGCGAGGGACCCAAGTCCGCCCGACGTGTTGAAGGCCTCGTAGAGCGTACCGTCGATCGCAATCTCCTCCAGGCCCTCGAGCGGTGCAACTTCGACCGTGCGTCCATCAGCGATCGCCTGGCAGGGATTGCCGTACTCATTGATGAGGCCTTCGGTTGACCAGGTGAGCGAGTACTTGAGGACGTTATTGGGATGCTGCGGCAGGGCCCCGACCCGCAGCTTCACGGTGCGCAGCTTGTCAAAGTGGCTCATGAGTTCATTCGCCGCAATGCTGATAAAGCCCGGCGCAAGCCCGCATTGCGGCACAAAGGCCTGCGGCGCGCCGGCGGCGATGCGTATCACCTCGTGCGTCACCTGCACGTCCTCGGTGAGGTCGAAGTAGTGTGCCCCTGCAGCGCGCGCCGCTTTTGCGACTCCGACGTTGCAGTAGTACGGCAGGCTCGAGATGACCGCATCGACCGGGTGGGCCGCCAGATGACGGCTGAGCGCGGCGCTGTCGCTTGCATCCAAGGCAATGGCGGTGAGGTTGGCGCTGCCGTGCGCGCGCACGACCGCATGCGCGGCCGGACCGCTCACATCGCCGAGGAAAACCGTGTAACTCCCGGATTCTCCTAGTAATCCTGATATGAGCGCCCCGATCTTGCCAGCGCCGAGAATGAGTACACGATGCATGCGAGTCCCCTCAACTTGATCACCACCTGCGCGGAACGGCGCGCATTCTGCATCCGACTTCCGCGCTGCGCCACCCCCGGATGAAGTTGGGGGGCGCGCGTGAAATGTGTAGCATCCTGGCGATGCGCTCTCCCGAGTCCATTCCCTGGCATGCAGCAAGCTGGCAGACGAAGTCTGCCCAGCAGCAGCCCACTTATGAAGACCCCGCGGCGCTTGAGCGCGTCATTGCCGAGCTCTCGCGGCTGCCGCCGATCGTCGTCTCCTGGGAGGTCGACGCGCTCCTCGAGCGTCTGGCGAGCGCGCAGCGCGGACAGGCGTTTCTCCTGCAGGGCGGCGATTGTGCCGAAAGCTTCGCGGACTGCGAGTCCGATCGGATCGCGAAGCAGCTGAAGATCCTGCTGCAGATGAGTCTCGTGCTGCTGCACGGCGTGAAGAAACCCATCATTCGGCTGGGCCGCATGGCCGGTCAGTATGCCAAGCCGCGTTCTGCCGACACCGAAACCCGCGATGGGGTGACGCTGCCGAGCTTTCGCGGCGACCTTGTGAACCGCGCGGATTTCACTCCTGCCGCGCGGGCGGCCGATCCGCAGCTGCTGTTGCGCGGCTACGAGCGCGCGGCGCTGACCTTGAATTTCGTGCGCGCGCTGGTCGACGGGGGCTTCGCCGATCTGCATCACCCGGAATACTGGGATCTGGGATTCGTCAAGCACTCTCCGCTCAAGGATGCCTACCACGGGATCGCCGACTCCATTTCCGACTCGCTCGATTTCCTCGAGGGCATCAGCGGCCGTGCCGTGCACGAGACGACGCATGCGGACTTCTACGCAAGCCACGAGGGGTTGCACCTGCTGTACGAGCAGGCACAGACACGCTTTATTCCGCGGCAGCAGCGCTGGTACAACCTCTCCACGCATCTTCCCTGGATCGGCATGCGCACGGCGCAGCTCGATGGAGCGCATGTCGAGTACTTCCGCGGGATATCCAACCCGGTTGCGGTAAAGGTCGGTGCCGCCATGGACCCGGGGTGGCTGCAGGGTCTGGTGACGACGCTGAATCCGCACAACAAGCCCGGGCGGCTGACGCTCATCCATCGCTTCGGAGTGAAGGAGATCGAGAAGGCGCTGCCGCGCGCCATCGATGCGGTGCGTCAGACCGGACAGACGGTGCTGTGGGTGTGCGATCCGATGCACGGCAATACGGAAACCAGCGCCGGCGGGTTCAAGACGCGCCGCTTCGAGAACATCCTCGGCGAGCTGCAGAGCGCTTTTCGCATTCACGCCGAGACCGGCTCGTACCTCGGGGGCGTTCACATCGAATTGACGGGCGATGATGTGACGGAATGCACCGGCGGCGCACGCGGGCTCACCGATGGGGACCTGCAGCGCGCTTATCGTTCGACGGTCGATCCGCGCCTGAATCACGAGCAGGCGCTCGAGCTGGCATTACTTATCGCAGAGCACAGCCAGAATAGACGCGCCGATCGCCGCCACGCGCGCTAGCTGCGCGCAGTCAAGTTCGCCTTGCGCGGGGCGTCGCCGCGCCGGTATTCTGTGGGCATACCGAGGAGCACCGTGAATATTTCCGCGAGCGAGCGGCGTGAACCGCTCAGGATCGGAGCGCCTGCGCGCGCCGATTTCCAAGCGATTCTCTCCCCGGAAGCGCTCGAATTTCTTGCGGCCCTGAATGCGGAATTTGCCGGGCACATCGCTGAGCTGTTGCAGGAGCGCGCGGCGCGCCAAGCGCGCATCGATGCCGGCGAGGGACCGGACTTTCTTGCGGCAACGCGTGCGGTGCGCGAATCAGCCTGGAGCATCGCTGCCATCCCTGAGGATCTTCGCGACCGGCGCGTCGAGATCACCGGACCGACGGATCGCAAGATGATCATCAACGCCCTGAATTCGGGCGCGCGGGTGTTCATGGCGGACTTCGAGGATTCCCTCGCTCCGACCTGGGCAAATATCGTGAGCGGCCAGCAGAATCTCTACGATGCGGTGCGCCGCACGATCGAGCTCGTGAGTCCCGATGGCAAGGTCTACCGCCTCAACCGCCAGACGGCGGTGCTCATGGTGCGGCCGCGTGGCTGGCATTTGTACGAGCGGCACTTGACGCAGGCAGGCGCGGCGCTGCCCGGTGCGCTCGTTGATTTTGGTCTCTACTTTTTCCACAACGCCCGCGAGCTCCTGGCGCGCGGCACCGGCGCTTATTTTTATCTGCCGAAGCTGCAGAGCCATCTGGAGGCGCGCCTGTGGGCGCAGGTGTTCGACTTCTCCGAGAAGTATCTCGCCGTGCCGCGCGGCACGAGCCGCTGCACCGTGCTGATCGAGACGCTGCCCGCCGCCTTCGAGATGGACGAGATCCTGTGGGAATTGAAGGATTACGCAACCGGGCTCAACTGCGGCCGCTGGGACTACATCTTCAGCTTCATCAAGCTCTTCGCCAAGCGGCCCGACAGCATCCTGCCGGACCGGCAAAAAATTGAGATGACGACGCATTTTCTGCGCTCCTACTCGCTCCTGTGCATCAAGACCTGCCATCGCCGCGGCGCCTTTGCCATGGGCGGCATGACGGCGCAGATTCCGATCAAGAATGACCCGGTCGCCAATCAGGCGGCGCTCGAGAAGGTGCGCGCCGACAAGGAGCGCGAGGTGGCCGACGGCCACGATGGCACCTGGGTTGCGCATCCGGCGCTCGTGCCGGTCGCGCGCGAGGTATTCGACCGGGTGATGCAGGGTCCGAATCAGGTGCACCGGACGCGCGACAAGATTGCGGTGAGCGCGGCGGATCTCCTCACCGTGCCGACGGGGGAGATCACCGCAGCGGGTTTGCTCAACAACGTGAGTGTCAGCCTGCAGTACCTGGCCGCCTGGCTGGGCGGCAATGGCTGCGTACCCATCAACCATCTTATGGAAGATGCTGCTACCGCCGAGATCGCGCGTGCGCAGATCTGGCAGTGGATCCACCACCCCGCCGGCGCGCTCGCCGACGGCCGCCGAGTGACCATCGAGCTTTTTCGTGAGCTATTGCAGAATGAGAGCCGGCGGCTGGCGGCCGCGCTCGGGCCCGATGCCTATGCACAGGGGCACTTCCGCGCGGCAGCGCAGATTCTTGATGAGATGACGAGCGCCGCCGCTTGCGCCGACTTTTTGACTGTGGTCGCCTACCCGCAGCTGCAATGATGCCTACAGGAGTAACCCATCCAATGACGCGCACCGCCCAGAATCTGGCAAATGAATGGAAGAGCCACCCGCGCTGGCAGGGCATCACCCGTGGCTACCGCGCGGAGGATGTCGTGCGCCTGCGCGGTACCGTTCAGGTCGAGCACACGCTCGCCAGGCTGGGCGCCGAGAAGCTGTGGCGCTATTTAAAGGAGAAGCCGTTCGTGAATGCGCTCGGCGCGCTCACCGGCAACCAGGCCATGCAGCAGGTCAAGGCCGGCTTGGATGCCATCTATCTTTCAGGCTGGCAGGTCGCGGGCGACGCCAATCTGTCCGGCCAAATGTATCCCGACCAGTCGTTGTATCCGGCGGATTCGGTGCCGCATGTGGCAAAGCGCATCAATAGCGCGCTGCAGCGTGCGGATGAGTTGCACCATGCTGAAGGCAACGATTCAATTGACTGGTTCAAGCCCATCATTGCCGACGCTGAGGCGGGCTTCGGCGGCGTGCTCAACGCCTTCGAGCTCATGAAGCAGATGATCGAGGCGGGCGCCGCCGGAGTCCACTTCGAAGACCAGCTGTCGTCGGCGAAGAAGTGCGGCCACATGGGCGGCAAGGTGCTCGTGCCGACGCAGGAGGGCGTCAACAAGCTGGTCGCCGCGCGTCTCGCGGCTGATCTGTGCGACGTGCCGAGCGTGCTGATCGCGCGCACGGATGCGGAGTCCGCAACCCTCATCACATCCGATGTCGATGAGCGCGATCGCCCGTTCATCAGCTCCAAAGAGCGCACCGTGGAGGGCTTCTTCAACGTGCGCGCGGGCCTCGACGCTGCAGTCGCCCGCGGCCTTGCCTATGCGCCCTATGCGGACCTTCTATGGTGCGAGACCGGAGTGCCGGACGTGGCCGATGCACGGCATTTCGCCGAAGGCATCCACCGGCAGTTTCCCGGCAAGCTTCTCGCCTACAACTGCTCGCCGTCCTTCAATTGGAAGAAAAAGCTCTCGGACACCGAGATCGCGAAATTTCAGCGCGAGCTTGCTGCCATGGGCTACAAGTTCCAGTTTGTGACGCTGGCCGGCTTCCACGCGCTCAACTATTCGATGTTCGAGCTCGCCCGCGGCTACAAGGAAAGCCAGATGAGCGCCTACGTTGAGCTGCAGCAGCGCGAGTTCGCGGCCGAAAGTTCGGGATACACCGCAACCAAGCATCAGCGCGAGGTGGGCGCCGGATACTTCGACGACGTGACACAGGTGATCAACGCCGGCACCTCCTCGATCACCGCCTTGAAGGGTTCAACCGAGGAAGCGCAGTTCGCGACGGCCAAGCGCTAAGAGCGCAACAAGCGATGGCCGCCGGCGCCGACGCGCCCCGCCGCAGCAAGACCTTCGATAAAAGCTGCGTGCGCTGCCCGCGTTTGGCCACCTTCCTGGCGGAAATCCGTGCGCGCCATCCGGCGTATTGGGCGCATCCCGTACCCGCCTTCGGGGCGGCAGCACCACGCCTACTGATCGTGGGGCTCGCCCCCGGCTTGCATGGCGCCAACCGCACCGGCCGCCCCTTTACCGGCGACTTTGCCGGAATCCTGCTCTACGAGACGCTCCATGAGCTGGGGCTCGCCAGCCGCCCGCAATCCATCGCGGCCGACGACGGTCTTGCGCTCATCGATGCGCGTATTACGAACGCCGTGAAGTGCCTGCCGCCTGCCAACAAGCCCCTGCCGCAGGAGATTCGCTGCTGCAACAGTTATCTTGCAAATGAGCTGGCAGCGCTGCCGAGCGTGCGGGTGATACTTGCGCTCGGCCGCGTCGCGCACGAGGCGGTGATTCTCGCGTGCGGCCTCAAGCGCAGCGCATTCGTCTTCGCCCATGCCCGGCAGCATGCGCTCGACGGGACACGGCGCCTCATCGACTCGTATCATTGCAGCCGCTACAACACGCAAACGCGCCGGCTCACCGCGACCATGTTCAAGACGGTCGTCGCGCAGGCCTGCGCGTTGGCGCAATTGGGCTCAAATGGCGCGCGTATTTGATGCCAAGGAGTTTGTTGCGGCGCTGCCGCGCCGTCCCGGCGTCTATCGGATGATGGACGCTCACGGGACGCCGTTGTACGTGGGCAAGGCGAAGAGCCTCAAAGATCGTGTGGGCACATACTTCAGCCCCGCCAACGTCAATCCCAAGGTTCAGGCGCTCGTCCAGCAGATCGCCGAGATCGAGGTCACGGTGACCAATTCGGAGACCGAGGCGCTGCTGCTCGAGTTCAATCTCATCAAGGCTCATAAGCCGCGCTTTAACGTCGTGCTGCGTGACGACAAGAGCTTTCCCTATATCCGCCTGTGCCGGGATCACGAGTTTCCGCGGCTCTCCTTCTATCGCGGCGCGCGCAATCTGCCGGGCCGCTACTTCGGGCCTTTCCCGAGCGCTGGGGCCGTGAAGGAGACGTTGCAGCAGCTGCAGAAGCTTTTTCGCATCCGCAACTGCCGCGACACCTTCTTCGCCAATCGCAGCCGCCCGTGCCTGCAGCATCAGATCGGCCGCTGTTCTGCGCCGTGCGTCGGGCTCATCACGCCCGAGGCCTACGCGCAGGACATCGACGCCGCGGAGAAAGTGCTCGACGGGCATAGCGACGAGGTCAATAGCGAACTGCAGGCGCGGATGGAGGCCTCCGCTGAGCGGCTGCAGTTTGAACGCGCGGCGGTGCTGCGCGATCAGCTGGCGGCGCTCAAACGCATCCAGGCGCAGCAGATCGTCACCGCCGACGCCGAGCGCGACGTCGACGTGATCTGCATCGTCGGCGAGCCCGGGGAATATGCCATCAGCGTCATGCTGGTGAGGGGAGGGCGCAATCTCGGTACCACGAGCTACTTTCCGCGCGGCGCGCTCGCCCAGCCCGACGAGGCGCTGACCTCTTTCATCATGCAGTACTACGCCACACAGGAGCCGCCGCCTGAGGTTCTCGTCAGCGAGAAGCTTGAGGACATGCAGGCCCTCACGGAGGTTCTTGCCGCGCGGGCTTGTCATGCCGTCAACCTGCGCCGTCCGGTGCGCGGGCTGGGCGTGCGCTGGCTCGATCTCAACATCGAGAACGCAACCCAGGCGCTGCGCATGCGTCTCGCTCAGCACGAGGGCGCCGAGGAGATGCTGAGCGCGCTCGCCCGGGAACTCGATCTGCCGGAGCTGCCCGCCCGTATCGAATGCTTCGACATCAGCCATACCGGCGGCGAAGGCACGGTCGCCTCGTGCGTAGTGTTCGGGCGCGAAGGGCCGCTCAAGAAGGAATACCGGCGCTTCAACATCACCGGGGTCACGCCCGGGGATGACTACGCCGCGCTGCGCCAGGCACTTACGCGGCGTTACACGCGCATCCGCGAAGGCGAATATCCGGCGCCTGACCTGCTCTTCATCGATGGGGGCCTCGGGCAGATCAACGAAGTGCACTCGGTGCTGGTGCCGCTCGGCTTCGAGGATGTCACACTGATCGGGGTCGCGAAGGGGGCCGAACGCCGGCCGGGGCAGGAGCGGCTCTTCGTCTTCGGTTCGGAGCTGCCAATCAGCCTCGAGCCGCATTCCCCCGCATTGCGCCTGATTCAGCGCATCCGCGATGAAGCGCACAGGTTTGCCATCAGCGGCCACCGCCGCCGCCGCGCGCGCCGCTACAGCGAGTCGATCCTGGAGACCGTGCCCGGCCTGGGGCCGGCGAAACGGCGCGCATTGCTGCGCCATTTCGGGGGACTGCAAGGCATCCTGCGGGCTGGCACGGCCGACTTCGAGGAGGTCGCCGGTATCGGCGCGGCGCTCGCGAAGAGTCTTTATGATCACCTCCACCCCGGCGACTAGTACGACCATGCCCTGGAATCTGCCGAATACCCTCACTTGGATCCGGATCGCCGCGATCCCGCTCATCGTCCTGCTGTTCTACGCCCCATACACCTGGGCTGACCCTGCCGCCGGATGGCTGTTCGCCGCGGCGGGCATCACGGACTCTCTCGACGGCTACTTCGCGCGCCGCTTAGGCCAGACCTCGCGCCTGGGCGCATTTCTCGATCCCGTTGCGGACAAGCTCATCGTGGCGGTCGCGCTCGTACTGCTCGTGAGCAAAGATCCGCGCGCGCTCATCGTGCTGACGGCGGCGGTGACGATTGGCCGCGAGATCGCGGTGTCCGCACTGCGCGAGTGGATGGCCGAAATCGGCCAGCGGCGCAAAGTTGCCGTCTCCCAGCTCGGCAAGTACAAGACCACGTTGCAGATCATCGGCTTGTCGATGATGCTGTATCGGCAGGATCTCATCGGCCTGCCAACTTATACTGTCGGGGTTGTGTTCACCGTCATTGCAGCCGTTCTTACCCTCTCTTCGATGGTGGCGTACCTGCGCGCCGCATGGCCCGAGTTACGACGCTAAGTCGCGGCACCGCTTGCGATTTTTCGGTCCCCGGAGCCAGTGTTACCTTGACTTCGCGACCGTGGAACCTACAATTTCGCCTCCTCGTCGAGCGGGAATAGCTCAGTTGGTAGAGCATCACCTTGCCAAGGTGAGGGTCGGGAGTTCGAGTCTCCTTTCCCGCTCCAGTTTTTGCGGAAGTTCCAGGGCGCGCACGGCGCGGCTGATCGGCCGGTTCACACGAGGCTAGGTGGCAGAATGGTCATGCAGCGGCCTGCAAAGCCGTCTATGCCGGTTCGATTCCGACCCTAGCCTCCATTTCCCCTTCCGCCGGTTTTCGCGGCGATCCGAAAAAACGGAGAAATGCGGGAAATTGCCTCATTTCTCGTCACCCCGAATCCGCCCGCTTTCGTGGACATCCGACGCGGGTAGGGGTAACTTTCCGGGGTAACTCTATTTGGATTCCCACGAAAGTGGGGTAACTTCTACGGTGGCAAAGCTCTCCGATACCCGCATCCGAGGCATCAAGCCCCGGCCGACGCGCTTCAAGCTCTTCGATGGCGAAGGCCTTTTTTTGATTGTGACTCCGCAGGGCGGCCGATGGTGGCGACGACGCTATCGTTGGGCAGGCAAAGAGCAATCGTTGAGCCTTGGGACCTATCCGGAAACTTCTCTTGCGCAGGCGCGTGACAAAGGTGGCGCCGTACGCAGCCAAGCTGCAAATGGAATCAACCCGTCAGTCGAGCGGCTGCAAGTGACGGTGACTCGCCGCGAAAGTGCGACGCACATAAAGCCATAGCGCTCGACTGGTTGCAGCGAACTTCCAATATTCGCAAGTGGACGCCGGATCACACCGAAAGAGTGCGTCGTCGGCTTGATGTTCACTTCTTTCCATGGCTTGCACGCAAGTTCGTCGGTGACGTTACGGAAGAGGACATCATCACCTGCGTGCGGCGCATGGAAGACCGCAACATCATTGACACCGCGCGGCGCGCGCTGGCTGAGCAGGATGAGCTTTTCAGGGCTGCGAAGCAGAGGAAGTACGTGAAGGTCAATCCGGTCGCTGACCTGCGCGGTCCTGACATGTTGCCCCGACCGAAGGTGAAGCACCACGCGGGGGTAACCGATCCTCAGCAACTGGGCGCACTGCTACGAGCGATCGAGGTCTATCCCGGCGGATTTGTCGTAAGACAGGCGTTACGATTCGCGCCTCTGGTGTTCGTGCGCCCCGGCGAGCTGCGCGAAGCCCAATGGCAAGAATTCAATCTTGAAGACAAACAACCCGAATGGCGTATTCCGGCAGAGCGAATGAAGATGGGTGAACACCACATCGTGCCGCTTGCGCATCAGGCTGTCGAAGTATTGCGCGAGCTATATTCCTTAACCGGGCCGGAAGGCTATGTGTTTCCCAGCGTTCGCAATGCATCGCGGCCGATGTCGGACAATACGATCAACGCCGCTCTCCGAACTTGTGGATTCACCGCTGCCCAGCAAACTGGGCACGGTTTCCGTACCACGGCGAGCACACTCCTGAATGAGCAGGGATGGAATCCGGATGCAATTGAACGCCAGCTGGCACACGGACCAAGGGATAAGGTGCGGGCGGCGTACAACGCGGCGCAGTACCTGGTCGAGCGTCGCCGAATGATGCAAGCGTGGGCCGACTACTTGGGCGGGTTACGGCATAAGAGCAACGTGGTGCCACTCCGCCGCGCCGTTAGTTAGGAATCTGATTAATGGGCATCCGTCTGGTCATCACGGCGGAGTTCAACCAAGACTTCAGGGACTCTTACTACGAGAGGAGTACTCGCCGTGACTCGTTTGGCGATCCACGCTTGCACCTCGTGTTCGAGCCATGCCACGCTGGATGAGGTGATCTGAATGCGCATTGGAAAGTCGCCCTGTGCCTGAAGACCGTAGATTTTGGTCCTCTTGAGTCCCGTCACCTCCATAACCTGTGCCAATCGCAGCAGCCGAACGTGCTGAGTGCGCACGGCACTGTCAGCAGCGGTGGGGAGCGATAGGGGTGGACTGCATGAGGCAAGTTCCAGCGGTCACCGCCCTGTCAGGGAGATTTTTCTTGCACCGCGCCATCACTGTAGGTTCGACACCGGATTACTTTGCTGAGCAATCGAGCGCGGCATTACAAGTCGAGCTCTTAGGCATTACATCATGATTCAATGCCGCCAAAAGTCACTCGAAGTATCGAGGCACTTTCCCGACAAACCGGTAGCAGGGTGAATTAGGCGTAGCGTGTTTCTTGAGTTAGGTCTAACTTCCTCAAAACTCCGTATAGAGGAGAATCCGTGCGATGGTCGGTGTCGAGATAGCCACCCAACCCGGCTCTGCGTTTGGGAAACGTTACGGCGACCAAAAGCGCAAATACCCCAGTTCGAGAGGGGTACCCATATCTTGATAGTATGGCGTAAGCGTACAAAGTCTTGGTTCTGGTCCGCGTCGGGATCAGAATATGTCTTCGATAAGACCTAGATGTCGCACCAGGGACATTAAGCCTATGCAGCGACCAAGTACTGTCCAGCGAAACTCCGGCTCGCAGATGTTCGGTTCAACGCTAGCGAGTATTTTCAAGGCGCCGAAATATCACTGTGCGCTTAAAAGCACACTCGGCAGCCCCGAGTTTGCAGTGACACGGCTTCAGTCCGGCCCCAGACCTACTGAGAAGGCCCCGGTTTACCCTAAGGATAACGCGTTACTCGTCTGCGTTTCGCTGACTCCGACCGCCGTTGACCAATGGCGTGCCCTTTACGGAGGGCGGGAAGTGGGAGTGTCAAAATCAATCGCGTTCGCGACGACAGCTCTCGACCTGCGTTGCTCAATGGAAATGTGGGTTCGCGGCCCATTCGATTATCTCCACTATTACCTTTCAGACTCCCTATTAAAAAGCGTCGCTTCTGAGAACGAGATCGCGACGCCCTCTGATCTGCGAGCAGTCTTTTTTGTTGAAGATCTCGTGGTCGCACAATTGACTCGATCAATCCTGTCCCAGGTGAGGCATGGGGAGCCATTGGACAAACTGGAGCTTGATCAAGCCGCAATGCTCCTGGGTGCGCATGTTTTGCAGCGATACTGTGGCGCGACAAGAGCAGCGAGATCACCTCGCAGCGGGTTGCAGACCTGGCAAAGACTTCAAGCCGAAGAGGTGTTGCGGGCGCGGCTGGATGGAAACATCAGCATTAAGGAAATGGCGACCGCGTGCTCACTATCGCCGAGCCACTTTGCGCGCGGCTTTCGGAGAACATTCGGAACCTCGGTTCATCAATATCTTATTCGCCTTCGGCTTGAAAAAGTTAAGGCCTTATTGACGGGAACAACAAAGAAACTTTCAGAAATTGCACCTCTTGCAGGATTTTGCGATCAAGCGGCGTTGAGCCGTGCGTTCAGTAGAGCCGAACAGGAAACTCCATCGCGCTGGAGGAGGCGCAATGCTTCTAACTGAGAGCGGCGTTGACTCTAAATGACAGAGTTCCTAACTTAAGCGTTTCGCGTATCCGATTAGCTGCTCCAGCGAGCGCTGAGCTCTCAGGTCCGCTTCGGGGGCGCGAAGAAAATGACAAGAGACGTGATGGCTCAAATAGACGCCGACCAGATTCCACGCCAACTGTGCCGAGTCGACGGCCTTCGGTATCTCCGACGTAGCGATTGCGCCTTGGACGAGATCCACTAAAGTTCTGCGCCAATGTCCTTCCGCCGCCGCAACAGCCACGCGTACGGAGCCCGAACCTCCATTGTACGTGTATTCAAACATCGCCAATGCGATAGGGCAGGCGCCCGGTAGGCCGGCCCTTCTTGTCCAACTGATCCAGTCTTTAAGGTACTGAGTCAGCTGCGCCATGCCAGACAAATTCTCGGCAGCGGATCCAAAACAGACGCCGCTCCAAAGTTCCATGGCTCGATCTACAATGGCGCACTTCAGACTGTCCATGCTTGAGAAGTGCGCGACGATCCCACTCTTAGAGAGGTTCGCGCGCCGCGCGACTGCGCCGAATGTCACCCTAAAGAGCCCTCTGGTGGACGCCAGGTTCAACCCTTCCTGGAGAATCCGTTCTCGTGCCGACGGATGGCTCACCAGCGTCTCCTGAGCACTCGGCGAATAGCCCGCGGGCTCGGATTGTACTTAGGGCCTGCGGTCAGGCGAAGGTTATCGCACTGGCAAGCCCTCAGAATTGTGCGAATCGGCCCCTACGTCTTTGGGATTCTTAGTGATTGGGTGCGTTGTGGTACGCCCAGCCGCGCGGTTAAAAACTGTTTGTCGAATAGCTCTTTGATTAGAAATAGCAAATACAGTCAGAAGATACAAGAACGACCGTTCGTGCGTGCGTGCGTCGGAGTTACCATCAGTGGTAACACATCTGGTCCCGAGCGTTAGGACCTCGTAATGCACTGGTCTAGGTCCTCTATCCGGGAGTTGCAAAGAGGATTCGACGAATGCCGATTCAACCGGCCATCCAGATATTGAACGTCGGAGATGATTTTGGTCGACGCTTCCGACTGCGGAAAGCTCCGTCGCTGCTCTTGGATTCGAAATCTCGACCGCAGCTGGCGATGACTCGGATAACCGTTCCTTTTGGCTTGCCGGATCGGGTTGGGCCGCTTCAGCCAGAGCGAGCTTTCACGATTTCGGTGCATTTGAGAAAACCAATATGTAATGGCTGGGGGATGTGGTACGACGGCAAATTTGCGCCGACCTACCACTGGGATGAGGGAGGGGTCGGAATCTATGATCTTGAAGCAGATCCGAGAGCCGTGCGCCCGAGCGCATTTGATAGTGTGCATTTCAATCTCCCACGCGCGACTCTCGATGCCTTTACGGCTGACTGCGACTTAAGGCCCGTCGGTTCTTTGCTTTGCACGGAGGGTAAAAGGGATGACATTTTGTTCGGGTTTGCGAGGTTTATGGTCCCGTGGCTCGGAAACAATGTTCGTATTTCCACATTCACATTCGACTTCTTCGTTCAGATGTTCTGCAGCCATGTTGCAACCACTTACGGTAGCGTCGCGCATTTGCCGGAAGGCGTTGGGCGCTTAGCGGCATGGCAAAAGCGCCGTGTCATGGAAATAATCCACGCCGGATTGCATGGAGACCTCCGGTTACCCACTCTCGCAAATGAATGCGGGCTTTCGATCAGTCATTTTTGTCGCGCATTTAAGCAATCGTTCGGGATGTCCGTGCATCGGTACGTGATTCACCGTCGAATCGAATTTGCAAAGTATCTCCTTAAGAGTTCGTCGGGTTCGCTCGCCGAGATTGCACTCCAATTGGGGTTCTGCGATCAGGCAGCCTTTAGCAGAACGTTTGGTCGTCTCGTTGGAACCTCGCCAAGACGATGGCTCAACGAGCAAAAAAAACAAATTCAGCCAATTTCTGCAAGAGCGGCGGGGAAGGCAAGTCTACGTTGAGTACAAGTCCGATGCGGTTCTCCGCGGGGCGCACTGTTAAGTCGAATCGGGTTCAGAGGGAACCGGCAAGGCGTTTGCGGCTGATTTGCTGCGAACCGTCACTGCTCGGTGCGTAACCGAGGAGACTTCGAGGTTGTACTCAGATCATAGAAACACCAATTGTATAGAGAAGGAAAAACGCCATGAAAGAGCTTAGCGGTACGATCGCTCGTGCAGCCACACTGGTAATTGCGATTCTGTTGACGGGGAATATTCAAGAGGTTGTCGCCGCACCGCCAACAGGTATAAAAAACGTGGTCCTGGTGCATGGTGCATTTGCCGATGGCTCCGGCTGGGTAGCCGTCGCGAAGATCCTCGAGCAGGATGGCTACACGGTGTCGGTGGCGCAGCCCCCCGAGACCTCCTACGCCGAGGACGTCAAGTATGCGAAGGCCGCAGTCGACGCCATGGACGGACCGGTGGTCATCGTCGGCCATAGTTACGGCGGGTCGATCATCACCGAGGCCGGCAATGATCCGAAGGTCTCGGCACTGGTCTACATCGCCGCCTTTGCGCTCGATGAAGGTGAGAGCTGTGCGTCGATCGAACAGGCCTTACCGCAAGCCTCCAAAGCGTTCAAGGCGGACAACGAGGGCAATTGGTGGATAGAACAGGCGCATTTCGCGGCCGACTTCGCGGCGGACGTTCCGCCGGCCGTGTCCCACTTCATGGCGATCGCTCAGGTCCCGATCTCCACTGACGCCTTTACCCACAAGGTGACAAATCCCGCGTGGAAGACCAAGCCTACCTGGTACATGGTGGCCTCCGCAGACCGGTCGATCAATCCGGAGCAGGAACGCATGATGGCGAAGCGCGCGCATGCGAAAACCGTTGAAGTGGCGTCCAGCCACGTGGCCTACATGTCTCATCCAAAGGAGGCAGCCAAGCTCATCGAACAGGCGGCCACGTCCGTACACGCCAACCAGTAGCTAATGGTTCTTTACCGTGTAAGTGAGATGTACGTCTCGCACGCACGCCAAGAGCACGTTGGTGCGGAGGCGCGCGACATCAAAATCAATCGATCCGACTGGACGGAGAATGGTTGTGAAACAGCATATTAAGAACGTGGTTTTGGTGCATGGAGCTTTCGCCGATGGCTCCGGCTGGGAAGCGGTCGCTAACATCCTCAAGAATGATGGGTACAACGTATCGGTGGCGCAGCCCCCCGAGACCTCCTACGCCGACGATCAGAAGTACACTAAGGCCGCAATCGACGCCATGGGCGGGCCAGTGGTTCTCGTAGGCCATAGCTACGGCGGGTCAATTATCACCGAGGCCGGAAATCATCCAAGCGTTGCTGCGCTTGTGTATATCGCCGCATTTGCACTCGATGAAGGCGAGAGCTGTGCGTCGATCGAACAGGCCGTGCCGCAAGCGTCCAAGGCATTCAAGGCTGACAGCAATGGTAACTGGTGGATAGATCAGAATCAGTTCGCGGCTGACTTTGCTGCGGACATTCCGGCAGAGAAGGCATGGTTCATGGCAGTCTCGCAGGTGCCTATCTCCACCGACTCGTTCACGCATAAGGTCAAGAACCCGGCGTGGAAGACCAAGCCCACCTGGTACATGGTTGCCACTGAAGACCGATCCATCAATCCGAACCAGGAGCGGATGATGGCGAAGCGTGCCCGCGCGAAGACCGTCGAAGTGAATGCCAGCCATGTGGCCTACATGTCGTACCCGGCGGAAACAGCCAAGCTCATTGAGGAGGCGGCCACCTCCGCAGACATCAATAGGTAGCAAGAGCTATCAAACAGTTCGATTTCCGCCGACCTGATAGATAGAACCACATCGGATGAAGGGGAATGAATAATCAAATCACTATAAACGGACGGGACGGCGTGTTTGGCGCGTATATCGCGCAACCCGAGACCTCGCCAGCGTCCGGTGTCATCGTTCTCCAGGAGGTTTTCGGGGTGAACGCCGATATTCGCAAGCATTGTGATGAGTTGGCCGAGCAAGGCTTCATCGCGGTCGCACCGGACCTATTTTGGCGTCAAGAGCCGGGGGTCGACCTCAGCGTAACTTCAGAGCAGGACTGGCAGCATGGCCTTCGCCTCTATCAATCGTATGACCGGGACGCTGGTGCTAAGGACGTTAAGGATGCCGTCGACACTGTGGCCAAGCTGCCCGAGTGCACTGGAAGGGTTGCCGTTCTTGGTTATTGCCTCGGGGGGCTGATGACCTTCTTGACGGCCGTGCGCTACAGCGTTGACGCCGCGGTCGTCTATCACGGTGGTGACACCGAGAAGTATCTGCGCGAGGTAGACGGCCTCCATGCGCCCCTGCTCATGCATCTGGCCGAAGAGGACGAGTTCATATCTAAGCCTGCACAAGCCGCGATCAAGGCGGCACTCGCCAGCAAACCCAACGCCACGGTCTACAGCTATCCGGGTCAGCGTCATGCCTTCTCTCGGCATAATGGAGCACATTACAACGCCACGGCAGCAGCGCTTGCCAACGGACGAACAAGCGAGTTTCTAAATCAACAACTGCGGTAATGTTCGCTCGGTTCCAAGCAGTTGGCCTCGATCTCGTGCGGCGCAATGAAGGCAAGTGCGGGCTTGCGACGCTCGCGGTGGGTCGTCTTGAGTGATTTGGCTGTTTCATCTACTTGGCTTGCGGACTGTCCCTTCGGGTTTGAATGAAGCGCCCGCGTCGTGGAGAGGCAACATCCGGGATCACCCATCGCCCATGAGCACTTCACAGACGATGAGCGGGAAATAGTGCCGCTCGAATCCCGCGGCGGAATCGGGGACCGGCAGCCCCAAGCTACAACCGGCAGCGTTTCATCTATTTCGGCGCCGATTAACTTTATCCAGGTTGATGGTTTAAAGATTGCGCATAAGGTCATAGGCAAAGGGAAACCAATTATTTTTCTCGCACGCTTCAGGGGCACGTTGAATGATTGGGATCCGGCTTTTGTGGATGCCGTAGCAAAGAGCTATCAGGTAATCCTGTTTGATGCGCCCGGCGTAGGACGCTCAAGCGGAATTACTCCGACCAGCGTGACGAAATGGGCGGATCAGGCCGTTCAATTCTCTCGTACTATTGAGATTGAGCATGCCATGTTTTTGGGTTGGTCAATGGGCGGGGCCGTAGCCCAGATCATTGCGGTCAATCATCCAGCCATCGTTGACAAACTGGTCCTATTGGCTACGGGGCCATCGGGTAACCCAGACTTTGTTTCAGAAAATCCGGAATTTGGCACGAGAGCAAGAAAGCCCGTTTACGACTTTGACGACTATCAATTCCTGTTTTTTTATGCCTCGGAGACGGCAAAGGCGGCCTGTGCATCTTATTTAGAACGAGTAGCCCTGATTGAAGACAGGGATTTAGCCGCTACTCCCGAGAGCTATCAGAATATGACCATCGCGATGGCCGATTTCAAAGCCAATAAAGAAAAAAACTATTTCAATGCATTGAAGGATATAGACAAACCGGTATTGATCGCCAATGGAAAATTCGATCCCTCTTATCCGTTGATGAATTCTTATGTCTTGGAACGGGAGATCCCCAATTCAAAGTTAATTGTCTATCCCGATGCCGGGCACGGTTTTCTGTTTCAGCATCATCGAGAATTCGTCCCAGAATTGTTGGCTTTTCTAGCATCGAACTCGAAGTGTTGAGAGTACGATTGAGGAACGTCCATGAACACCTCGCTTTCCCCAGACGCATTTGGGATGCGTGGCCCCCCGGCGCTTATAAGCAAGATTACAAACCGACACTGTATCGGGAAAGCGATGAGTGTGGATTGACTGGCTGATGAAGTTGCGACCCAAATGAGCAATGCCGTTGCGAGTGATTTGTTTGTAGACGATGCTTTACGGGAGACCCTCAACATGAAGAGCAGAGGCTTGCAATTGTGCGCGCTGAAGCTGTCCTCCAGTGCGGCGCTTTCCTTAGTGATGGGCGTCGTGATCTGCAGCTCAACCCACGCCGCAGCGGCGGATCCGCCTGCGGTCGATGGCGCTCGCATTGAGAGTTCGGACGCCGAGGCTCGCAATTGGCTGTCTTACGGTCGCACGTATAGTGAGCAGCGTTACAGCCCGCTGAAGCGAATCAATTCTGATAATGCGAAGAATCTGGGCCTGGCCTGGTTCGCCGATCTCGATACGAACCGTGGCCAGGAAGCAACCCCGTTGGCAATCGACGGGGTCGTGTATATTTCCACGGCGTGGAGCATGGTCAAGGCTTACGACGGCGCCACAGGAAAGTTGCTTTGGTCATACGACCCGGCGGTGCCACGCGCAGTCGGGGTCAATGCCTGCTGTGACGCGGTGAGCCGCGGAGTGGCAACGTGGAACCATAAGATCTACGTAGCCACCCTCGATGGTCGGCTCGTCGCGCTCGATGCCGCGACCGGCAGGCCGGTTTGGTCCGTACTCACCGTCGATCCCAACAAGCCTTACACGATCACGCAGGCCCCGAGAGTGATTAACGGACGCGTCATTATCGGCAGCAGCGGCGGTGAATATGAGACACGTGGATATATTTCAGCCTACGACGCCGAGACCGGAAAAATGGCCTGGCGGTTCTACACGGTTCCTGGCGATCCGTCCAAGCCGTTCGAGAACGAGGCGATGGCGCGCGCCGCAAAGACTTGGTCCGGCGAGTGGTGGAAGCTCGGCGGCGGAGGTCCGGTGTGGGATTCGATCTCCTTCGACCCCAAACTCAATCTGCTGTATTTCGGCGTGGGCAATGGTGGGGACTGGAATCAACGTAAGCGCAGCCTCAACAAAGGCGATAATTTATACATTGCCTCGATCGTCGCATTGAATCCCGATACCGGAGCTTATGTGTGGCACTACCAGGCCACACCGCGCGACGAATGGGACTATGACGCTGTCGAACAACTTGTCCTCGCGGACTTGGAAATTCAGGGGACTCGTCGTCAGGTCCTAATGCAAGCCAACAAGAACGGCTTCTTTTACGTTCTGGACAGGAAGACTGGTGTCTTAATCTCTGCCGTCCCGTTTGTGCCGATAACCTGGGCGAAAGGGATCGACACGAAGACCGGTCGTCCGATCGAGGCCGAGAACGCTCGATACAGCATAACGGGCAAGGCGGTCGATATCTTACCAGGCCCAGTGGGGGCGCATTCCTGGATACCCATGGCCTTTAATCCTGACACCGGCTTGGTCTACATACCAGCCGTAAAGATAGCGAATCACTTCTTGCCACCGGCAAAAGATATTCCATCGTCACCTATCGGTTGGAACATCGACGTCGGTTTTACGACAACTTCCGTGCATCAGGGATTCCTGCTCGCCTGGGACCCGATCCACCAAAAAGAGGTATGGCGTTTCACGTACCCCGGCCCTTGGAATGGCGGCATCGTGGCTACCGCGGGCAACATCGTGGCCCAGGGAGATGCTGCCGGTAACTTCAACATCTACCGTGCGAACAACGGCGAGCGCCTTTGGTCGATGTTTGCCCAATCCGGAATTATCGGCGGACCCTGCACGTACGAGGTTAACGGCGAGCAGTACATCGCGGTCCTGAGCGGATGGGGCGGTGTTTACCCGCTAAACGGCGGCAAGGAGGCGGCGGACTCGGGTAATCTGCGCAACGTCAGCCGCCTGCTGGTCTTCAAACTCGGTGGTCAAACAGCATTACCGCCGCTCGTGCCCATTAAATTGGTTATCGATCCGCCTCCTGAGCCCACGGACGTCGCATCCATCGCGCGTGGGGAAGGGTTCTTCGACCAGCACTGCCTGGTATGCCACGGCGAGAACGCGGTCTCCGGCGGCGTCATTCCAGACTTGCGCGCATCCGGGTTCCTGGGCAACGAGTTCTTTTACAACATCGTCCTGGACGGGACGCTCCAAAGCGCCGGTATGGTCTCCTTCAAAAGCGTATTGAGTCGCGACGACGCCACCGCTATTCGTAACTACATCATTCATCGTGCGAATGAGGATAAGGCTGCTAGCGTCGCATCAACATCGCCGCAGTAATACTGTCGCGGATAGAGTTCTGTGCTAACGGATCGCGAAGGCGCACTCTTGCCATTGCGGCCAAAGCAAGACAGGAACCATGACTCTGCCTGCGCCAAAGTTCCATAGCATTCAATCTGTCGGCTGATGGTGCGCCGGGATCACGCATGCGTAGTGCGTTCTCGTGGCCAGCAACAGGCGCATGCGAAGAATGAGTAGTAGTCTCAGAAGCGATGGCCGGCAAGACTTTGGTGAGTATTGGGCCGTATTCGGACAGATGCAGGATAGCGGCGCAGCCGCTGTTGTCCCACCATTGCTCTCGTGCGTGCGAATGCCTACATCAACTGTCGGGTGACCTCGGAGACCAAAGTGGTGCTTCGCAAGATGGCGTCGCGTGAGGGAATCACCGAGTCGGCACTGGTGAAGCAATTGCTGGGCGCAGTGCTTCGAACCTCGGCCATCGATGAGCTGCCGTCATCGCCGACAGAGCGGCGGGGGAATCGTGACTCAAGGCTGACGGTGCGCCTGGCGCCGGAGGACTTAAGGCTCCTCAAGGAGCGAGCGGGGTCGCGCGGCATGGCCTCTGCGACCTATGCGGCGGTGGTACTTCGGTCGCATCTTCGCAACGTCGCCCCATTGCCTAAGGAGGAGCTCCTGACTCTGAAGCGATCTATTGCGGAGCTAGGTGCGATCGGCCGGTACCTCAACCAAATTGCGCGGGCGGTCAATTCAGGAGAGCGCGTGTCGCTCCCGGGACGGCAGGAGCTCCTGGCGATGCTGAAGATCGGCGAGGGGCTGCGGGATCACGTGAAAGCATTACTGAAGGCCAATACGGCGAGCTGGAGAGGAAATGCCGAGCTTGCGCACTGATACTGTCGGAAAACCTCTGTTCGACCTACGCAGCTTTGGTCGTCACGGCCCCGACCGGGGGGACCACCTGTCGCCGGCAGACTTAGCGGTCATCGCCCGGACCGTTCGTCGTACGCCCGAGGTCATGGTGAAAGTCCTGACCCACGGCGGCCAGAACCTGGGAGCCGTCGGCCGTCACTTCAACTACATCGACCGGGGCGGAGAGCTGCCCATCGAGACCGACGACGGCACACCGCTTAAAGGCAAAGGAGTTGGGAAGTCCCTGATCGAGGATTGGGACCTCGATCTGGAGGAGGACCGGCGTGCCGCGAACGTCAGGGCCCGAGGGGTCAAGAGACCTCCGAAGCTTGTGCATAAGCTCCTGTTCTCGATGCCGGCAGGAACCCCAGCGCAGAAGGTCTCGGCGGCGGTAAAGGCCTTCGCGCGGGAGGAGTTTGGGGCCAAGCATCGCTACGCCATGGTCCTCCACACAGATGAACCGCACCCGCACGTGCACATGGTCGTCAAGGCAGTGAGCGAGGAGAGCGCGCGCCTCAATATTAAGAAGGCGACGCTGCGGGATTGGCGGCGGGAGTTTGCACTGCACTTGCGCCAACAGGGCGTGCCGGCGAATGCGACGGACCGCCAAGTGCGCGGTGTAGTCAACCCGCAGAAGACTGATGGCATCCATCGGGCGGCGATGCGCGGTGCTTCGACCCATTGGCGGCAGAGGACTGCGGTGGTGGCGCGGGAATCTAATCGCCAAGGCGTCGAGCCTGAGCCGGGAATGGCGCGCTTGCTGCAGACACGACAGGAAGTCCTTCGAGGATGGCGGGCGGCGGGCGATGCGCTCATCAAGCAGGACCAGGTGGAGCTGGCCCAAGAGGTGAGGAGATTCGTGGCCCACATGCCATCGGTGCAAACAGAGAAGGAGTGGATTCGGGAGAGCCTCCTCGAGCGTCAAAGGATGCGGGAGGATTCAGGGCTGTCTCGATAGGTCGATACGACCCCCTCCAACTCCGGCTATTTGGAGTATTTGTTGATTTGCCTGACCACGGACATCCGCGTTCGTCGCGAAAACTGAGATTGTCCGAGGCCAGAAGCAATGGGCGGCAGGCCAAACCAACGCCGAGGAGAATTCGGAAAGCTGCGCAAGCCTAATTCAACTTGATAGATCTGCGCGACATTGGCATATCTGCCGAGACGCGGGCATAACGTGGAGATGGCAGTGTCTGCCCCGTGGGGGCGCACAACAGGGTCACGGAAGCCGTCATTGCTGGGCGCGGCCGCTCTGATTCTACCCACGGAAGATGTCGCTCGAGCGCGTCCTTTCACGCTCCGTCAAGCGAGCTATGGATGGGGGTCTTCCGATTCGCTCCGTTCGAGCTAGGTCTCCATGGTGACCGCAGTGGCGGGGTCGTCGTGGGGCACATCCCTGGGCTCAAAGGCATTAGCTTAAATGGAGCACCCCGTATTCAATCGGCAATATATCCGGCAAAATCAATGACTTAATATATAGAAATTTCTATTTAAAACAGTAACATATACCGGCATAATATCCGGCATGGATAGGGTTAATATTACCGCCATGGAGCCCCTCCACGTGCCCGCAGGGGACGCGGAGCTCGACGATATTTCTTTCGATCTGATCCAGAAGGCCGCCCGTCTCTCAGGGAATCTGCGCCCTGAGATCCAGGCCGAGCTCGGGCGCCTTGTGCGCTCGATGAACTGCTATTACTCGAATTTCATCGAGGGCCACTACACGCACCCGCGCGAGATCGAGCGCGCGCTTCACCAGGAGTTCTCCAAGGACGCCGGTCAGAGGAACCTACAGAAGGAGGCCATCGCGCACATCGCACTCCAGGTCAAGATCGACTCCGGGAGCGATGAATCTTCGTGGCCGGCTTCCGAGGAATACATTCGTTGGCTCCATCGGGAATTCTGCGAACAACTCCCTCGGGAGCTGCGTATCGTGAAGTCGCGCTTCACCGGACGTGAGCTCGAGGTGATTCCCGGTGAATATCGCGCCGAGCAGGTCGATGTATATCGACATGTGCCACCAGCTCCTCACGAATTGACGGCGTTCATGCACCGCTTCGAGGAGGCTTACTCACCATCGCACCGCTCAAAGACGCAGCTGCTGTTGTCGGCCGCCGAAGCTCATCACCGACTGCTCTGGATTCATCCGTTTCTGGATGGCAACGGGCGCGTGGTACGTTTTATGTCGCACGCGATCCTGTTGCGACTCGGCGTCGGGAACTCCCTCTGGTCCGTGTCTCGCGGACTTGCGCGCAATGTGGATCGCTACAAGGACCTGCTGGGGGCCGCTGATGCCCCGCGACGCAACGACCTCGACGGACGCGGCGCGTTGTCACTTGAAGCCCTCAAGAATTTCTGCCGCTTCTTTATTGAGGTCTGCATCGATCAGGTGGAATTCATGGCGTCCCTCCTGCAGCCCGCGGAAATCCTGAGGCGTATCGAGCTCTACGTGACCGATGAGGTCGCCGCCCGGCGCCTGCCGCGCGGATCGTTCGAGATGCTGCGCGAGGCCTTCTATCAGGGGGCTGTTCCCCGCGGTCGGGCGCCCGAGATCACCGGTTACGAAGAGCGGCGAGCCCGCGAGACCGTCTCTGTGCTGCTCGAGCGGGGGCTGCTGAGATCTGACGGGCCGCGTGCCCAAGTATCGCTAGGCTTCCCGGAACAGGTGCTTGAGCGCTGGCTGCCTGCGCTCTATCCGATGGACGCGCCGCGCGAGGCGCGCGTAGCGCAGTAACTGATGCAGGGGGAGTTCTCCGTGGATCCATTTGACACCTACTTTATTGGCACGACGTTGAGCGGGGGCTTCAAGGTACTCGAGCGTCATAAGGTCATTCACGAGGTACCCACCGCATGCATATGTTCCACTGGACGCGCTGGCAGGGTTCCTTCGTCGACGCGCTGCCCACCCTGCAGACGGCGCATGAGAACGTGACGGGTCGCAGTTGCTGTACCTTTGCGGAATTAGAACCCATCGGCGCAATCGCGGTTTTGAAACGCTCCGAGGACACCGTCACCCCGAGCTTCCCATTGGAATTGACGACGACAGCGCTCCCGCTGACCGAAGTGCCATAGATGCCAGCGATGAAGGCCGCAGTTTGCGTCGATTTCGTGCCGATGCGAATCGTCCCGCTCTCACCCGCCACACCGTCATTCGCGATGTCAATGTTGTCGCTGCCCGTCGTCAGGTGCAACCCCGCCTGATACCCCAGCGCAATGTTCTTACTGCCGGTGGTGTTGTAATAGAGCGCGTCGAACCCCGAGGCGGTGTTGTCGTTGCCCGTAGTGGAATACAGCGCGTAGGCTCCTAGGGCAGTGTTGGCGGCGCCACTTATGTTGGAGGTGAGCGCGTTAGCTCCGTAGGCGCTATTGTCGTAGCCGCTCGTATTGGAGTAGAGCGTGCTCACCCCCGGTTGATTGGCGGCAGGCGATCGCCGACCTGCGGGCTGGGAGACTCATAGATAGGATTTGAGCTGAGCGTGCGCAATCGCTTACGTCTATACGACCGTCCAGAGCACCAAATAACAGCGTACAAGCGGAGGCGTCGAGACTCGGCATGTAAATTCGCTTTTCCGCTGAGCGACAAATGTTTCCTTGGCTTGCAGCGTTCGCAGCTCAGCCTGTGTCGCTTCGTTTAGAGCCTTGAGTCGACCGTTATCCAGCTGGTCTTGCCAGCCAGAATCTATGGTGCGAGAGTCGGTGCCTTCTGGTGAGGCTTGTGGTGGACTGGGAGACAGCGGATCCATGAAGATCGTACGCTTCGGAGGCGCCGGGCAGGAGCGGCCCGGCCTGATCGACTCAACGGGAATCCTGAGGGATGTCTCCGAATTAATCGAAGACTGGACGGGCGCATGCCTTGCCAAAGAGATTGAGCGCATCGCGCGGCTGCAACACGACCGCCTGCCCGCGATTGATTCCGACACCCGTTTGGGCGTTCCCGTGGGTCAAGTCGGCAAGTTCATTGCTATCGGCCTCAATTACAAGGATCACGCCGAGGAAGCGAAGCTTCCGCTGCCGGCGGAACCAGTTATCTTTTGCAAAGCAATCAGCTCGCTGTCCGGACCTGGCGATCCGGTGGTTTTACCGAAGGGTTCGCTGAAAACTGATTGGGAAGTCGAGCTTGGCGTCGTCATCGGGACAACGGCACGCTACGTCGAGGACGCCCGAGCGCTTGAACACGTTGCCGGTTACTGTCTCGTCAACGATGTCTCCGAGCGCGAGTTCCAGCTTGAAAGGGGCGGAACCTGGGACAAGGGAAAGGGCTGCGATTCTTTCGGTCCTGTCGGACCTTGGCTGGTCACTGCAGACGAGATCGGCGATCCGCAGGACATCGACCTGTGGCTGGAAGTGAACGCGACTCGGCGCCAGCAGGGAAATACACGCAACATGATCTTCACCGTGTCGAAGCTCGTCGCCTACGTCAGCCGTTTCATGACTCTGGAGCCCGGCGACATACTGACGACCGGAACGCCGGCGGGAGTTGGCATGGGGATCAAGCCGCAACCGCTGTTTCTCAAGGCTGGCGATCGAATCCGCCTCGGCAGTCGAAAGCTGGGGACGCAGGAATACTCCGTCGTGGCGAGGGCATAAAAGCAGGATTGCGCGGGCAACCAGCTGTACCGATGGAGCGCTCCTCCGCGCCAGATGATTCTGGCAATCTGAGCCTTGCAACGTGGGGTTAATGTGTCGCTGAAGATCGATCAGCCAAGCGTCGTGGGCGAGTACGACGCGTCGATGCAGGTGTTCCTGCAGCTCGTGTGGGGTGACGGCTTCTTATCACCGGGGGGCGCAGAGGAGGTGGCGCGCCTGCTTGAGGGCAGCAATATCAGCGGTTGCCATGTCCTGGATATCGGCTGCGGCCTCGGCGCGATCGACGAGCTCCTCGTCCACCGTCACGGAGCAGGCTCGGTGATCGGTGTTGACATCGATCCTGAGCTGCTACGTCAGATGGATGCACGCATTGAGCGCGCCGCGCTCGCCGACCGGATCAGTAACCAGCTCGTGAAACCGGGACCGCTGCCCTTCGCCGACGCCAGCTTCGACGTCGTGTTCTCGAAGGACTCGCTCGTGCAGATTCCGGAAAAGGCGGCGCTATTTGCCGAGGTCAAACGGGTGCTGCGTCCGGGCGGACGGTTCATCGCGAGCGACTGGCTGCGCAGCGGCGCAGGTGCCTATTCGGCGCAGATGCTCGAGTTTTTCCGGCTCGAAGGAATCGCCTACAGCATGGCATCGCTCGCCGAGAGCATAGCGGCATTGCGCGCGGCAGGATTTGCCGAAGCCGAAGGGCACGACCGGAATGACTGGTATCTTGCGCTTGCGAGGCGCGAACTCGCGGCGATGGAAGGACAGCTCAAGCCGGTTATGCTCGAGGCGATTGGCGAGCGCCGCACCGAGCACTTCCTCGCCAACTGGCGCCAGCTGGTCATCGTACTCGGAAGTGGCGAACTGCGACCTGCGCACCTGAAAGCCGTGCGCCCGCGCTGAGGCGCGTGCTGAGCGGGACTTTATTGCGGCTGTGCCGCCGCAAGCTTGCGTGCCAGGGCAATCGTCGGATGGGCAATATCGAGATTGCGCACCAGGTGCGGCAGCGCTTCCTGAGCCGTTGCGGCGGCGAGTTTTCGTCCCAGAGCCGCTTCGGCTCTCGCACGCCAGACCAGCGCCTCGCCGATCCACGCGGATGATTGAGGATCGACAGCCTCCCTGCGCGCAAGATCGACGGCCGCTTGCGCCTGGCGCAGCGCTTGCTCGTTGGCGTTGCGCGCCAGTAGCAATTGCGCCGTCAATAATGCGACTTCGCGCGCATCACGGTTTAGCGGCTGCTTGCGTGCGGCGATCAAGGCGGCGGCCTGCTCCAGGCGTTGCAGCGCCGCATCGACATGGCCGTGCATCATATCCAGGCGCGCGTGAGTCACCATGAGCCGTACGACATCTACGCCACGCTCGTGCGCGGCGAGCATCTTCTGTTCAACCGGCAGGAGCGGCTCCCAACGCGCATCGGCGCTTGCCAGGTCACCGCGATCGATCGCAGCGATGACCGCGGTCGCCCGATAGCCCACCACGACGGTCATCATCCCCGCCTGTTCGGCCTCCTGTGCCGCGTGCAGTAAAGCCGCCTCCGCGACGTCGGACGCCGGGCCTCCCATCGCAATCTGCGATGAGGCCCGGCAGGCTTCGAAATAGTAGGGCAGCTTAATCTCAGGACTCTCCCGATAGGCCTCATCCCGGATGGAATCACCGAACTCGAGCGAGCGGCGCGGTTGCCCGCCCGAGCGCAGACTCATGCAGGCGGCCGCTGCGTATGCGAAATACGCTGGCGTGTTCGCGCGTCCGTTGTCATCCATGAGAGCGAGCACATCGCGTTCGGTGTCCCATGCGCCGCGGAAATCCCCGGTCATCAATAACGCATCCGCCAGATCATTAGCGAGGCTCGTATAGCGCGCTGATCCGTGCATGCCGGATTGATCTAGATAATCTACCGCACCGCGCAGTTCGGTCGCTGCCTCAGCAAAATCACCATCAGCTTGCAGAACAAACGCCGCGGCGCTTGCGCATTCCGCCCGCAGCCCGGGTGTGACCCGGCGCAGGAGCCGCATCTTGGAGACGCCGGTAGCCAGCTGCCCTCGAGCAGCGGCAAGGTCGTTCGCAATTGCTAGATCCTCGCTGCGCAGGCATGCGAGCAGGCCGAGGAGCTCCTGATCACCGAAGCGCTGCCCGATCGCCTCGGCCTCCACAATAACCGCGGCAGCGGTACGTTCATCGCCGATATCCACATATTGCGAGGACACATCAATCAGCAGTCGCGCCGCGAGCGGCAAGTCGTTGCGAAATCTACGGGTAACGAACTCACGTGCGCGATCGAGGCGCTGGTGAACCGCGTCCTGGGGTGCTTTACTCAGGCTGTCACCGCCCAGAAACTGCGTGAGGTCGGCCTCGGCATTGGCGCGCTTCGCCTCGGCAACGGCCACGTCGCGCTCGGCGCGAGCCTCGAAAAGCTGCCATACCGCGAAGGAGCTCGTGGCGAGGAGGCCGAACGCCACGAGCGCCCCGGCGAGAACGCTGCCGCGATGTTTACGCACGAATTTACCGACGCGGTAGGTAACCGTGTCAGGCCGCGCCTGCACCGGATCGTGCGTCAGAAAGCGCTTGAGATCGTCCGCAAATGCTCCGATCGATGGATAGCGATCCGCGGGCGACTTCTGCAAGGCTTTCGCGACGATGTTATCGAGATCGCCGCGCAGCTCGCGCGCACGGCCGGGGGTTGCCGTTACCGCTGAAGACGCGCGCGGCGCGTCCCCTGTGAGCATCATGTTGATGAACTCGGCGTGTGAACCGGACTCGGCTACGAAGGGAGGGCTTCCGGTCAGCAACAGGTAGAGCACAAGGCCGAGCGAGTAGACGTCGGACCCGGTCGTCACGGGCTTGCCGAGCAGTTGTTCCGGCGCCGCAAATTGCGGAGTCAGTGCGATCCCCCCGGAGCGGGTGGCCGCAGCCGATGCGGTCTCATCGTCCAGCAGCTTCGCGATGCCAAAATCGAGGAGCTTGACCGTCCCGTCGCGGGTGACAAAAATGTTGGAGGGCTTGACGTCCCGATGCACTATCAGATGACTGTGGGCGTGTGCGACTGCGGAGAGAACGTCCAAGAACAGCCGGACGCGCGCTTCAACCGTGAGAGCGTGCCGTGTGCAATAGACATCGATCGGTTCGCCTTCGACGTACTCGAGCACGAGATACGGCTGCGCAGTATCCAGTACGCCGGCGTCGATGAGCCGGGCGATGTTAGGATGGTCGAGGCGTCCGAGTATTCGCCCCTCGCTGCGGAAGCGCTGCTCGCCCTCGCGTCCGTTCCAGCTCGCGTGCAGGAATTTGAGCGCTACCATGCCTTCGTAGCGATCGTCAGCGCGGCGGGCGCGCCAGACGCTGCCCATGCCGCCGCGGCCAATTTCCGCCTCGATTACGTAGGGACCGACACGGCGTCCGAGCAGACTCGCGCCGACAGAAGCCTCTTCAGGCACGAGCAGCGGCTCCGCCAGGAATCCGGAGAAGTCGGCGCGAACGCGTGACGCGAGCGCGCTCACGATCGCTGCAGCAAGTGCAGGGTCGCGCGCCGCAAGCGCGTCAAGCCAAGGCGCGCGCTCCGACTCCGGCAGATCGAGCGCTTGGCTCAGGCTTGCGCTGAAGGCCTGCCACCGGTCCAATGATGGATTCAGGATGTCGCTCCCCCTGGCAGTCGGTGTGCGGTGCTCTTCCGCATCAGCTTAAATCGAACTTGCGGGTCAAAAGATGACATCAGCCGCGCGCGTCAGCAGCCGGTCCTCGGGCTTCAGACGCAGCCCTGTAGTTGTTGGAACAGAATGACACGCGCCTTTTCCCAATCGCGTTGCACGGTTCGAACCGAGGTTCCGCGCTGTGCGGCGATATCCTCGAACGTGAAGCCGCAGAAATAGCGCAGATCGACGACCTCGGCGAGGCGCGGTTCGTGCGTTGCGAGTTCATCGAGTACGTCGGAGAGCCGCGATAATTCGTTCGGGTCGACTTGCTCGATCTCCGTGGGCAATTGCGTGATGTGGACACCCGCGCCGCGCTTGAGCGCACGCCGCTCACGCACGAAATCAATGATCAGGCCGCGCATGACTCGCGCGGCATAGCCCATGAATCGCTCGCGGTCTGGAAAGACGGCATTGCCGCCGGAGATTCCTAGATACGCCTCGTGCAGCAGCGTCGTCGGGCTGATCGGCGCGCTCGAATTGCGTCGCAGCTGACGCTCGGCGAGCTGCCGCAGTTCGCTGTAAAGCTGAGTAAAGAGTCTCTCGTTGGCAATATTCCCGGCAACGGCTGGCGGCTGTTCTAGTGATACCGGTGGTTTGGATTCCATCAGCAATTCCCGGCTTGTGCGCCGATTCAGATTGCCGAAGCCACGCTGCATTTGCAAATTCGCGCAGTCGCCGCATCTGACATATAGCAGACTGCGAAAACCACTCAATCGACGTGCGTTCATCCGGGTGCCATGCCCGTCAGAACTGCAGGGAAACTGCTGCCTATTTGCCCGTCGCGCGACATGCGCACGGTGCCGGACATGGGAAGAGCGCAGCGCAGACAAAGGGCCCGCATTGGTTCGTTGCGCATGGCGTCTTCGCCGTTGGCGCAATCCCTCGCTGGTGCTGGGCGCACCGCTACTCAGGACCGCTCTGCCAGCGCATCGATGCGGCTGATGTCGAAGGCGCTCGCATTTGCGTCGTTTTGCCAATACGCTCAATAGGTTATCGACTCCTCAAGCACCACAATCGGGACTAAGCTTATGTTAAATCAGAGTTTATTCTCGAAATGACGGTTTTGATGTCGTAGTGCAGCGTAGTTTTTCGATTTAGCCAGTGCAGAGCGCCATCGAGCGGCGCTCCAAAGTGGCACTGTCAAAGAGTGCTGCCCGCTAACGCACGGGTTTGATGATCGGTTCGATGAGGATGCCGGAATGAACACAATATCAAAGGGGGTGCTCACCTTGGCGTTGGCTACGGTGCCGGTGGCGGCGAACGCGGCACTGACCGCGGTGACCGCCACGGACGGTGCGCCGCTGGTATACGACTCGCTCAACAACGCGACCTGGACCGCGAACACCAACCTCTTCGCATCGCAATACAGCTCGAGCACAGTGGCTACGATCATTGCCGATGCTGCGGGTCTGAAGAGCCTGAAGGGATATGTGTTGTCGTCCAGCGATTTCAACAGCAGCGGTACGATGACCTGGTTCGGTGCACTGGCGTGGGTGAATTATCTCAACGCCATAAACTATGGTGGCTCCAGTCATTGGGGGCTGCCGACGAGCGTGACCGGCCAGGACATCGCGGGCTACCCGGACGGCATTGGCGGCGATCCTTCGCCGTCCACAAGCCAAATGGCGACGCTCTTCTACCTCGAGCTCGGCCAGGTGGCCGGTGTTGCCATCACGACGACGAATAACGGCGCCGGCGGATACGATTTATTCAGCAACTTCCAAGATGCCGGATATTCCATTTACTGGGGCAGAACGCCCGACACCTATGTCGATGTTCCCGATTACCCCTGGAGCTTCAATATTGACGGCGGTACCCAGTACGGCACCTATGCGGGATTTCCATTCTGGGCCATGGCGGTGACTCCAGGTCAGGTCGACTCCGCTCCGTCGGTGACTCCCGTGGTCACCGGAACACTGGGCACGAACGGCTGGTACATCAGCAGTCCCACGACGCTTGCCTGGGCGGTGACCGGGCACCCCGCGCCGACCAAGAGCGGTTGCGGGACGGTTAACGTACCCGATACGACGGGTGAGTCATACAGATGCTCAGCAGCGAATGAATACGGTACCGCGAGCAATTCGGTTGTCATCAAGAAAGACACGGTCGCACCGACCGTGGTGGTACAGAAGCCGGCGAACGGCGCGGTCTATGCGCTCAATCAGAAGTTAGTAGCCGCCTACACCTGCAGTGGGGGGAAATCGGGCATGGCCTCCTGTGCCGGCACCGTCGCCGATGGCGCCCCAGTTTCCACATCGACCGCGGGAACTCACACGTTTGCGGTGGCGGCGACGGATAACGCGGGTAACACGATTACGAAAACAGTGACCTACAGCGTCGATGCGCCGGCGGCTACGCCGGTGTTCTCGCCCAACGGAGGCAGCTACAAAGGCGCACAAACAGTGTCGATCACTGATGCGACCGCAGAAGCCACCATCTATTACACGGTGGATGGAACGACGCCCACGACCTCCTCACCGCAGTATCCCGGTACTGCCATCACCATCAGCAGCTCCGAGACGCTGAAAGCGGTTGCGCTCGCCCCGGGTTACACGCTCTCTGCCGTGCACAGCGCCAACTACACAATTCGGTAACTGCGCGATGGGCGCCTAGATATAACATGAGGTATGTAATGTAAATTATTGATTATATGGTTTATTTATTTCAAACATGAGTGTACCGGCGGTTGGTGGACGAAGAGTGGGCACTTCGAGCTCGCGCGCCCACACCTGCTACTCACATAGATCTAGGCAGGATCGAGGCCCACATCTGCGGTGGCGGCCCGTTGCCGATCGGCCTCCACGTCCAGCGAACGGCACGCGATAATGTAGACGAGCGTTGCGACCGGCAACCCGACGAGCATTGCAAGATCTGCCCCGTTGAGTGCACGCGCCACCGGACCTCTGTAGTGCTCGGTGCTGAAGAATGGGATCATCACGGCAAAGCCGATGCCGTAGGCAAGCAATCCCCGCCAGTTCCAGCGTCCGTACATTCCGTGCGGATTAAAGATTTCGCGCACCGAATAGTGACCCTTGCGCACGAGGTAGAAATCCACAAGGTTGATCGCGGTCCAGGGCGTGAAGAGATACAGGAGCACGGCGAGCAATTCCGCGAAGCGATTGACGAAGTCGCTCGAGGACAGAAGTGCAATCACCGTGGAGGTTATCGCCGCCGCCACGAGACTCGAGAAGCGCTTGGCGACGGTGCACACGATCGGCCGGAACGAGTCGGCAACGCTGAGCAGCGTCAACGATGCGCCATAGAAATTCAGCGCAGAGATGGTCACGAGGCCGAGGAGTGCGCCGATCAGGAGCAGCGTCCCAAGCCCGGGGACGACGGCATCGGCGGCGGTCTGCATCGCCGCAGCCACGTCCATATGCGGGTGTAGTGCGGCGGCGAAGGTGCCGACCAGCATGGTCCAAGTCGCACCGATAAACGCGCCTACGTAGGTCCACCAGAACGACGCACGCACGCCCACATCGTGCGGCAGATAGCGCGAATAGTCCGAAACATAGATGGACCAGCTCAGCTGATAAGCCGCCGCCGCGAAGAACTGCGCGAGAAAAGGAACGGCGCGAAAGCCCTGCGGGTCGAACTGCTCCGCAGGCAGGCGCACCACGAGCGCCGCCCCAATCGTGACTGCCGACAAAATGGCGATCAGCAGATACGCAAGGTAGCGCTGCGCGCGATGAATCCAGTCGTAGCCGATCGCCGCCAGCGAGACGGCAATGATTGAAAACGCAATGATCGTCACCGACTCACCGGGAAATGGCGAACGCGTCAACTGGTGTAGCGCCTGAGCCGCGAGGACATCATTGAAGGCGTTGTAGCCGACATAGGAGACCAAGGCGACGCCCCATACGAGGAGCGCGCCCATGTAGCCGAATTGCGGCCGCGATTGGATCATCTGCGGCAGCCCGAGTTGCGGACCCTGGGTCGCATGGAAGGCCATGAAGAACGTGCCGAGGGCACAACCCGCGACAACAGCGATCGCGGTCCAGAGCAGGTTGCCGCCGAGAGCGATCCCGAGCACGCCCACCGCCAGAGTCGCAAGGTGCGCGCCGCCCGTGAACCAGACGGGCCAAAGGTGCCATACCCGGCCGTGCCGCTCCGCAAGCGGCACATAGTCGATGGATCTCTTTTCAATTTCCATACAGAAGAACGAACCGCAGCAGTTCGCGATCCCAGCGCCTGGACCACATTGTTAGTATGCTGTGCTTGGGCATTGGTGGATCGCGTCTAAATCATTGTAGATGAAGAGCGGTACACTTCGAAAAGCGCCCACCGGCATGCCGACGTATGCAGTTCCATCGGCCCTTTGCAGACTTCTAAGGCTCTCCGTCCTGGAATGACCTGCTCGCTCCCCCAGCATTTTTTCCGACGGTCCTAGTGCATTGATTCGCAGTACCATTCCGGCACGACTGGACCGGCTGCCCTGGTCGCGGTGGCACTGGCGGGTCTCGATCGCGCTCGGTGTCGCCTGGGTGCTCGATGGGCTCGAGGTCACTCTCGTCGGCTCGCTCGGAGCAGCGCTGCAGCGGCCCGATAGCCTCGGACTGTCAGCCGGCGAGATCGGCGCGTCGGGCTCGTTGTATATCGCCGGCGCCGTGCTTGGCGCGCTTTTTTTCGGCAGACTCACAGATCGCCTTGGGCGCAAGAGGCTCTTCTTAACCACTCTTGCCGTCTACATGACAGCGACGCTGGCAACCGCGTTTGCTCCCGATTACTTCTGGTTTGCCGTGTGCCGCTGGGTAACGGGCTTTGGTATCGGCGGCGAATACGCCGCGATCAACTCGGCGATTGACGAACTCATCCCCGCGCGTCTGCGCGGTCGCGTCAACCTGTCGATTAATGGCAGCTTCTGGGTGGGCGCTGCGCTCGGCGCAGCGTTGAGCCTCGTGCTGCTGGATCCGCGCATTTTTGGGCCTGCTCTTGGCTGGCGCGTGTGCTTTCTATTCGGCGCCGTGTTCGCGGGCGTCATCATCCTGGTGCGCCGGCACGTACCGGAGAGCCCGCGCTGGTTGCTCGCGCATGGCCGCTCCGGGGAGGCGGAAACCGTCATCGCGCAGATCGAGGCAGAAATCGAGGAGCGTGCGGGCAAGCTCCCGCAGGCGAGCAAAACAACCGACTACGGCAGGGGACGCGGTCCTTCTTTGGCTCAAGTTGCGCGCGCGTTGCTGATCGAGTACCGCCAGCGCAGTGTGGTTGCTCTTGCACTGATGGTCGCGCAGGCGTTTTTCTACAATGCGATCTTCTTTACCTATGCGCTGGTTCTCAGCCGCTTCTACGGTGTGCCTGATAACCGCGTGGCGCTGTATATCTTCCCGTTCGCGTTGGGCAACGTCCTGGGGCCGTACCTGTTGGGACCGCTCTTCGATAGGATCGGTCGACGGCGCATGATCGGTGCGACCTACATCCTTTCGGGGCTGGGATTGGCTTTGACAGGCTGGGCTTTCGTTGCGGGCTGGCTCGATGCAGGCACTCAGGCGCTGTGTTGGTCGGGAGTATTTTTTCTCGCGTCGGCTGCCGCAAGCTCGGCTTATCTGACCGTCAGCGAGGTCTTTCCGCTTGAGATGCGAGCGCTGGCGATCGCCGTGTTCTATGCGGTTGGCACGGGCGTCGGCGGGGTGGTGGCGCCGGTTCTTCTCGGCTTTCTGATACAGACAGGAAGCCGTTTCGCCGTGGCTTCCGGCTGGGCGAGCGGCGCTGCGTTGATGGTTCTCGCGGGCGGGTTGGCACTCGCCTTTGGAGTCGATGCGGAACGCAAGTCCCTTGAAGACATCGCGCGTCCCATGGGCCTTGAGCCGCAGTGACACTGATCGG
>Ga0302180_10000310_pt1 | contig 40474 bp, 27 predicted proteins | sample I_Palsa_E3_2_FD_200575 | JGI IMG/M metagenome (GOLD analysis project Ga0302180, IMG submission 200575) | Peat permafrost microbial communities from Stordalen Mire near Abisko, Sweden - I_Palsa_E3_2 | ecosystem: Environmental > Terrestrial > Soil > Palsa > Peat permafrost | place: Sweden...
CTTGGTGGCCAATGATATCAACCCGGTCACCTATCAAGGCATCCGCGTCGAGGCGCTGTACCAGTTCAACGAGGACTGGAGCGCACTACTGGCACAGTCCTACCAAAGCATGGAGGCGGATGGGGTGTTTGCCGAGATGGCGGCGAATTCACTCGGTCAGCCGCTACCCGACTTGAGCGTGCAGCTGTACAACCCCTCGTACAACAAGGACCGGTTTGAGAATACCGCGCTCACGCTTGACGGCCGTGTCGGCGCGCTGAAGCTCCTCTATGCGGGCGCCTACCTCGTGCGCAACGTCGAGCAGGTTCAGGACTACACGAATTACACCCGCTCCTTGGGCGGGGACTACTATTCATGCGCAGATCCGACGCCCACCACGGTGCAATGCTTCTCGCCCAGCGCGACTTGGCATGACATTGAGCGCAACACTCACCAGAGCCATGAGCTGCGCTTGAGCACACCCGATGATTGGCGGATCCGCGGCATCGGTGGCCTGTTCTATGAGAACTACCGGATTCAGGAGCAGACCGATTGGTTCTATGTCACGGCGCTTCCCTACTACACTCCGATCGCACCGCCCACCGGCTACTACACCCTGAACGGGTCGCCGCTACTGTCCAACGGTACCCTGGTCCGGTTCAACACGCCGGGCGCAGTGTTTGTACCCTCACCGGTGACCTCGAACAACCCGAACGTCCGGCCCCCCGGCGATGGTTTCTTTAACGACATCACCCGCGGTTACAGCCAGCAGGCGGCGTACGCATCCCTCGACTTCGACCTCATTCCGCAGAGCCTGACGCTGACGGCCGGCACGCGCTATTCCCGTACCGATACCTCGGAAGTCGGCTCGGATGCCGGGAGTGTCGCTTGCTATACTGGCGCCGATGCTCCGTTCGGCACTGGACCGATGGCGATGGTGCCCAATCCATGTGTGAACCGACGCAACTTCACCAATATCAATGCGGAGGGCCTTGACCGGACGTATTCCGGCTTCAGGAGCCGCGTGAACCTGAGCTGGAAAGTCACCGAGGATGCGCTGTTGTATTACACCTGGTCGCAAGGCTTCCGAGCCGGCGGCTTTAATCGGGCACCGTTCCCAGCAAATACCGATTCTTCGCCGCTGGCAGTGGGCAATAGCCCGCAAGCGACTCAGCACGGAGGCTGGGTATCGCCGCTGGCCTTCGCGCCCGACAGCCTCACCAATAATGAACTCGGCTGGAAGACCATGTGGATGGACCGGCGCATCCAATGGAACGGCGCCCTCTATCAGGAGAACTGGGACCACGTCCAGATCGATGGAGGTGCCAGCGGTATCCTCACCTACGGCGTGGTCCTCAACGGTGGTAACTATCGGGTGCGTGGCGTGGAAACCTCGGCTGTGGCCCGCGTCACCACCGGACTCACCCTCCAGGCGGGCGCGGCCTGGAATCACAGCGAGTTGGTCAAGGAGGCGATGCTCCTGTGGCAGGACGGCACTCCGATTGACTTCAGCGCACTGCACGTTCCAAATCCAGGCGGGGCACTCGGCAGCCCGCTCGCCGGGGCGCCACCGCTTCAGGGCAACATCCGCGCGCGTTACGAGTTCGCATTCAACAGTTATGCCCCGTTTGCGCAGATCGATGCGGTGTATCAGTCACACTCCCTGGCTGAGACCAATAACCTGCTGCTTGATCTGCAGGGCAACTCCACCGCTTATGAGCTGCCGGCATTTACAACTTATGATGGGGCGCTTGGTGTGGGAAAGGACAGATGGCTGGTGCAAGTCTATGGAGAAAATCTGACCGACACGCGGGCGCAACTGTATGCGAACTACTGGCAGTGGTACAAAGCGATAACGGTGAGTCGTCCCCGAACCTTCGGATTGCGCTTCAGCTATAGGTTCAGCGGCACTTAGCGTCAGTTTCTTCAGCTATGGATGTTGAATGTCCAGGCCGACCTTACGCAGCAACTCGTGAAAGCGTGGCTCGGAGCGCAGCGCGTCGAAAGCGGGCTCAATGCCGATCTCAGTCATGGCGATCGTGCGCTCCGCATAGGTTGACTCCAAGGATTCGATGGCCTTTTCTTTCTCGCCGAGCCAGGCATAAATAATCGCGATGCCGAAGGCATCGTCATAGGCTTCCGGTGGATTAGGTTTGAGCGTCGCGAAATTGAGCTGTGTCCGCCAGTAACCCAACGCACCGTGGGCGGCAAAAGCCTGTCGTAGCACCTCGTCACGCGACCGCACGGTGTCTGCGTCTTCACCTGTCAATGTTCGCGCTTTGCTTTCCTCGGCAATGGCCTCATCGAATCGTCCAAGGTCGGCATATAAATGAGCGAGGCGTTCGTGAGTCACAGCAAAGTTTGGATCCAAGGCGTTTGCCTTCTGATATTGAGCTAGTGCCTGGTCGTAGCGCCGCGCCCAGACATAGGTTCGGCCGAGAAACGACTGGACAGGCAGTGAATAGGGATCGAGCTCAGCCGCTATTTTCATCTCTGCTATGGCTTCATCGTGCCTGGCAAAGGGCGAGAGATACCCGTTCGAGTAAAATAGATGGACTTGCGCGTCGCTCGGATTAAGCTCGAGGCCACGGCGGTATTCTCGTTCTGCTGTTGGCCAGTCGTAATCAAGATGTGATTTGCTGAATGCAAGCGCCGTATGGGCGTTTGCAATATTGTCATTGAGCGTAATGGCACGAGTTGCCGCCTCAAGAGCTTTGGGCAAGAAATCAACCGTCGTGGACACGCCGAAAATGGGCGCCAGCATGTAGGCATTCGCTAGCCCAGCGTATGCGTCAGCGTAATTTGGGTCTCTCGCGATGGCGCGGTTGAAAGCCGCGATCGCATGCTCAAAGCCCGCATGGGACCGAATATTATAGGCATGCAGACCCTGAATAAAATCTTCATAAGCCGCCGGATCGACGCGCGGCGTGCCGGCGAGCGATTCCCGGACCTGTTGTGACAGTGTGAGTTGGATTTTGCCCGCAATGCCACGGGCAACATCGCTTTGCACTTTCAGTATATCGCTGACATCTCGGTCGTAGCTTTCCGCCCAAAGGTGAGTCTGATCACTGGCTTGGATGAGCTGAGCGGTGACTCGGACGCGGTCGTTCGCGCGGCGCACACTGCCTTCCAGCAGGAGATTAACCCCCAGCTCCCGGGCGATCTGCGCAGAGTCTTTGCGGGTTCCTTTGTAAAGCATGGCTGACGTGCGAGCGATGACGCCCAGGTGATGCGGGTCCAAGCTGCCAAGCTGGGCGATCATCTCCTCTGTCATACCGTCAGCGAAATACTCCTGCTGGACGTCTCCACTCAAATTTTGGAATGGCAGAACCACGATCATCGCTTTGCCGGACGCAGGAACGCCGCGCATCAGATAAGGACGGACAATGAGGGCAATTATCACCAACGCCAACGCAGTCAAGGCGCGAAGCGGCCAAGGATTCGCCCTCGCTGGCGTCGTGAGCGGGATGTCGGCCGGTGGCGTCGGTACCACTTCGGCTGCTATCGGCACCGCTTCGACGGCTGTCGGTCCCGCCGCTGAATCGAGCACGACGACGGAGATACGGTAACCCTTGCCGGGAATGGTGTGCAGCAAACGCGGGCTGGCAGGGTTGTCGCGAAGCGCCTGCCGAATCTTTCGAACGGCCGTGTTGATGTTGTTATCGACGTCGCCAAAAACATTCTTGCCCCAGATACGGTCCAGTATCTCCTGCCGAGTGACGAGTTGTCCGCGTCTCTCGAGCAGTAGCAGCAGGAGCTCCATCGGAATGCGCTCAATAGCCACGGGCCGGCCGGACCGGCGCAGTTCGAAAGCGCTTCGATCCACCTCGAAGCTTTCAAACCGATACACGTCCATGAGCATCCTGCGAAGCTGGATCAATACCGGAGTGCCGCCGAGAGGCGCCTAAGATGGCGCAACCAATTGAAACACGAAGAATGTTTGGTACACGGAATCTACAGACATTCTACAGCTGCTCTCCATTGTGCCGCGCTTTATCCCTTGAAAGTGTCCGCATCGCAGGAATTTCCTGCGCCAGACCTACTACCAAGGGGATCGAGTATGAAAACTTCTCTATACAAAGGGCTTGTTCCAGTCACTTTGGCCCTGGCGGCGCTTTGCGGCACCGCCTCGGCGTGGGAAAACCATGGCTGCTCTGATGCCACGCTTTATGGTGACTATGCGTTTACAGTCTCAGGGCAACTCTTCCTCCCCACTGGGGCAAGCGTTCTACGGCAGGGCGTTGCTTTGACGCACTTCGATGGCGCGGGCCACCTCACGCAGCTCGACATGGTGTTGTCGAGCCCCAACGCGGCGGCAATACCGGGTGCGCCGGTCGATTCCGAATCGGGCTTTCACGATCAAGAGACGGGGACCTATACCGTCCATGCCGATTGCACCGGAACCTTCAGCGTGCAGTTTCCGCCAAATGTGAGCTCGTCTGGAACGATTGCGGGAGCCAAACTGACCGCTCTGTTAGTCCTCAGCGACCACGGGCGGGATCTTGACACCATCGTAACGTCCATTACGCCTCCGGGTGCTCCGGGGCCGGTTCCGGCTTTGATTCACAGCGAAGGGCACAAGCTGGGCGTCGTCGATGCGGAGAGCTATTAGCAGCCACTGAAGTTCGTGCAAACCGCGCGGACTCACCAGCGCACCCAAACGACGCACAGGGTCGTCGGCGGCAGGGTACTATGAAGGGCCTGTCGCCGACGGCTTCGGTTGGAGGATGGCCCCTCAAAGGCCTCTCGTCTTTCCACCGCCCGAGGACCCGCTCATGAAAACGACAACACTTGAGGCCCGACGCAGCCCCGCAAGACACTCCAGGCGCACTTTCTTTTATTGCGCGATCGCCGCGCTGCTTGAATCAATGAACGCACCTCTCGCCGGAGCATCGGAGAATGGCGCGGCGCATTATCCGACCGGTACCAATACGGTTGAGCCCGCATTGATGCCGCTGCCCGGTGATTCACTCTGGCTGAACTACCTTACGTACTACACCGCCGACCGTTCCAACAACAGCAACGGCGAGTCTGCGGTTCCAAGTTATTCCGTCAGCGCTGTCGCCGAAGCCGCACGCTTGTTGCACACTTGGGTGGCGATCGACGGTGTTGCCTGGACCAGCGGCATCGTAGTGATCGCCAATGACACCCACCTGCAGGTACCACACCGGAGCGGGAGTGGCGGCGGCTTAGGCGATCTGGTTGTCCAGCCCGTACTCTTAAGCGCCGCATTCGGCGATCTGCACGTGCTTGCAGGGTTCGATGTCTCGCTGCCCACAGGAAACTATAACAAGGCGAATCTGGTCAATCCGGGTCTCAATTATACGACCACCGCACCGCAAGCTGCGCTGACGTGGTTGCCCACGAGACAGCTCGAATTTTCTCTCTTCTCGATCGCAGGATTCAATTCGACCAATTCGCAGACCCGTTACACATCCGGCAATTACGTTGACCTCGACTACGCGATGGGCTATCGCCCGTTCTCGTCACTCCACGCGCTGGAATTCAGCGTCGTCGGCTACTGGTTTGATCAGTTCACCAACGACACGCTCAATGGCAGGGAGTTTCTGGACGGGCATCGCAGTAGAGTCACTGCCGTCGGGCCGCAGATTCGCTATCAGTTCGCAAAGGGTGGGATTGCCTTGAAGTGGCTGCACGAGACTTCAGCGGAGAATCGCCCCCAGGGCGAACGAATCCAATTGCAGTTCGCAGTTCCGTTTTAAGCGGCGTGATGTCATCAACGACGGATCTGCGGTGGCAGATGCGAAGCCACCATGCCGGTCGGCGTTGAACTCGAAGGGGGCGTACAAAGAGGAGGTTCGGCACGCGAGCGTGATACGCCGCCGGCCGGCAAGTAGATGTCGGCACACTGAGGCTTTTGATGCACCTATACGCTAGTATAGGAGCATCGGGCCGTGCGCTTAGGCGAGGAGGGCAGGTGAGTAAGCGCAAATCGAAGTCCTTCCAGCGGCAACCGTCGGCCGACCGCCGTCGCCATCTGGGAGAGGCGGTGCTGCGCTGCATTTTAAAAGACGGCGGTGCCGGCCTCTCGGTGCGCCGGATCGCGGCGGAGGCAGGAGTTTCGCTGGGCCTGATCCGATATCATTTTGGCCAATTCGATGAACTGATCGCCTACGCCTTCGACATGACCACGGATGCGTTCTTTCAGACCATCGAGGCGGCCCTCGAGCGGGCCGGGCCAAACCCTCAGGCCCGCCTCGATGCCTTCATCGCCGTGTCCTTTTCCCCGCTGATGCTCGATCGCGATGTGCTGGGCGTCTGGGTGGTGTTCTGGGGATTGATTCTGCATTCACGACGCATGGGCAGTGCGCAACGGCGTGAATATTCACTCTACATCGCGCTGGTCGAAGGACTGCTGAGCGCCCTGGCGGCGGCCGAAGGAATTCCGATCCGCAATATCAAACTGGCCTCGGTGGGCTTTACCGCATTGATGGATGGCCTGTGGCTCGCCTGGTGCCTCAATCCGGCCGCCTTCCAACCTGCGCAGGGTGTCTCGCTGTGCAGGATGTGGCTCGAGGGTTTGCGGCGCGGCGCCTACGCCTGATCGGGCCGCGCCGTTGGTTTGACGTCCAGTCTTATACGAACGTATAGTTGGTATCGCAATCGACGCCGAGACGTCCATGTCGCAACATTCCCGCTACGAGGTACTGTTCGAACCGGTCAGGATCGGGCCGGTCACGGCCCCGAATCGCTTTTACCAGGTGCCGCACGCCAGCGGCATGACCAACGCGCTGCCTCGGATCCGGGCCGCATTCCGCGAGACCAAGGCCGAGGGCGGCTGGGGCGTTATCTGCACCGGGGCCTGCTCGATCGACCCGAGCTCGGACGATACCCCGCTGCCGTTTGCCTCGCTGTGGGATGACAACGACATCCGCTCGCATGCGCTCATGACGGAGGCCGTGCACCGGCACGGCGCGCTGGCTGGGGTGGAACTTTGGCACGGCGGTGCGTGTGTGATGAATCGGGCCAGTCGTCTGCCACCGCTGTCGCCGTCCGGCACTCCCTGGATGGCCACACACATCGGCTTCATGGGCAATCTTCGGCCGAAGACCATGGACCGGAGCGACCTTCGCGCGGTACTGAAGTGGCAAGCGGACGCGGCTCGCAGGGCGCGCTCCGCGGGCTTCGATATCGTCTACGTGTATGCAGGGATGGGCTATCTGGGCTATGAGTTCCTGCTGCCCGAATATAACCAGCGCACTGACGAATATGGCGGTGCCATCGAGAACCGGGTGCGCTTCGTGCGCGAGATGATCGAGACCACCCAGGATGCGGTCGGCAAGGATTGCGGCGTTGCACTGCGGATCAGCCTGGAGGAATTGCGGGCGCGTCCCGGTCGCAATGCGGAATCCGAGGCCCACGAGGTGATCAGCCTGCTGGCCGATGGCCCCGACCTGTTCGATGTGAAGATGGACTCAAGTCCGACGGACTGCTCGGCCTCGCGTTTCACAGGCGAAGGCAGCCATGAGCCGGTGATTGAGTTCGTCAAGCGCCTCACGCGCAAGCCAGTCGTCGGGGTGGGCCGCTTCACCTCGCCAGACACCATGGTGTCGCAGATCCGGCGCGGCATCCTTGATTTCATTGGCGGCGCGCGTCCGTCGATCGCCGATCCCTTCCTGCCCCGCAAAATCAAGGAAGGGCGTCTGGATGAGATTCGCGAGTGTATCGGCTGCAATATCTGTATTTCGAGCTGGCACGACAGTGTGCCGGTTCGCTGTACTCAGAATCCAACGGCCGGTGAAGAGTGGCGCCGCGGCTGGCATCCCGAGCGGATCGATCGCGCGGCACAGGTGGAGCGAATCCTGGTTGTCGGCGCTGGACCGGCCGGTCTCGAGTGCGCACTCACGCTGGGGCGGCGCGGACATCACGTGACACTGGTCGAAGCCGGGCACGCTTTCGGCGGGCGGCTGACTTTTGAGACGCGATTGCCGGGACTCGCCACCTGGGGTCGAGTGCTCGACTACCGCCTCGGCAGGCTCAACACCATGCCGAACATCGAGATGTACCTGGACAGCCGGGTCGGAGTCGATGAGATCATCGAGCTGGCACCGGACCGCGTGGTTGTCGCCACCGGCGCGCGTTGGACGCCGATGCTTTATGCCACCATGGAACTGCCGCTGGGTCATCTCGATCATCCGGAAGTCTTCACGCCTGACGACATTGCGGCCGGTCGACTGCCGGAGGGTCCTGTTCTCATTTTCGATTTCGACAATTACTACATGGGCGGGGTCCTCACCGAACATCTCGCCGGGCTTGGAATTGCCGTGCGTTATGCGACGCCGGCCGGACATGCCTCTGCCTGGACGATCATGACCAATGAGTTGCCACTGGTGCATCGCGCGCTGGCCCGACGTGCGGTCCCCGTCACCACCCTGCATCTGCTCTCTGCCTTCGACGGGGAGACGGCGATCCTGAAGCATGTGTTTACGGCCGAGGAGCTGCGGCTCAGCTGCCGCTCGATCCTGATCGTGGGCATGAGGAAACCTCGGGACGAGCTGTTATCAGCACTCGATGAGCGCACGACGGATATCGCGGCGGCGGGTGTACTCTCCGTCCAACGTGCCGGTGACGCGCTCGCACCGGGCGCCATAGTGCATGCGATTCACAGCGGTCACCTGGTCGGCCGGGAGGTAGGTTTGAGCGAAAGGCGGCCGTATCGGCGCGATTTCCCGCTGGTGCCGCTGCAGGTAGGCGCTGACGCAGGAGGAGTTGAGGGATGAGTCCTGTCGCGCTGGAAAAGACGCTGCCGTCCGAGTATTACCGCTCGCCTGAGATCTACGCCAGGGAACGAGAGCGCATTTTCTGCCGCGAGTGGACCTGCGTCGGACGCGAGAGCGAGCTGCCGGGCCCTGGCAGTTCCAGGGTGCTGGACGTCGCCGGAGAAAGCATCCTGCTGGTGCGCAATGAGGCCGGCAGCCTGCGGGGCTTCTACAATGTCTGTCGCCATCGCGGCGCTCAGCTTTGCGGCACATCGCTTCCGGGCCGAGCCAACGAGGGCGGCGTCGTGGGCGGCAAGCGAATCCGCTGTCCTTATCACTCCTGGACCTACAGCCTCGACGGCGAACTGCTTGCGACGCCTTACATCGAGGGGCTGGATCGCAGCAGGCTGTCGCTGTATCCGGTCGGCGTTGCGAGCTGGGGCGGATTCATCTTCGTGCATCTGATGCCGGGCGTTGCCAAACCGCTGACCGAGCAGCTCGGCGAAATTCCGGCCCGCACCGAGCGCTATCCGCTGGCGCAACTCCGCATTGGGCACACGACTAATTACGATGTCGCGGCGAATTGGAAAATCATCGTCGAGAATTACAACGAATGCTACCACTGCGGCGGCGTGCATCCGGAACTGTGCGACGTCGTGCCGGCTTTTCGGCGCAATGGCGGCAACGATCTGCAATGGGCGCAAGGCATCCCCCATCGTGACGGCGCCTACACCTTCACACACAGTGGCAAAACGGCTCGACAGCCTTTTCCTGATCTCAATGAGGCCGAGCGTCTGCGACATTTTGGGGAAGTCCTCTATCCGAATCTTTTCATCAGCCTCAGCTGCGACCACGTCGCGGCCTTCATCCTCAAACCCGCGGGCCCGGAACGGACCCTGATCGAGTGTCAGTTCCTGTTTGCGCCCGAGGCGGTCGCCAGCGAGGGCTTCGATCCGTCGGATGCCATCGAGTTCTGGGACATCACCAACCGCCAGGACTGGGCGATCTGCGAGAGCGTGCAGCGCGGTATCGCCGCGCGCCCGCACCAGCACGGTTACTACGCGCCGATGGAAGACTACAGTCTGGATATTCGCCGCTACGTCGCCGAGCGGCTCGGCCTTGGCCTCGATTAGCACTTCTCTTGGAACCATCCTCGCGTTTCGGACGGTTCCGTGTCGGATGGCGAATATTCGCGATGCTGGTGGGCTTCGGCACCATCGCGTACTTCCAGCAAAAGGGAGTGACGATTGCGGCTGAGCGCATCATGCCCGAGCTGTCGCTCAGCCAGATGCAGATCGGCTGGATCCAATGGGCGTTCCTGCTCGGCTATACGCCCGCGCAGATCGTCGGCGGACGCCTGGGTCAGCGTTTCGGAGCGCGCAGCACTCTGGCCGTGGCGGGCGCCATCGCGGTCGCGGCAACCCTTGCCATGCCACTGGTACCTGCGGTACTCACGGGAGGCGCACTTTTTGCCGCGCTGTTCCTGTCCCAATTCACGCTGGGGTTGGCGCAGGCGCCACTTTGGCCCGTAAGCGCCGGCGTCGTCAGGGTCTGGCTGCCAGCCCGTCGGTGGGGGCTCGCCAATGGCATCCAGTCCATGGGTGCGCAGCTGGGCGCGGCGATCGCACCAGCGTTGATCGTCGTCCTGACGCAGGCAATCGGTTGGCAGCGTGCGCTGTTCTGGACCGCGTTGCCCGCGCTTGGACTGGTGCTGGCGTGGGCCTGGTACGCACGCAACACACCGTCCGAGCACGCATCGGTCACTGGCGGGGAGTTGGCGGAGCTGGCCGCGCCGGAAGATCTAGCAACGACGCAAAGTAAAAGCGCGCGCACCCGCGTGCCGCTACGGGATCTGACGCTACTCACGGCGTCCTATACGATTTTGAATTACGTTTTCTTCCTGCTGGCCAATTGGTCATTCCTGTACCTGATCCAGGAACGGCATTTCTCGGTGGCGCAAAGCGGGTGGCTCGCCACCTTACCTCCCATCGGTGCCGGGCTCGGAGCCGGCGTCGGCGGTTGGCTCCTCGATGCACTGTGCCGCAAATGCGGAATTCGCTGGGGCTCGCGGCTGGTCCCACTGCTGTCACTGCCGACTTTGTCGGGATTGCTCATATTCGCCGTGTACACCAGCCATCCACTGGCGGCGGTGATTGCAATGGCGGTCTGTTTTGGCCTGGTGGAAGTCAACGAGGCAGCTTATTGGACTGCGACGATGCGGGTGGCGGGCGCCAATACGATGACTGCGGCCGGCGTTCTGAACACCGGGGGCAGCCTCGGAGGGCTGATCGGCATCCCCATCGTTGCCTTCTTATCGGGTCACGGACAATGGAATGCCACGTTCCTGATTGGCGCGCTTTGCGCCGCGCTCAGTGCGGTCGCCTGGCTGGGGGTCGACGCGGCCGAGAAGGGCTAGACCGGGGCGCCGATGGGAGGGGTCAATGTGCGGAGTCGGCGGTCTTTGCAGCCCACGCCTGCTCGGTAATGTAGGCGTGAATCGCATGGGCGTCAGCGGGCGTGAGCACGTCGTTGAAGCGCCCCATGCCCTTCGGGGCGTAGGCACCCTCGAGCACGATGTTGTCGAATAGGGCGTGGGTAGCGGGTGACATTCTTCGAAGATCCGGCAGGATGCTGTGGCCAAATACGTGGCAGCGCGAGCAGTACCGATTGTAAAGAGGCTCGCCGGCGGCTATCTGCGCAGCATCAGCCGGCCGCGGCGGCAGTTCCGGCCACGCGGGTGCCTGGTACGCGGGTGGTAGGGGCGGAGTCGGGCCGTCAAGTTTGAGTGCGATCACGCGCCCGTCGTTGCCGTAGCGATCTGCCGCCGAGGCCGGGTCAAAAGGCGATCCCGTGATCACCGCCCCCGCGCCGTAGCCAGCAATGATCGCGACGTACTGCGTGCCATTCACGCGATAGGTCATCGGCGCAGCCATCATTGACGTGCCCAAGTTGATCGCCGCAAGCTTGACGCCGCTGTCGGCCGAGTAGGCGTTGAGGTAACCGTTGGCATCGCCCTGGAAGACGACACCGGACGCCGTGGCCATGACGCCGCCGTCCCAGCTGCTGGCAGTCGGCGCCTCCCACACCACCCGGTGCTCTTTGACGCTCCAGGCACGCAGAAATCCGCGCGAGGAAGTGTCGTTCTTGAAACCCCTGGTAAGCGTTGCCATCGTCGGCAAATCGCCATAGAGGCTTTTCATGGTCTTCGGATCGTAGGCCTCGGGTACGAAGGCGGGCGTCGTGAACTGACCCTCGACCAGACCGGCGCGGCGCTGGGACGATTCCACGAAGATGTTGCCCGACTCGATAACGGGGATGAAGGTCAGTCCGCGCGCGCCGTCATAGGCCATGGGCTGCCAGCTGTGCGCGCCGGCCTCGGAGGGAAAGACGAGGGCTGGGCCTTTGTCGTAGTCGGCACGCGGATCGACGATGGGGCGCCCGGTCTTCGGATCGATACCGCGGGTCCAGGTCACGACCGCAAAGTTATTGGCCGACAGCAGTTCGCCCGTGGCCCGATCGAGCACGTAGTAGAAGCCATTCTTGGCCGCCTGCATCACGACCTTGCGCGGCTTGTCGGCGAGCGTGACCTCCGCCAGCACGAGCTTCTGCGTCGAATCAAAGTCCCAGCGATCCTGTGGAACCGTCTGGTAGTACCAGGCGAGCGTGCCATCGTCGGCATGGATCGCGATTATCGATGCCGCATAAAGCTCGTCACCGCCCTTGGTGCCGTCGAGGTGACTGTTGTAGGGCGCGGCATTGGCCGTGCCTATGTAGACGAGCTTGAGCGCGGGATCGTAGGCCATTCCGTCCCAGACCGTGCCGCCCGAGCCCGCGTCCCAGCGATGTGTGGAACTCCAGGTCTTCAGCGCCGCCTCGAGGTGCGGCTGATCCTGCGGCCCTTCTGCTGGACTGCGCGGTACCGTAAAGAAGCGCCAGCGTTGCGCGCCGGTCCGGAGGTCGTACGCCGTGACATAACCGCGTGCGCCCGCAAAATCGGAACCAGAGTTGCCGATCACGATCGTGTCGCCCGCCAGCAGAGGCGTGCCGGTCAGCGTGTAGGGCTTGCGCTCGGGCCGTCCGATGAACGTATCCACTTTCCACTTGAGCGTCCCGGTGCGCGCATCAATGGCGTGCAGCCAGCCGTCCAACGCACCCACATAGAGCGTGCCTTCGACGGCCACGAGACCGCGATTGACGGCATCGCAGCAGGCGTAACGTGCCCACTGGCCGTCGATGTGCGGATCGTATTTCCAGAGTTCTTTGCCGGTGGCGGCGTCGAGTGCATACACGCGGCCGAAGTTGCTGGTGGCGTAAAGCACGCCGTCAATCACGAGCGGTGTCGATTCCTGGCCGCGATTGGTGCCGAGCTTGTAGTCCCAGGCAAAGCCAAGATGCCCGACATTGTCCGGCGTAATGTCCTTGAGCGGCGAATAATATGTGCCGTTGGCATCGCGTCCCGCGGTGAGCCACTGGTCGGCCTCGGCTTCGCCGGAGTTCAGCCGCGCGGCCGTAACGTTCGCGGCCGGTTGCGGCGGGGTCGCCGCGGGAGGTGTGACCACCTTTTGGCTGCAGGCGCCCAGTGCGAGAATCGCCAGCGTGGGGACAAGGGGCGGTCGGAATAGGCCGGGCATCAGTGGATCTCTTCGCTGGGCGTGGTCGATGGCGTCCCGGTAGCTTAGCTCGGCGGCGACACCATTTTCATCATCCACTCCATTGAATCACATGCGGATCGCATGCGGATCGCATGCGGATCGGCGGCAGGGGTACAGATTGGTAGAGTCGCGTGCGGACGAGGAGCGAGTGCGGCTCCCCCAGAATGACAAGAAAACAGACCAGGAACTTGAATAGGGGGAAGCGTCATGAAGAGAAGCAGTTTGCCGTCGTCTAGCGTGGCAATGTCGATTTGCTTGATGCCGCTGGGTTTTAGCCCGAGCAGCTTTGCCACCACCGCGACGAATCTACAATACGTCTGGCGTGAGCGTGGTAGCTGGCAGTCCGTTTCTTCCCTCGCCCATTCCGACCAACTATACGGCGATGGTGGCGGTTCCGTCCCCGACGCTCACTGCGTTGGATCCTGCAGGACAATATTTATACGCACTTTACGATCCTGGCTTTGTATGTGCCAGAAGTAATCTACAGCTACAAGATGATCAACGGAGTCCCGAGTCAGGTATCAATTAGTTCGAGCTTCGGAGGGGGAGACAATCCAGGCTCGATTTACATAATGTTTGCCACCGCTTAGCACCTACACGTGTTTGATACTTGCTTCGAGAATGTTCCCCGCGGTCAGGTTTTGAACACAAACAACGGAGTGATAGCGGCGGGCAACGGCATTCTCTTTTCAATGCCCGATAGCTTGTATGACACGGCGACAGTAACTAATATAACTGCAGATCCACAAGAACAATTCCTATACAGGTATTTGTCGAGCAGGGGCGGCACAAGCTCCGACACCATCGCAATCTATAGTTTGAATTTCGCCAACTCAACGGCAACGCCCGTGCAGATCGTCGCGCAGTCGGGGCAGGCGCTGTTGGGAGCAAAATAGATTTGCAGCGAGCTCCGGCTCGCGGAAACTCTGGCGAGTTGGTGGTAAGCGTAGCGGGCCGAACTCTCGGTAGCGTGCGGTCATGCGTGACTGAGTCTCCGTTCGGCGACAGTCGCCAAGTCGCGACGCATTGCGATCGATTCTGCCCTCGGGCATAAGGTAGTCATTCCCGGTGGAGACGTTTGTGGATATGAGGAGCCTTTGCTTGAAGAAAACGATGATAGCGGCCGCCTGTCTTGCGGCCTCGGTCCTGGCAGGATGCGGTGACGTCTCCACGGTCGATAACCCGGGTGCGGCGGCAAGCACCGACCTGAGTGATGCCAGCAAGTCCGGCAGCTCGAGCAGCAGCTCCAGCGGCAGCAGTTCCAGCACCAGCAGCGGCGCCAGTTCCAGCAGCAGCTCCTCATCGGGTTCAACTTCCAGCAGCTCGAGTTCCAGCAGTTCCAGCAGTTCCAGCAGTTCTAGCAGTTCTAGCAGCGGCTCGTCCGCAGCTGCTGGCAGTGGTCCGGCGGCCAAATTGGCGCATAAACTCGGTGCGCCGTCGCGGCTGCTGATCGGCCTGGGTGCACAGGGCGATACCCTCACGCAGACAGACATTTTATCCGAGAATCTGCACGTCGACATTGAGGAGTCATACCTCGTTGGCGCAGGGTCGGGTGACTGGACCACCTGGAACAGTCCGGCGGGGTACTACGTGCAGGTGTTGGCTCAGAAGGCGGCCGCAGTGCACGCCATTCCCATGTACACCCTGTATCAGATGGCGCAGGACGGAGCTACCAATCTTACGAAGCTCTCCAGTTCGTCGTTCATGAGCGTGTACTGGAGCAATGCGCGACTCATGTTTCAGCAGATCGCGGTCAGCGGAAAGCCCGCGCTCGTCAACATCGAACCGGACTTCTGGGGCGTCTCGGAAGAGCAGTCGCACGGGGACCCGACCAGCTTCTACGCCGATGTTCAGATCAACAGCGATTGCTCTTCGATCGGCAACAACGTCGCGGGCATCGCCCAATGCCTGATTGTCATGGCGCGCAAGTACGCCCCGCTCGCTTACGTCGGCTTTCCACCTTCGGATTGGGGCGCGGCTACCGATGCGGAAGTCGTCAGTTACATGAACGCCGTGGGCGCACAGAATGCCGACTTCATTGTCGAGCAGACACTCGATCGGGACGCAGGCTGCTACGAGGCGGGGGCATCGTACTGCACCGGCGGCGTCCCCATAAAATATTGGGACGAGACCAATACAACGCACCCGAACTTCAACGATTACATGGCCGAGGTGCAGGCCTACCATACGGGTATCGGCAACCTGCCAGTGGTGCTCTGGCAGACGCCGGAGGGCGTGCCGTCCTCGAACCCCGGCGGCAGCCCCTATCATTACAGGGACAATCGAGTGCACTACTTTCTGACTCACCCGAGCGAATTGACCGCCGTCGGTGTGCTGGGCGTCGTCTTCGGTGATGGCGAGGGACATCAGACCAATGTCGCCTCCGATGGCGGACAGTTCCAGGAGTTGTCCGGGCAATATCTGGCCGCACCGGCGGCGCTGCCCTGAAATGGGGGCTTGGCTCGCCGGGCGAGCGGTTGCCGGATTTGACATATCCGCACTTAGCCGCCGGCATCCGATGAGCAGATAACCAGACTTGGACGCCGATCACCGCGGGTAGCGGATATGAGCGGCCAAAATCGGGCCGATGAATGCCAGTCAGCTCGAGTTACTTGATGACGACGATCTACGCTTCACCGCCTATCAGGGATCGGAGGGCCTGGAGCGGCTGGCGCCGGATTGGACGCAACTCGCGCATTCCCTGCCCGCGGCGCGCTTCATGCATTTTCCCGAGTGGTACCGAGCGTACCTGCACTCGCTGGCGTCCGACCCCTCGCGTGTCTGGTTCGTAGCCGCTTACCGCGGCTTTCATCTGGTGGCGGTTTTTCCGCTGCATTTTCAATCCCTCAACATCGCCGGACTGCAGCCGCGCATCTTTGGCACCATCGAACACGACGAGATGCAGTTGTCGGATTTCGTGTTCGAGCCAAACTCGCAGAACGAGCAACTGTTGCACCAGATGACGGACTGGTTGCGCAGCCAGCGTTTGATCCGCTGGGATGAACTGCGGCTGCGCAAAGTGCCGGAAGACTCTTTGATCGGTCAGGCATTCCGCGAGCGGCTGCCGGCCGCGACGCTGGCTCTGTGTCACGACGGCAGCAGCTACTTCGATACGCGGGGCAGCTACGAGCAGGCGACGCAGGCCATGTCGGGGAGCTTCAGGCGCAATCTGCGCCGTCTCACGAAGCGCGCCGAGCAGTCTGCGCCGTTGCGATTTCAATCGTACCGGCGCCCGGATGAGCTATTTGCGGCTTTCGACAAGCTGGTGCAGATCGAGGCCTCCGGCTGGAAGGGCGACGGCGGCACCGCCATCGGCAGCAGGCCGCAGATGCACGCGTTCTATCGCGGGTTGGCACAGCAGTTCGGCTCCCGCGAAGCCTGTGTGATCAATGTGCTCTGGCACGGCGAGCAGGCGGTCGCGGGGCAGTTCTGTCTGCATATCGGGCGCACCATCAGTATTCTCAAAGTCGGCTTTCACGCCGCGCACGCCGGTATCGCGCCCGGTAACCTGCTGCTGGAGCGCACGCTGAAACATGCCTGCGAGGACCGGCGCATCGACTTCGTCAGCCTGGTGAATCAGCCCCCCTGGTCGCACAACTTCAAGCCGCACACCGTTGGTGTCTGGTCTTACTGTGCTCCGAACTGGAACCTGCAGGGTTGGCTGCTGCATCTGGGATTGCACGGAAAGCGAGCCTGGGACGCGATGTTGGGTCAACGCAGCCCGAGATCACCGGAACCGACGCCGCCCGTCGAAACGCGCTAGATCTGGCGCGCCCGTACCTGGCCGCGTCCGGCCTCTTTAGCCATGTACAGTGATCGATCCGCGCAAAGCATGAGCTCGGCACAGTCGCCCCCCACATTTGGCATCGCCACGGCAACGCCTAGACTGATGGTGACGATGCCGCCGGCCACGCTGGATTTATCGTGGGGAATCCGCAAGGCGCGCACGGCTTTTTCGAGCGTTTGCGCTTTGGCCTCGGCGCCGTGCAGGGATGTCTCCGGCATCACGCACACGAATTCCTCCCCGCCGTAGCGCGCCACCAGGTCGTGGGACCGTGCAAAGCCGGCCTTCAGGCACGCGGATACTTGTTGCAGGCAGGAGTCGCCGGCCTGGTGTCCATAGTAATCGTTGAAAAGTTTGAAATGATCAAGATCGATCATCACCAGGGAGAGAGGATTCCCCGACCGCGTACAGCGGCGCCATTCTGAACCTAGCGTCTCGTCGAAGTGGCGGCGATTGGCCAGCCCCGTCAGGGCGTCAACGCGCGCCATCTGGCGCAGCAGATCGGACTGACGCTTCAAGGCGATCAACGTGCCGACTCGCGCCCGCATCACGTTGGCGCTGGCCGATTTGGCGATGAAGTCGACCGCGCCGGCCGCCAGGCCGTCTTCCTCTTCTGAAGCGTCGCTTTGCGCTGTCACAAAAATCACCGGAATGTCGCGGGTTCGCTCATCCTGCTTGAGCCGGCGGCAGACTTCATAGCCATTGAGTCCCGGCATTACCACATCGAGGAGGATCAGGTCCGGATAGTTGGTCTTGCAAAACTCCAGGGCGTCCTCGCCGCTGGTGGCGAAGAATACCTCGTGGTCGGCGTGGAAGATCTCATGGAACAGGCGGATATTCAGCGGCTGATCGTCCACGATGAGCAATTGCGGGCGCGCATTCGATTCCTCAGCAACCAACTCCACCTGGCGCGTGTTCACTTGAGCGATTCCCGCAGGGATCGTGTTTTCTGGAGCGACAACGGGAAATCAAGATCGTTCATCGACTGTTCCAGGCCTGCCAATTTATCGCCCAGCGCCATTCCGCAGGTGAATCTCAATTGGCCAAAGACATTGGTGGCCCGCATATTTTTACCGCGCATCAATTCATCGAGTTCATCCAGCAGTCTTGCCAGCCGCGGCTTGTCGAGCACGGTCAAGCGCCTGATGGCCGTTGTAGAGCTGGAGTTGAGTGTTTCGGAAAAAATGCGCAGCTCGCTGCTACTGTGCCGGATGACGGCATCGAATTCATCGGCTGAAAACACCACCGAAGCCGTGTTGTCGGCCAAATTGAATTGTTTCTCCAGTGCCGCCGCGTAGTTCACCAGCAAGACGGCGCCCACCGTGCCGGCGGTGCCTTGCAAGGTATGCAGTAGCGCACCTGCGGCGGCCTTGTCGTCGCGGAGGATATGGCGCTGCAAATCGGCCGCCAGGGTGGTGCAGCTGCGGGTGAACAGTCTGGCCATATCCGCATAAAGCACGCGATTCTCGCCGAGCCGACGCAAGGCGTCGCGGAAGTCCTGGCTGGTGTTCGTCACCGATGGGGGCGCTGCCTCGAGAGTGCGCGCAATGCCGTTCTCGGGTCGGCAATGCTTCAAAACGGTCATGACCAGGATATCCAGGTCGATAGGCTTGCCGATGTGATCGTTCATGCCGGCCGCCAGACAGGCGGCTTTGTCCTCGGCCAATGCGTTGGCGGTCATCGCAATGATGGGCATGGATTCCGTGGATTGATGATTCCTAATCTTGGCCGTGGCCTCGTAGCCGTCGATGTCAGGCATTTGAATGTCCATGAGAACCCCGTCGAACCGTGGGCTGGCGGACAGTGCCGCGCTCACCCCCAGCCGGCCGTTGCTGGCCACCGTCACGTGGGCGCCCTCATTGGAGAGCAATTCGAAGGCCACTTGCTGGTTCATGACATTGTCTTCCACCACCAGCAGGCGCAGTCCCTTGAGGCGATTCGATGCGATTCGCTGTCGCGCAACCGTGTCCTGGGCTGCGCCGCCGGCCAGGGCGTCTGACACGGCGTCGAACAGCATGGAGGCTGTCACCGGTTTGACCAGAAAGCCATCGAGAAGCGATGGCTGTTCCCGCAAGCGCTCGACCAGCGTCTCTCTGCCATGGGCGGATATCATGATGATGATGGGTGCGCCGACGGCCGTGCCACCGTCGCGAATAAGCTGCGTGGTTTGCCAGCCGTCCAGGTCAGGCATCTTCCAATCCATGAATACAACATCGTATTTGAGGTTGCGCCGCGCGTTCTGCTGGAGCATCAGCAGTGCATGCCGGCCGCTATCGACCGTGTCGCAGTGCCAACCTATGGCGGATATCATCGAGTGGAGCACTTCCCGGGTCGACTCATTGTCGTCGACGACCAGCGCCTGAAGCTGCTTGCCGGCCGCCATGCCGGGCAGCGATGCGGCAGGAAATCGGTTCGACTGCAGCCGCTGGGTCGCTGACCGCTCGAACGACAAGGTAAAGGAAAATCGGCTGCCGACACCCAACTCGCTCTGCACCTTGAGTTCACCGCCCATCAACTTCACCAACCGGCGGCTGATCGCCAGACCCAGGCCGGTGCCGCCAAAGCGTCGCGCGGTGGAGGATTCCGCCTGGGAGAAGCCCTCGAAGATGTCGTTCAAATGCTCCGTGGCGATGCCGATGCCTGTGTCACGCACCGCAAACTCGATTTCGATCGTCGATTTGTGCATCGCTATCATCTTCAGCGAGACCACGATTTCGCCTGTCTCGGTGAATTTCACCGCATTGCCAGACAGGTTGATGAGAATCTGCTGCAGGCGCAACGTGTCGCCCTCGAGATCCAGAGGCAGAAGGGTGTCGAGATCGAGCACCGCCTCGATGTCCTTATTGCCAATGCTGGTGGACAGGATCATCGCCAGATATCGCATCAGGCCATCCAGGGAGAATGGCTGGATATCCAGGGCCATTTTGCCAGCCTCGATTTTTGAGAAATCGAGGATGTCGTTGAGGATGGCCAGCAGCGATTTTGCGGCCGATTGGGCCTTGTCGACATAGTCGTGCTGACGACGGACCAGTGCTGTCTGTGCCAGCAGCTGCAGCATGCCGAGAACGGCATTCATTGGCGTTCGAATCTCGTGACTCATATTGGCCAGAAACTGACTTTTAGCCTTGCTCGCCGCCTCTGCCTGGTCCCGCGCGAGCACCAATTCCACGTTGAGAAGTCTCGTGGATTCGTCGATCAGCTTGCGCTCGGTGACGTCCTGGAAGGCACCCTCCAATTTCTCGACCACGCCATCTCGTGTCACAGCGTGACCCAGACACCGCACCCAGATACGCCGTCCCTTGGCCGTGATGAGCGGCAACTCCAGGTCCCATGTGCCTCCGGTCTTGCTGGCCGTTTCAACCGCCTCCTGAATTTGACGCCGCACTTCCGGCGCGTAGAAGTCGAGCGCCTCGCTAATCGGCGGGGCGACGTCGGCATCGACCTCATGAATGCGGAATACCTCCTGGGACCAGTGCACGCGGTTGCTCGGAAGTTCAACTTCCCAGCCACCGATTCTGGCCAATTCACCCACCCGTGCCAGCAGCGCGAAGTTACGCGCCAGTTCCTGTTGCAGGCGCTGCTTCTCGGCGTCAGCCTCCTCGATTGCCCGCCGTGCCACTGCGATGGTTTTCCTGCCGCGCCATCCCAGTGTGAAACCGGTGGCGGCCAGAATTGCCACGGCAATCGCCACCCACGCGATGCCGGCCTGCGACTCTCGCGTGGCGGCGGCCACATCCGCGTTGCGCTGCCCGATGGTGGCCGCTTCGTTGGCATTCAATGTGCCTACCACCGCGCGAATCTGATCGTGCAGGGATTTTCCCTGGTCGAACGACGCGGAGGTGCGCGCAATGTCGAGGCCGCTGGCGCGACGCAGATCGATGATCGACTGCAGTTCATTCTTTCTGGCGAGCAATAAGGGCAGCAGGCGGGCGACTTGCTGATGCTGCACGGGGTCGTTGGCGGTCAAGGCCGCCAGGTCCGTGTACATGCGGTCGATGGTGCCGGTGAAAGTATTGTAGGGCTCGAGATAGTCCTCTCGCCCGGTGATCAGATAGCCGCGCTCGCCGGTTTCTCCGTCGGTGACCCGGTTCATCAGCGCTTCGACCTGACCGGCAACGGCATAGGCGTGCGTCACTGCCGCGTAATCGTTCGCCAGCTGCTGATTGATGCGCCAGGAATACACGGCGGCCGCGATGGCGAAGACCACCATCAGGCAAAGCAGAATGAGCCCGAACCGTCGATCCCGCGGGGCCTTATTCATTCAACATGGCTCGATCGCGCCCACAGGCTGCTGCGGGCAGCCTACGGAGTCACAGTCTCCCGGTCTGTGCTCCACCGTACCCACCGCGCGACTGAAGAGCCGGGAATGAGCGGCTCGTCACATGGATTTCGAATCTCCGACGCGCACCCGATATCTACTGCTCGTCGGATTCGTCCGTGAGCTGCACGATCCGTTTGATGATGGTATCCACCTTCTCGTCGCCCTCGAGAGCGGCGTCCGGCTGGCTGGGACTTTGCTCGGCGCGCGCAGCTTCGGCGGCTTCGGCGATAGCTCCCGGCAGTTCTGCATACAGGCTTTGGAGCTCGGCTGTTTCTTCGGGCGTGATCTTGGGACGTTTCACCATACGCACCCCCCTTGGCAAATACCGCCAAATCATAACTGCTGCGGCGCGATTGTGCCTTACGAGCAGATGCAGGGTGCCTTGGGCGGGGTGAGTTGCCTCGCGGCTTGGGAAAGCGGTGACCGCTTCATCCGGCCGCGAGGCCGCCCCTCCCTGGGACGCATGCACCTTACGCCAATGCATCGCCGCTGGCAGATCGATGAAACATATGGCGTCGATGAAACGCGCTTAACTGCATTAAGACAACGGTTACGCCGTTAGTCGCCAGGTGGCGTCGATTTGGCAGCCGGAGCATGAGGCAACGCCGTATCAGGCATGGCGGTCGCGGAGGCGGTGGCGGCGGCGCCCGGGGGCGTCGTGTGCGGGGCCGGATGGCGCGTCAGCCATTGGCTGATCACCATGAAAAGGATGGCGGCCATATAGAGCACCCATGTAACCGTCCGCGCATGGGAAGTGGCGAGGGGACGTGGCGGCTCAGGAGGCGATGACTCAGCGGCCGGCGGCGCTCGCCTTGGCAGCAAGGCGATCAGGCGTTCAACCAGCAGTCCGGGGTCGCCCCGCGGCAGTGGTCCGTCGGGGATGGCGGCGATGAGTGTCGTCAACCACTGCCTGGCGGCGGCACGGGGCAACCCGGCCAAGCGGGCCGCCTCATCCCAGGGATCGAGGTTCCTTCGCGCCAGGGCGGAGAGAACGCTGAGCAGTGTGCCGTTGTGCTCTTCCGCGATCGACGCGTACAGGAACTCGTCGAATTCGGATCTGGGCGCCGGAGGGTGGATTGCAGTCAACTCATCTTCCCGGGGCTCAGGCGCGACGGACCGTTATGACAATGAACCCTATAATCCCAAAGGCTGCGAGAACAGCGTTGATATTCATCTGTGTCTCCCGATTTGCACATCGCACTCCAATTGAGCCACACCTTGCGACGATCCGTCTGGACGCCACCGCACGCAGTCGCCTAGGGAGCGCGATGCGATGCCAGCACCAGCGCCACTTGTTGTGCCAGGTCGGCCACCTCGGCCGTGCCTAGCGCCGGCGACACGCCCGCCACCAGCATCGTGCGGCAATAGGCGGTGCTCATGGCCTCGATGACTTCCGCGGCCGAGCTCTTCGGCCGCTGACGCTCGTAGCCCGCGACCACACTCTCAAGTTGTGCGCGATCGCGCGCGACCTGGCGCAGTATCTTCGGGTCCGTCGTCAACGCAGGCTTGAGCACGCTTTCATCGACCGTGGGACAGGCCAGCGCGGCGGGCAGACGCCAGCTCCCGACCGTCCAGGGCGTCGAGTTGGGCTCGCCGTGATTGCCCCACGCCGTGCGCACGTAGTTGGTGAGGTCGGCAATCTGCTGATCGTCCAGTGATTTGGCAAACGACTCCATGCCGGCCGTCCTTCCTTGGACTTTGACGCCTTCCAGCAGCGCCAGATTGATGAGGTACGGGGCATGAGCGCTGGCCGCTGCATTGCCGGCCAGGGACGTCTTAGTGCCTCGCCCGCTGGCCCCGTGGCAGCTCAGGCAGTTGCGCTGGTAGAGAAGCTTGCCCTCGCGCAGATTCTCATCCGAGGTGGTGGTGACTTCCTTGCCGTGCGCCGCCGGCGCTGTGGGCAGCGGGTCCTTCAGATAAGTGGCCATCGCCAGCCGATCGGCATCGGTCAGATGGGTCAGGCTGTCGTGGGCCGGGTGGCCGCTTTGCAGGGAGGCGGTCACGTCCTCGATCAATGGATCGCGGACGAGGGCCGGTATGTACCAGCCCGCGAGCTGCGCTTGCGTCAGCTGCGCGCCGTTGGTTCCCGCGGCGCTGTTGAGCGCCGAGTGGCAGGTGTTGCAGTGGCCCAGTGATTCCACCAGGTAGTGGCCCCGATTCCAGGCTTCACTCTTGGCCGATAGCGGCGTGAACGGTGCGGGCTTGTAATAGAGGCTCTGCCAGATGGCGATGCCGGGGCGAAGATTGAACGGAAAGATCAACGCAGCCTGGGGCGTGGCGTGGGACACGGCCGGCATCAGTCGCAGATAGTTCCACAGCGCTGCCATGTCATCGCGGCTCATGTGGGCGTAGCTGGTGTAGGGCATGCCTGGGTAGAGCAGGGCGCCGTCCTTGCGCACGCCAATCCGTACCGCCCGCTCGAAATCCTGCTCTTCCCACCCGGCGATGCCGCTCTTGTCGCTGGTGATATTGGGTGCGTACAGGTCGCCGAACGGTGTCTTGATGGCCGGGCCACCGGCGAAGGCCTTGCCGCCCGGCTCGGTGTGGCAGGACAGGCAGCCTGCGGCACGTGCGACGTACTCACCGCGCTGGAGCACTTGGTTGCGAGCGGCTTCCGCCTCGGATTGGGTTGCCGCCGACGCGACCGGGGCGACCAATCCGCCTGCGAACAGTAAGACCCACTCAGCTCGCATGGGAGCCTGCCCCTGGCTGCACCCGGAAAGCTCCGGTGTTGGCACTATGGAAAACGACGCCGAGCGCCGCCGTAGGACGGGCGAGCATTACCTTGTCCTCGCCCGCTGACCGCCGGAATTATTCTTTACAATGCCGCTGGGCTTATTCACGCCGGCTGCTGGAAGGGAATAATGAGCGCGACACCTGTGGTGAAGGATCTTGACTCGCCGCTGATCGAGACCATCAAGGCCGACGCGGCCGGCATTCAGATCCTGCGCCGGGACATCCATGCGCACCCTGAAATTGCCTTCCAGGAGCAGCGCACGTCCGATCTGATCGCCTGTAAGTTGACCGAGTGGGGCATCCCCGTGCACAGGGGTCTGGGCAAGACCGGCGTGGTCGGCATCGTGTCAGGCGGCAGCGGTAATCGTGCGGTCGGCCTGCGCGCGGACATCGACGCGCTGCCGATGACCGAGCACAACCGCTTCGCGCACGCCAGCGTCAACGCGGGCAGGATGCACGCCTGCGGCCACGATGGCCATACCGCCATGCTGCTGGCGGCCGCCAAGTACCTGTCCGTTCATCGCAATTTCAACGGTACCGTCTACCTGATCTTCCAGCCCGCCGAAGAGGGCGGAGGCGGCGCGCGCGAGATGATCAAGGACGGGCTGTTCACGCGCTTTCCCATGGAGGCGATCTTCGGCGCGCATAACTGGCCGGGCATGGCGGCCGGCTGTTTTGCGATCAAATCCGGCCCGGTATTCGCCTCGAGCAACGAGTTCAGGATCACCATCCGCGGCAAAGGCGCGCACGCGGCGATGCCCCACAACGGCATCGATCCGCTGTCGGTGGCCTGCCAGATGGTGCCGTCTTTTCAGACCATCATTTCGCGCAATAAGCGGCCGATTGACGCCGGCGTCATCTCGGTCACGATGATTCATGGCGGGGAGGCCACCAACGTCATTCCGGATACCTGCGAGCTTCGGGGTACGGTGCGAGCCTTCACGCCGGAGCTACTGGACATGATCGAGCGGCGGATGCAGCAGATCGCGGAAGCCACGTGCCAGGCCTTCGGGGCCACTTGCGAGTTCACATTCCGGCGCAACTATCCGCCCACAGTCAACCATCCGAAGGAAACCGAATTCGTGCGCGGCTTCCTAAGCGGCCTGGTCGGAGCGCACAACGTGCAGGAGTTCGAGCCCACGATGGGAGCAGAAGATTTCAGTTTCTATCTGCTTGAGAAGCCCGGCTGCTACCTCATGATCGGCAATGGGGAGGGCGAGCATCGTCTCGGCGGTCACGGCGCCGGGCCCTGCATGCTGCATAACCCAAGCTACGACTTCAACGATGAGCTGATTCCCTTGGGCGGTACGATGTGGGTCAGACTGGCGGAGGCCTGGCTGGGCGCGGAGCCTCGGGCAGTTTGAACATCGCCCACAGGCCGATGATGCTCGTCACGATGACATAGTAGGCGGGAGAGAGCCGATCGCCGGTTACCCCGATCAACCAGGCGACGACAAACTGCGTGGTGCCGCCAAATACGCTGACGGCAATCGCATAAGCGATCGCCAGTCCGGAACTGCGCACCTGGTTGGGAAAGGCTTCGGTGATCGTGGTCATGGCGGCAGCGGCGCTCAGAACTCCGAGCAGCGTCAGCAGTGCGGTTACGAACATCAGCACGCCGGTGGTGGTAACCGCCATCAGCAGAACGAACGCCGGGTAGACCGTTGCCAGCAGCACGACTCTGGGCGCGATCATGAGCAGCTTGCGGCCATAACGGTCAGTTAGATGCCCACCCAGGATAGCCCCAGCGGCCATCAGGGCGCCGTTCGTGATCGTGGCAAACATGGCCTTGGACGCGGGCATACCCAGCGTGGTGAGCGCATACGTGGTCATGTAGTTGCTCACGTAGGTGGAGATGGTCAGGCACATCAGGATCAACACCGCCAGCAGCAGCAGCCGGCGATGCTGCCCCCACAGCAAGCCCAGCACCGCAGCGCTGCGGCGCGAGCCCGGCGCTTCCAGCGTCTCGGGCAGGCGGCGGCGGATGTACAGTCCCAGCGGCACGATCACCAGCCCCAGCGCAAAGGGAATGCGCCAGCCCCAGCCCGCCATCTGGTCTTGAGCCAGTGTGGCTGACAACGCGAGTCCCACCAGCCCCGCCGTACACACCGCGACACCCTGACTGGCGTTCTGCCAGCTGACGAACAGGCCGCGTTTGCCGGCGGGAGCGCATTCGAGCAGCACCGCGGTGGCCGGACCAACCTCACCACCCAGCGCCAATCCCTGCACCAGTCGCGCGATGATCAGGATGGTCGGCGCCCACAGGCCAATGCTGGCGTAGGAGGGTGTCAATACCAGGCCCAGCGTGCCGAAGGCCATCAGGCTGATCGTCAGTGTCAGGGCCGGGCGGCGGCCGGCGCGATCCGCGTAGGCGCCGATCAGCAGTGCGCCCAGGGGTCGCGTCAGAAAGCCAACACCGAAAGTCGCGAGCGTCAACAGCAGGCTCGCAAACGCACTGTTGGCGGGGAAAAACGTGCGGCCGATGTATACCGCGAAAGTCGAGTACGTCAGGAAATCGTAAAACTCGAGTGCGTTGCCCGCCACGGTGGCGGCGACGCTCCAGCGGCTCAGCAGCGGTGCGGGTGGTTCACCCGGCGCCAGCGCCGGCACGCTCTGCATTTGATTCATAGCGATAGAGTCATCCTACCTCTTATTGGGTGGGCCGCCGGCCTCGCTGAAGCCGGTCACACTGAGATTGACTCGCTCAATCGCGATAATAGAGAAAAACAATTTCCTTCCGGCGCCAGCGAGGCATAGCCTCTTGCCCAGATTGATTTCACGGCGCGGGGGATGAGTACATGAACGCAGTAGTCAAAGAGAGCAAGTGCCCGTTCGGACACATGGCCGGCGGTGGCACCACCAACCGGGACTGGTGGCCCAACGATCTGCAGATCGATCTGCTGCACCAGCACTCCTCGAAGTCCGATCCGATGGGCCAGGACTTCAACTACGCCGCTGAATTCAAGCGCCTTGATTACCAGGCGCTCAAGCAGGATCTGCTCAAGGTGATGACCGACTCCAAGCCCTGGTGGCCGGCGGATTTCGGTCACTATGGGCCGCTGTTCATCCGCATGGCCTGGCACAGCGCCGGTACCTATCGCATCGCCGACGGGCGCGGCGGCGGCGGGCGCGGGCAGCAGCGCTTTACACCGCTCAACAGCTGGCCCGATAACGCCAGTCTCGACAAGGCACGCCGCCTGCTCTGGCCCGTCAAGCAGAAGTATGGCCGCCGTATCTCCTGGGCCGACCTCATGATCCTGACGGGTAACGTCGCGCTGGAGTCGATGGGCTTCAAGACCTTTGGATTCGGCGCCGGCCGCGAGGATGTGTGGGAGCCGGATCAGGATGTTTACTGGGGACAGGAGAAGGCCTGGCTCGGTGGCGATCTGCGCTACTCCGGGGACCGCCAGCTCGAAAATCCATTGGGTGCGGTGCAGATGGGCCTGATATACGTCAATCCGGAAGGCCCGGACGGCAAACCCGATCCGCTGGCCGCGGCCCGCGATATCCGCGAAACCTTCGCCCGCATGGCAATGAACGATGAGGAAACCGTGGCCTTGATCGCGGGTGGACACACCTTCGGCAAGACCCATGGCGCGGGCGATGCTTCGCACGTGGGCGTGCATCCCGCGGCGGCCGATCTTGAGGCGCAGGGCCTCGGCTGGAGCAGCAAATACGGCTCAGGTATTGCCGGCGATGCCATCACCAGCGGCCTGGAAGTCACCTGGACCACCACGCCGACCCACTGGAACAACGATTTCTTCAAGCACCTGTTCGGTTACGAGTGGGAGCTCACCAAGAGCCCGGCCGGCGCCCATCAGTGGCGGCCAAAGAATGGCGCAGGAGCCGGCACGGTGCCGGACGCGCACAACGCTTCCCGGCGCATCGCGCCCAACATGCTGACCACGGATCTGTCGCTGCGCGTCGATCCGGCCTACGAGAAGATCTCGCGCCGATTCCTCGAGCATCCCGATCAATTCGCGGATGCCTTCGCGCGCGCCTGGTACAAGCTCACGCATCGCGACATGGGGCCGCGCTCACGCTATCTCGGTCCCGAGATTCCGGCCGAAGAACTGCTCTGGCAGGATCCGGTCCCCGCCGTCAATCACCCGCTGGTCGATGCGCGGGACATCAGCGCGCTGAAGCCGAAGATACTGGCAGCGGGACTCTCGGTGTCGGACCTGGTATCGACAGCGTGGGCGTCCGCGTCCAGCTTCCGCGGCTCGGACAAGCGCGGCGGCGCGAACGGTGCGCGCATCCGCCTGGCGCCGCAGAAGGATTGGGCCGTCAATGAACCGGCGAAGCTCTCGCGGGTGCTGCAGGCCCTCGAGTCGATCCAGAGCGAATTCAACAAGGCTCAATCCGGCGGCAAGCGGATTTCACTGGCCGATCTGATCGTGCTCGGCGGCGGCGTCGGAGTGGAAGAGGCAGCCAAGCGAGCAGGACAGCTCGTCACGGTGCCGTTCACGCCCGGCCGCACGGATGCTTCGCAGGAGCAGACCGATGTCGCCTCCTTTGCGCCGCTCGAGCCGGTCGCGGATGGCTTTCGCAACTACACCAGCGCAAAGATGGTCACTTCAGCCGAGGAGATGCTGCTCGATAAGGCGCAGCTGCTGACCCTGACCGCGCCCGAGATGACCGTGCTGCTCGGCGGTATGCGCGTACTCAATACCAACGTCGGCAAGACCCGGCACGGTGTCTTCACTCAGAAGCCGGAGACGCTGAGCAACGACTTCTTCGTCAATCTGCTCGACATGCGTACGACATGGAAGGCGACCTCGGAAGCCAGAGATGTCTTCGAGGCCCGTGATGCCAAGACCGGTCAGCTTGAGTGGACCGGCTCGCGCGTCGATCTGGTGATCGGCTCGAATTCACAGTTGCGTGCGCTGGCCGAGGTCTACGGCAGTGCGGATGCGCAGGAGAAATTCGTGCACGATTTCGTCGCCGCCTGGAGCAAAGTCATGAACCTCGACCGCTACGATTTGCCCCGATAGGTCAACCCGGCCCTTAGTGAGTGTAAGTGCCGAGAATTTGGCCGCGCGCTAACACGTGACCATCGATTGCCGTCAGCAGCGCATAGGCCTTGGTGGCAGCGGGCAAACCCAGCCTGGCATCGAGCGCGTAGACCGTGATTGCATAGTGGTGCGTTGTTCCTGCGTCCGGACACAGGCCCGCATAGTCGGGCTTACCGACGTCATTCGTGCCCGGTTGAGTTTTACCCGGCAGGGACTGCGTCGGTAGCCCTGCGCCGAGTTCCCGTGCATCCGGCGGCAGATCAAATGCCAGCCAGTGAACGAAATAATGCCGGTGCAAGTGACCAGTGGTTGCGTCTCGGTCGTCCATGATCAGTGCGAAGCTCTTCGTGCCCGGCGGCGGATCGCTCCAGGATATCTGCGGCGAGGCACCGGCCCCATTGCATCCGCAATCATTCGCGATTGCGCCAGCGGTAATGCTCGTGCTGCTCACTTGCAGCGAACCCGTCACCGCTTGATGGATTTCCTTTGGGCTGCAGGCACCGAGCAGCACGGCAACGACGGTGGCGAAAGCTCGGCGTGAGGGATGATGCAATAATGATCTCATTGTTGCTCCGTGAGAACCTTGAGGATTGCCTGAGACACGCGCTCATCGGTGTCCGCCTGATTCTGCAGATGCACCGGATAGCGCACCAGGGCTTCGACACCCGCGGGCGAAAATCGCAACTGCACCTGCGGCACGGGCTTGACCACGGTGGTGGAGGCGGTCGCCTTCTCGAGCTGTTGCGTTTGGCGGGTGAGTTCCTCGTGATTCTCGCTGAGCACTTCGTTCAACGCCCCGAGCAACTTCGCTTTGATCGCAGCGTAGTCACTGCCTGCGGGCAGCGCGAGCGTGGCCTCGTGCCACACGAAGTCCACCCCGGCAATCTGCCGGAAGAGCCCGTTGGCGGCCTGAAACACGATCGAATTCGGAAATGCCACCACGCGGCCCGTGGCTTCCAGAGGACCTTGGGGATTTAGCTCCATCAGATGCATTCGCACCAGGCCCAGACTGATCACCTCGCCGCTCACGGCACCGATCTGCACCCGATCGCCGATGCGCAGGCCGTACTTACCGATCAACAGGAAGTAACCGACCATGGACAACAGCACGCTCTGCATGGCAACGGCCAGCCCGGCCGTGATCAAACCGGCAAAGGCCGCAAAGCTGCTGAACTCGGTGACGAAGGTCAGCGCTACGACAGCCACCGCCAGTATCCAGACCGCAAGAGTTCGCACCAGCAGCTGCTGGTGCCGGCGCCGCGGCTCCTGGATGTAGCGCAATATGAGTCGCCGCCAGAGGTCTCCGCCGCCAAACACGATTGCCAGCATGCCGATCAGGATCGCCAGGCGAATGCCCAGCTCTCTGAGTGCATCCTGGTACTCGTGGGCTATCGCATCGTGCCAGTTCTTGAGGTTGTGGCGGTACTGATCGAGCAGCACGCCTTCCTTGCTCATCGGGATCCAGATCGCCGAGGTCTGCTGGAACAGCCAGGCGAGGGTGTCGAGCTGATCGCGGATGGTCTTGAGTGCCGGCCCGTGCGCCGAATCCGCCTGTGTCGCCAGCGCATCGCTCTGGGTGGTGAGGCTCTTGAGGCGTTCCAGCGGCGCGGTGCGAATCGTGCGAAAAGTCTCCTCGAGGCTGGCGGTGCTGTGATCGATCGCGAGGATGGTGCGCTCTTTGGTACGAAGCTTGAGCACCCGGCTCCCCAGCTCCCAGATACCGGCCTGTGTGCTCACCGCAGCGCCCGTGGGCGCGGGCAATGTGACAGGCGCGCCGGGCTTGGTGGTGGCGGGTGTAACCGGGGTAGCGGCCGTCAGGGGCTGAATAGCTGCAGGCGCTGTCGGAATCGATGCGGCGATGGCATCGATGTGGGCCTTGAGGGCAGTGACGCTCGCAGTCTTGGTATTACTCTCGCTGAGGAACTGCTGCATGTTGTCCAGCAGGTTCAGACGCGCGTTGATCATATCGAGCTCGCCTTGGAGCTCCGCGCGCTTGGCCTGACGCTCGGCAGTGCTGCCCGCGGCAGTCATTTCGGCCTGAATGGTTTGTCGTTGCGCCTTGAGCTTGAGCTGCAGCGCATCGGTTGCCTGCGCGGCGGAGGTGTTATCGGCAGCGGCGGATTCGGCGCTGGCTTCGCTGCTGAGCAATTCCGCATTCGCGCGCGCTATGTCGAAGGCCAGCGCGACGACCTGGCCGGCCGTCTGCTGGTTGGCGTAGTAAATCAGCAGGTCGCTCGGCTGACTCGAGCTTTGCTGCTGCGCGCCGAGCGTTCGATACCATTGAACGGTTTCGTCCAGAATCTGGACGATCTGATTGCCGCTGAGCACTGCAATATTGGGACTCGACGCGGTGGCGGACGCGGTGGCCGCCGGTGCCTGTGGCGCCGGTTCAGCGCTCCAGGCAGCCGGCAGCAGCCAGAGCGCGGCGATGCCCCAGGCATGCTTGGAAGACCTCATCGCCCGATCCTACCGCATCCGCACCAGCGTCAGCGGCACATCGCCCGGGCTCAGAATCTATAGCCGATCCTGGCCTCGACCACGCGTGGCCGCAGGATGGTCTCCGCCAATACAAACTGGTTGGTCGACGTGAAGGTGCTCTTGTTCTGATTGGTCAGATTCTGCACGTAGAGCTCAGCCGTCCAGGAGTCCTTGGCGGTGCCGATCGAGGCGTCCAGCGTCGTGTACGGAGGGTTTTCGAACCTGAGCAATGTGGTACTGACGGCGCCTCCCGCGGAGGCCGCCGGACTGGAACTCGATTGTGTGTATGAATGCGCGGTATGCGTAACACCTGCCTGTGCGAAGTTGTTGTAGGAGAACATGCTCCACTGGTAGCGCAGACGCATGTTGAACTGAAACGGCGGCGAGTTGGCGCTCGGGCCGCCGGCCGGACCGTAAGGGTTCTGAACGTCGGTAATTGGCTGACCGAACTCGCCCTTCGTTGCTGCATTCGAAAGCAGCGCGGGGTTGTTCGCAATCAGCAGAGGCGAGTTGGTCTGCGTGCTGCTGTTCCAGGAAGCGGCACCCTGTGCCACGAGGCCGCGGGTGATCGCGGCGATGATCGAAGTCTCGACACCGCGAACGCGATAGTTCGGTCCATTGGTGCCGAAGCCGAGATTGCCAAGCACGCCCGGATCGAAGAAGGCCACCTGCACGTTATCCCAGTTTTCCTGGTAGACGGCGCCGTTCCACTGCAGACGGTGGTCGAACATTTCCGTCTTCCAGCCGATCTCATTGTTGGTCAGATTGTCAGAGGCGTACGCCGATGGGGTGCAATACCGCGCCGTGCCCGCAGCGTCCGGAAGATAGCAGCCGGTGCTGCGGTTGAATGCGCCCGGACGGAAACCCTGCGACCAGGTGTAGTAGGCGAGTACATCCGGCAGGATGTGCCAGGTGACATTCCCGCGACTCTTGAATCCGGTGTATCTCTTATTGAGATTTTCGGCATCGATATTGATGGCGCCGGCAGTGCAAGGTGGCAGGCCGGCCTCGTAACAGCCAAAGCTGCCGACCTGGCTACCCTTCTCATCGTTGGTGAAATGGTACCAGCGCGTGCCGGCGGTGAAGGTCAGCGTTTTCGGTATGAGGTCGAAATCCAGCGAGGTAAAGAGTGCAACCTGCCGGTATCCGCGCTGGACATCATTGAAAAACGCGATGTTGTCGTTGCGCAGTCCGGGGCTGTTGACGCTGGTGCCTGGAACCGTCGCGATATCGGTGAAGCAGCCTGCGGTCACCGTGGCGGAGCAGGCCGGCAGGGTCTTGTAGGCCCAATTCAGCTGATCGTCGATCTGGAGCTCTTCCCAGTACGCGCCCACGATGCCGCGCAGGCGCCAATCATCGGGCGTGCTGAGGCGAAATTCGTGACTCTGGTGCGTGTTCTTCTCGATTTCGTTCCAGTAGGTGGACGGCGAGCCGCACGCTGCGGCCAGGCCATTCGCCGGCTCGGCGGCGTGGCATTGGTAGTAACCGCCATAGAAGCCGCGCGCATAATTCGTGTAGTCCTGCAATTCGGTGATATTGCGTACCAGGTAGGCGCCTGTGTACACAGCGCGCAGGTCGCCGATCTTGCCGTTGATCGTCCAGGCGGTGTTCTCGAACTTATCCTTGTTATAGGAAGGGTTGAACAGCGAGACCGACTGCGGCGGCAGCGGCGTACCATCCGAGCTGAAGGGCATCTGGTAGAACACGCCCTCGGCGTCCATGCTCTGGTAGCTCTCGGTGACGAGCGCGTTCCAGTCTGGTGTGATGTCCCACAGCGCTGATACCCGCAGCCCGGAGTAGGTCACCGGGTTGATTGCATTTCCGGCAATGGCGGCATTGTTGGCGACGGGAGAGCCCGGCGGCGGCTGGCACACCGTGGCGCCGGGTCCTGCGTCTTGCAGCTGGGTGCAGCCGGCCGGGTAGTTGGCGTAGTGGATGCCCAGATCGCTTGATTTGCGTGTGAAGGTCGACGGCACGTTATTGATGTAGCCGCCGTGCCTGTCATCGTAAATCACAGCGCGGACCGCCAGGGTGTCCTCGATCAGGGGCAGATTGAGAACCGCGGTGACATCGAAATTCGGATCGCCGCCTGCGGTCAGTCCGTAACCGGCAGTGACACTACCCTCGGTGACGTCCATCTTCGGCTTGTTGGTGATGTAACGAACAACGCCCGCCTGGGCGCCGGCGCCGAACAGCGTGCCTTGCGGACCCTCCAGCACTTCGACGCGTTCCAGATCTGCCGCGTAGACGTCGAGGTTGCGACCGGGGAGCTGACCGGACTGGTCGTCGAGATAGATGGCGACGTTCGGAAACCCATTGATCGAGCCGCCGGACTGGATGCCCTGGTCCCCGACGCTCAAGCCGCGCATGTAAATCTGCGATTGACCCGGCCCGACCACCGAGGCGGAGACGTTGGGCAGATATTTCATCAGATCGTCGAAATTCGTGACATTCAGTTCCGACAAGGTCTCGCCAGTGAATGCCTGGATCGCGATCGGTACGTCCTGTACGTTCTCGGTGCGACGCTGCGCGGTAACGACCACTTCGGCGAGCGCTCCGCTGGTGTCGAGCGCCTGATCAGGTGCAGCAGCGTAGGCTGCCACACTCGCTTGCGTGCCCAGGATGGCGGCCACGGCACGAGCGCACTTAGGGTTTATTTTCATTGGCGCAACATCCCCATTTGTTGACCTGCACCGTTGCCGAGCGGCGTCTGATCGACGCTGGTGCAACATTGACGACCGCACTGAGAGACCGATTGCGTTGTGTAGCAGTAAAAATTACTGCATCCCGCGCACTAGTACCATACCGATATCTGGACGGTCAATACTCGTTCGTCGCCCGCTACACGCGCCAGCGGCGTTGTTCTTCTATCGGCAGATCGAAGCTGGCCAGTCGCGTGCTGAGGCGCTGTGCCTCCAGCGCGGCGTCGACATCCGGGCGCAGGATGTGGCGCGGTGGCAGCGCCACGGCGCGGTGTTTGAGCAGCGGTGCCAATCGGCGCCAGTGCAGACCCTCGCCGGGTTCGCCGCGCACCCCAACCGCCAGCACCGCGTAGCCATGGTGTGAATACTCGGCGATCTGATCGGCAATCACGGCCAGCAGCAGACGGTGCTGGCCGGCCGGGGGCAGCTGCACCACACCATAGCCGTTGGCTTCCAGGACGCCGAGCACATCCGGCAGCGCCGTGCCTACCGCCTGCGATGGATTGATGAGCGAGTCGGGCAGCAACGCCATCCTCCAGCCGCGTGCATCGCCGTTCACGGCACCCCCGGCTCCTCGCGGCTGTCCAGGAACTGTTCCAGGTCACGGCGCGAGCCCGCCTCATCGAAGCGCCCCATGTCCAGGGCCCAGCCCGTGGCCGGCACCGGCGGCAGTCCGCGCCGCGCCAATTCAGCCTCGAGCTCCTCGATCCAGACGCCAGGCCGCGGCACGATTTCCCAGTCATCTTCGGGGCGATTGGGCCGTCCGCCCCAATTGGGCTGACTGGAGGTGAAGCGCACGCCGGTGGAGGGACTGCCATCGAGACCGATCAGGATCACCTCATCGCCGTGGCGCAGATAGCCTTCGATCAGGGGCGCGATGGCCTGCGCCAGGCGGCGGCAATGAGCCCGATAGGCGGGGGTATCGTATTGCTCGTAGACCGCCCACCAGCGCCGCGCTCCCGCGAACGCGAGCTCAGGGCAGGGGAGTTGCACCAACAGGTAACTCCGGCTGCGCAGCGCTTCCACTACCGGATTGACTGCGCCGCGATAGCGCGCACCCTCACAGACCTTGGCGTTCTGGTTCAGCAGACAGTTGGCGAGCAGCGCCACTTTGCGCGGTGAGCTCAAGGCGCCCAACGATAAACCGCTCCGGCATACGGCGGCTTCCATTGCTCGAATGCGCCGGTGATGAACACGACCTTTTTATCCTGCGGATCGAAGGCCATATTGGTTACATAGGGTGTTGGCACGCTGATGATGCGCACCAGCTTTCGCTCGTCATTGACGACGAGCAGGCGGCCAGAACCATTCTGGGCAATGTAGTAGTTTCCGTCCGGGGCCAGCTTCAGGCCATCCGGGCCGTTGTAGGCATCCGTGTGGCGCGTGGGCGGTGCCAGATCCTGCAATCGCGCCCAGACGGTACGCGCGCCCAGGCCGCCGTCCGCCTCGATCGGAAACGACAGCACCCGCCCCGCGAGCATCTCGGCCACCAGCAGCTGCCGGCCGTCCCTGCTCACCGTCAGGCCGTTGGAATAGTGGATCGTGTTGGCAACCTGCGTGATCGTGCTGCCGTCCGGGCGCAGGTAAAGCACGGCGCCCGTGATCGGCGCCTTCAGATCGTACGCACCGGAGGCCGAGAAGTAGATCCCGCCGCGATCGTCGGCCGCAAAATCGTTCGGTCCTGCGAAGGCCTGGCCGCTGCTGTCTGCGCGCAGCATGCGAACCTCGCGGCCCGCCGCATCGATCTCGAGCAGGTAGTTGCCGTCGTAACACGCGATCAGCAGATTATCGCCGCGCGCTATCAGCGCGCTGGGGCCGCAGCCCTCTTTGTGCCAGAAAATGTCGGCGCGCGTGCCGTTCCAGGTTTTGATATTGCTGCTGGAGTACTCAACGTAGTAGAGCTTGCCGTCGCGCCACAGCGGACCTTCCGGGTAGTGCGCGCCACGATCGACCGTGCTGAGCTGCGCGCCCGGTACGGCGAGCGGCGCTGCGGCTGCTACCAGGCACAGAAGGCTCGCCCGCAAAGGCAATCGAGTGCGCATCAGCCCCAGAACCGCTTGCTGGCGATCGCCGCGCCCTGAGCCAGTGCCTGCAGTTTTCCCCAGATCACTTCCGGGTCCACGCCGCTCGAGCCCACGTGGATACTGAATCCGCAGTCGACCGCGGCCATCACATGGTCGCGGCCGACCAGGTGCGCGTAGCGCCCGATGCGCTGCGCCACCAGTTCCGGGTGCTCGATGTAGGTTGACTGGCACTCGATCACGCCGGGCACCAGCACTTTGCCTTCCGGCAGCTTCACCGATTCGAACAGCGCCCATTCGTGCGCATGACGTGGATTGGCGGCCTCGAACAGGATGGCGTGCGGTTTGGCCTTCCAGACCGTGTCGATGATCTCGGCCAGCGGCACATCGACATGATGCGGCCCCGGATAATTTCCCCAGCACACATGCATGCGCACTTTCTCGGCGGGAACATTCACCAGCGCCCGGTTCAGTGCCTCGACATTCAACGCCATGCGATCCAGGAAGCCTTTGAGATCCAACTGCGCAAACTGCGTGTGTCGACCCATGGCCAGATCCGGGCAGTCGACCTGCAGCGTCATACCGGCGGCAACAATGGTCTCGTACTCCTGGCGCAGCGCCTCGGCGCAAGCGAACACATAGGCCTCATCATTCGGATAAAAGTCGTTGCGGAAGAACAGCGCGGTCACTCCGGGCGAGGCAGCATTCAGGAACAGGCCGGGAGGCTGCTGGCCCTTCAGGGCGCTGCGCAGGCGCTGTGCGTCCTGCTTGGGAGCCTCGAGGTCGCGCACGCTGATCGACGCATTGCACGCCGGTGTCCTGCGGTGCTTGCGCCCTTCATCGGAGAACATCCGCGCTTTGGTGCCCGGATAGGCTTCCAAGTCCTGAAACACATAGCTGTTGCCGCTGCCGCCGAAACCGTTGAAGCGGTCTTTGACGTAAGTGGCGTAGCTCGGCTTGGGCATTTCCCCATCGTTGATGATGTCCAGCCCCGCCTGCAATTGCCGGGCAACCACACCCTCTACCGCCCGACCCACCTGCGTCTCCAGGGCGGCCTCGTCAAATGACAGTCCGTCTTCGCGAGCGAACATCAGCTGCATGAGCGGCTCGGGGCGCGGCAGGCTGCCGACATGCGTCGTCAGAAATCGACCGTGGCTTGCCATTATTTCAATCGATCGGCGATCTTGGCCAATCCTGCCGTGACGCAGGCTTCATCCTTCTCGCCGCCGGGCGCTCCGGAGGCACTCATGGCGCCGATCACCTTACCGCCGGCTTTCACCGGCAGGCCGCCGGCCCATGAAATCAGGTTCGCATCGCCGTTGATCGGTCCTGGCATCGGCGGCGGTCCTGCACCGGGAGCCGGTGGCGCCGGCGGTGCCGAGGCGGGCAGCGTTTTGCCAAAATCGCCGGATGACATGCCGGTCTTGATGACCGTATACGCCTTGCGCCGCCCGATCTCGACCGTCTTGTCGCCCGCGCCGTCGCCACGCAGTACCACGCGCGTGGAGAAGTCCGGATCCATGACGGTCACGGTGACCTGGTAGCCATTGGCCTTGCAGGTATCCAGAGCCGTCTTCGCGGCTTCAACCGCCAACGCGATGGGCACATCGGCCGCGGCGTACTGCGCGTACCCGGCGACGGTCGCAAGGGCGGTGCATACCGCCAGAGTTTTCTTCCGCATCATTCTGGGGAACCCCTCTGCCTATTCCGATGGCACTATAGCGACGAAAGAGCGGTGGGCCAATTGAGTCACGTACCTCGGGGGGATTTCGCTATGCGCAAACGTTGTTACCTGCTGACACTTGCATGCTTGATGGGACTCACGGCGGAACCCGCACTCTGTGCGGATGCCAAACAGGTGGTACCGACCATGAAATATGTGCACGTCTACGCGGACAGCGCGGGGGTATCGCACTTTCGCGAAGAGCATCTGGACTTCGCGCCCGGCCGTACCGAGGAGACCTCGATCCATGCGCTGGCAGCGAACGGCAGGACCACGCTGCTGCGGCTGCGCGTGGGCGCGGTGGAGGATTGGCACAACGCGCCGCGCGCCTGGTTTCTGATCGTGTTGCAGGGCGCCTCCGAGGTCACTACATCGGATGGCGAGGTGCGCCAGTTCGGACCCGGCGCGCTGGTGCTGCTGGACGACACCACGGGGAAGGGACATCGCACGCGCGCGCTCGGCACCGTCGATCATGTCGCCGCGGTGATTCCGATCGCTGACGATACCCCGGTGACCGGCGCCAAGTAGGGGCGCGCCCCGCATGAGCATCCGCTTCATTGCGGCCGCAGTGATCGGCATCGCCGGCTTGTCCGCCGGCGATCGAGCCAGTGGGCAGGCGGCCATGGCTCCCGGCACCGAGTCCGGGTTCGCGCTGTTCCAGAAGAAATGCACCAGCTGTCACGGCAATCCAGCGGTTGAGCGCGCGCCATCGCCTGAAGCCCTGCGCGGCATGCCGCCGGAGAAAATCTACGAGGCATTGGGACCCGATGGGATCATGGCGGGGCCTGGGGCCAGCCTGAGCGACCCGGAGCGACGCCGCATCGCCGAGTTCATGAGTGGCCGACCATTGGGCAGCGGTCGCCTGGGCGCGGCTGCTGCCATGGCCAATCAATGTCGTGACAATCCGCCGCTGCCGGACTCTGCCTCTATGCCGCAATGGAACGGGTGGAGCACGGATGCCGCCAATCATCGATTCCAGTCCGCCGCGGCCGCCGGCATCCGCGCGCAGGATGTGCCGCACCTGCGGCTCAAATGGGCGTTCGGCTTTCCGGCCGGGGTCTCTGCCAATGCCGAGCCCAGCATCGTTTCGCGCCGCGTGTTCGTCGGCAGCGACAACGGTTTCTTCTATTCGCTCGATGCCGCCAGCGGCTGTGTCTACTGGTCGTTCGAAGTCGGATCGACGGTGCGTGGAGCCGCGACCGTGGCGCCGATCAAAGATCACGCAGCGTCGCGCTACGCAGTTTATTTTGGTGATGGCCGCGCCAACGTCTATGCGCTCGATGCCCGCTCGGGAGCGTTGCTGTGGAAGAGTCGCGTCGATGAGCATTTCGTGGCGCGAATCACGGCCGGTCCCCGCATCTTCGACGGCAAGCTGCTGGTGCCGGTGTCTTCTTCGGAAGGGTTCAGCGCCGGCACCCCCGACTACCCCTGCTGTACGGCGCGCGGCAGCGTGGTGGCGCTCGATGCGGGCACTGGGGAACGGATCTGGAAGGCCTGGGTGATTGCCGAGGAACCGAAACCCTATGCCACGCAGCCCAACGGCGTGGTGCTGTCCGGACCGTCCGGCGGCTCGGTCTGGAATACGCCGACCGTCGATCCGCAGCGCCGCGCGGTCTACTTCGGCACCGGTGATGCCTGGGCGGCACCGTCCACCACGACCACCGATGCCATCATGGCGGTCGATATCGGCAGCGGCCGGGTGCTCTGGACCTATCAGGTGACGGCGGACGATGTGCACCTGGGTGGCTGCAACGGGCCGGAGCTCAGCGCCGCCTGTCCGAAGATCAATGGTCCCGATATGGATATCGGCAACTCGCCCATCCTGCTGTCCCTGCCCAGCGGTGCACGCCTGCTGCTGGCCGGGACCAAGGCCGCCGATGTGCTGGCCGTGGATCCGGACCACAACGGTGCTCTGGTCTATCGCGTGAACCCGACTGGCGCGATGCCCGGTGGCAACTACAGAGTGGGTGCGCCGGCGATTCTGTGGGGCGGTGCAGCCGATACCACCCAGGCCTACTTTGGGATGGGTACCGGCGGGCTCGCGGGCATCGAAGCGGCGACCGGCCGCACGCGCTGGGTCTTCAAGCCCGACCCTCCCGACGGCTCCACTGTGCTATCGCTCGGCGCCGCGCCGACGGTAATACCCGGTGTCGTCTTTGAGGGCTCCACCCAGGGCATGCTCTATGCGGTCTCGGCCAACGACGGTAAAGAAATCTGGCGATTCGATACGGCACGGAGTTTTGACACCGTGAACAAGGTGCCCGCCCGCGGCGGCGCCATTGCCGTCTCAGGCGCCGTCGCCGTCGGTGGCATGGTCTTCATCGGCTCCGGCTACGCGGTCGG
>Ga0302180_10000312_pt1 | contig 39968 bp, 31 predicted proteins | sample I_Palsa_E3_2_FD_200575 | JGI IMG/M metagenome (GOLD analysis project Ga0302180, IMG submission 200575) | Peat permafrost microbial communities from Stordalen Mire near Abisko, Sweden - I_Palsa_E3_2 | ecosystem: Environmental > Terrestrial > Soil > Palsa > Peat permafrost | place: Sweden...
AACCGCAAAAAACCTGCCGCTGAGCACCAGGATGCGTGACGCCCGGGACACAGATGACCCCTGGGACACACGGGAGCCCCAAGGAGCAGGCGAGCGCCACTCCCCTTAACCGAGGGAACGGTTGTCGCGCGGAGACGGACGACAGGGCTCCGATGATCCTGGCGGGGTCCCGTCGTCTGAACTGCGTAACCCGTCGAGGAGGAAGACATGACCATCCAAGGCAAGATCACCGGCGTGCGCACGGTGGGCGTACCGGTCACGGACCAGGACCGGGCGCTGGACTTCTATGTCGGCACGCTGGGCCTGGAAAAGCGGCTCGACGTTGACATGGGCGGCGGCAGGCGCTGGATCGAGGTGGCGCCGACCGGGGCGGCGACGTCGATCGCGCTGATCCGCTCGCACGAGGGACTTCCGGCCGGGGTCGAGACCGGTATCAGGTTCGTGACGCCAGACGCCGACGACGTGCACTCAGGGCTGCGAGCCAGCGGCGTCGATGCCGACGACGTGCTGCGCTGGGACGGGGTCCCACCCATGTTCGCCTTCCGCGACCTGGACGGTAACGGGATGGAGATCGTCGAGCAGCGGTGAAGCCGCGACTGCTGGGCGGCCGTAGGGGCCCGGATCGGGTCAGACATGGGTCCGGATCGGGGCCCAGACATAGGCATCAGAAATGGGCGAGGACGCCGGCCAGCGGCCGGGGTAGCTGGGTGAGGTCGAGCGCTCCGGCGAGCACGTGGCCGTAGTGGATCTTCCGGCCGGAGCGGGTGCCCATGAAGCGCCGCAGCTGGTGCTCGCGGGGCCTGGCCCGCTGAGCGGGCTGCTTGGCGAAGGTGCGGAACGGGCCGAGTTCACCCTGCACCTCGATCAGCTGCTCGGTCGCCGCCACGCCGAGCGAGCGGATCAGCTCGTCTTCCAGGTCGGCTACGCAGACGAAGAAACCGAGTCGTTCCAGGCCGGCCCGGCCCGGGCCGGGAGCCAGCCCGGCCCGTTCGAGGCCGCGGCGGAAGGCAGGCTCCTCCCCCTCGTCGCACAGGCCCGCCAGGCGGACGCCGAACCCGCGCGGGCCGAACACCTCAAGGAAGTGCCCGATGTTGGTCGCGCCCCCCATCGGCACCACGAAAACGCCCTCACCGCTCAGGTCCCGGCCGAGGCGCCCGGCCAGGGTGGCCAGCGCGGACTGGTCGCTCATGCCCTCGACGAGCACGATCGCGCACGGGCCAGCCGGGCCAGCGGGTCCGGCCGGGCCCACGGGTCCGACCCTGGCGAGCGACTCCGCGACCAGGGCGAGCGATCAATCGTCCACCTCCTCAGTTTCGCAGTGGGCCGGCGAGTTTCTGGCTCTGGTGACCCAGCTAGCTCCAGCCGTCGATCGCGCCGCTGTCGTAGCGGCACCGGCCGTCGACCAGGGTGGCGAGCACCACCAGGCCGGCGATGCGGTCCGGGCTGACGGCGGTCGGGTCTTCTGACAGCACCACCAGGTCGGCGAGCTGGCCCGGGATGATCGAGCCCTTGACGTGCTCCTGACGGCTGGCGTAGGCCGATCCTGCGGTGTAGGCGTACAGCGCCTGCGGCACGGTGATCGCCTCCCCCGGGTTGAACGGCCTGCCCGTGGCGGTGCGCCGGCCGACCATGTCGGCGATGCCGAGCAGCGGCGCCCCCGCCACCACCGGCCGGTCCGAGCTGCCGGGCAGGACCATGCCCGCCTCCAGCAGGGAGCGCTGCCGGTAGAGCCAGTCGTGCCGTCCCGGGCCGACGGCGGCCAGCATGCCGTCGCCGAGCTCGGAGGCGAACCGGCCCTGCGGCACGGCGATCAAGCCGAGCTCGGCGGCCCGGGTGACCTGCCGGGCCTGGGTCAGGCCGAAGTGCTCGATGCGGTGCCGCGGGTCAGGCCGTGGGTATGCGTCCAAGGCCTGGGCGTACGCGTCGAGCACCACGTCGACGGCCCGGTCCCCGATCGCGTGGGCGGCGACCTGCCAGCCGGAGCGATGCGCGGCGATGATCGTGGCCTGCAACTGCGCGGCGTCGGCCTGCAGGTAGCCGCATCCGGCCCCGTCGGCGTAGTCCTCATGCCCCGCATATTGGTCATTCACGGCCGCGGTCCGTCCGACCAGCGATCCGTCGGTGAAGATCTTCATGGCGCCGAGGCGGAGCCAGTCATCGCCGAACCCGGACCGGATGCCGAGGTCCAGTCCCAGGTCCAGCCCGTCGTCGGGGTGCGCGCCCAGCTGATGCAGCACCTCGCTGGCCACCATGAGCTCGACCCGGACCCGGAGCCTGCCCGCTTTCCTGGCGGCGGTGAAGGCGGCCAGCTCGACCGGGCTGTGACTGACCCAGCCGCCGCCGATCCCGGCCTCGGTGCAGCTGGTGATGCCTTCGGCGAGGTATTCCGTCCCGGCCCGGCCGATGGCTTCGGTGAGCTGGGCCAGCGGATACGGGTAGACCAGCGTCCCGGCCAGCGCCTGGGCCTGCTCCTCGAGCAGGCCGCTTGGCCGCCCGCCCAAGTCGGTGGCGACCCGGCCGCCGGGCACGTCGGCGGCCACGGCATCCAGGCCCAGGTCCGCCAGGACCAGGCTGTTCACCACGCACATGTGTCCGGAGGTGTGCCGCAGCCAGACCCGCCGCCCGGGCGCGGCCCGGTCCAGGGCGTCCCGGTGCGGATGGGCGCCGAGCTTGTTCTGGTCGTACCCGGAGCCGATCACCCAGTCTCCGGCAGTGGTCGTCTGCGCCCGGCGGGCGATGGCCTCGTACAGTTCGTCGAGGCTGCCGATCGGAGGCGAGCGCAGGTCGACTTCGGCCAGCGACATGCCGAACCCGGTCATGTGGTTGTGCGCGTCGTTGAAGCCGGGCGCCACGGTGGCCCCGCGCAGGTCGACCACCTGCGCCGCGTGTGCCTGCGCGGTGCTGACCTCGGCTGGACTCGTGGCCACCGCCTCGATCCGGCCGCCGGTGATCGTCACCGCGGCGGCCCGCGGCCGACCGGGATCCATGGTCAGCACGTTCGCGTTGACCAGCGCCAGGTCCGCCATGGGGGCCACGGTTACTGGCCGGCCAGCAGCGCCGTGACCGGAGTGCTAGCGAGCCGGTAGCGGACCACCCTGCCGTCGCGCTCGGCGATGACGGTCTGGCTGGCGCGCAGGTAACGCAGCGTCTGGGACACCGTGGCGTCGTTGATGCCCGTCGCGGCGGCCAGGTCCGAGACGCTGATCGGGCCGGCCGCCTTGATGCAGGTCAAAAGCGTGAGCCGGGTCGGATCGGCCAGCACGGCGAACTGCCGGGCCCGGGCCTGGATCACCTCGGGAGGCTCCAGGGCGGCGATGGCCTGGCAGATCCGCTCGCCGTCGATGACGCGGTGACCGGACCGTTCCGCGGGCAGGAGATGCACCGGTCTAGGATTCCATACCCGGCGGCGCGGGGCGCGGGCACCCGGGAAAGCGAACCGGGCCACCGGGACGAGCGTAGGGTCCTACCTTGAGCAGGCCGGGCGAGGCCCGCTAGGACCTGCCACCCGGGACTCGCAGCGGCCGGGGGCACGCGGCCCTGCCGTTTCGGAAAAGATCGTCAAAAAATAGTCTGAACGGCCCTGGTTTCCGGCCTCAGCCACCACCCGCGCGCCGTGGGAGGGGGTGCTAAACCCCCGGCCCGATGGTGGGGTTTACCGCATTGCCGGGCGCGGGGCGCGGGGGTACTCTGCCGATAGAGGCAGCGCATCACCTGCCCGCTTCCGAGCCAGCGACCGGCCCGCGCCGACGATGGCCGCGAGGACAAGGGTCGACGACTCGGGTGCGTCTTGAAGGTCATGCCATTCACCGTGGCGGGCAGACGCGGGCCGACCCGCCGGGAAGAAAATGATCATGACTCAGGACAAGGCGCGGAAAACCGCCACCCGTCGGCGCATGGCCGAAACCGGCGAGCCCTACTGTGAGGCCAGGCGCGCGGCCGACGCCCCGCGTGAGGAAGAGACGCCGCGTGAGGAAGAGACGCCGCGTGAGGAAGAGACGCCGCGTGAGGAAGAGACGCCGCGCGAGGAGGACTGGTACGCCCGGATGGCCGAAGAGGGCGGCATCAGCGTGGCCGAGATCAGGGCCCAGGAGATCGTGGCGCAGGCCAGGGAGCAGGCGGCCGAGGCCAGGGAACGGGCCGAGCAGGCGGAAGAGCTTGCGGAGCGGGCCAGGGAAAGGTCCGAGCAGGCGGAAGAGGCGGCCATGATGGCGCATGAGGCCGCCGACATGGCCGCCGAGGCCGTGGCGATGACCCGCGGCTGGGCCGACTCCCGCGAGCAGGAACAGGCGCAGCGGCGGGCGGAGCAGGCGCGGGCCGCGGCGCACGAGGCGCAGCAGCGGGCCTACCTGGCCGAAGAGGCCGCCGACCGGGCCGAAGAGGTGGCCGGTGAAGCGGACGAAGCGGCCGAAGAGGCCGAGGAATTCGCGGACGAGGCCGAGGAGATGGCCGGGGAGTTCGGCGACGGGCCGCACGAGCATGTCCGGCGGGCGCGCCGGGTGCACTGGACCGATGGACGGCGGGACGATTCGAGTTGGGACCATCCCGGTCCGCCTAAGCCTCCCAAGCCGCCGAAGCCCCCCAAGCATCCGGGTCACCCGGGGGCCGGACCTGATCTGGGTGACCGGATCGGCCACGTGCTGCAGCGGTTCGACGCGCTCAGGGGGCGGGCAGAGGAAATGGTGAGCTGGGCTGAGCGGATGTTCGGACCGGCCCGCGAGGAGCCTGAGCAGCCCGGCTCAGACTGACCGGACCCGCTTATTCGCCTGGGGTGAGGGCGGGAGCTTCTCGCCGCTCACCCGGCGGAAAAGCCAATATCACCGATAACGTCGGCGTCGATGTCGAGGAACTCGCACGTGGCCAGCAGCTCCCTGGTGTAGTCGCCGGGAACGGCATGAATGTGATTCGCGCTGAAACGGGTGAGGAACTCCCCGGCGCTTGCGGTGAACCTCGCGAACGCATGGGGCCACTCGAAGGTCGACTGGCGGGCCAGGCGTGCGTTCGTCGGCTCGTCGAATTCCTCGAAGCTGCCTCGTAGGATGTGCATCCGGTACCGGCCGGACAGTCGCGTGAGCCTGGCGAACGTCATCTCCCCCGGCGCCGCGATGTGATGCACCGACGCGCCCCCGGCCGGGAAATACAGCACTTCCGGGTACAGATGCACCTTCGCCATGTTCTGGGCCGGGTCGTCGCTTCTGGCCGCGAACCAGGTGGCGTGCTGGCCTGAATTGCACAGATCCCAGACGCCGAGGCTGGCCTCGTAGTGCCTGACGTCCGCGAACAACACAGGCGTGCCCGACAGGCCCTTGAGTATCTGCATCGTCAGCGCGGCGTCCATGTCAGATTCGGTCGAGCAGACCACCGTAGGTTTGGGCCCATCCCAGTCGTACGGATCGTTAAGGAACGCTTCCGCGACGTCCATCGTGCACCAGTTGTTGGTCATCTCCGGCTGGCCCTTTATGCCGCAGAAGTCAAGGTGCCACTCGTCGATCAGCTCACGGGCCGCGTAATAGACGCCGATCTGGCGCTCCAGCAGCTCGGGCGTGAGCTTGGCTCCGTCATAGTGGACACCGCCCGCGTTCTTCTCTAGCCACAGCCGGGCGGACCTGGTCGCTGCCGGGTGTACCGCCGATCCGCGGCGCACCAGCTCGTACTGGTCGATGTCTTCGATGTCGATACCGAATTCCGACATCCACTGGTCGGTGTTCGCGACCGTGGTGTACATCCCCATCGGGCGGCCTCCGATGCGGCCGAACGTGGCGCCGCGCAACCGCCGGGTCACCCCGGCAGCCGTCGCCAGCTGGCTCAGCTGTCCGACAACCGCCGGATCCGCGGGATCACCCCAGGTCCGGCTGTGCCTGACCCCGATTTGGTCGAAGCCGCCGCCCGCGGCGAGCATGCCGACCATGCCGGGATACTGCGGGTCAATGTTCGAAAACAGCGCCAACGGTCCGTCGCCCTGGCTCGCGAACAGCAGCGAGAAGTGCGGGAAGGCCCATACCGGATAGTTGATCAGCCGCAGATCCGGCCGCGCCGCGGCTAGCTCCCGGCCCAGCCGTACCGCGCCGTCGTTGGAGCTGAGATCGCCCTCGCCGGTAACGACTTCGTGGCCTACCTCCCGGAGCGCGGCAGCCAGGCGGTTCTGCACGTCCAAGCCGAACGGACCGACCTCGTCGTGAACGAAACTACGGCCGTCGGAAGCAGTGACGAGCGCGATACGTGCCATGGCGGGACCCTTTCCAAGGTGGCGGACTTCGCGACGGCTAGCGGCTGGGCGTCGTTTCGGCCCGGGCGCGCCTGAGGGGGATCCAGGCGGCCCGGCGGCCGTCTCCCGGACAGCGCCCATCTGCGCATGGTCACGAGACGGTCATGCGCCCTCTCCAGCCATCTAGCCAGGCGGCTGACTGTGTGGTATCGATTACTCGCCGTCGCCTAGATATCGATTACTCATCGTAGAAACCCGCACCTTCCGCTGTCAACGGTCCGTTTCCTCCAGCATCGGCCCGGGCTGGCCCCGAGCACGCTTGCGGCGGCCATTGTTGCCGCGACGTAGCTGTTCAAGGGCCCTGAGCCAGCCACTCGTCTTCGGATCGGCAGCGAACGGTCCTGGGGCAGCGCCTGGCCCCTGGAACTCACCCTTGACGGGCCTGCAGGCGGAGGACTACGCTCCAGCAATCGATTACTCGCCCTTCCTTAGTGCCGGCTTCCACCACAATAGGCAGGGCCCGTCCGGCCGCTCGGCGGCACCGGATAGCCTGCCTGATCAATCACCAAAGAGGGAAGTAATGCTCGAGAACACTTTCAGCACGGCGGGCGGTAACGGACAGACGTTCCCTAACCGTACGCTGAGCCGAAGAAGCGTCCTGAAGTTCGGCGGTACGGCCATGGCCGCGGGCGTCTTCGCGCCAGCCCTGGCGGCTTGCTCCTCAGGATCAGGCTCAGGCTCAACATCGTCCTCGTCCAAAGACCTGTCCTACGTCATCATGGGAACCTCGACGTACTCGCCGATCTGGGACGCCGAGAGCAAGCAGTTCCAAGCCTTGTTCCCTGGGACCAAGCTGAACCGCATCGCGATCCCCGCTCCGACCTGGTCCGCCTACGTCGACGACCTCAAGGTGAGAATCGCCTCTGGGCTGGTCCCTGACATCATCCAAGTCGCCACCGAGGGCATGTACACCCTCGCCGCGACCGGCATCCTGCACCCGCTCAACGATTACATCGCCACCGACAAGACCTACATCGACAGCTATTACGCCGACGTGAATCCCAACTTCCCTGACTGGCTCAAGCTCACCAGCCCGCCCGGATCTGAGGTCTATTACCTGCCGGGTGAGGACCAGAGCATGTGCATGTGGCTGAACATGAAGCTGTTTCGCGCGGCCGGCATATCAGCTCCCGGTGAGGACTGGACCTGGGACGACTTCCTGGCCATCGCCCGCCGCATCAAGTCCAAGACGGGTGCCTACGCGTACACCTGCGATTACGGCTCCTACCAGGGAATCCAGCCCTGGCTTCAGACCAACGGCGGAAATCAGATGTCCGCGGACTGGAAGACAGTCACCATGGACACGCCGGAGAATGCCGAGGCGGCCGAGTTCGTGCGCATGCTCGTACAGGACGGGCTGGCAGTCGCGCCGTCCCCGAGCTTCGACGACTTCGCCTACCAGGCCAAGGGCAAGGTGGCCATGGTGGGCTGCGGCCGGTGGGAGATCATCGAGGCCCGGCAGTACCAGGTGGTCGATGACCTGCAGATCGTCCAGTTCCCGATCAAGAAACAGCACGGCTCCCCGGTGGGCTGGGACAGCTACGGCATCTCAACGACATCGCCGAACAAGGACCTGGCCTGGAACTTCCTGAAGTACCTGACGTCCGTCGAGTACAACAAGACGTTCGCGCAACTGCCGAGCCCGGCCATCCCCGCACGCACGTCGATCGCGACCAGCTCGCTGTTCACGGCCAACTCGCCGGCCGGGACGACGGAACTGCTGAAGGCGCTTGACTACTCCACGCCGATCCCGTCGCCCATCAACAACGATGCCATCGAGAACACGCTACAGACCGGCTGGGCCGACATCGTGACCGGGTCCGTTTCGGTTTCAGCTGGGCTGCAACAGCTACAGGAAAAAATGTCCGAGCAGCTTGCGTCCTGAACCGCAGAGCGAGGAGTGGTGTGGCGAGAATGAGCGTGCGGGAGACCCGGGGTGGAACCGTCAGGATCCGGCCTCGCCACACCGCCTCCGGGCCGGGGCGGCGCACCGACACCGCCAGGGCCAGGCGAAGGCAGGAAACGCTGGCGGGCTACCTGTTCATCGGGCCGGCCACCGTGCTGTTCATCGTGTTTCTCGGCGGACCGCTGCTCGCGGCCCTCATCTTCAGCTTCACCGACTGGCAGCTGCTAGGGCCGATCCACTTTGTCGGCCTGTCCAATTTCAGGTCCCTATTCTCCGCGCAGGTCCTGCAGATCTTCGGCAACACCTTCTACTTCACCTTCGGCTCCATCGTCTTGCACATCGTTCCCGGGTTCTGCCTGGCCGCCCTAGTCGTCCGGCTGCGCAGCAAGACGCTGAAGTACATCATCCAGACCATGTACGTCGCACCGTTTCTCCTCGGCTATGCGTCGGCGGCGCTGCTGTGGGAATACATGCTCAACCCCTCGTTCGGGCCGGTGCCTTATTACCTGCACAAGATCGGCCTTACCTTGCCTTTCGCGGGATTGCTCAACTCGCCGGCGTGGGCCATGCCCACACTGCTCGGCGTGGATGAATGGGCCACCTTCGGCTTCTTGTTCCTGGTGCTCGTGGCCGGGATACAGCAGATACCTGAGGAGCTCTACGAGGCGGCCTCGCTCGACGGCGCAGGTCCCTTGCGGCAGATGTTCCGCATCACGATTCCGCTGTCCGCGCCCACGATCTTCTACGCGATAATCGTCAACTTTATCCTGGCATTCCAGATCTTCACGCCGATGTACATCATGACCAACGGAGGCCCGCTTGGCCGGACCGAGAGCATGGTCCAGTACATCTACCAGCAGGCATTCCAGTCCTTTCAGATCGGAACCGCTTCAGCTCTCGCAGTGGCCAGCTTCATAATCATCGCGCTGCTTACGGTGGTTCAGTTCACGCTCGGGGTCCGCCTTGTGCGCCGGGCGACAGGCTATTCAGAAGCGGGGCGGTAATGCAGGGCGGCAAGTCATGACGCGGAACCTCGCAGCCAAGGCGGTAAAGGCGGCGGTCATCACGATCGTGCTGCTCGTCGGACTGCTCGGGCTGGCCCCGCTGTACTGGATGATCGTGACATCGTTCGAGACCTCGAGCGAGGCACTGAACTCACCCCCCGACTGGTTTCCGCATCACCTCACGGTGGCGAACTTCAGGCTGGCGCTTGACTCGGCGCCGCTCGTCCAGATGTTCCTCAACAGCCTCGAGGTCACGTCGATTATTGTCGTCGGCTCGCTGGTGATAGCGTCCGCCGCGGCGTACGGTTTCACCCGGATAAGGCCGAGGGGCTCGCGAGTTCTCTTCGCCATCCTGCTGGGCGGCATCATGATCCCGGCCCAGGTCGCTGTGGTCCCGATCTTCGTGGTGATGCGGGACCTGCACCTGATTAACCAGCTTGCCTCCGTCTACCTGCCTGCGCTGATCAACGTCGTGGTTATCTTCTTGCTCTGCCAGTACATCATTTCCATCCCGCGGGAACTTGACGAGGCTGCGAGCATTGACGGCGCCGGGCATTTCACCATCTGGTTCCGGATCATCTTCCCGTTGTCGCGGCCTGCGCTGATCGCCGCCGCGGTGTTCATCGGACAGACCTACTGGAACGATTTCTTCTGGCCGTCGGTGTTCCTCTCGACTCCGTCGAGAATGACCCTTCCCGTTGGCCTGGTCGAACTGCAGTCGCAAACCGGCGGCGGGGAGTCCGTGACGGTGATATTCGCGGCCATCGTCATGGTGGTGCTGCCCGTCACGGTCTTGCTGCTGTGCTGCCAGCGGTACCTCGTCCGCGGCATCTCGCTCGCCTCCGGCCGTTAGTAGTTGCTCAGTACCAAGGAGAAGGTGACTATGGACCAGGCTGCCTTGCCGCCGGTAAACAGCAGGTACCGGCACCGGACACCGTTCTATGAGGTCATCATCTCGACGTCACCCGCACGGATTCACAATCTCCGGGTGGATCCGGCCGGCCTGGGCCGCTACCTGGGCGTCATTAACAACTTCGGGCCGAAGGGGTCAGCTCCGTTCGCATCGTACGGCTCACGGCTCAAGTGGCATGAAGACCGGTGCTTCGAGGCAGGCCGACCGGCCCGCGTGAGGAAGGGGCCCGATTCGCTGCGGCTCGAGGCGATCCCGGTCGGCCCGTTCGGCCTGCAGGTCAGCTGGGACTTCCGGTTCGGCGAAGAGGAATTCCTGATGGAGTTCACCTGGACCGCCGCCTGCGATCAGCACGGCCTGTGGGAGGCAGGCTGGAAGCTCGACGGCATCGCGCGCCACATGGCCGATCCCGCCGCGATCGACGCGGCCCCCGGTTTCCGCGGGCCCTATCGCGGCCTGACCCGTGGCTGGCTGGCCTGGTGGGAGGACGACCCCAGGTATCAGCACTGCCTGGTCGCAGCGCTCGTCCCCGGCAGCGCCGACCGGGGCGATGCCGTATACCTGGAGGTCAGCCGGGACCGGCCGGTCAGCTGGGGAGCCTGGCTGATGATCTCCCGTCCTGGCGGCGTCGACCTGCCGCAGGGTACGTCGCTGCGCGCCGGGCAATGGCGGGTAGCCGCATCTGCCCGGCCCGCGGACGCCGGCTTTGCCGATGCGCTCGCGGCCGGGATGCCCCAGGGGACACCGGAATCGGGCAGCCGGGCCCCGGAGCGCGCGGTTTACAGCGACCGCGACGCGGCCCAGGAGTGGGGCAGCAGGCACGCGGGCGGGCTAGCCGACGGCCACCCGGGCGCGCGGCGCGGGCCAGACGGCACGTGGGTACTCACCGACGGTTCCGTCCTGGCCGCGATGGTCCCGTCGGGTCACGGCAAGTACCAGGCCAGGTGCTACGTGCGGCACGGGCAGACCTGGCAGGTCGCGCTCTGCGGCGCGCCGAGCAGGCACTTTACCGGCGTCAGCGCGGACGCTACCGGGCGCGGGCTCCTGGTACAGGCGGAGTCCGCGGACCTTCGAGGCCGGCTTCGCAGCCGGAGCACCGAGCACTGGACGCTGCGGGCCGATCCGGCCCGGATTCACGTCGACTCGACCGACGTGCTGGCGGCCCCGGGGGCGGCCCACAGCCCGCACTCCTACCTGGCCTACCCGGATGGTCAGTCGAAGTTCGATCTGCGGGACGGCTTCGCTACCGTCATCGGCTCTCATCTGCGGCCCCGGGCCGACCTGGTGATGGGCCAGCATGCGATGCGCTCCCCCACCATCGGCGTTCAGCACGGCACCGCGTTCGCCGCCCTGGTACCTGATCTGCTCGTTCACCGCCAGCACGGAGCGTTCGGTATCGAGGAGTCGCCCCGACATTTCGGCCTGTTCCTGGATCTAGACGTGGCCGACATGGGTGTCGATGCCGCGGTGCTGAGCTTTGGCTGGAGCATGACGGAGTGGACGTTCTCGCTCTGGAACGTGGAGGAGGGCTACTTCTGCCGGGCCCTGGACGAACCTGCGCCGCAGGACACCGTACGCCTGGCCTACGACCTGGTCCTGGCGGCGGCCGCACCCGAACAGGGCGTCATCGCCACCACTCAGCAGCTGCTCTGGTCGCAGGTAGGTCACAGGTACTTCACCGGGTCCACGCTGCCTCAGACTCAGCCCGCCGACACCGCGTTCGACGACGCCTGGTCGTGGGGCAGCGGCCGGTACGAGGAAAGGACGATAGACGGCCAGCACGTCGGCGCGGTGCGCGTGGACCGGGAGTTCCCACCCGACGCGATGTTCACGACCTGGTTCAATTCACTCCGAAGCTCGTACGGGATCGCAAGCCACGGGCGCGACCGAGGGGACGATGAGCTCCTCGAACGGGGCCATTCGACCCTGGCCCTGCTGCTTTCCGCACCCAGCGAGCACGGCGCCTTCCCGACCATCGCCCGCTTCGGCACCGGTACGATCGAGTGGTTCGGCGGGCATAAGAACTTCGCCAACCAGATGCCCTGGGGACCTTCCAGCTACAACACCTTCGATATGAGCTGGACCGCCTACTGGCTGCTGCGCTGGCATCAAGATCTCGGCCCGGAGCCCGCCGCTGTGGACTTCGCCAGCCGGTACGGGGAATTCCTGCTGCGCATCCAGCTGGAGAACGGCGCCATTCCCTCCTGGCTGCGCATGCACGATCTCGAGGTCGATCCGCACCTGCTCGAGTCGGCGCAGACCGCCTCCTCCCTGCTTTTCCTCGCGGAACTGGCCATGGTTACCGCTGACCCCAGGTACCGCGATGCCGCCGAGCGGGCCGGCCGTTACGTCGCGGAGCACCACGTACGCCAGCAACGCTGGGATGATTTCGAGGTCTACTACTCCAACGCACCGAAATCCGAGGGCGCGGGTGACCCGCTCACCGGGATGTCCGCCCAGGACACGCTGTCCATGCACCTGGCCGCCGCCGGCCTGCACGTGCTGGCGAAGGCGACCGGGGACGAGCGCTGGCTCGTGCCTGGCCAGCAGGCCCTCGACCAGATGCTGCAGTACCAAGCCGTCTGGCCGGCGAGCTTCCTGTCCCTGTACACCTTCGGCGGGTTCTCGGTCCAGAACACAGATCAGGAATGGAACGACGCGCGTCAGGCCCAGATTGCTCCGACACTGCTCGACTATGCGCGCGCAACAGGGCGGCTGGATTACGCCGAGCGCGGGATCGCCGCGCTCCGGGCTTCCTACGCGACTATGTGCACTCCCTCCGCAGAGGCCATTAACCCCCGGTACTTCGACTACCAGCCGCGAGGATGGGCGAACGAAAATTACGCCCACAACCCTTACGACGCACCGACGACGCCGGTCCCGACGCCGCATTTCGACTGGGGTGTCGGGACCGCGCTGGCGGCCTTCGCAGAAGCCAGGAACAGGTTCGGTGACGTCTGGGTCGACCTCTCGCACCACGTCGCCCACGGCATCGACGATGTGACGGTCACCGATTTCCGCGCGAGCCCCGCGGAGCTCGCCCTTGAACTCGAGTCGAGGACCGCCGGGCACGAGGTCACCGTCAAGGTGGAGGGCCTGCGTACGGAGCAGATAGGGCTGCGAGTGAACGGGATAGCGCGGGGCACAGTGGGCCGGGACGAACTGCGGGCCGGGGTCCGGGTGCCGACGCGGTTTCGCGGCAGGCTCATTCATAATCCCTATCGCGCCACTCCGGCCCGCGAGGGCGCTGACTTCGCGGTGACCGCCGCGGCGACCGGCGGAGCTGATGCGGAGACCGCCACGCTGGTTTACCGGGTCGATGCGGGCGAGTGGCTGACGACGGAGATGACGCGGATTGGCGGTGATCAGCTGGCCGGAACCATCCCAGGCGCGGTCATCACGATGGGCTCGGTCATCGAGTACTACCTGAGCGTGCAGACAAAGGCGGGGAACATCTGCGCGCCGGAGATCGATCCCGAGCAGGTGCCGTTCCGGCTGACCGTCGGCTAGCGGGATCGCCCGCGTGTCACTTCGAGGCCTCGTCCTGGATCACGTTCCTGGCTCACCGCTGCGTGTGAAGAGGCTGCCTTGACGGCAACGAACTGGCCCGCACCTGCAGTGATGGCGACAGGACGAGCTCGCGAGCCGTGCCCGTGTAACCGCCGATACGTTGGAGCAGCATCCGCGCGGTCTCTGCGCCGAGGTCGTAGGTGGGCTGGGCTACCGTGGTGAGGGGTGGCCGCAGCAGCGCAGCCCAGGACGGGTCGTCGAAGCCGACCACCGCGATGCTGTCGGGCACGTTCAGCCCGCGCTCAGCGATGGCGGTCAGCGCCCCCAGCGTCATGAGGTTATTCAGCGCGAACACGGCGTCCGGCGGAGCGGGCAGCGCCAGAAGTCCTTCCATGGCATTTTTCCCGCCCTGCTCACGGAAGTCCCCGAAGCTGATGAGCTGTGCGGAAATCCGGATACCGTGGCTGCGCAGGCCCGCCTTGTACCCGGCGAGCCGTTCCGCCGCGGTGGACACGTCGGGCGGTCCGCCGATGCAAGCGATGCGGCGGCAGCCGTTCTCGACCAGGTGCGCCACCGCCATCTCAGCGCCGCCGCGATTATCGATGAGCACCCGGTCGACCAGCCTGTTCCCCGGCAGCTTCCGGTCTACCGTGACCACCGACACGCCGCGTTCAAGCAACGGAGTGAGATCAGTCCTGGTGGACGAGGCTGGAGCTACGATGACGCCGACCATGCGTTCGGCCAGGGCCAGGCGCAGGTATTCAGCCTCCTTGGCGGTATCCTCCTCCGCGTTACACAGGACGAGGGAGTAGCCGTTGGCATAGGCGATGTCCTCAACTCCACGCACCATCTCCGTGAAGAACGGATTCCGAATATCCGAGATAATCACCGCCCACACCGCCGTGCGCTGGGTCCGCAGGCTTCGCGCAATCCGGCTTGGCCGGTAGGACAATTCGCTGACGGCCTTGTGTACGCGATCAGCTAGTTCCCGATTTACCTCCGTGTTCCCATTGAGGACACGCGATACCGTTGCGGTAGAGACGCCCGCGGCCCGAGCCACGTCTGCGATCGTCGGGGTCATGGTTGCACTTTCATCCTTCGCTTCGTCCGCTCGAAGTCGACGTTGGTCTCCGCAGGGGTGTCATCGCGCAAGTCCTGGCGGCTCCGCACCGAGCCGCTGGCCGGCAGATCGCGTAATCGGTTTCACAGCATACCGCGTTAGGACGGCCAAGCCGGGTCCGTCTCCGAATGGGCTGGTAGCAGGGTCTGCGCAGTCCGACGACGCAGTACTGGGACGACAGGCAAGCTCGCCGCTCGCACCGGCCGACCGGCCTTGGGCAGTCGGGCATTGACAGCACACGGGCCCCTTTAGTACGGTCAGTTCAGAAATCGATTTCTCATGGTCAGGAGGGGCATGACCAGAACGGGCGGCGGGAGCCGGGCCGCCCTGGCCGATTCCGATGCGCCAGCCGTCGATACCGACCGGTGCTGCTGCGGTGCCGTAGGCGCGGGGAGACAACAACGCAACCTTTCTGCAGACCTTTCCGGCAGCGTGTGTTTGCGTGGCTGATCTCATTCTCGCAGGAAACCAGAGGGCAATGATGGATGAGGGCAACTCACTAGCAGGGCGAATTCCGATCCCGATGTCCTGGCTCATGGAAGGTACCTGTTTCGGTGGCATCGCCCGATAGCTCGTGGCCGGTGGCGCGCTCGTACCTGGGCCGCGACCGGACCCGGATCAGCCTGCCGGTCGGCGGGATCGGCACCGGGACGGTGGGGTTCGGCGGGCGCGGGCAGTTGCGTGACTGGGAGCTTGAGAACCACCCGTCGAAGGGGCTGACCGCGCCGCTCTCGTTCCTGGCCTGCCAGGTCGCCGGGGCCGGGACACCGCCCGCGGCCCGGGTGCTTGAGGGCGCGCTGTTCGACGACGAGGTGGGCGGGGACCAGGGCGCCACCGCGCCGCTGGCCGGGCTGCCGCGGTTCGCCGAGTGCGAGTTCGAGGCCACGTACCCGTTCGGCCGGGTGCTGCTCGCCGACCCGGCCTTTCCGGTCCGGGCGTCGGTGGAGGCGTGGAACCCGCTGGTACCCGGGGACGAGGAAGCCAGCGGGTTGCCGCTGGCGGTGTTCCGGGTGATGGTCACGTCGGTGGCCAGCGAGCCGCTTTCGCTCAGCGTGATGCTCTCGGCCGAGGCGCTGGCCGGGCATACGCTCCGGGCGGCCGGGGCGCCGAGCCGGCCCGTGGTCGCCTCGCGGACCGTGTCCGGTCCGGATGGCGGGACTGGCCTGCTGCTGGCCGATGAGCTGATGGACCCGGCGCACGAGGAGTGGGGCACGATCGCCGCCGCGGTGCTCGGCGACGGCACCTGGACGGGGCCGACGTGGGGCTTCGGGAAATGGAACCAGGGCCTGCTCGCGATGTGGCGGGGCTTCGTGGCGACCGGTCTGCCGCCGTCAGGGGAGTACCTGCTCGGCGGCCCGACCCCGTCCAGTGACCCGGCGAGCCGCGGGGCCATCGCGGGTACCCTGGGCGCGCGGCGCGTGCTGGAGCCGGGCGGCAGCCAGGCTTTCACCTTCGTCCTCGGCTGGCACTTCCCGAATCGCCGGTCCTGGACCTGGCCCGGACCCGGGCCGCGCGGCGGGTCGGGCGCCGAGATCGTCGGCAACCACTACGCCACCGGATACCGGGACGCATGGGAGGTCATCGCCAGGGAACTGCCCCGCCTGGATGACCTCAGGGCAGCGTCCGAGCGGTTCGTCGGCTCGTTCTGGGCCAGCGACCTTAGCCCAGCTGTGAAAGAAGCGGCACTGTTCAACTTGAGCACGCTGCGCAGCCAGACCTACTTCCGGGCGGCCGACGGCTGGCCGTTCGGCTGGGAGGGGTGCCTGGACGAGGCCGGGTCCTGCCTCGGCTCCTGCACGCACGTGTGGAACTACGACCTGGCCACCGGCTTCTTGTTCGCACGGCTGGCGCGGCGGATGCGCGAGCTTGAGTACCTGTACGCGACCGGCGAGGACGGCGCGATGAGCTTCCGTCTTATGCTGCCGCTGGACCGGGCTCGTGAGCTGGGCCAGGTCGCGGCCGACGGGCAGTTCGGCTGCGTGCTGAAGCTGTACCGGGAATGGCGGCTGTCAGGTGACGACGAGTGGCTGGCCAAGCTGTGGCCGGCCTGTAAGCGGTCGCTCGAGTTCGCCTGGATCGAGGGTGGCTGGGACGCGGACTGCGACGGCCTGGCCGAGGGCGCGCAGCACGTCACCATGGACGTCGAGTACTACGGCCCGAACCCGCAGGTCCAAGGCCTGTACCTGGCCGCGCTCGCGGCCACGGCGGAAATGGCAGTGGCGATCAGCGACGAGGATTTCGGACGGACCTGCCGATCGCTATGCGCCTCCGGTACGGCGGCGGCCGAAGCGCGGCTGTTCAACGGCGAGTACTACCAGCAGGACGTGATCCCGCCCGGAGACTTTGCCCGGGTGGCCCCGCGGCTGCGGAACAACGACCTGGGCGCCGAGAGCGCCGACCAGCCGGAGTTCCAGGTCGGCGACGGCTGTCTCATCGACCAACTGCTCGGCGACACCTACGCGCGGATCGCGGGTCTGGCTCCGGTTTTCGACGATCGGCATGCGCTCGCCGCGCTGCGCAGCATCGGCCGACTGAACTACGTGCCGGACTTCGGGGACTGGACGACCTATGTGCGCAGCTATGCGGTCCGCGGTGAGCGCGGACACATCGTGCTCAGCTACCCGAACGGCCTCCCCGAGCACCCGGCGCCCTACTGGTCCGAGGCATGGACCGGCGTGGAGTACGTGTACGCGATGGGCCTGGCCCAGCACGGGGAGACGGCACTGGCCGAAGATGCCGTCGCGGCCGTGCGCGAGCGCTTCGCCGGGGCCAGGCGTAACCCGTTCGACGAGGCCGAGTGCGGGCATCACTACGCGCGGGCGCTGTCGAGCTGGGGGCTGATCGTGGCGCTGACCGGCTTCAGCTACGACGCCCGGTCCGGCGTGATGGCGTTCGCGCAGGCGCCGATGCCTGGGCCTGGTCCGGTTTCGGTTCTCTGGTTCTGGTCGGACGGGAGCGCCTGGGGCAGCGTGCGGCAGTCCTTCGACGCCGTGGGGGCGTTGAGCGTGAGGCTGGAGGTACAGCACGGGTCCGTCTGGGTGGAGCGGGTCCTGGTCGGCGGGCAGGAGTTCGCGCCGCCCACGCCCGGTGTGCTGGTGGCGGGGTTTGCCGCCGAGCTCAGCCGCCCGGCCCCTGGGTAGGGCCGCCTCACCGCGTGACGCCGAGGGCCAGGACGGCTGTGTCGTCCTGGCGGCCGTCACCGAGGCTCTCCAGGAGAGCGATGATCGCGGTGACCGCGGCAGCGGCGGTGCTCGGGGCTAGATCCCTGACGAAGGCGAGAAGAGCTTCGTCGCCGTAACGCCCGGACGGCTCCGTGGTGGGAGCACGGGCCTCGGTCAGCCCGTCGGTGAACAGGAGCAAAGTGTCGCCTGGGTTCAGCCGGATCGTGGTGGTGGTGAAAACGACGTCGGCCCAGGCTCCGATCAGCGGGCCGAGCGGCATGGGCAGGTAGTCGGCGGTCCCGTCGGCGCGCATCAGCAGCGGAGCAGCGTGCCCGCCGCGGGCGAGGGTCACGGTGAAGCCATCGCCGTCGGACCTGAGCACGCCGAAGATTACGGTGCAAAAGCTCCGGTCGTCGTACAGGTACTGCTCGTGCAGGGCCGTATTCAGGGTGCGGAGCACGGTGGCGGGGTCGCCGTCGTAAACCGCGGCGGTGCGCAGGGTGTAGCGGATCAGGGAGGTCAGAGCGGCCGCGCGGGCGCCCTTGCCGCACACGTCGCCGAGGAACAGGCCCCAGCTGAGCCCGCTGAGCGGGAACAAGTCGTAGAAATCCCCGCCGAGTTCGTCCGGCGACGCGGCGTAGTAGTGGGCGGCCGCGTCCAGGCCCGGCACCACCGGCAAGACCGGTGGCAGCAGGCTCCGCTGCAGGGTCACGACCAGGTCCTGCAGCCGCGCGCGCTCACGGTCGGCCTCCTCGCGGGCCCGCAGCAGCTCACGCTCATAGGCCCGGCGATCTCGAGCGTCGAAGATCGTGGTGCGGATGAGGATGGGTTCTCCGGCATTATCGGTCTTGACCGCGGAGGTGACCAGCACGGGCAGGTGGGTGCCGTCGGCGGCCCGCAATTCCAGGGCTACGCCTCCGACCTCGCCCTGCATGCTGAGCAGCGGCGCGAGGTGGGTTTCGTAGTACAGCTTGCCGCCGACATTGAGCAGATCGGAGAAGGAACGGCGGCCGACGAGTTCGTCCCGGCTATAGCCGAGCCAGTTCAGCAGTGTTTTGTTGACCTTGGCGATCCGCCCGTCCAGCAGCGTGGACAGATACCCGCAGGGCGCGTTTTCGTACAGGTCCTCGGCATTATCCTCGAGCAGCGAGGAGAAGACCGCATAGTCCGTCTCGCCGTCGGGAGCCGCGGCCACGGGTTCGTCCGGGTGGTTACGGCCCATCGTCGACCGCGAAAGACCTGATCGCTGCGACGGTCGCGGCCGGGGCGCTCAGATGCGGGCAGTGACCGGTAGCCGGCAGCGTGACCAGTGTGCTGCCCGGGATCTGGGCGTGCACGTACGCTCCGACCTCAAGCGGCGCGATCACGTCGCTGGAGCATTGCAGGATCAGCGTGGGCACCGTGACCCGGGCTAGATCGGTCCGGTTGTCCGACAGGAACGTCGTCCGGGCGAAAACCCGCGCCGCCTGCGGGTCGGTGCGGCAGAAGCTATTGGTCAGCTCCTGACCGAGCTCCGGTCGTTCCGGATTGCCCATGATCACCGGGGCCATCGCCGCGGACCAGCCGAGATAGTTGCTTTCCAGCGATTCGAGCAGTTCCTCGATATCGGATTCGCTGAAACCGCCCCGGTAGGTGGCATCGTCGATATAGCGCGGAGAGGGCCCGATAAGGATCAGTTTCCGGAACCGCTCCGGCTCGGCGATGGCCGCCAGGACGCCCATCATGGCGCTAACCGAATGCCCGACGAACACCACGTCGTTCAGCTCAAGCTCGTGGCAGATCCGCAGGATGTCGTCGACGTAGCCGTCCAGCGTGGCGTACCGCTCCGGCTGCCAGGCCGACGGCTCGGCCAGGCCCGAGCCCACATGATCGAAAAGCACGAGCCGGAAGTCCGCGGCCAGGGCCGGCACGACCAGCCGCCACATGTTCTGATCGCAGCCGAACCCGTTGGCGAGCATCATCAGCGGCTTACCCTCACGGCCAGTGAGCAGGACGTTGTTCCTGCCGCCGATCCGCACGTCGCCCATAACGGCATCCTTTCACCCGCCACGCCGTCACCAGGCCGAGCCTGCCCGCGGCCTGATGCGGCACGGGGCCGGGAAGTGCGTTCCTCAGGCCGATACCAGGTCGCAGACGAAGATGAGGGTCTCACCCGGCGCGATGGCGGTCCCGGCGCCCTGGTCCCCGTAGGCCAGTTCCGGGGGGATGACCAGCTGACGGCGGCCGCCGACCTTCATGCCCCGCACACCCTGGTCCCAGCCGGCGATGACGCGCCCGGCGCCGAGCTCGAACTGCAGCGGGTCGCCTCGGTTCCAGCTCGCGTCGAATTCCTCGCCGGTCGAGTACGCGACCCCGACATAGTGCACCCGGACCAGGTCGCCCGGGTTCGCCTCGGCGCCGTCACCCTCCCAGATGTCGGTGATCTCCAGCTCGGTCGGCGGCTCGCCGCCGGGAAAGTCGATCTCGGGCCTGCCGATGCTCATACCTGCCTCTTTCAGTAGCTTTCAGTTAGCTCGTCGCGACGCGCTCTGGTCCGCGCCGGGCGGGTCGCGCCTGGCGGGTCGCGCCGGTCCGCGCGGGAAGCCGTTTACTTCACCGTGGGTAGGGCCCTTAAACGCCAGAGGCCAGGTTATGCCGCCCGCGGATCATTCTGGGCCGTCGAGCGTGAAGTCCCTCCGGGTCACCGGCTGGTGACCCGGAGGTAGTCGCCAGCGGGATCGATGATCCGGAAGTCCGTCAGCCCCCAGGGCGATCCTGGAGGTCCTGTTCCAGTGGCCACCCGGCCGCCACGACCCGATCGCGTTCGCCGGCGAGGGCGGCTCCGACCTGCACCGCACCTCGCTGCATCGACACATACGCGTTCGGGTCATGACGCTGATCCTTGGTCACGCCGAAGCGCAGCACCCGGGTGTAAAAGTCGACGATCTCATCAAGATCGGACGGAAAGATTTCGACGCGCAGCATCATCTCCATCACCGGATCGTCGCATAGCCAGCCTCTATTTCAGGCTCGCCGCTATTCAGGCTCGCCCGCTTCGGCGCAGGGATATCTCGTCGGATCCGGCGATGTGGTCGGCCTCGACGGCTCGCAGGCCCAGCCCCAGGCGCTCACGAGCCTGCCGTAGCAGCCTGAGGGAGTTGGTCGCGGGACCCTGCGGGGCGGTGCGCTCCGGATCAGCGCCGTGTTCCTCGATGAGATGGGTCTGCAAAGCGGCGGCGACTTCGTCGACCGCCTTCAGCGCGTGATAAATGGCCTGGTCTCGTGCTGTGTCGTCAACCATGCAGCTAGTATCGCCTGTCCGCCGGGCCACGGTGGCGATGCGGAGTGCGCTCACCTCAGCCCAGGCGCCCCGGCCCCGGCGAGGAACCACCGCTGCCCCTCCCAGCCGGACCGCCCCCTGCGGGCCGCACCGCCACCGCACCGCCACCGGACCGCCACCGGACCGCCACCGGACCGCCACCGGACCGATGGAGCACTGGGCCGCATAGAACCGGCCTGATGTTCCATTGGTGCGGTCCGATCGGGGGATGGCAGCACCAGGCACGCCCCTTTTGGACGTATTAATGATGGTTCGGTGGTTTCTTGGACGGGTGCCCGGCGATCACCTACCGTGACGGCGGGCGAAACGTCCTGATGACGGCCACGGCTATGATCATGGTGCCTCGGCTGGCGCGCGCTGGCAGGCTGGAGGGAAGAGCACAAGGTGACATCTATCGCTATCCCGAAGTTGCTGCGGCATGGGGCCACGACGGTGGCGGCCGGACGGGTGGCGCTCGGCCTGACCGCCCTGGCCTGGCCTTCGGTCCCGGCCCGCCCGTGGGTGGGCGGAGCGGCGGATGACCTGGCCGCACGGGTGTTCGGACGCGCGCTTGGAGCACGTGACCTCGCGCTGGGGCTGGGCGCGCTGGCGGCACTGCAACGCCCGGCCGCTGAGCCCGGCTCGGCCAGCGCATGGGTCGCCGCAGGCGCCCTCTCCGATGCCCTCGACGTGGTGGCCAGCCTGGCATCGTGGCGTGAGCTGCCGCGAGTTGGCCGGTGGCTGGTCGTCGCATCCGCCGGGGGGGCCGCCCTGGCCGGGGCCGCCGGGGCCCTAGCCGTGCGGCCGGACCGGAACGGCGCGCTGACCTGAGGTAGAGCCCGGGAAAAGCCGACTACGGCGCCGGAGCTTCTGGCGCCGGAGCTTCTGGCGCCGGAGCTTCTGGCGCCGGAGCTTCTGGCGCCGGAGCTTCTGGTATCACCACGTCGGCCACGATGCAGGTGATGTTGTCCGGACCGCCGCCGTCGATGGCCAGTGCGATGAGGTCCTTGGCGGCCTGGTCTGGATCGGTGATGGTGAGCAGCACCCGGGCCATGGACTCGGCGTCCGCGACCTGGTGCAGGCCGTCGGAGCAGAGCAGATAGCGATCCCCGAGCCGGGCCTCGTGCAGCTGGAGATCGGGCTCGAAGTTGTCCGCGCCCAGTGCCCGCAGCAGCAGCGATCGCTGCGGGTGCGAGGCCACTTCGCCGGCCGTGATCTTGCCCTCGTCCAGCAGGGACTGAACCAGCGTGTGGTCATGGGTGATCTGGAACACCTCGCCGTCGCGGACCAGGTAGGCCCGGGAGTCGCCGATGTGGACCAGCCCCAGCTGCGAACCCGACCACAGCAGCGCCGTCAGGGTCGTTCCCATGCCGAGGAGCGACGGGTTCTGAAGGACGATGTCGCGTAGCGCGCTGCTGGCCCGGCGGACCGCGTGATCAAGCGCGCTGAGCAGCTCGCCGGCTGGCACCTCGGTGTCCAGCGGGCGCAGCGCCTCGATCACGGCCGCGCTGGCCACCTCGCCGCCGGCGTGGCCGCCCATCCCGTCAGCGACCGCGAGCAGCCGGGCCCCGGCGTACGCGGAGTCCTCGTTGTCCTGGCGATGCAGGCCGATATCGGACTGCACCCCGCACCGGACGGCGAGCGTCCCCTGAGCATCGCGCATGGCAGTGTCCCTTCCAGAGGTAGCCGATGAGGAACGTCGCAAGCTCGCGTCTGGCCGCCGTCTCGGCCTCGACACGGTCCCAGTACGCCGCCAGCTCGGCCGCCGCTTGGACCCGCGGCAGCGTGCTGACCGCGCGGATACCGGCCAGCGGCATGCCCAGGCGGCGGAGCCACGCTACCAGCCGGGCCTGCTCGAGCTGGGCCGGGGCGTAGCGCCGGTCGCGCGGGTCAGATGCTGAGCCCGCGCAGAACCGTCGATGACATGGGCGGACGGCCGTGCAGTATCGGCGTCGGCTGGCAGCTATCCGGACTGGCAGCTATCCGGAGGAGCCCGCGTTAGAACTCGCTCTTGAGCCGTTCAATGTCGCGGGTGTGCTCCCGCAGCTGCTCGTAGGCGGGGCGTTCGGGGATGCGGGTCAGAGCCCAGCGGATGGCCTCCGCGCGGTTGTTCGCGATGCCCGCGGCGATCAGCGTGTCCACGATGTCCAGCTCGGCCGTCCTGAGCCGGACCATCACGTGGGTGAACTCACCATCGGCGGCCACGCGGCCGTCTTCGACGAACCGGACATTACCGCCCGTCCTGTGGCCGCTGTCGTCTTCTGTCATCACCTCGATGTACCGGATCTCGGGCCATCGCTGCAACAGGTTGTGCCGGAACTGGTTGAGCCCGGGGCCGACGGCCAGCTTGAACGTCCTGGCCGCCTTGGCCACCTTGCGGGGAACGGGATGCGGATCTTGCGGGCGGGCGGCGGGAGGATCAGTGAAGACGAGCCTGGGCATCAGCTGGCCCGGCTCGATCATCGGCGCGTCGTCGTGTTGGAGCAGCTCAACCCGGCGTATCCAGCCGGGGAGGAGCTCGTTCGCCGCGATCTCGAGTTCGTGCTGGATATGGTCTCTCTCCGCTTGGTCCATCCGTCCTCCTAAACCTCAGTAACTCAGATTACTCAACTTCATAGGGTAAGTAAACTTCAGGTTGGATCCGCCGCTGGGCGGAGACGTGGGCCCTGACGGCCGGTCAAATCGTGGCTCATTAGTCAGGTAAAAGCAGTAGTTCGGGATAGCGTGTCGCCCCGTACAAGATCGAATGCCACGACTGCCTCCCGTATCACTTCTGCGCAATTAATCGCCTGATCCTCGATGGCCGAAGCAGCGGTGCGGAACTCGCCTTAGGGCTGATCCGGCAGGCGGCTGGCTAGGAGCTGGGCCAGGTGGATGCCGCTGACGTGGGCGAGCTGGTCGAGCTGAGTGCGGCAGGAGAAGCCATCGGCCAGGACCACGGCGCCCGGCGGGGCGTGGCGGACGGCGGGCAGCAGGGCGGTCTGCGCCACGGCCACCGAGACCTCGTAGTGGCCGCGTTCGATCCCGAAGTTGCCGGCCAGCCCGCAGCAGCCGCCGACCGCGTCGACCTTCGCGCCGGCCCGGGCCAGCAGCGCGGCGTCCGGCTGCCAGCCCATGACGGCGTGGTGGTGGCAGTGCGGCTGGGCGACCGCGGGCACGCCGTCCAGGTCGGGCGGCGCCCAGCCGGGCGTGGCCGCCAGCAGCTCGGCCAGGGTGCGGGTGGCCGCGCGGACCTGCGCCGCGCGCGGGTCACCGGGCAGCAGCTCGGTGATCTCACCGCGCAGCACGGCGGTGCAGGAAGGTTCCAGCCCCACGATCGGGGTGCCGGCCCGCACCGCGGCGTCCAGGGCCGCCACGCTGCGCCGCAACTGCCGGCGCGCGCCGTCCAGCTGGCCGGTGGAGATCCAGGTCAGCCCGCAGCACACGGGCTGGCCGGTGATCTGCACCGCGTAGCCCGCCGCCTCGAGCACCCGCACGGCGGCCTGGCCGACCTCGGGCGCGAAGTGCTCGGTGAAGGTGTCCACCCACACCAGGACCGGAGCTCGTGGGGTTTCAGGGGCTCGTGGGGTTTCAGGGACTCCTGGGTTTGCGGCCGGGGCGGGACGGTGTTCGAACCAGTCGCGGAAGCTGGTGGCGGCGAAGGCCGGCAACGGGCGCCGGGCGTCGATGCCGCCCAGCCGCTTGGCCACCGCCGACAGCGGCCCGCGGCGCAGCAGCGCATTCGCCAGCCCCGGGGCGCGGGCGGCCAGCGCCGCCCAGCGCGGTAGCCAGCCCAGCGTGTAGTGGGCGGCCGGCCGCGGCCGGCGCCGGTACCGCTGGTGCAGCACCTCGGCCTTGTAGGTGGCCATGTCCACGCCGGCCGGGCAGTCCGAGGAACAGCCCTTGCACGACAGGCACAGGTCAAGCGAGGAGGCCAGCTCCGCCGAACCGAAGCCCTTGACCAGCGTGCCGTTCGCGAGCTCCTGCAGCACTCGGGCGCGGCCGCGGGTGGAATCCTTCTCATCCCTGGTGGCCAGGAAGGACGGGCACATCACCCCCCCGCTGGCGGTGGTGTCGGCGCGGCACTTGCCGACGCCGGTACAGCGGTGCACCGCCACCGACAGGTCACCGTCGTCGTGGGCATAGGCGAAGCCGAGCCCGGTGCGCAGCGGGCGGGCCTGGGGCACCCGCAGGTCCGCGTCGATCGGCGCCGGGTCGACCAGCACGCCCGGATTGAACAGGTTGCCCGGGTCGAACACCGCCTTCACCACGGCCAGGGTGTCGATGGCCTCGGGTGAGTACATGTACGGCAGCAGCTCGCCGCGAGCCCGGCCGTCGCCGTGCTCGCCGGACATCGAGCCGCCGTACTTGCCCACCAGCTGCGCGGCGGCGACGACGAACGGCCGGTAACGGCGCGGCTCGGCCGAGAACGGGAAGTCGATGCGGACGTGCACGCAGCCGTCGCCGAAGTGCCCGTAGGTCAGGCCGTCCAGGCCGTGGGAGGCCATCAGCGCGCCGAAGTCACGCAGGTACGCGCCCAGGTGCCGGGGCGGGACGGCGGCGTCTTCCCAGCCGGGCCAGGCCGGCGCGTCCGCCGGGGTGCGGCCGCCCAGGCCGGCGCCGTCCTCGCGGATCCGCCACAGGGCGCGGGCCGGGGCGCCGGTGACCACAGCTGCGTCGAGGGCGCCGCCGTCGGCGATCAGCCGGTCGGCCAGCGCCCGTGCCTCCGCCTCGGTCTCGCCCTCAGTCTCGACGAACAGCCAGGCCTGGCCGCGGGGCAGGCCGGGCACGGCGGCCGCGCCGCGGCGGGCGCGAAAGACCTCCACCAGCCGCGCGTCCATACCCTCGAGCGCCACTGGGCGGTGCGACAGCAGGCCGGGCACCGCATCCGCGGCCTCCGGCATGCCGGGATAACCGAGCACCGCCAGCGCGACCGCCTTCGGCGACCGGACCAGCCGCACCGTCGCCCCGGCCACCAGGCCGAGCGTGCCCTCGGTGCCGACGAGGAACTTCGCCAGGTCCGCGCCGTTCTCGGGCAGCAGGTGCTCCAGGGAGTAGCCGGACACCTGCCGGGTGAACCGGCCGAACTCGGTGCGGATCATGCTCAGGTGGGCCGTGACCAGCGCGTCGAGCGCCACCCCGGCCGGTCCGGCGGCGGCCAGGCCGTCACGGCCGAAACGCCGCGCCGCCAGCCGCTCCCCCGAGGCGGTCAGCACATCCAGGCTCACCACGTTGTCGGCGGTACGGCCGTACCGCAGCGCGCGCGAGCCGCAGGCGTTGTTCCCGATCGAACCGCCGATGCTGGCCCGCGCGTGGGTGGACGGATCGGGGCCGAACCGAAGCCCGTAGGAGGCCGCGGCCGCGGTGATGTCGTCCAGGATCGCGCCGGGCTCGACGACCGCGGTCCGCGCCTGCGGATCGATGGCCAGGACCCGGTTCAGGTGCCTTGAGAAGTCCAGCACCAGGCCGGTGCCGACGGCATTGCCGGCGATGGAGGTGCCGCCGCCCCGGCAGGTGACCGGCACGCCGAGCTGCCGGGCCACGCCCAGCGCGGCCGCCGCCTCGTCCACGTGCCGGGGGAAGGCGACCACGGTCGGCACGACCCGGTAGTTGGACGCGTCGGTGGAATACTCGGCCCGTCGGCGGACCGAGTCATCCACGCCGCTCAGCCCGGCGGCGCGCAACGCCGCGGCCAGCTCACGGGGCGGCGCGGCGGGTTCCGCCTGCTGTGTGGTCATGATCCTGGATGCTATCCAGCGCGGCAGGCTGCCTGTTCGGTAGCACGCTAACCGACGGTGATCGCGTCCAGGCGTTCCTTTAGGAACTGGGCCGAGATGACGGGGGCATTGTCGTTCGGCAGGCCGATGGGGGGCTGCAGTGACTCGATCACGGCGTCGTGGTCGGCCTCGTAGAAGTAGACGAGCGAGACGAGATCCTCATCCGGCGCCTCGGCCTGGGGCGGCAGCACGCGGTGCCGGTTGGACTTCCACCGGCTGCCGCTCCACCGGGCGAGCAGGTCGCCGGTGTTGATGGTGAGGGCGCCCGGTACGTACGGCGCGTCTTCCCAGCCGTCCTGCTCGGTCCACACCTGCAGGCCGCCGCGGCCCGGTTCCCGGTCCAGGATCGTGACCGTGCCGAAGTCAGTGTGCGGGCCGATCCGGAACTGGCCTGGTTCCGGCGCACCGGCCACCGCCATCGGCGGGTACCAGTTGACGTTCATGGTGTGCGTGGCGTGTCCGGTGTGGCGGGTGAAGAAGTCGGGTTCCAGGTCGAGCGCGGCCGCGCACAACACCAGCAGTTCGTCGGCGAGCGTGCGCATCCGGGCCAGGTAGGCGACGACGGCGGGCTGCAGCGCCGGGATCTCGGCCGGGTAGATGTTGGGCTGATACCAGTACCTGTCGACCTCGGGGTCGCCGGTCGGGGTGTCGGCGCCGACCGCGAACGACTCCTTCAGGTCCGGCGGCGTCTCGGTGCCCTCGGCGTAGCCGTTCGCCTCGACACCGGGCGGCAGCCAGCCCCGGCCGCCGACGGTGACCGCGTACCGCTGCTTGACCTGCGCCGGCAGCGCGAAGAACGTCCGGGCCTGGGCGCGGACCTGGGCCGGCAGCTTGCCTGGCACCTCGTGCCCGGTGATCAGGAAGAAGCCTACGCTGCGGAGCGCGGCGTCGACCTGGGCGGCGACGGCGGCGCGGGCCTCCGCCTCGCCGCTGTACCAGGGCGCGAGGTCGATAACGGGAACTGACGAAGGCATGACCTGGGCTCCGATGGCTGGCTCGGTCCGAAGTTTGCCCGGCCAGTTTCGCACGGTTCGGTTACGGAGGTAAGAACAGTTGCGCTTTTCTGCGGATCCAGAAGACGTAAACATGTTCTATTTGATAGGCTTAGACTATGGCTGATATAGAACAGGTAGACGGATGCTGTGTTGCCGTGCGGGCGCGGCGACGGGCAGGCGTGACCGGCGGCGGCCAGCGGACCAGCCGGCGAGAACTGCCCCCCGAGCACCCGCAGCCACAGCGCGCACCAGGGACGGCAGGCCCCGTCAGGCCCAACGGCAGCCACCACGGTGGCGGAAGACCGCGACGGCCCAGCGGCCACGCCCGCCCGACCAGGCGACCCACGACCGTTCGGGGCCGTCGGCTAGCCAGGACCAGCTCCGGCTAGCTCAATAGGAACGGTATGACCTCGCGGACCTGGCCGGCGATCTCGATGTCTTCGCGGGCGCTGATCACCAGGACGCGGACCGGGGCGTCCGGCGGGCCGATGTCCCGGTCGCCGGGACCAGTGTCGTTCCGCTCATGGTCGACATGGACCCCGAGGAAGCCGAGCCGGCCGGCGGCCCGGGACCTGATCTCGGCCGAGTTCTCCCCGACGCCGCCGGTGAACACGACCGCGTCCAGGCCGCCCAGGGCGGCGGTCATCGCGGCCACGCTGCCGGCCAGCCGGTGCAGGTACACCTCCCGGGCCAGCTCCGCCTGGGCGTCGCCCGCCGCGGCCCGGGCCAGGATCTCGCGCAGGTCGCCAGTCCCGGCCAGGCCGGCCAGCCCGGACCGGTTCTCCAGGGCGTCACCCAGTTCGCCCGCGGGTATCCCCGCGTGCGTTTGCAGCCACAGCACGAGCCCGGGGTCGACAGAACCGGAGCGGGTGGCCATGACCAGGCCGTCCAGCGGGGTGAAGCCCATCGTGGTATCCACGCTGCGCCCGTCCTGCACCGCCGCCAGCGACGCGCCCGCGCCGAGGTGGCAGCTGACCAGCCGCAAGCCTGGGCCGGATGAGCTAACACCGGATGAGCTAACACCGGATGAGCTAACACCGGATGAGCTAACACCGGATGAGCTAACACCGGATGAGCTAACACCGGATGAGCTAACACCGAGCAGGTCCGCGGCCCGGCGTGACACGTAGGCGTGGGACAGGCCGTGGAACCCGAACCGGCGCAGCGCCCAGCGCTCCCGCCACTGGGCGGGCAGCGCGAAGGTGGCGGCGGCGGCCGGGATGGTGGTGTGGAACGCGGTGTCGAAACAGGCGACGGCGGGCACGTCGGGCAGCACCGCGGTCACCGCGTCCAGGGCGGCGAGCGACTTGGGCTGGTGCAGCGGAGCCAGGTCGGTGAGCGCGCAGAGCCGCTGCCGGACGCCGCCCTCGATCAGCACCGGGCCGCTGAACTCATCGCCGCCGTGCACGATCCGGTGGCCGACCGCGTGCACCTCGCCGAACGCCTCGATCGTCGCCTCGAGGGCCCCCTTGTCCCCGTCCGAGGACAGGTCGGCGGAGCCGGTGACCTCGTCGGCGTCGTCAAGGACGCGCAGCTTGAGGCTGCTCGACCCGGCGTTGACGACCAGGATCTGAGTCAGTACGGCCACTTCCAGTCGTTGATCTCGGGGGCGTCTTCGCCGTGCTCACGGGTGTACGCGCGGCAGGTGAGCCGCTTGTCCTCCATCAGCTGCCGGACGTGCCCGGCCGAGGACGCCAGCCCGGGGACCCGGTCGATCACGTCCATGACCAGGTGGAACCGGTCCAGGTCGTTCAGCATCACCATGTCGAACGGCGTGGTGGTGGTGCCTTCTTCCTTGTAGCCGCGGACGTGCAGGTTGTCGTGCCCGTGCCGCCGGTAGGTCAGCCGGTGAATCAGCCACGGGTAACCGTGGTAGGCGAAGATCACCGGCCGGTCGACAGGGAACAGCGTGTCGAATTCGGCGTCGGACATGCCGTGCGGGTGCTCGGTCTCGGGCTGCAGCCGCATCAGGTCGACCACGTTGACCACCCGGACCTTGAGCTCCGGCAGGTGCTCGCGCAGCAGCGAGACCGCGGCCATGATCTCCAGGGTGGGAATGTCGCCGCAGCACGCCATCACCACGTCCGGTGCGTCCGGCGCGTCGTTCGAGGCCCACTCCCAGATCCCGGCGCCCCGGGTGCAGTGGATGATGGCCTCGTCCATCGTCAGCCAGTTCCACTGGGGCTGCTTGCCGGCCACGACGACGTTGACGTAGTGCCGCGAGCGCAGGCAGTGATCCGCCACCGAGAGCAGCGTGTTCGTGTCCGGCGGCAGGTAAGCCCGGATGATCGACGCCTTCTTGTTCACCACGTGGTCGATGAAGCCGGGATCCTGGTGGCTGAACCCGTTCTGGTCCTGCCGCCACACCAGCGAGGACAGCAGGTAGTTCAGCGAGGCGACCGGGCGCCGCCAGGGGATGTCCCTGGTGACCTTCAGCCACTTGGCGTGCTGGTTGAACATCGAGTCGATGATGTGGATGAACGCCTCGTAGCAGTTGAACAGGCCGTGCCTGCCGGTCAGCAGGTAACCCTCCAGCCAGCCCTGGCACATGTGCTCGCTCAGCACCTCCATCACCCTGCCGTCGGGCGCGAGATGATCGTCGCCGTCGATGATCTCCCCGTCGAAGGCCCGGTTGGTCACCTCGAAGACGTCACCCAGCCGGTTCGAGGCGGTCTCGTCCGGGCCGAACAGCCGGAAGTTCGACGGGTTGGCCTTGATCACGTCGCGCAGCCAGTCGCCGAGCACCCGGGTGGCTTCCGACATCTGGTCGCCGGGCTTGGCCACCGTCACGGCGTAGTCCTTGAAGTCGGGCAGGTCGAGATCGCGCAGCAGCACGCCGCCGTTGGCGTGCGGGTTCGCGCTCATCCGCCGCTCGCCGCGCGGCGCCAGGGCGGCCAGCTCGGGTATCAGCGTGCCCGCGGTGTCAAACAGCTCCTCCGCCCGGTAGGAGCGCAGCCACGACTCCAGCTGGGCCAGGTGCCCGGGGTTGGTGCGGGCCGCGGCGATCGGCACCTGGTGCGCCCGCCACGTCCCCTCCACCGGCAGCCCGTCTACCACCTTGGGCCCGGTCCACCCCTTGGGCGTCTTCAGCACGATGGCCGGCCACAGCGGCCTGGTCAGGTCACCGTCCTCGCGGGCCCGGCGCTGGATGGCACCGATCTCGGCGATCACCGTGTCCATGGTGGCGGCGAGCTGCTGGTGCACCAGCTTGGGGTCATCGCCCTCGACCAGGTGCACCTGATAGCCGTAACCGTTCAGCAGCGCTTCCAGCTCGGCGTGCGGGATCCGGGCCAGTACGGTCGGGTTGGCGATCTTGTACCCGTTCAGGTGCAGGATCGGCAGCACCGCGCCGTCCACGGCTGGGTCCAGGAACTTGTTGGAGTGCCAGCTGGCGGCCAGCGGCCCGGTCTCCGCCTCGCCGTCGCCGATCACGCAGGCCACGATCAGGTCCGGGTTGTCGAAGGCCGCCCCGTACGCGTGCACCAGCGAGTAGCCGAGCTCACCGCCCTCGTGGATCGAGCCTGGCGTCTCCGGGGCCACGTGCGAGGGGATGCCGCCGGGGAAGGAGAACTGCCTGAACAGAGCGCCCATGCCCGCGGCGTCCTGGGTGATGCGCGGGTACAGCTCGGTGTACGTGCCCTCCAGATAGGTGCTGGCCACCACGCCCGGCCCGCCGTGCCCCGGCCCGGAGATGTAGATCATGTCCAGGTCCGAGTTCTTGATCACCCGGTTCAGGTGCGCGTAGAGCATGTTCTGCCCCGGCGTGGTGCCCCAGTGACCGAGCAGCCGGGGCTTGACGTGCTCCGGGCGCAGCGGTTCGGTCAGCAGCGGGTTGGCCATCAGGTAGATCTGCCCCACCGACAGGTAGTTCGCGGCCCGCCACCACGCGTCCAGCGCGTCGAGCTCGCTGCTTGTCAACGGCCCCGGTTGAGTCTCAGTCACGGATGAACCCCTTTTATTGTCAGAACGGGCAGTGGCGTCTGCCCACGGTGACCAGTATCTATCCTGGCGCATCAGCGTTCGGAGGCGGATCAGCGCAGCTTGCGAAGGAACGGGTCCTGCGGCTCGTAGCGCGCCAGCTTGATCCGCGCGTTCGTCACTACCATCTCATCCGGGCCGGCCAGGTCGAGGTCGAGGTCGGTGACCTCGGGCAGATCGTCGGCGAGCCGGGAGACCCGCAGCAGAAGATCGCGCAGCCCGGTCGCAGGGCGGCCTTGTGGCGGCAGCGGCGCGGGGCGGTCCTCTGGCCGCGGCGGCGCGGGGCGGACCGAGCGGATCAGATTGTCCGCGTCGATGTCGGTCAGCGGCGTGAGCCGGGCCGCTGAGGCCTCGCCGATCCCGAGCACCACCAGCGGGCCGAAGGTGCCGTCGGCGGTGACCCGGACGGTCACCTCGGTGTCGCCCGCGGGATCACCGAGGGTTATGCCGTAGCAGCCCAACAGGCCGGCGGCGGCGCCGAGCGGGAGGCAGCCCCCCTCTGGCGCCTGGTGCAAGAACTCGCGCGCCAGCGTCCTGGCCTGCTCGGGGTTGATATCCGGCAGGTCGGGCAGCTGCCCGCGCGGCTGCGCCCGCCAGGCCCCGTAGCCGGCCGCGCGGGCCAGCGCGCCCACGGCGGCTTCCGGGTAGTTATACGCGGGTATCCGGCTCTGCGCCGCGGGGCGGGGCAGCAGCCGGACCGATTCTGGCTGGTTGAGCACGACGGCGGCCAGCGGGATGCGCACGTCCGCCTCCTGGACGGCCCGGACCAGATCACCGGTCGCCCCGGTAGGCAGGACCAGCGCGATGATCGCGTCTACCTCATCGTCGGCCGCGAGCAACTCCAGGCACTGGCGGTAATCCTGCTCCGACACTGTGGTCCCCGTGTTGACCGGGCCGGTGCCGACGGGGGCGGTGCCGACAGGGGCGGTGCCGCGGGCCAGCGCGCGCAGCCGCCGCCTGGTCAGGCCGTGCGGGCGGTAGACGGTCAGGCCCCGGTCGGTGCAGGCGTCGGCGGTCAGCTGCCCCGCGCTGCCCACGTTGGACACGATCGCGACCGTGCGCCCGGCCGGAACCGGCTGGGTGGCCAGCAGCGCGGTGGCCTCGATCAGCTGGCCGAACCCGCACGTGGTGATGACCCCGGCCTGCTCGAACAAGGCCTCCCGGCTGGCCATCGGGACCGCTTCGGAGTCGGCCCGGTCGGAGGAGGCCGAACGCCCGGCGGACACGGTCAGCACGGGCATGGTGGCGCCGACCCGGCGGGCGGTGCGGGCGAACTTGCGCGGGTTGCCGAACGACTCGATGTACAGCACGGCGACCTTGGTCACCCCGTCGTGTTCCCACCATAGCAGCAGGTCGTTGCTTGACACGTCCAGCTTGTCGCCGACCGACGCGAACGAGGAGATCCCGATGTCGAGCCGGGAGAGCTGGTCCATCAGGGCGAAGCCCAGGCCGCCGGACTGCATCACCAGGCCGGCCACCCCCGGCTGGGGGCGGCTGGCGGCGAACGTGGCGTCCAGGCCGATGCCAGGCACGGCCACGCCGAAGCAGTCCGGGCCGACCAGCCGCATGCCGTGGCGGCGGCACACCGCGAGCAGGTCCGCGCAGGCGGCGACGTCCAGCCCGGAGGTGATCACCACCAGGGACCGCACCCCGCGCTGGCCGCACCGCTCCGCCACGTTCAGGACCGCCGCGGCGGGCACCGCGATGACCGCCAGGTCGGCCGGCTCGGGCAGGTCGAGGACCGAGGTCAGGCAGCGCTCGCCGCGGATCTGCCGGGCGCGCGGGTTGACCACGTAGACGCGGCCTGCGTAGCCGCCGGCCGCGATGTTGTCCAGGATCGAGCGGCCTATCGTGCCACGCCGCCGGCTCGCGCCGATCACCACCACCGACTCGGGCGCGAGCACGTGCCGCAGGCTGGCGTTCTCGGCCCGGCCTTCCCGTTCGTCCACGGCGGTCAGGTATGGGTCCAGGGCGGCTGGCATGCCGTCGAGAGCCAGTGGGAAGGTCATCTCATAGATCCCGTCCGCGTAGTGACGGTCAACGGGCAGGCCGGCGTCGGCGAAGACATTCAGCATCGCCTTGTTCCCGGATAGCGTCTGCGCGGTGAACGTCGTTATCTGATGGCTGCGCGCCCAGGAGACCAGGTGCTCGAGCAGCAGGGTGGCGATGCCCCGGTGATGCATGTGGTCGGCCACCGCGAACGCGACCTCCGCCACGCCGGGCGCGGTAACCGTGTAGCTGGCGCAGCCGGCCACCGTGCCGTCCGCCAGCGCGAGCAGCGTCACGTTTCTCGCCGTCGGGTCCTGGCAGATCCGCCGCGCCTCGGTGCCGGCCGCCAGCCGGCTGAAGTTGAAGAAGCGCATGTAGGTGCTGGCGGGGGACATCGCCTCATGCAAGGCCTTGACCGCCTCGAAGTCGTCCGGGGTCGCGGGGCGGATCTCGACCGTCGCCCCGTCGGACAGCAGCGCGTACACATGACCGGCGTCCTGCGCCGTGCTCATGGACGGCCCCCTTCCCTGGGTGGCAAGACTCTGGGTGACAAGACTCTGGGTGGCAAGACTCTGGGTGGCAAGACTCTGGGTGGCAAGACTCTGGGTCAGAAGCCGGGGCCGACCACGGTGGGAAACACGTCGGGGTAGCTGAGGCGGTCGCGGACGGCGACGACGCCCTGGACGTGCCGCATCTTGCGCACCAGGTCGTGGCCAAGCGCGGCGCTTTCCGGGCTCCCCTCCAGGGTCACCACGCCCGCCTGGACGCCCACCGTGAACACCTCCGGGTCCTGGAGAAACCCGTGCACGATTACGTTGTCGATGATCTCCTGCCGGATTTCATCATCGGGCCGGTCGTAGACCGCCAGCACGTCGGTCCGGCTGATGATCCCGACCAGCCGGCCGTCGTGGTCGATGACGGGAAGTCGCCTGATCTGGAGGGTGTACATCAGCCGGGCGGCCTGCTCGACCGAATCGTCTGGCCTCACGGTGACCGCCGGGTGCGTCATCAGGTCGCGCGCGGTGAGGCCGTCGGCCTTGTCCTGCTCCCGGCGGTGCAGCATGGCGGTGATCGTTCCGGTGTGGTCGGCGTTCAGGACTTCCTTGGCCAGCATGTCGGCCTCGGAGACGACCCCGATCACCTTCCCGTCGTCGTCGATGACGGGAAACGCGCTGACCCGGGACTGACGGAGCCTGGACGCCATCTCCTTGAACGACGCGCCGAGCTTGACCGCCACGACCTGAGTGCTCATGACGTCCTTGACGCTGGTCTTCATCGCTGTCGTCTTCATTACGGTCATCCCTTCGGCGGGAAGTAGCTGAGGCGGTCGCGGACGGCGATCTCGCCGCGGATCTCGTCGTCCGAGCGGTCGAAGACCGACAGCACGTCGGCCAGGCTGACGATCCCGGTCAGGCGGCCGTCCCCGTCGATGACGGGGAGCCTCTTGACCTTGCGCTTGTACATCAGCTTGGTCGCCTTCTCGATCGAGTCGCCGGGGCCCACGGTCACCGCCGGGTGTGTCATCAGGTCGCCCGCGGTTATCCCGCGTGCCTTTCCCTGCTCCTTACGGCGCAGCAGGCCGGTGATCATGCCCGGCATGCCGTCGTACCCGCCGTCCAGGGCTTCCTTGGTCAGCAGGTCGGCCTCGGAGACGACGCCGATCACTTTCCCTTCGTCATCCAGGACAGGGAACGCACTGACCCGGTTCTCGCGCAGCCGTGCGGCCATCTCCTTGAACGAGGCGTCGTGCTTGACCCAGATCACCCGGGTGGTCATGACGTCCTTGACGACGGTTTTCATCGTTCTCGCTCCTGGTTTTTCTGCTGTACCTCAGCGGCTGAGGACGACCTTGAGGGCGCTGGTGGTCGGGGTGGAGGAGGTGTCCACCTCGTCTTCCAGGTCCAGCGTGGCTGCCGCCACCTGTCCGTATCGTTCCTACCTCTACCCTCGCGCCGCGGGCCGGTGCGACGGCAGGGCCGAAGGTCCATGACCGGCCGGGTTGAAGGTCACGGCGTTTCCGGACGGACGCTAGTTTCGCGGTGGGGGCGCCCGGCGCTACGGTCATAACTAGGCGACAGGCCCGCACTGGGGAAGGATCAGACATGTCTGACCGCACGATCACGGAACTTGACGAGGCCGAGTGCCTCCGGCTGATAGCGGGGGGCGGAATCGGCCGGATTGCTTACCACAGCCGGTTCGGCCCGGTGGTGCTGCCGGTGAACTACAAGTGGCACGACGGGGCGGTCGTGTTCCGCACCGTTCGGCACAGCGCGCTCGATGAGGATCTGCAGACCGGGATCGCCGGCGGGGACTACAAGGTCGCGTTCGAGATCGACGACATCGACGTGGCCGGGCGGCAGGGCTGGAGCGTGCTGATCCAGGGGCCGGCGCACCATGTGTCCGAGGCCGAGCGCGACTCCGCCCTGGCGGCGGGCGTCGAGCCCTGGCCAAGCGGCGAGAGGGAACTGTTCGTTCGGATCATCCCGTCCCACGTCACCGGCCGGCAGATCACGCCCGTCTAGGGCCGGACCCGGACCAGCAGCTCCCGCAGCTACTCTGGTCAGCATGTCCGATCACTACCGCCCGCCTGGCTGGTTCACCCGCAACGTTTTCAACCGGTTGGTGGCCATCGCGACCCGGCAGGGCATCAGCATTATCGGCTCGCGGCTCCTTGCGGTGAAGGGCCGGACGAGTGGCGAGTGGCGCACCACGCCGGTGAACCTGCTCAGCCACGATGGCCGCCGTTACCTCGTCGCGGCCCGCGGCGAAACCCAGTGGGTGCGCAACCTGCGGGCGGCCGGCACCGGCGAACTGCGGCTGGGCAAGCGTACCGAGAGCTTCCGCGGCCGAGAGCTCACCGACGACGAGAAAGTACCGATCCTGCGCGCCTACCTCAAGAGGTGGAAGGCAGAGGTCGGGATCTTCTTCGAGGGCACCGGGCCGGACTCCAGCGACGACCAGATCCGCGCCATCGCGCCCAAGCACCCGGCCTTCGAGGTGCTTGGCGTCACGTAAGCCGTCCCAGCTTGCCGACGGGCAGCACTGTCTGCACGTGTGCGAGTATCGGGGGATGATCGCGAGAACTTGGCGCGGGGCGGTCCGGGCGGAGGACGCTCCCGCTTATGCAGCGTACGTACAGAAGACCGGCATCGAGGGCTATCAGCGCACGCCCGGCAACCGCGGGGCCTGGCTGCTTTGGCGTGTGGAGGGTGATCATGCCGAGTTCATCACGGTGAGCTTCTGGGAGTCCCGGGCCGCAATTGAGGCCTTCGCTGGCCAGGACATCGAGAAGGCAGTCTTCTACCCGGACGACGAGCAGTTCTTGATCGAGCGCGACCTGACCGTGCACCATTACGAAGTTGCAAATACAGAGTAGGTACGGCACTACTCCAGCCGAAACCCGGTGCGTCAGCGGAAATAAGGCAAGCTCTACTGGCCACCGACGCGCTGAGGGGCGGCCGGGATCGGGCTGGCTGACCGCTTCACCTGATGGCCTCCGGCGGTTCCAGGCGCCGGTAAGGCACAGCACGATAAGGGCGGCAAGCGCGAGCAGCCGGCCACTCGGCGTTACATATGCGACCACCGTGGTGTAACCGGCTTGCAGCCATGCGGGATGCAAGTGCGACACGATGACGCCCGGGATGTAGGCGATGCCGCCCGCTACGCTGCGGCCCAGGACCACCCAGTCAAGCCGGGACGGCGGCAAGAACACCAGCGGCAGGTAAATCATCACGTCGTACCACGGCCGCTGCAGGGATGAGGTAAAGGTCCACGCCACCACGGCGGCCAGCACCGGCCAGATCACCGGCAGGTCCAGCGCGCCGGGCGGCGGGCGCCGGATCAGCAGCACGGCGAGCGCGACGAACGCCAGCGCCGCGATCAGCGTGATATGCCGGAACGGCGGGCCGAAGCCGACCAGGCGGTAAAACACCTGCCAGAGGTTGTCACCGGCGACGCCATAGCCGCGGTTGACCGTGTCGGTCACCGCGTCGCGGCCAGCCGCCAGGTACGCCGCCGCCAGCATCGCCGCGCCGCCGGCGGCCGCCGCCGCCAGGGTCCGCGGCGACCGCCGGGCCACCCAGGCCAGGCCGGCACCGAACAGCACGAACGGTGCCTTGACCGCGGTCGCGGCGCCGAGCAGCAATCCGGAACCGAGCGCGCGGACCAGGCCGATCCGGCCGGGTTCGCGGGCCAGCACCACCGTACGGCCTAGGACGGCAAGCGCCAGCACGGCGATCCCGACGGCCAGCCCGTCGACATGGCCTCCCGCCATCACCGCCCACAGCATCAGCGGGTTCACCGACCACAGCAAGTGCGCCCGGGCCCGCATCGCCGGCCGGGCCCGGGTCAGCCAGTCCAAAGCGAGCACGACCACGACGAACGCTACGCCGTTCCACACCTTCAGCCAGAAGATGGTGACAGCCGCCGAGCGGCCGCCCAGTTCCGACGCCGCCCACTCGGTTGCGGTGGCCAGCGGGCCGTAAACGGTGGGGATGTTCTGCCAGAGGTATGGCGCAAGAAGTCCCACCGGATCGTGGGCTGCTCGCAGCCGTCCCGGCGTCATGAGGTACGGGCTGTGGTGCAGGACCGCGATACGGCCGTAGGCCGCGTAGTCCAGCATGTCCGTGGACCCGACCGCCGGCACCACGGCCAGGACGATGACCGCCACCAGCGCCCCCGCGACCAGCCAGCGCGCCGGCGGGCGCCACCCTCGCCGTACCGCGACCAGCCCCGCCGCGACACCGGCGGCGCCGAGGAACAGCGCCACCCACAACACGGCGGTCACCGTCAGGTCAGAGGGGTGCAAGGAAGCGAACCACGGCGGCCACCCACCAGCCCGGTAGACCCGCACCGTGGCGGCCGAGGGACCGGCCGCCCCTACCCCCACCAGGATCGCGATGCTCAGGCAGGTGAAGGTCAGCGTCATAACCGCGGCCAGCCGCGTGCGCCGTTCCGGCGGTATCACGACGCCTCAGTTGTCACGGACACAGCCAGGCCGCTCCTTGCTCGCGCATATGCAGCCAACAGCGGGGCTGCAGACGCATTACAAGATAACGTGCATAGCGCGCTGCCTAGGCCTGTTCGGGCTGCATCTCGAGAAGCCGTAACATAGGCATGGGTGAGCGCCTCCCGTTCGTCCCTGACGAAGGCGAACGCGGCGCGGGCCGCTTCTTCGTTGCCTTCCGCGACCGCGCCTGTGAACCTTTCGTTGATGGCGGCCAGCACCGAGTCCAGGCTGACCACCCAGGTCAGCGCGGCGAACCCGCCGAGCATCGCGGCGCCGGGTAGCGGGCGGCCGAGGTGGGTCTGGGCCAGCGCCGAGGCCGGCATCACCAGCAGCCGGTCTCGCCGGAACGGCTTGACGAACTCGTCCAGGCCAAGCTCCCCGAAGCCGTGCGCCGAGTTGATGAGCAGGTAGCCGTCGCGGCCGAGCCCGGCGCTCTGCTGGCCTGGGGGGACGACCCCCCCGAACCCCCCGAAGAGGTCCGCCTGGTGCAGCAGGGTCGGGTCCTGGATGATCAGCGCGTCCGGCTCGCTGACCGGCTCGTGGGTCCTGATCGGCTTGTCGTCGATCCGGCAGAACGACATCACCGGCGCGCCCATCCGCTGCGAGCCGAAGCTCGGGAATGCCTGTGCGTGGCGGCCCTCACTGAACGCGGCCGCGGCGAGCAGCTCAGCGGCGGTGACTACGCCCTGGCCGCCGCGGCCGTGGAATCGCACCTGGAACATCGTCCGCGCCTTACTGTTACTTCACGTTTAGGGGCTTTGCGTTTCTCGTGCTTCCGTTGAGTCCTCCGGCCGGCGCCCTTTGGGGCGCCGGCCGGAGAGCCTGCCGGTTGTGCTGCGGTCGTGGCTTGTAGCCGTGACCGGGGTCAGGCGGTCTTGGCCGGGGTCGACGGGGCCGACGGGTTGGGCCCGGTGGCCGGGATGGCCTCGTGGGTGATCTCGGGGCGGCGGCCCAGAGCCAGGGCGAACACCGAGCCGATCAGGGTCAGCCCGCCCAGGCCGAACGCGACCAGCGCGGCGATGTAGGTGATCTGGGAGACCTTCCACCAGCCGTAGGCGTTCAGCAGCATGC
>Ga0302180_10000316_pt1 | contig 39599 bp, 38 predicted proteins | sample I_Palsa_E3_2_FD_200575 | JGI IMG/M metagenome (GOLD analysis project Ga0302180, IMG submission 200575) | Peat permafrost microbial communities from Stordalen Mire near Abisko, Sweden - I_Palsa_E3_2 | ecosystem: Environmental > Terrestrial > Soil > Palsa > Peat permafrost | place: Sweden...
AAATCCACGGCAGCGCCACCCACGAAAAGAAGCTTATTCCGTTCTGAGCCGTTTGACCGAGCAGGGTTCCCGCTAGCGCGGCATGAAATGCACCGCGTTGCCGATCACGTCGGCGGGTTGCTTTTCACCTTTTGGCTCTCTGGGCAGGCCTTAATCCTTGTGTCGCTCGCCGACGTTAACGTGTTCGTCCCAGAGCCAGTACAATCCGGCGGCTCCGACAATGAGCGCCGCTATTATAATCCAACGGGGCCAACTCGGATCAATGAAGTAAAAGTAGGCCGATCCGGCGCCGCCCAGGACGACCAGAGTGAGTGCCAGAATTAGGTTCATGGCGCGACGGAGCGAAGTCATGCAGCGGAGTGAGACCGTTCGAAAGGCGACCCGTCAAGGGTCCCGAAATTCAAACTGAGGCACTACCCTTCGGTGTATTCTGTGGATAAACGGTTGAAAACCAACTGGGTAGCCGTCCGGGCCGGCCGCAGCGGTCGTAAGTTCAAGTGTGTAGCGTTGCGCAGGGTGAGAGTGAAAGGGCGAGCACATGTCGACAGATGGCGAGAGCCGGCCTGAGTCAAATACCCTTTACATTGGCGAACGAGTCGCCGTCCGCGGCGCCGTTGTTGTCGCCAACGCTGTCGTTGTCGATGGCTTGCTCGAAGGCGACATCTCCGCCGGCAATCTGTTGGTGACCGAAACGGGCACCATCAGGGGCAAGATCAGTGTCACGCAAAACGCCGACATATTCGGCCGCGTCTATGACCGGCTCGACGTCAAGGGTCTTTTGATCTTGCGGGCCACGAGCGGCGCCGACGGCAACATAACGAGCGGTATGTTGCAGATCGAGCAAGGAGCTAACATCAACGGCGGAATTTGCTCGACCTATCATCACGCCGCCAAATCAGATCCCAAGCCGGAACGCAGGCACGAACCGCGGCTGAGCAACGTCACGCAGATCGCAAAGCCGCTCGACTTGCCGACCCTTGAGGTCGTGCCGCGCTCCGACTCATTTGCCGCGAGCGCGTAACGCGCATGAAGCGCGCGGCGGGTGGATCGAGGCCGCCCGGCTTTCAAGTCTTAATCAGTTCGCGCAGCTTGTAGCGCATGATCTTGCCCGATCCGGTGCGCGGGATTTCGGCGATTGCGTGCACGGCTTGGGGGATTTTGTAAGCCGATAGATGCGCTCGGCAATGCGCCAGCAATTCCTCGGTTTGCAAATGCCGACCCTGGCGGAGAACCACAAACAGCGCGGGCACCTCGCCGAGATGCTCGTGCGCGACGCCGACGACGGCGCAATCGAGCACCGCCGGAAAAGTGTTAGCTACCTCCTCGATTTCAGCGGGTGCGATATTCTGGCCACCGCGGATGATCAGTTCCTTCAGACGCCCGGTGATGGTGATAAAGCCGTCGGTGTCGCTCTTGGCCAAATCGCCGGTGTGGTACCAGCCGGCGCGTAGGGCGCTTCTCGTCTCGTCGGGCTTGTTGTGATAGCCGGGCATGACGTTCGGCCCGCGAACGATCAATTCGCCCTCGGCATTGGCGTCGACGTCGTTTCCGTTGGCGTCGACGATCCGCACGGCGAGGCCGGGCAACGGTATGCCGCACGACCCGGGGACGCGGTTGCGGGATGGCCAGTTCATTATCACCATGGTCGAGGTCTCGGTGATGCCGTAGCCGTCGAGCAGCTGCACGCCGAACTGTTCCTCGAATTTGCGATTGAGCGTCGCCGGCATGATCGCGCCCGCCGAAACGCAGAGCCGCAGATTGTCGAGCTTTACACGCTCGTCGCTGCGCGTGGCTTGCAGCAGATAATGAAACATGGTGGGTACGCCGGCGAAGAAAGTGAATTCTCCGCTCTTGAGGAGCCGCAGCGCTTCCGCGGTCGAAAACCGCTCCATGATATGAGCGCTCGCGCCCGTCGCCAGCACACTAAGCACCGACAAATTCAGCGCGTAGGAATGAAACAGCGGGAGAGGTGACAGGAGCGTGTCGGAAGCGGAAAATCCCGCGATCGGCGCCCAAGAGGCCGCGGTTACCCATAGCATTCCATGCACGGTCAGCCGAACGCCTTTGGCGCGGCCGGTTGTCCCCGAGGTGTAGAGAATGAACGCCGTCTCGTGCAGCAAAGGGGGATCACGCGGCTTCGCCTTTGGCTCCATCTGCAGCAATTCGGCGTAAGGCAAAGCCGATGCGGCGGACGGGCCGCGGTCTGTTGCAATAATAGTCGCGAGGTTTGGCGCCGAGGCGCGCAGGCGTGTGAACAGATCCACGCGCTCGGCCGTGGTGAACACCGCCCTGCAATTCGCATCCGTCAGGCGGTAGGCGATTTCGTTTTCGGTTGAATCGTAGCTGATCGGAACGCTGATCGCGCCGGCGCGCGCAATAGCAAAACAGCTTTCAACCCAAGGCACCGAATTCGGCAGGCAAATGGCGACCGTATCGTTCGGCGCAACGCCCTTGTCGACCAAGTGCCCGGCAAGCCTTGTCGTGCGGTCATTGAGCTCGGCGTAAGTGACCGATGTCTGGGCGTCACGGTAAGCGAGTTTCTTGCCGTACGCGGTGGCCTGCCGCCGCAGCAACTCCGGAATCGGCGCGATCAGATCGGTGCGCAGCACGTGTCGTCTCGTTAAACCATGCTGAAGCCGCCGCTGATGCTGATCACTTGCCCGGTGATCCAGCCGGCATGCGGCGAAGCAAGCAGCGTCACCATCGGCGCCACATCGCCCGCAAGTCCGAGGCGGCGCAGCGGATAAAGCCTGATTAGTTTCTCGCGATTAGCCGCGACCCATTCCGCGTCGTGTTGGGTTTCGACCAGTCCGAGCGACACCGTGTTCGCCGTGGTGCCGGAACGGCCGAACTCGCGGGCGAGCGATTTCATCAGCGCAATGACGCCGCCGCGGGCAGCGGCAACGATCGCGAGGCCGGATTCGCCGACACGCGAGGAGTCGCCGACGACGCCGACGATGCGGCCGTTCTTCGCGCCGTTGAGGTGCGGCGCGGCCGCATGACAACAGTGGATCGCGCCATAAAGGCAAGCGTCGATCTGGCGGCGCCAATCCTCGGGCGTGCTCTCGACGAAGGGCTGGCGAATAGCAGTTCCGGCATTGTTGATCAGGATGTTGAGGCCGCCAAAGTCTGCTGCGATTTGGTCGACCATGCTTTTGACGGCGCCGAAATCGGTGACGTCGGCGCGGTAAGCTTTGGCGTCGCCGCCCTTAGCGGCAATCTCCTCCACAATGCGTTGTGCGTCGTCACCGGAGCTGCGGTAGTTGACCGCAACGCGCGCGCCTTCGGCTGCCAAACCGAGCGCAATTTCGCGACCGACGCCGCTGGTCGCGCCCGTCACCAACGCGATCTTTCCATTCAGCGCCAGGTCCATGTTTGCTCTCTCATGTTTTTGCTTCGCTTCGGGCGGCCATAATGAGCCGGAACAAACGCTCCTGCGTCAACGGCAGCTCGTTGACTTCAATGCCGAAGGGCGCGAGCGCGTCGGTGATTGCGTTCGCCACCGCGGCCGGTGCGCCGATCGTGCCGCCTTCGCCCATGCCGCGAAAGCCGCCGAGCGTGGTCGGCGAGACGCTTTCGATGTGCACGACTCGCATCCGCGGGATTTCAAGCGCCGTGGGCACGAGGTAATCGACAAGACTTGCGGTGGTGCTTTGTCCCTCCTGGTCGTAGATCAGCTCTTCGTAAAGCGCCGCGCCGATGCCTTGTGCAACGCCGCCGTGCACTTGACCGTCCACGATCATCGGATTGACCAGCTTGCCGCAATCTTCAGCAACGGCGAATTCCTCGGTCCGCACCTCGAAAGTGTCCGGGTCGATCTCGACCGCGGCGACGTGCGCCGCCGATGAGGTGGTGCCGAACACCGGATCGTAGGTTTTGGTGGCGGCGAGGTCGTCGTGCGCCGTCGCCGGCAGCGCAGCGACTTTCGAATAGACCGCATGCGCGACATCGCGAAACGTCACCGCGCGGTCGGTACCGGCGACGGTAATGGCGCCATTCTCCGCAACGAGATCGGCTGGCGACGCCTCGAGCAGATATGAGGCGGCGTTGAGCATCTTCTCACGCACCGCCTCCGCCGCCAAGGTGGCCGCGCCGCCGGCCAGCACCAAGCTGCGGCTGGCGTAGGTGCCGGTCGAATTGGGCACGGCTGCACTGTCGCCTTGCTCGATGCGAATGTCCTCGAAGCCGGCGCCAAGATGCTCGGCCACGATTTGCGCCAGCGTCGTTTCCAGGCCTTGTCCGTGCGACGCAACGCCGAACGCGGCGGAGACGCCTCCGTCCTCGTCGACGCGGATAATTGCGGTCTCCGTGCCGGTATTGATGGGCATGCCGGGAGCGACGGGAATGCGCGAGCCGATGCCGGTCAGTTCCGCGTAACAGGCGATGCCGATCCCGAACCAGCGGCCGGCAGCGCGGGCTCGTTGCTGTCTCTCTCGCAACGTCTCGTAGCCGATTGCGGTGCACACAGCGTCCAAACATTCCTGAAAGGCCGATTTATCCCAGACAATGCCGGACGCGGCTTTGTAGGGAAACTCCGCTGCCGAAACCAGATTTTTGCGGCGGATGTCCTTGGCGTCGATCCCGAGCTTTTTTGCCGCCATGTCCATCAGCCGTTCCATAACGAAAGTGGAGATTGGACGGCCGACGCCGCGATACGGTCCGGTCGGCGCTTTCGATGTCGCGACTGCGCGCACGCGCCCGCGATAATTTGCGATCCGGTAAGGCCCGGGCAGAAAACTCACCACCTGCACCGGCTCGAGCGCCGCGGTCCACGGATAGATCGAGTAGGCGCCGACATCGCCAATGACTTCGGCGCGCAATGCAAGCACGCGTCCTTCGCTATCCAGCGCCAATTCCGCGTCCGCGATCTCATCAAAGCCTTGGCTGCTGGCCGTCAAGTCTTCGAGCCGGTCGCTGGTCCATTTCACCGCCCGAGCCAGTGCCCGCGCGGCCGCGCAGACGAAGATTTCCTCCGGGTAGAGCGAGCCTTTGCCGCCGAAACCGCCGCCGACGTCGCGCGCCAGCACACGGATTTGCTCCGACGGGACGTCGAAGGCGAGCGCCAGAGCGTCACGTACAATGCCGGGCACTTGCGTCGCCGAATGCAGCTTCAGTGCTCCGGACACGGGGTCGTATTCGGCAACGCAAACGCGCGGTTCGATTGGGGTTGCGGTCTTGCGGTGCATGCGGAAGCGGCCGCCGACGCAAATCGCCGCCGATGCGAACGCTTCATCGACATCGCCGCGCTTGAACTCGCGGCTTACCAGCACATTCGTGCCCGCTTCTTCGTGCAACAAAGGAGCGTTGGCGCTCGCGGCTTGCTCCGGGTCGCCGACGACGGGCAGGGGATCGTAATCAATGACGACGCAATCCGCGGCGTCTTCGGCCTGATATCGGCTCAGCGCCACAATGCCAACGACCGGTTCTCCGACATAGCGCACCTTTTCGCGCGCGAGCGGAAAGATCGGCGTGGCGTAGTAATTGACCATGCGTGAGGCGGCGACGAGCGGCTTGACGAAACCTTCCAAATCCTCGGCGGTGAAGATCGCGACCACCCCCGCCGATGCGCGCGCCGCCGCGCAGTCGATGCCGAGAATCCGCGCGTGGGAATGGTCGCTGCGACGAAAGGCGACGTGCAGGACACCGGCGACTCGACAATCGTCGGTATAGGCGCCTCGCCCCGTCAGCAGTCGTGGATCTTCCACGCGCTTGATCCGTGCGCCGATAAATTTCGGCCGCGCGTGAATCTCGGCCGTTTCACTCATAAGCGTCGGCGCCTTTACGCAACGTCTCCCATTGCGCCTGATCGTGGCCGCACAGCACGGTGGCGCCGGCCGCTTCAATGTGCTGGACCTCGGCCAGAGATTTGGCCAGCGCATCCGGGTCGCGGGTGTTGCGCGGAATAATGCCGGTATCGAGCGTCGAGCGCAGACTGACTGTGTCGGACGCCAGAAGAAATCTGCCGGATTTTTCCAGGACCACGAGCGCGCCAATGGTTCCGGGCGTATGGCCGGGAAGGGGCAGGATCACGATCCGGCCGTCTCCAAATAGATCGCGCTCGCCGTTGATCGTATCCGGGACAGTGGCCTGTTCCCACTCGGCGGCAATATAGCCGGCCGCAATCGCGTCGGGGGCGCGCGCCGCGTCGACTTCTTTAGCGTGAATGACGAATGTCGCACGCTTGAAGAACGTATTGCAACCGCAATGGTCGGCGTGCAGGTGGGAGCAAACGACGACGTCGATGTCATCGCAGCCAAGTCCGACGTCGCGTAGCGCGGTGACGACGTTCTCCTGCGGCGGCGCAATCGGCGTCATGATCTTGGCAAGACCTCCCCAGCGCGCCTGCGGGTCTTCCGCCGCTGCCGGATGGCAGCCGGTGTCGAACAATACGTTGCCCTGCCCGTGACGCAGGAGGATGCAGGAGACCGGGACATCGAGCGTTTCGCCGCGCGGCGCGGCGGCGTCGTACATCGCTTTGCGTACGCGCAGGCGCCCGCCGGATAGGACGTGCATCTTCATCAGAGTGCGATCAGTTCCGATGCACGATGTGCTCTTTGCCGTTCCATTCCTGGGCCGCCTGGTACATGCCGTGAAATGCCTTTTCCGTCGCGGCATTGATCTCGATGATTTCGAGCATGCCCGGAAGGTCGCGTCCGGTGTCGAAATAAATAATGCGGCATCCCAACGGATCGGGCGCGGTGTCTGTGAACGCTTCCGCGTAGTCGAGCGAGCGGTAATGCGCCTCGGCTTTTTCGAAATCGCGCACGCCGATTCCCCAATGATGAAAGCCGTGGGTTCCGCGCGCCTTCAGCGTTTCACGAAATACCGACGGTTCCTCGTCGTGCTGCTGAATGAGCTCGATCTGGAGTTCGCCGCTGTAAGCCAGCGCGAGACTGAAATGCGCTTTGGTCGGCGTGCCCCGATAGCGGCCTTTCGGCGGCACGAACGGGCCGATCAGAAACCACGGACCGACATGCAGAAGCTCGCTGTAGCGGCGCATTTCCTTTTCAATATCGGTGACCGTATAAGCGAGCTGCATGATGCTGCTGTCGCGGGAGCCAAAACTAAATTTGTCCATGACTTTCTCCGGTAAGGAACGGTTTTGTGCAATGGCGATGATCTACGCCCGCGCTGACTTTAGGTGTCGAGAAACGCCACGCACCGGGTCCAGCCGGCAGAAGCTGCGTGGATCTTCACCGGGAAGCAGGACACCTTGAAGCCAAAGGGCGGGAGCTGCTCGAGGTTCGCGAGCTTTTCCATGTGGCAGTAACCGATCTCGCGCCCGGCCTTGTGGCCTTCCCAAATCAGGCTGGCGTCGCCTGTTTCGGCAAAACGCTTCCGGGTAAACGAGAACGGAGCGTCCCAGCTCCAGCCATCAATGCCGGTGACGCGCACGCCTTGCTTGGTCAGGTAAAGCGTCGCTTCGCGGCCCATGCCGCAGCCTTTGTCAATGAAGTTGGGCTGCCCGTAAGCAGTTCCAGCCGCCGTGTTCACGAGCACGATGTCAAGGGGTTTGAGCGTATAGCCGATGCGGTCGAGTTCGCGGGCGACGTCGTCGGCTTTGCACACATAACCGTCCGGCTTGGACCGAAAGTCGAGTTTTACGCCCTTGGAGAAAAACCACTCCAGCGGCAGTTCATCGACCTTCAGCGAAGGCTTGCCGCCGTCCATGGTGCTCGAGAAATGATACGGCGCGTCCAGATGCGTGCCGTTGTGCGTGGTGATGGTAACCGTTTCGATCGCGGCTCCTTCGCCCGCCGGCAGCTGTTCCGGCTTCAGGCCGGGAAACTGGGACGCAAAATCTCGTGCCCCTTCCTTATGGTCGCTATAGGCGATGCTCGGCAGCATGCTTGGGGGATCGGAAGCTATTCCGGCCTTGAGCGCCACCGAAAGGTCGACAATTCGCATAAAACGTCCTCCCCCATGTGCATGTCGCGTCGATTGGTCAGGTTTTCGGCAGCGTACGGCACTTTACGCGGCAGGCTCAACCATCGCGGCAGGAATACCGCCCAAGCGCGGGGTGGCGCTTCCGAGGAGCCCGGCGCTCGCCTATGCTCGCCGCCAAAGACGCGACGCCCGTTGGCGAAAGGGAGGAATTCTTGGGTTTGGTTGAAGGAAAAACTTGCATTGTTACCGGCGGCGCCGGCAGCCTCGGATTTGCCAGTGCGCGCGCGCTCGTTGCCGAAGGCGCGAAAGTCATGCTCGTCGACCTCGACGGGGAACGGCTTGCCGAGGCCGCGCGCGAACTCGGTGCCGACCGCGCGGCGTTCGTTACCGCCAACGTCGCCGACGCCGAACAGACCCGCAGATATGTCGCAGAAACAGTGGCGCTGTGGGGCAAGATCGACGTCTTGTTCAGCAACGCCGGCAACGACGGACCGCTGTCGCCGATCACCGATTATCCCGAGGATCTGTTCGATCAAATCATCGCCACGCATGTGCGCGGTTGCTTCCTCGCCCTCAAGTACACCATTCCGCAAATGAACGATGGCGGGAGCATCATCGTCACCTCGAGCACCGTCGGCCTCAAAGGCGTGCCCGCCAATTGCTCGTACGTGGCGGCCAAGCACGCGCTCATGGGCATCGTGCGCTGCGTTTCCAAGGAGGTCGCGCCGCGGCGCATTCGCGTCAACAGCGTCAATCCCGGTCCGGTCGACAATCCGTTCATGCGCACCGCGGAGAAGACCTTGAGCAAGGTTATCGGCCGCGACGCCGGCGAATGGTTCGACGAGCAAATCCCGTTCGGCCGGCACGCTAAGCCGGACGAAATCGCGCAGGCCGTTTGCTTCCTGGCCTCCGACCGCAGCGGCTACACAACGGGCATGCCGCTGATGGTCGATGGCGGCTTCTGCGCCTGATTGCCGATCGGGAATGAACGTCATGAGCAAATTCGGCATCGGTCAGGCGGTGCGTCGCACCGAGGACCAGCGTTTCACGACCGGCTCGGGCCAGTATGTCGGCGATATTGAATTGGCGCGGCAATGCTACGCCGTCGCCGTGCTGTCGCCGCACGCGCATGCGTTGATCAGACGAATCGACGTCAGTGCGGCAAAGGCGGCGCCGGGAGTTGTGTGTGTGCTGACCGGCGCCGATGCCGCGGCCGATAACGTCGGGGGCATCCCGCCGTTCTTCATGCCCGAAAACTGGGGTGGCCCGAAGGGGTTTGCAACGACGCGTCCGTTGCTCGTTGCCGACCGCGTCCGCTGCATGGGCGATCATGTGGCGTTCGTGGTTGCCGAAACCGACGCGCAGGCGCGCGACGCGGCCGAGCTTGTCGTCGTCGATTACGAGCCGCTTCCGGCTGTCGTAGACCTCGAACAGGCGGCGCAGGCAGAGGCGCCGAAAATTTGGGATGACTGCCCGAACGGCAATATTGGCGTGACCATCGCCTTCGGCGATAAGGCGGCTACCGATGCCGTATTCGCGAGCGCCAAGCACGTCGCGTCGGTCCGTCTCGTCAATAACCGCGTGACGGCTAATCCAATCGAGCCGCGCTGCGCGGTTGGCGTATGTGATGCCGCGGACGGCCGATACACGCTTTACACCACGTCGCAGGATCCGCACAGCGTCCGCGCCGCCTTGTCGGCGCACGTTTTCGGCGTGCCGGAATCAAAAATCCGGGTCATCTCGCCTGACGTCGGCGGCGGATTCGGCATGAAGGCCAATCTTTACGCCGACGATGCGCTCGTACTCTGGGCGTCCCGACGCTGCGGCCGGCCGGTGAAATGGACCGCGACGCGGAGCGAAAGCCTGCTCTGCGATAATCACGCCCGCGATCAACTCGTTTACGCCGATTTGGCGCTGGACGAAAACGGCAAGTTCCTCGCTATCAGATCGCGCGCCTACCAGGCGCTGGGCGCCTATTGGTGGGGCGCCGCTACCGCGCCGTTGTTCTGGTCCCTGATGTTCGTCCCCAGTCTCTACGACGTGCAGACGATGCATGTCAGCACCAACGCGGTATTCACCAATACGGCGCCGACTTCGGTCTATCGCGGCGCCGGCCGCCCGGAGGCGATCTATCTCATTGAGCGCTTGGTCGAGCGCGCGGCGCAGGTGACCGGCATCGATCGCGTCGAGCTGCGGCGCCGCAATCTGATCGCGCCGGAGGCGATACCCTACACCACGCCCACACATCACACTTACGACAGTGGTGAATTCGAGAAGTTGATGGACCAATGTCTTGCGCTTGCCGATTGGGACGGTTTTTCCGCGCGGCACAAGGCGAGCAAGCGCCGCGGCAAGCTGCGCGGGCGCGCGGTAACGCCGTACATCGAATTGGGCGGCGTCATGAACGACCGCATGGAAATCAGATTCGATCCCGGCGGCATGGTCACGATCATTGCCGGCACGCATTCCCACGGGCAGGGCCACGCCACGGCGTTTGCGCAGTTGGTGGCCGAGTGGCTCGGCGTGTCGTTTGCGGCGATCAATTACATCCAGGGCGATACCGAGAAGGTGGCGTTCGGCCGCGGCACCTACGCGGCGCGGAGCTCCTTGGTCGGTGGCAACGGCTTGCGTGTGGCCGCCGATGCGGTGATCGCACGCGGCAAGCAAATGGCCGGCGCGCTCATGGAAGCGTCGCCCGACGATATTGAATTCCAGGCCGGCACATTCACGGTGATGGGAACCGACAAGAAAATGTCGATCGGCCAAGTGGCCGGCGCCTTCTTCGCGCCCGCGGGGCCAGTGACAAAGTTGGGTCTCGGCCTTGATGGGGTGGGAACGTGGTCAGGTATGCCAGGAGGCGCGCCGAACTATCCGAATGGCTGTCAGGTGTGCGAAGTCGAAGTCGATCCGGACACCGGTTCGGTTCGCATCGATCGTTTCTTCGCCATCGACGATCTCGGCATGGTCATCAATCCGATGATCTGCGAGGGACAGATCCACGGCGGCATCGCGCAAGGCGTCGGTCAGGCGCTGTTTGAAAATATTGTCTATGATCAGGAGTCCGGTCAGCTGATGACCGGAAGTTTCCTTGACTACGGGATGCCGCGCGCCGCTGACTTCCCCGAATTCGTCTCCGAGCTTGTGGAGATTCCCGCTACGACCAATCCCTTGGGCATCAAGGCCATCGGCGAAGCGGGAACGATCGCGGCGCCGCCGACCGTCGTCAACGCCGTACTCGATGCGCTGCGGGAGCTCGGTGTCGATCATATCGATATGCCGCTCACGCCGTCGCGCATCTGGCACGCGGCCAAACAGGCGGCGAACGGCCGGCAAAAGAGCTAGCCGTGTCCGCCCCCGTGTCTGAACCGAAACGAAGCGCGCGACGGACAACGCCCGTCATCCGCGAGCACGTAATCCCGACGCCGGATTGCAAACCCTACATCGCCATAGAAGGTCCTGATCGGAATCTATGGTTTTGTGAAAACGGCGCGGCAAAAATCGGTTGCTTCGATCCGCGGGCGAATACTTGGCGCGAATTTCCGCTTCCGGATAGCGCCAGCGCGCCGGTTGGAATTGCAGTCGGGGGCGATCAGAATCTTTGGTTCACCGAGAAGGAAGGCAACCGTATCGGGCGCGTCAGCGTGTCCGGTGAGATCGCGGAGTTTGCGATGCCGAGCGCGCATGCCGGCCCGGACGGCATTGCGCTCGGGCCAGACGGCAATGTCTGGTTCTCGGAGAGCGCGGGCGACAAGATCGGACGGGTCACGCCGGACGGGCGGATCGTCGAGTTCGGTGCCGGTATTACCCCGGGAAGCAAGCCGCTCTCTCTCGTTGCCCGCTCGGGCGCACTCTGGTTCAGCGAATCAGGTGGCGGCCGCATCGGGCGGATCACCATGTCGGGCGAGATCAGCGAGTATCCGCTGCCGCGCCCGGACAGCGCTCCGCGCGCCATGGCGCTGCATCCCGATGGCAGCATCTGGTTCGTCGAAACCGGCGCCAACGCGATCGGTCGTATGGCCCAGGACGGCAGCGTTGTTGAATTTGAGGTGCCGACTCCTGACGCTTCCGTACGCGGAATTGCGGTGACCCCCGATGGCGACATATGGTTTACAGAAAATTTCGCGAACAAAATCGGGCGCTTCGATGCCGCCGGCGGCCTTGTCCGGGAGTACGCTATTCCGACGCCAAAAAGCGGCGCCCGGTGCATAGTTGCGATGGCTGACGGCCGCCTGTTTTTCACGCAGTATGACGCCGGACTGATCGGCGAAATCGTCTACACGCCTCTATGAAATGAATATGACAGCTAACTCCCGGCGGTCGGCTACTCTTGCGAAAAACCCGATTTTTCGCTAAATAAGGGCATCGAGTTTTTCGGCCGAACGACTAGGCCACGCAGCGACGACAACCGCGCCTGACTGACGATCCTTCACCAAAATCTCGAGCGAACCGGGCCGCGCATTTTCGCGCGGCTCAAATATTGATTCTACAAAGGAGTGTCCCGTGAGCGACGGAACAGTGAAATGGTTCAACGCGCAGAAGGGTTATGGATTTATCCAGCCCGAGGGCGGCGGCAAGGATGTGTTCGTCCACATCAGCGCTGTCGAGCGCGCCGGGCTGCGCGAGCTGCGCGAAGGCCAGCGTGTCGCGTTCGAGGTCGTGGTCGATCGCAAGACCGGCAAATCGGCTGCCGAGAACCTGAAGACCGTCTAATGCCGTTAGGCGAGACTGCTCAGCGGTCTCGCCTTACTTTCTCTTGTTGCTCTCGTGTGAACGGCTATCTGAGATGGCCGGCGGCGCTGCCGGCTTTAAAACAAAATCGAGCCCGCGTCGGCTCGATTTTTTTGTCGGCATTTAAACTCCCCGACTTTACTTACCGCTGGTTCGAGAATCGCGGCCGGCCTAAGGCGGTCCGGCTAGTCCGGGTATCGGCACGCCGATTAACTGGGCAATCAGAAACAAATTCAGCACTATCACGATCCCGGCGCCGACCGTGGCGGCTATTTGGGTCACACGGCTGTTGGCAAAGGCTCCCATGATGTCGCGCCGACCGCTGAAGATGATGAGCGCGATCATCGGCAAGGGTAATGCGATACTGAGCACGACCTGACTGACGACCAGCGCATTCGTGGCGTTGACTCCAAGGCCGACAACCACGATCGCCGGCAGCATGGTGACTAGCCGGCGCAGCCAGATCGGGATGTGAAAGTCGACGAAGCCTTGCATAATCATTTGGCCGGCCATGGTGCCGACGGCCGAGGCGGAAATTCCCGAGGCAATCAGCGAGACCAAAAATACCGCCGCCGCGCCGATGCCGAAGAGCGGCGTCAGCGTGTGATAAGCGGTTTCAATTTCAGCAACTTCCGGATGGCCGGCGTGAAAGGCGCTTGAGGCCATCATCACCATCGCCATGTTGACCAGCCCGGCGACGGTCAGCGCAATGACGACTTCCCGGTTCGAGAAGCGCACGAGCTTTCGTCGCTCGCTGTCGTCGCGCACCGGCATGCGCGCCTGCGTCAACCCCGAATGCAGATAAATGGCGTGCGGCATGACGGTTGCGCCGATAATGCCGACCGCGAGCAGCAAAGCCTCGCCGTCGGCGACGTACGGCACCACGGTATGCACTGCCGCCGACATCCAGTCGATCGGCACGATAAAGATCTCGACCAGATAACAAAGCGCGATAACGCTCACCATGCTGGCGATGATGAGTTCGATCGGGCGAAAGCCGAAGTTCTGGAACAGCAACAGCGCGTAAGTCGCGATGGCGGTCGCCACCATGCCGGTGAATAGCGGCAGATGGAATAATAGTGACAGACCTATCGCGCCGCCGAGGAACTCCGCGAGATCGGTGGCCATGGCCGCTATTTCGCTGACCACCCACATCGCCAAAACTACGGGCTTGGCAAATTGCGCCCGGCACATTTCGGCGAGGTTGCGGCCGGTAACGATGCCGAGCTTCGCCGAAAGCGCTTGAAACAGCATGGCAATGACGTTGGCGAGCAGCACCACCCAAAGGAGACCGTAACCGAATTTCGCGCCGGCCTGGATGTTGGTGGCAAAGTTGCCCGGATCTACATAGGCGATCGACGCTATCACCGCCGGGCCCACAAATACCAAGTAGCCGCGCCAACCGCCGCGCTCACCACGCAATATCCCCTGCGCGGTAGCGACCGCGCGGTCCGACAGGGAGCCCTTGCGACGGCTATGATCGGTCAAATGCGCGGACATCAAGCCGGTACTGAAAAACGTAGCATCAGTTACATGGTAAGGCTCAGTCTCGCTTTGTCAACGGCTACAAAGTGTAGCGTCAGCTATATTTTGACACGGCTGGAAAAATATGTTCCTTTTCTGTAAGGGCCGATGCGGGTTCGCCCGTGCGCCGCTTGCAGCCTAGGCTATGAACGAGACCACACGACGCAAGCGCGGTGCTGCCGCGGAGAAGCTTCCCGCGGAAGGAACGCAAGCTCGCCGCTTCGGGAAAACCCGAACGGCGCAGGCCACGGCGCTTCTGGAGGATTACGTCGAGCTCATCGCCGATCTAATGGCGAGCGCCGGTGAGGCGCGGCCGACGGATATAGCCCGCCGGCTTGGCGTATCGCACGCCACCGCAGTAAAGACGATTTCACGCTTGAAACGGGCTGGTTTGGCGACCGCGCGGCCATATCGCGGCGTGTTTCTCACCGAGAAAGGGCAGGCGCTCGCCGACCGGGTGCGCATCCGCCATCGCCTGGTTGTGGACGTGCTCAGCGCGCTCGGCGTCCCTTTAGAGTCCGCCGAGGCGGACGCCGAGGGCATTGAGCACTACGTCTCCGAAGTCACGCTGAAAGCGTTCGCGCAGTTCTTACGCGCGCGAAACTGAGCAATTGTTTTCTTATTCCGGCGGTCGGCGGCGGTGCTTAAGCCGCGTGGTCGGTCAGCGCATCGACAATGCCGTCGACGATCTCCTCGACGAGCGCTTTATCGTCACCTTCGCCCATAACGCGAATGACCGGTTCGGTTCCCGATGGCCGCACGACCAGCCGACCGTGCCCGTTGAGCCGCTGCTCCGCGTTTTCGATCACGGAGCGCACCTTGGAGTTTTCCAGGGGTTTGCCGCTGCGATAGCGCACATTTTTGAGCACCTGGGGCAACGGAGCGAAGCGGTGGCAGACTTGCGACACCGGCTTGTCCTGCTTCTTGACCACCGCGAGAAGTTGCAGCGCGGCGACGAAGCCGTCCCCGGTCGTCGTGTAGTCGGAGAGGATGATATGGCCGGAGGGTTCGCCGCCAACATTGTAGCCGTGCTCGCGCATGTGCTCGAGCACGTAACGATCACCGACCGGCATGCGCACCAGCGCGATTTTAAGCGACTGCAGATAGCGCTCGAGTCCCAGATTCGACATTACCGTCGCGACCACGCCCGGCCTCGCCAAGTTGCCGTCGGCCAGCCAGTTTTCCGCGATCACGGCGAGCAGCTGATCGCCGTCCACGACCTGACCTCGCTCGTCGACAATGACGACCCGGTCGGCATCGCCGTCGAGCGCAATGCCAAGATCGGCCCGCATTTCCCGGACCTTGCGGGAAAGTGCGTCGGGAGCGGTCGAACCGCATTCGCGATTGATGTTGAAACCGTCGGGCTCGACGCCGATGGAGACGACATCGGCACCGAGCTCCCACAAGGCTTCGGGAGCGACGCGATAAGCCGCGCCATTGGCGCAGTCGATGACGATGCGCAGTCCCTCAAGCGAGAGATTGCGCGGCAAGGTGCGCTTGGCGAATTCGATGTAGCGGTCATGAACGCCGTCAATGCGCTTGGCCCGGCCGAGTTCGTGGCTCTTCGCCAGGCGCTTGGCCATGTCGCTATCAATTAAAGCTTCAATCTGGTGCTCGACTTCGTCGGAGAGCTTGTAGCCGTCCGGCCCGAACAGCTTGATGCCGTTGTCGTCGAACGGGTTGTGGGAGGCGGAAATCATCACGCCGAGATCGGCGCGCATCGAGCGCGTGAGCATGGCGACGGCTGGCGTCGGCATCGGTCCAAGTTGCAGCACATCCATGCCGACCGAGGTGAACCCGGCGATCAGCGCCGTTTCAATCATGTAGCCCGATAGGCGCGTATCTTTGCCGATGACGACGCGGTGCCGGTCATCGCGGACACGGCGGAATACGAGCCCGCTGGCTTGGCCGACCTTGAGCGCCAATTCCGGCGTGATCACGCCATTGGCGCGGCCGCGAATGCCATCGGTGCCGAAATATTTGCGGGCCATTTTCCCCCACCGCCAGCTTCCCAGCGGCAACATTAACTGCTTCGGATTGAAACCTGCCTCAAAAAATCTTCAGGAATGTTACCGCGTGGGTAATCCTTCGTCCACCCAATCCGCAGAAATTAGGCAGGCAAATCAACAATATGCGCTTTCTGGAGGCCGCCGGCGTTGTGCGCCGGCCTAGTGGCCGCGCTTATCGCGGGCGTTGGGTGGCGGCTGGGTGATCGACACCGGATCGGAACCGGGGAAGGTCTCCTCAAGCCCCTGCTCGAGCTTGTCGTCGAGCGACTTCTTGTGCCGTTCCGCGCGGGCCGTTTTTCCTTCCTCGGCGCCATGGGAATCACGGGATGTCATGGGATGCGTTGCTGACTTGCGTGAAACGTCTTCCATTGTCGTCCCCAAAATTCTTCGAGATGAAACCACCTAAGGCGGGTAAGGACCGCGCCGGATAACGTCTGGCGGGAGGCGGATGTTCCCGCGGGGCGAACCCGCGGCCGCTTTGTGCTATCGAAAACCAAACAGCCGGGGGACCGTCCTGCCATGCGAATCATGACCTCTATCGAAGATCTGCGAGAGGCGGCGCGCCGCCGGGTTCCGCGGGCGTTCTTCGACTATGCCGATGGCGGGTCTTACACCGAGCAAACCCTCAACGCGAATTGCGCGGATTTGGAGCGGATCAAATTGCGGCAGCGCATTCTCGTCGATGTTTCGCGGCGCAGCACGCAAACCACGATGCTTGGGGAACCCGTCTCGCTGCCGCTCGCCTTGGCACCAATCGGCGCGTTGGGCATGCAGCACGGCGACGGGGAGGTGCTTGCTTGCCGCGCCGCGCAGGCCGCCGGCATCCCTTTCGTCCTTTCGACCATGTCGATCTGCTCGATCGAGCAAGTCGCTGCCGCGGTCGACAAGCCGTTTTGGTTTCAGATCTATGTCATGAAGGATCGCGGCTTTGCGCGTTCCTTGATCGAGCGGGCGGCGGCTGCCAAATGCAGTGCGCTCGTGCTCACCGTCGATTTGCAGATACTCGGCCAGCGTCATCGCGACATCAAGAACGGCATGACGGTCCCGCCGGAGTGGACCGCCAGCAAGATTCTCAACATCGCCACCAAGCCGGCATGGCTGGCGAGCGTGGCGCGCGCGCGCAGCCGAACATTCGGCAATCTCGCCGGCTACGTCAGCGGCGACAAAGAGGACGTCAATTCGCTCTCGGTGTGGATCGCCAGCCAGTTCGACACGACGTTGAATTGGAAGGACGTCGAGTGGATCAAGAGCCTCTGGCCGGGCAAGCTCATCCTCAAGGGCATTCTTGACGTCGAGGATGCGCGCCTCGCCGCCGGGAGCGGCGCGTCGGCCCTTGTCGTGTCGAACCACGGCGGCCGCCAGCTTGACGGTGCGCCGTCCTCGATTTCGGTGCTGCCCCAGATCGTCGACGCTGTCGGATCGTCGATGGAGGTTTGGTTCGACGGCGGCATTCGCTCGGGCCAGGACATCATGCGTGCGCTCGCTTTCGGCGCACATGCGTGCCTCTCCGGCCGCGCTTACGTCTACGGGCTCGGCGCGGCCGGACAAGCAGGCGTCGCGCGCGCCATCGAGATTATGCGCAACGAGTTGAACGTCACCATGGCGCTGACTGGCCTCAACAGCGTCGATGAAATCGACGGACGCGCCATCGCCAATTGATCGTCGCCGCCAGGCACGGAATTGCGTGGCCTTTGCGGGCCTTTATTCTTCCTTATAGCCGTAGCTTTGCGCGTTGCCGGTGGCGCCGTAATATTTGTACGGCAGGAATTTTCCCGACATGGTCAGCTTGACGCGATCGCCCTTGGGATCGGATTGCCGGTCAATCTGCATGTCGAAATCGATCGCCGACATGATGCCGTCGCCGAATTCCTCCTCGATCAACGCTTTCAACGCCGGCCCGTTGACCATCACCAATTCATAGAAGCGGTAGATGAGGGGATCGGTAGGCGGCATCGGCGCGCCGCGATACGGCACCTCATTGAGCAGCGCTTGCTCGCCCTTGCTGAGTCCGAACAACTCGGCCGCCTTCGCCGCCTGCGGCTTTGTCAGTTTCATCTGACCGAGCACCGCGCCGGTGATCAATAGCGGCGACATGCCCCCGATCTCGTCGCAGACATGCTTCCAGCTCCAGTCTTTATCGCGTTTAATGCCGAGTATTTTCTCGGTCAATTCGGCTCGCGTCATGGACGACCTCCTATCGCTGCGGCAGCCCCGTCTATGCAGGGCAGGCGAGCAATTGCCGTGCCATGACGCGGCCTTTTCTTTTAGCGCTACATCGGCGGCTTGACCCCGTTGCGGCCGACCACGACTCGCCCTGCTTCTACGGTGCCGTCGGCTAGTTTTTTCCCGCCTGGAACAAAGATTCCTTCGCCCGGCTTGAGATCGCTTGTTGCGGCCGGAGCGAACATCACAACCTCGACATTTGCCGGCACGACGAATTTCTTCTCGCCATCTTTGTATTTGAGCACGAGCTCTTTGCCATCGGCGCTCGCGACCTCGCTGTCGATGTTGGCGTTGGTCATGGTGCTGTTCGCCACCAGATCCCACGGCCGGTGGCCTTCGCCGGTGCCGCGTAGCGCCTCGGGGAAGATGTGAATTTCCACCGCCTTCTGACTGCCGTCGGGCTGGGGCATAGCAGTGATGCCGACGAACACGCCCTGCTTAACGTCGGCCAGCGACTTGCGGTCGACCGCAAGAACCTTGGCGTCATCCGTGAGCTTGACCTTCATCGCGGTGCCGTCGCGGCCTTTGACGTTCACCGTCTGGCCGTCGATGCTTTCTATCGTGCCGCGCACCCGCACCATGTCCGCCGACTGCGCCGCCGCGATCGCGCCCGAAAATATAAGCGCAACGAAGGCAACGGTACCCAATCCTCGTCGTGTGCTTGCCTGCATGTTCTTCTCCCGAAACTTCGCCCTGGAAAAACTCGCCCCGCGGCATGCTAGCCAAGCTGTTCGCCGGCCCTAAACACAACTCGGCGGCCCGCAAACACTTCTCTGTTATCGGCTGCGCGCTATTTCGGATCGGCAAGGTCGGCCGCGATCAGCGCCCGCACTTCGGCGGTCACTTCCGGCTCCTTTCCGAACCAGAGCGCAAAGCCGCGGACAGCTTGGTGCAGGAGCATGCCGAGCCCATCGGCCGTGCGCAGGCCGCGGCTTTTCGCAGCCGAAAGGAGCGGGGTGAGAACCGGCACATAGACCAGGTCCGCGACAATGGCGCGGTCAGGCAAGCGGGCGACGTCGATTGCGAGGGCGGGTTGCCCCTTCATGCCGAGCGTCGTGGTGTTGATCAGCAGCGCTGCGTCGGAAAGCGCAGTCCCGATCTCTTCCCAGCGAATCGGCCGCACCCGCGCGCCGAAATCCTGACGCATCGCTTCGGCGCGGGCAGGTGTGCGGTTGGCGACGGCGATGTGCGTCAGCCCGCGCGCCAGAAGACCGTGGATGACGCCGCGGGCCGCGCCACCGGCGCCGAGAACGACAGCCTTGCTCCCATTTCGTTCCCACTCCGGCACGCAAGCGTCCAAATTGGCGAGGAAACCTTCGATGTCGGTATTGGTCGAGCGCAGAACATCGCCTTCGAACCACAGCGTGTTGACCGCGCCCACGGCGCTCGCTCGCTCGTCAGCCTCGGACAATGCAAAGGCCGCTTCCTTGTGTGGCACCGTCACATTGGCCCCGACATAGCCGCGTTCCGGCAGCGATCGGACGAAGGATGCAAATTCTTCTCTGGGCACAAGTTCGCGGCGGTACACTCCGGAGATGCCGTAGTGTTTGAGCCAATAATTGTGAATGAGCGGCGAGCGCGAATGCTCGACTGGCCAGCCGATGACGCAGGCCGCGCGCATCGTCCCGTTCACGCCTCGTCGGCGACGGGATTGCGCAGCACGCCGATGTCCGGGCATTCAATCTCAATAACGTCGCCGGGCTTCAACCAAATCGCGGCTCCCGGCTTGGAATCCTTTCTGACCGGCGTGCCGGTGCTGATGATGTCGCCCGGCTTTAACGTCATGACTGTGGTGATGTAGACAATCAGATCGGCGAAGGTGAAGACCATGTTGTCCGTGGTCTCGTCCTGCGTGACTTCGCCATTTTTGCGCACAATCAGGTGCAACGGTTTCGCCAAGTCGATATCGGTTTGGATCCACGGTCCGATGCTGCCGCTCGCGTCGAAGTTCTTGCCCTGGGTGACATTGAACCGGCCGTGACGGAGCCAATCGCGGATCGTGCCTTCGTTGCATAACGTCAGCCCCGCGATCACGTCGAGTGCCGCTTCCTTGGCGACGTTTTTACATTCGCGGCCGATGACCATGGCAATCTCGCCCTCGTAGTCGAGCTGTTCGGAAATCTTCGGCCTGATGAGGTTTTGACCTTGCCCGACAAGTGAATTGGGAGCGCGATAAAACATGCTCGGATATTTGGGGTTCTCAGCGAGGTCGTAGTCCTTGCCGCGGTTGGCATAATTGATGCCAACACAGAGAATTTTCTCAGGCGCCGCCAATGGCGGCAGCAGTTCGACTTCCGAAAGCGGCAGATCAGGGCGTACGCCGCCGATCACCGCCTTCGCTTCGTCCAGGGCGCCGGCGCGAAGCACATCGAGCAGGCTGGTGAACCGGCTCAACCGCGAGCGCAAATCGACGACGCCGTCGCCCACGACCGCACCAAAGCTGGGCCGGCCGCGCATTTTGTAGCTTGCAAGCCGCATATCGCTTCCCCTCCGGCCGATGTGTTAGAAGTCGCCGCAGCAACCGTCAACGGCGATAGAGCATGCCCCTCCGCGATCCGGTCTTCGATCCGCCTTTCAACGTCGTACGCGCGAGCCATGTCGAACTGGGCGTGAGCGATCTCGGCCGCTCCCGGGCCTTCTATGTCGATTGCCTTGGGCTTTTGGTCAGCGACGAAAGCAAGGACGCTCTCTACCTCCGCGGCATCGAGGAGAGGTGCCACCATTCGATCGTCTTGCGCCGATCCCGCGAGGCTGAGGTCAGCGCGCTCGGTTTCAGGGTTGCGAGCGAAGAGGATCTCGATCGCGCCGCGTTCTGGTTCGGCCGCCGCAACCTGCCGGCCGCCTTTCCGGATATACCGCACCAAGGCCGTACCTTGCGGACCGCCGACCCGCTGGGCATGCCGCTCGACCTCTGCGCGCAAATGGATCGAGCCGAGAGCATGCTGCAAAAATACGAGGCGCATCGCGGCGCGCGCATTCAACGCATCGACCATCTCAATTGCTTCACGCCGGACGTACAGCAGAGCTATGATTTTTATCGTGAACTCGGTTTCCGGCTGACCGAGTACACCGAAACGGACGGTGACGACGCAAAGCTTTGGGCGGTATGGATGCACCGCAAAGGCAATGTGCACGATCTTGCGTTCACTAATGGCTTCGGCCCGCGACTGCATCACATCGGATTATGGACGCCGGGAGTGCTCGATATCGTCCACATTTGCGACGTGATGGCGTCCAGCGGCTATCTCGCCAACATGGAGCGCGGACCGGGCCGGCACGGTATTTCCAATGCGTTCTTCCTCTATGTGCGCGATCCGGACGGGCACCGGGTGGAGTTGTTCACGTCCGATTATCTGACCGTCGATCGTGATCACGAGCCGATCCGCTGGTCGCTGCTCGATCCGCGCCGGCAAACCTTGTGGGGACATCCTGCTCCCGCGTCATGGTTCAACGAGGGGTCGCTGTTTGCCGGCGTCGCACCGCGCGAGCCGGTGCTTGCCGCGCAGCCGATCGTGGCGATGTAGGTTAGAGTTTATGGCTGTACGGCCGGGGCCCGGCGGGCCAGCTCGCCCTCGAGCCGGGCGACGTTGTCAAACAACCGCGCCGTCGCCAAGCGCAGAAAATAGAACCCGAACGTCGGGTTCTGGTAATAAAGCTGCTCGACCTGCTCATAGGTAATCGACAGAACCTTGCCGTCTTCGATGCATTCGAGTGTCGCAGTTCGCTTATTGTCCGGCGACAGCATCGCGAGCTCGCCTACGACCTCACCTCGCTCGACCTCGACGCCGAGCTCGAGCAGCACATAACGCCCCGTCACAGTACAGAACATGTCGTCGGCCGGCTCGCCCTTGGCAAACAGGAGATCGCCCTTTCTAAAATGCCGTTCAGTCATGAACGGCCTGAGCCAGTCCAGCGAAGGTTTGCCCTGAACGGCTTCACGCACCCGGCGTATCAGGACGAGCATTTGGTAAAGGCGATAGGCATTGATGGGCAGGGCGAATAGTTGCAATAGCAGTGGAAGGAACGCGTGCGCCAGGGCGAAATACACGATCAAAAAACAATTGGCGATGATAGCGAGGGTGCGCAGCGGCACCATCGTCTTGGTCGAAGCGGTGGCGACGATAAATAGCGACGCGGTGCTGTTGATCAAATCAGTCCAGTGCATGGACTCCCTCCATGTACCTTAACTACCTTAACGGGCTGCAGCCAAAGGCTGCGCGTTGAAAAATTTTTACCTCTAGCTTTTGCGGATTCACGATAGCATCGCACGCTCATTTGGCTAACGGGCGGCCCGGCTTTGATCGCGCAATTTCGGCTAGCGGGGTAAGCTCTGACAGCGTAATTTGGCGGCATGCAGGCAATGAGACGATGAGTCCGCCAATGTCTGGCGCTGTTTCCGCTTTCTCCCAGTATACGGCATCGGTCCGGCACTTTGTGGCGTCGGGGATGACGCGTTACGTGGCTCTGGGAGCGGGGCTCCTCGGCATGACCGCGCTGACCGTGCCCGATTTGCGCAATTCGTTCGGCCTTTGGTTGAATATCGGCCTGTGGCTCTGTCTCGGGTATTTTGTGTTCGACGGCGTCGTGCGCTCGAGCGCCTCGCGGCGCACGGGAAAAGTGCTTCAATATTTGGGCACACCAGCCGGCATCATCGACCTTCTCAGCATTGTCCCGGTGCCGGTCGCGCTTGTTGGCGGAGTTGCTCCCGAAACCGCCTGGCTATTCGCGGCATTGTGGGTGCTCAAGCTCACTCAGGACTCGCCGGCCTTCGCGCAGCTTGGCCGCGTCTTTGTCGTTGAGGCAAAGGCCCTTGCCAGCGTGCTGGTGCTGTTTCTCATCGCGCTATTCCTGGCATCCGCCGCGATGTACGCCCTTGAGCGTCAAAATCAGCCGCAGGTGTTCGGAACGCTCCCGGCGGCGCTGTGGTGGGCGGTGGAGACGCTGACGACGACGGGGTACGGCGACGAGGTGCCGCTAACCGCGCTCGGTCGTCTGCTCGGCGCAATGGTCATGATTTGCGGGATCGCCACTTTTGGATTGTGGACTGGCATTTTGGCCACCGGTTTTGCCGCGGAAAACCGGCGTCGCAATTTCATCCAAACCTGGGATCTGGTCAGCAAGGTGCCGTTTCTGCAGACGCTCGATCCCTCCGCGATCACCGAGATCACCCACATGATGCGCCGCGTGGAAGTGCCGGCGCGGACCGCCGTCATTCGCCGTGGCAAGGTCGGCGACTGCATGTACTTTATTGCGGAAGGCGAGGTGGAGGTCGACGTCGAACCGGCGCCTGTCCGGCTGGGGGCCGGCGCTTTTTTCGGCGAGCTTGCCTTGCTCGGCGATTTGATCCGCACGGCGAACGTCTCCACCACCAATTCCTCGACGTTATTGGTTCTCGACTTGGCGGATTTTCGCACCGTTATGGCGCATCATTCCGAGCTCGCTCGCGCCATTGATGCGGAAGCGAAGAGGCGGCAGGGCGACAACCAGCGCCGGCGGGAGCTGCATGTTCAAGAGATGCCCAACTGATGCTTGCATTGCCGATATTGAAATGACCAACGCTCTCAACGAAACGCACGATCCCGCGCGGCAAAGCTTTGTTGCCAGTGCGAACACACCGGCCGCCGACTTTCCGATTCAGAATCTTCCATTCGGCGCTTATTGTCCCGCGCCGGGCGCCACTCAGCGCATTGGCGTGGCGATCGGCGACCAGATTCTCGATGTGGCGGCGGCCGCGTCCTGTTTCGACGGTCCGGCGGCGGCCGCGGCGCAAAACTGCGCAGGTCCGCACCTCAATCAATTGATGTCGCTTGGCCCGGAAGCATGGTCGGCGCTGCGCTTATCGCTTTCGCGCTCTTTGAGCGCCGATCAAAAAGACGCCCGGCTAGAGCGGCATTTGACGCCGATGGCGCAAGCGGAGCTGATGCTCCCGGTCGCAATCGGCGACTTTACCGATTTTTACGCATCCGTTTTTCACGCCACCAATGCCGGGCGGGCATTCCGGCCGGAGAACCCGTTATTGCCGAATTACAAATACGTTCCGGTTGCCTATCACGGGCGCGCCTCATCAATTCGGGTGAGCGGCACGGCGGTGAAGCGGCCGCAAGGCCAGCGCAAACCCGCGAACGAGGACGTTCCGACCTACGGGCCGTCGCGCAATCTCGATTTCGAGCTCGAACTCGGCTTCTACATCGGCGTGCCGACGAGGCTCGGCGAAACCGTTCTGGTCGGCAACGCGGCCGAGCACATTTTCGGCTTTTGCCTGCTCAATGACTGGTCGGCGCGCGACGTGCAGGGTTGGGAGTATCAGCCGCTCGGTCCGTTTCTCGGCAAAAATTTCGCCACCACCGTGTCGCCCTGGGTGATCACCGCAGAAGCGCTCGCGCCGTTTCGGACGGCCGCGTTTTCTCGGCCGGCCGGCGATCCGCAACCGCTGCCGCATCTCGACGACGCGGCCGATCGGGCGGAAGGCGGGCTCGACGTTACACTGGAAGCGTACTTGGCGACGGAGGCCATGCGGCGCGCCGGCACTACTCCGCTTCGTCTGACCCAAACCACCTTTGCTTCCATGTATTGGACCGTGGCGCAGATGGTGGCGCATCATGCGAGCAACGGCTGTAACCTCGAAATTGGCGACCTGATTGGTTCTGGAACGATATCGGGACCAGAGAAAAATAGCTGGGGCAGCCTGCTCGAACTGACAGCCCGCGGCCGCGAACAGTTGACATTACCCTCGGGCGAAACACGCGGATTTATCGAGGACGGTGACGAAATTATTTTTCGCGGCTTTGCGCAGAAAAAAGACTATCGGCGAATCGGTTTTGGCGAATGCCGTGCTGTCATCCTCCCGGCCAAGTAGCAACGGCGCGGCGGCGCTATTCCGCGGGCACCCATTTTTGCAGACGTTTGCCGGTATCGACCTCGCCGGTATAGAGATTGCCGCGCGAATCGAACTTGGCGGCATGAACCCAGTGAAATTCGCCGGCGCCGCGGCCCGGTCGTCCGTAAGTGCCGACGACGGCGCCGTCCTTGCGGCGCACCGTCTCGATCACATTGTTGGTCCCGTCGATAAGAACCAAATAATTTTGCCGCTTGTCGAGCGGCGAGAAGGCGAGACCCCAGGCTGAGCCGGGTCCTTGCGTCTTCGGCTCGAAGACGAACTGGCGGACGAAATTGCCGTCCTTGCCAAACACCTGCACGCGGTTGTTGGTGCGGTCGCAGACGTAAACAAATCCGTCCTTGCCGAGCGCAATGCAATGCACCGGGTTGGCGAATTGCGGTGCGTCCGGGTCGTAGGGTGAGAGCTTGTCGTCGGTCGGCGGTTTGCCGTAAGCGCCCCACACGCGTTTGATCGCGCCAGTGTCGCCATCGAGCACGGCCACGCGATGGTTGCCGTAGCCGTCGGCGGCATAAATTTCATTGGCGCTCTTGTCGTATTCGAGCGCGGCAACTTGGCCGAACTGGCTCAAATCGGAGCTCGAGGTCAGCGGACCGCTCTTGCCGATTTCGGAAACGAACTTGCCCTCGGTGGTGAACTTCAACACCATCATGTCGGTCTTGCCGTTGCCGGAGAGCCAGACAAAGCCTTTGTTGTCGACGAGAATGCCGTGCTCGTTGGCCGGCCAGTCATAGCCGAGATTATCGCCAGGGCCGCCCCATGACTTCACCACCTCGCCGGACTGATTGAACACCAGTACCGACGGTGCCGGCACACAGCACTTCGAGCGCGGCGGGCTAAGCGTCGCGCCTTTCTCGTCGTCGGTCAGCGAGCGCGGCCGCTGAAATACCCAGATATTGTCCGAGGCGTCGACGGAAATGCCGCCGACCTGGCCGAGAATCCAATTATTAGGCAGTGGTTTCGGCCAGTAGGGATCGACACGGAACGCCGGGCCCTGGGCACAGGCGGGGAGGGCGATCAGCAAAAGCGCCGCGAGACCCGCAAACACCGCGCCGAATGTACTACGGACGGCCATGTTGTTTTCCCCCGCGTATGGTTGGCTCGCACGTAATCGCGCGCCGTAAAATGATGACGGTCAGTGAATCTCCGGCTCAGGCGTTGGCTCGCGGCCCTGCAGAAAATCGAAATCACAGCCCTCATCGGCTTGGCCGATGTGAGCTGAATACATTGCGCCGTAGCCCCGCGCATAGTGTGGCGGTGGCGGGGTCCAGGCTGCTCGGCGTCGCGAGATTTCTTCGTCGGCGACGTGAAGATGAATCTTGCGCGCCGCGACATCGATCTCGATCTCATCGCCGGTTTTGACCAGCGCCAGCGGACCACCGATGAAACTTTCCGGCGCCACGTGCAGGATGCATGCGCCGTAGCTCGTGCCGCTCATACGTGCGTCGGAGACGCGCAACATGTCGCGCACGCCGGCCTTGAGCAGCTTCTTCGGGATCGGCAATTGACCCCATTCCGGCATGCCGGGCCCGCCTTTGGGGCCGCCATTCTTCAAAACCATGACGTCGTCGGGTGTTACGTCGAGGTCGTCACGTTCGACCTCGCACGCCATGTGGTCGTAGTTTTCGAACGCGACGGCCCTGCCGCGATGCTGCAACAGGCGCTTGTCAGCCGCGGCGGGCTTCATGACGCAGCCGCGCGGAGCAAGATTGCCGGTCAGCACCGCGGTCGCTCCCTCCGGGTAAAGCGGCGCCGACAGCGGATGAATGACATCGGGCAGATAAGTTTCGGCGCCGGCAATATTGTCGCGCAGCGGCCGCCCCGTCACGGTGATGCTGGAAAGATCGAGGAGATCGCTCATCGCCGCCATCAGCGCACGCAACCCTCCGGCATAGAAAAAATCCTCCATCAAATATTTGCCTGAGGGGGTGATGTTGGCGATGACCGGCACCTGCCGCGAAATCTCGTCAAAGCGCCGCATGTCGAGCGCGACGCCGGCGCGCCGCGCCATGGCGATGACGTGGATGATGGCGTTAGTTGAGCCGCCGAGCGCCATGTGCACGCGGATGGCGTTGTCGAAGGCCGCCGGCGTCAGAATTTTCTCCGGGGTCAAATCTTCCCAGACCATGTCGACGATGCGACGGCCGGCGGTTGAACACATCCGCGGATGATTGGCGTCCGGCGCGGGAATCGACGAGGCGCCCGGCAGTGAAAGTCCCAGCGCTTCGGTGATGGCCATCATGGTCGCCGCCGTTCCCATTACCATGCAGGTGCCGAACGAGCGCGCGATGCCGCCCTCGATCTCGCTCCAGTCGGCTTCGCCAATTCTCCCTGCGCGCTTCTCGTCCCAATATTTCCAGACGTCCGAGCCGGAACCGAGCGTCCGTCCGCGCCAGTTGCCGCGCAACATCGGTCCGGCCGGTACGTAGATCGCGGGCAGGCCCATGGAAATCGCGCCCATGACGAGGCCCGGCGTTGTCTTGTCACAGCCGCCCATGAGCACTGCTCCGTCGATCGGATGGCTGCGTAGGAGTTCCTCACACTCCATGGCGAGAAAGTTCCGATAGAGCATGGTCGAAGGTTTGACGAACGGTTCGGCGAGCGACATTGCCGGCAGTTCCAGGGGAAATCCGCCGGCCTGCCAGACGCCGCGCTTCACGTCTTCGGCTCGCGCGCGCAAGTGCCCGTGACAGGCGTTGATGTCGCTCCAGGTATTGACGATGCCGATGACGGGCTTGCCCATCCAATCGGCGCGGTCATAACCCAATTGCTGCAAGCGCGAGCGATGGCCAAAGGTCCGCAAGTCTTCACGTCCGAGCCAGCGGCTACTGCGCAGGTCTTGCGGCGATTTGTTCCTTCCAGATGGCATACGACCCCAATTCAGATTACGTTCATCGTCTGTAGTTTAAGCGCAACCCGTTACTGGCCGCAAAAGGGATGGCAGTAATGGGGAAGGCTATCGCTCCCGCCCATTTCAGGCGTCAAGGAGCGGCGAACCGTGACCATTCACCGTCTGTTGCAGCATTCGGCGTTCAATCAGGACGACATCGACCGGATGGTCGCCGCTTACGAGCATTGCCTGCAAACCCTCGATCTGGTCGACCGATCCGATCCAATAACCGAGCGGATCGCCAAGCAGATTATCGAGATCGCGCAAACTGGCGAGCGCGACCCCGTCGTTATCGGTAAGCAGGTAGCAGACGTCTTTCAGCGTTCGCCTCGCTGACTTGCCGGCGCAGGCCAGGCTCAATCGCGGAAGATGCTCAGCGGCAGCAGCGCCGAAACCACGTAATTGGGGACGTCAACGACGTTTGAGATGCGAAGGTCAACCGCGACGCTGCAAGTGACGTAAGCCTGCTCGCGCGAAAATCCGCGCTCCTGCAATAGCGTAATCATGTTGAGGAGCGCATTGCGGGCGGCGAGCGTGAGATTTTCGCTTTCGATGTCCCCTTTGGCATTGATCGGCATACCCATGACGCCGAGGAAATTTTCCGGCGCGGCGAATTTCGGATCGGCGAAATAGCCCGGATGCGAGAAAACCGGGCCGGCGAAGGTTCGCCTGTTCGCCAGCCCTTTGTGAATCTTGAAGCGGACGGCGACGGTCGCGCCCATTTCAACGGCGGTGACGCAGACTTCGCCGTCGCCTTGGGCAAAGTGCGCATCCCCGGTCGAGAACAGCGCGCCTTTGGTGAAGACTGGCAGGAAGAGCTTTGCGCCTTTGGTCAGTTGTTTGACGTCGAAATTGCCTCCGTTCTCGCGGGGCGGCAGCGTCCGCAAACCTTCGAGCCCGCAACGCCCGCCGGGCACCGCGCCGGCCGCGTCCGGCGGAAAAACGAAGCCGCCTTTCTCCAGTGCTCGCTGCTCGCGTTCGGCCCACTCCTTGAGTTTTTGCGCCGACGGCGCGGTGGCTGAAATGCCCATGAACGGCGCACCAGGAATGCGCACGCCGGGGATTTCAGCAGCCGTCGCCCAGCCGTCACGTATCCTCCAATGCGCCACGAAAGGCGTCGTCATCACATCGCGGAGGAAGCCGAGGCCCGGAACGATGGAGCTGAACGCGGTCGGTTGCGGCACGATATCGAGGAATTCGACCTCGATCATGTCGCCTGGCTCGGCACCCTTGACGAAGATCGGCCCGGTCAGTGGATGGATACGGCCTGGATCAAGTTTCGCCAGCTCGGCGACACCGCAATCCGGCGCGATCTGCCCGTCGCACGCATCGCGCGTCTCCAGCACGACTTCATCGCCTTCGGCGACTTCGAGCACGGGCTCGATGTCAGGATGATAGCGGTTATGGCCGGTGCGCGGCTCGGCCGCGAGCGGCTTCTCTCGATCGATGCGGATGGCGTGTTTGTGCGCGGCGTTCATGCCGCCGCCGCGAGATTGCCGAACTTCTTTAGGTTCTCTTTCTGCTTCGCGTTGCGCGGAGGAAGCTTGAATAGGCGCGCGGCGGTGCCGCCCAAAATGTTGTGCTTTGCCTTTTCCGACAGGAACGGTAGGTCCCAGATGGTCGAGGGCAGATCGAAGTCCCAGTGCGGATAGTCCGACGAATAGAGGAGCTGCGTCTCCGCGTTGATCATGCGGAATGTGGTTTCCATAGCGCCGTAATCCTGAATTTCCATCGGCTGCGACGAGTAATACATGTCGCGCATGTAATCCGACGGTTTCTTTTTCAGGAGCGGACACTCGGACGGCCGCAGCATGTATTCGTGGTCGAGCCGCTGCATCAGAAACGGCACCCAGGCGAGGCCGGATTCCATCCAGATCACCGGCAGATTGGGGAAGCGTTCGCCGATGCCGTTGACCACCCAATTAGTGCAATTGACGATGTTGTACCAAGTGAAGCCGAGCGCGTGGATGGAGATGAAGCGGTTGCAGCTTTTGAAACTGGTGTCGCTCCAATTCACGCCGGAATGGAAGGCGATGGAGAGCCCGCGTTCCTCAATGGCGCGATACACTTTCATGTAGGCGTTGTCGTGCACGCCCATGTTGGAGCGCACCGTAGTGACCATGAAGCCGCCGACATTTTTTCTGTCGCCGAAAGTCTCGACGTGACGCAAGGCGGCGTCTGGATCGGAAAATGGCAGGCACAGCAGCGAAAAGAAGCGGCCATCGCCTTCCGGCAGCACCTTCTCGGTGACCCAGCGGCTATAGGCCCAGCACAATTCGACTTCCATTTCGCTCTGCGGGTGCAGCCCGATATTGAGCATGCCGGTCGGAAACAGGCAGGAATAATCGACGCCCATGGCATCCATCCAGCGGTGGCCAAGCTGAATGTCGCGGAGCCGTCCGTCTTCGGTCTTCTCGGTGGAGCGTAGCGGATAGCGTGTCACCCGGCCGCCCATGTCCTGGTAGCCGGTGGGCATCGGCACAATGCCTGGACGCTGCTTGGTGCCGCGGCCCACCATGGTGAGCTGGCGCAGCACATCATTTTCCATATAGGGCAAGAACTCGTCGTAGTGCTCGTTCTCGTAGTGGTGCGCGTCGACGTCGACGATGAGCACGTCGTCGAATTTCCGCTGGTGCGCCTGCTTGCGTGCATGCGCTAACAGCCGCGACGTGTTCAGCTCCTCGACGGAAACGCGGCGGCCGCGATCGGAAATCAGGTCCATGGTGTCAGCTTCCTTCGCCTCATCGTCCGGTAAAACCTTGCCACATGCCGAGTTCGAACGTGCTGAGATCGGCGGCCCGCAGGAGCCCGCTGGCCGTGATCATGACGTCGGTGGCGGAGACGGTGCTTTTCGCTACCGGCGTGAACTCTTCGCCGGCTTGCCGGCGCGCGGCATAGCTGCGGCAGGCGGCCGCTATCAGCGCCTGTAGCGCGTCGACGGAAAGAAGGTCGAGCCGGCCGGCGGCGATGCTCCGCTCAATCGCCTCAGCAAGACGTTTCGCCTCGGCGGCGGTGCCGTTACCCGCTTTGGCGGCCGGCTTGCCCGGTAACTTCGCGGCCCCGCCGCGGCTTGCGGCATTGGTCGCGCGGCGCACCGCGCCCCTGGCTACGCGCTTAGGCGAGGACATAAACGTCGTCTCCCTTGCGGACGATCTCATACTTTTTCAGTTTCAGCCGGCGATCGCTCGCGCATTCCCCGGTTTTGATATTGTATTCCATGCCATGCCAGGGACAGACGAAGTGCATTTCGCTCTCGGAGAAATAGAGTCCCATCGAGGTCTTGTCCGGACGCAAGCGTTCCTCGACCTTGGCGATGGTCAAACCCTCGCAGGCGGGGCCGCCCTGGTGGAGACAGAAATTCGAGTAGGCGAAAAACTCGCCTTCATGGCGGAACACGCCGATCTCGTTGTCACCGACGAAAATGATGCGGCGCTCTCCGTCCTTAAAGTCTGCGATATTGGCGACGAATTTTTCCGGCATTGCGTCAACGCTCTTTCCGCACTTTCGCTCGTCCCCGCGAAAGCGGGCACCCAGCGCAACATCACATCTAGATTTCCGCTAGCGCAAGAGTAAGCGGAGATTAGCACGTGCCTTAGTCGGGTGCGACCTACGCGATCTTGTTCGTGAACGCGCCGATGCCTTCGATCCAGATTTTGATCACGTCGCCGGATTTGAGGAACTCGCCCGATTCGGCGCCGGTGCCAGCCGGCGTTCCGGTGAGGATAAGGTCTCCGGGATGAAGCGTCATGTTTTCCGAGAGATGGGCAATTTGCTCGGCCAGCGTAAACAGCATTTTGCTGGTGTTGGAATCCTGCCGCAGCGTGCCGTTGACCCATAGTTTCAGGCCGAGCTGTTGCGGGTCTTTGATGTCGCTCGCCGGTACAACCCAAGGCCCAAGCGGGCAGGAGCCGTCAAAGCTCTTGTGCTTGATCCAGTCCATCTTGAAGAAAGACGTCGCTTCGACGCCCGGTCGTCGTCCGCGATCGCGCGCGGAAAGATCGTTGGCCGCAGTATAACCCGCCACATAGTTCAAGGCTTTCTCGATCGGCACGTTCTTCGCCGGCCGGCCGATGACGGCCGCGAGTTCGATCTCCCAATCGAGCTGCTCGGCATAACCGCCGACTTTGATAGTGGCGCCTGGATCGGCAAGCGTGCGCGCCGCCTTGATGAAAAAATAAGGCTTTTGCCCCTGTTCGTGTGGATCGGCAGGCTCCGGCTGGCCCGCTTTGCGCGCCATGGCGGCGGCGTGATCGGCATAATTGGCGCCGGCGCAAAAGATCGTCGGCGGCGAGGGGAGCGGCGCCAATAATTTGGTTTTGGCCAGCGGCTGGCGCTTGGCGCGGCTTTTTGCGGCGCTCGCGGCTGCCTTTTTCAGCGCGCCTTCCGCCGACTTCCAGTCGGCGAGGATGCCGGCGAGGGCCGCGTAGGCCGCCTTGCCGGTGACCTTGGCGGCGTCGAAGACGTCGTCGCCGACGATGAGCCCGGCGCGCGGCCCTTCCTTAGTCTGATAGGTCGCGAGTTTGTATTGGGCGCGCGTTCCGCTTGCCATTCCAAGTCCCCTTTTTGCGATTGTACTGAATGTGAAGTTAGACCTGCCCCAGTGCTCTGAGCACGCGCTCGGGCGTGAACGGCATCTCGACGAGCAGCGCGGCGTTGAGAGGGCGGAGGGCGTCGTTGAGTGCGTTCATCACCGAGCCAGGCGCGCCGGCGGTACCGGCTTCGCCCGCGCCCTTGGCGCCGAGTTCGGAATCGGCGGTCGGTGTCACGACGTGGCCGACCTCGATATCGGGCATTTCGTTTGCCATCGGCAACAAATAGTCCATCAAGTTGCCGTTGAGAAGTTGGCCGGTCTCGTCGTAAAGGCAATGCTCGTAGAGCGCGCCGCCGATGCCTTGCACGACGCCGCCGCGAACCTGTTCGTCGACGAGCTGAGGATTGATCACGGTGCCGCAATCTTCCACGCACCAATGCTTGAGCAATTTCACCATCCCGGTCTTGATGTCGACTTCGAGGTAAGACGCCTGTACGCCGTTGGTGAAGGCGAACGGCCAGGCGCGCGGCACGTAATGACGCGTCACCACGAGCTCGGCTTGAAAGCCGGGCGGCAGCGTGTCGGGACGAAAATAGACGATGCGGGCGACTTCTTCGAGTGGCATCCGCTCGCGTCCGCTATCGGCGTCGACAATAATGCCGGCACGGATATCGAGCGCCTTCGGGTCGGCTTGAAGGATCGAGGCGGCGGCGGCGAGGACGTTGGCGCGTAGTACCTTGCCGGCTTGCCAGGCGGCTTCGCCGCCAATGCCGGCGGCGCGCGAGGCCCAGGTACCGCCGCCATAAGGCGTATTATCGGTATCGCCGGTGACGACGCGTATACGCTCGATCGGCACGCCGAACGATGTGGCCACGCATTGTGCCAAGATCGACTCAGCGCCCTGGCCTTGCTCGGTGATACCGGAATGGACGAACACCGCGCCGGTCGCGTCGAGCCGCAAGGTTGCGCCGTCCTGCGCCGAGATGCGCGCGCCGCCGACGCCGTAAAACGCGGCGGACGGGTTGGTGACCTCGATGAACGACGCAAAGCCGATGCCGCGAAAGATGCCGCGATCACGCAACGCCGCCTGCTCGGCGCGTAGCCTGCCGTAGTCCATCATCGCCAGAATCTTGTCGAGGGAGGCGTGATGGGAGAGCTTTTCGAACTTGATGCCGGAAGCGCCGACTGCCGGGTAGGCGTCGTCGGCAATCAAATTGCGCCGGCGTATCTCGGCCGCATCCATACCGATCTTCGCCGCCGCCAACTCGACCAAGCCCTCGGTGACGGCGGTGGCGATCGGATGGCCCACCGCGCGGTATTGGCACATGACGTTCTTGTTCTGGAACACGACGCGGGCGCGGGCACGGTAGTTCGGGCAAGTGTAAGGCCCGCCGACCAGATTGACGACCTGGTTTGCTTCGATGCCGCTGGTGCGCGGATAGACTGAGTACGGGCCGATGCCGGTGAGATCATCGATCTCAAAGGCGGTGATGGCGCCGTCCTTTTTCACGCCGATTTTTGCGCGGACGCGATGATCGCGGGCGTGAATGTCGGTGACGAAACTTTCAAACCGGTCGGCGACAAATTTGACCGGCCGCTTGAGTAGTTTCGAAAGCGCGATTGTAGCCATTTCGTCGGCGTAGATATGCACCTTGATGCCGAACGAGCCGCCGACGTCTTTCGTCAACACGCGCACCTGGTGCGATTCGAGGTTGAGGTGCTTGGCGAAGATATCCTGTGTCATGTGTGGCGCCTGGGTGCCTTGATACACCGTCAGGCGTTGCTCGCCGGGATTCCAGTCAGCGACAATGGCGCGCGGCTCGTTGGTCACCCCGGTGTGGCGGCCAAACACGAAGGTCGTTTCCACGACCGCGTCGCTTTCGGCGAATGCTTTATCGGGGTCGCCGGCGACGAGCGCACGCTCGAAGGTCAGGTTGTCGCCAAGCTCGGGATGGATGACCGGTGTGGCGCGGTCAAGGGCGGTTTCTGCGTCGGTTACCGCCAAAAGCGGCTCGTAGTCGACATCGATCAGCGCGCAAGCGTCTTCGGCCTCGGCGCGGCTCTTGGCCACGACCGCGCACACCGCTTCTCCCTGCCAGCAGGCGCGATCCACCGCGATGGCATGCTGGGGCGCGGATTTAATGCCCTTCAAGTGCGTCAGCACGCCGACCCAGGGGGTGATCACTTTGGCGAGCTCAGCACCGGTGATGATGGCGACCACACCGGGCGCCGATTTCGCTTGTCCGGCTTCGATGGTTTTGACGCGCGCGTGCGCGTGCGGCGAACGCAAAAACGCAACGTGCACCATCCGCGGCAAGACGACGTCGCTGACATATTGGCCGCGCCCTTGCGTCAGCCGGTCGAGATTGGGACGCGGTACCGACCGGCCGATATAGGAATTCGGGCGGTCGAGGGCAGAGAGGCCGGATACGACATCCTCGGCGATTTTCATTTGGCTGTCGCCCGCGTCTGCGCGACCTGCTCGATCGCATCGACAATCGCCTGATACCCGGTGCAGCGGCAATAATTGCCGGAAATGTGCTCACGGATTTGGGAGCGGCTTGGCACTGTTCCGTTCGCTAGTAGTTCGTGTGCACTGATGAGCATGCCGGGCGTGCAATAGCCGCACTGCAACGCGTTCCGGCGCGCAAACGCAGACTGCAAATCGGCGATGGCGCCGGAATCCGAAAGGCCCTCGATGGTTTCGATTTCGGCACTGTCGCACTGCACGGCGAGGAGAAGACACGAGCGCACGGCCCCGCCGCCAAGCCGTACCGTACACGCGCCGCAAACGCCGTGTTCGCAGCCGACATGAGTGCCGGTCAGGGAAAGGTCTTCGCGGAGGAAGTCGACCAGCGTTTTGCGCGCTTCAACACGTGCGGAAACGGCTTCGCCGTTGACGCGCATGCTAATATCAAGGTGGCGCGCGCTCATTTTTGGCCCGGCAGCGCTGTTTTCGGGGTTTTGATAGCATCCGAAGCCAGTCGTGTCATGCAAGTCCGTTGGCCTGCCGAAGCGCTGCGGATTCGCTAGAACCGGCGATCCGCGGCCAGCCCGGACGTAGCCAGAGTGAGGACCCATCCAGTGCCCAACAGCTTGCGGGGTGTCATCGAGCAACTGGCATTGGCCAATCGCATTCTTGGCCACGAAAACGTCCTCGACGCCTTTGGTCATGTCAGCCTGCGCCATCCGGACGATCCGGGGCGCTATTTAATGGCGCGTTCGCGGTCGCCGCTGTTGGTCGAGCCGGGCGACATTCTCGAATTCACGCTTGATTCCGAGCCGGTGAAACCGCCGAATGCGCGGCTTTATTCTGAGCGCGTCATTCACGGCGAAATTTACAAGGCGCGCAGCGATGTGGCGGCGATATGCCATCATCATGCCCCGGCGGTAATGCCATTCTGCATAACCGGCAAGCGGATCGTGCCGGTGCTTCATCTCGGCGCGGCAATCGGAGAAGAAGTTCCGTTCTGGGATCAGCACGACGAGTTCGGCGACACCAATCTTCTCGTGGTCAAACCGGAGGAGGGCCGCTCGCTCGCGCGCGCGCTTGGCGGCAATTCGGTGGTGCTGATGAAGCGCCACGGCGCCACCGTCGTCGGCGCGAGCTTGCGCGAACTTGTCTCCCGCTCGATTTATCTGTGCTGGAACGCCGATTATCAATTTCGCGCTGCGCTTTTCGGCGAGCTGCAGCCGCTGTATGCGGGAGAGATCAAGCTGGCCAGTGCCATTAACGTGCGACCAAGTGCGGCGGAGCGGACCTGGGAATACTGGAGCGCTCGCCTGGAGGCTAGCGGCTTGTGGCCGCCGGGACATAAAACAAAAGCCTTGCGGCGTCGCGGGGCCAAACCGGCGCGGGCGGGGGCACGGACCAAGTCGGGGGTCGCCCCGCGCAAGACGAAACGGCGGCGCTAGATAGATGCCGATAGTATCGCGGCGGACATTCTTGCCGATCCTCACAAGCCTTGCTGTGCCGCGCGTGGTTTGGCCGGCTGCGGCCGCGATGCCAGAGACCTTGTTTCCGGCCGACTTCGTTTGGGGCGCTTCTACCTCGTCCTATCAGATCGAAGGCGCGGTCGACACCGACGGCCGCGGCCAGAGCATCTGGGATGTGTTCAGCCACACCCCCGGAAAGGTGAAGCACGACGATACCGGCGATGTGGCCTGCGACCATTATCACCGTTGGCCCGAAGATCTCGACTTGCTGGCCCGCGGCGGCTTCAACGCCTACCGCTTTTCGACCGCTTGGCCGCGGATCCTGCCTGCCGGCAGTGGCGCGGTCGAACCGCGCGGCCTCGATTTTTACGATCGCATGGTCGACGGTTTAGTCGCGCGCGGCCTCACGCCGTGGCTCTGTCTCTATCATTGGGATTTGCCCCAGCCGTTGCAGGAGTCGGGCGGTTGGCTGAACCGCGACATTGCCGCCAAATTCGCCGACTACGCGCGCATTGTGGCGCGGAGGCTCTCCGATCGCGTCAAGCACTGGGCGATGTTCAATGAGGCGAACGTGCACGCACTGTTCGGTTACGGCATGGGCAGCCACGCCCCGGGCCTTGTCGGCCTGTCCAATATGCTCTCGGCGATCCATCACCAAAACCTGGCGCAAGGGCGCGCCGTGCAGGCGCTACGCGCTGAGCGAGCCGATCTTCGTCTCGGTACCGTCGCCAACATTTCGCCCGTTCGCCCATCGGCGGATGGCGATCAGGATCGCCGCGCCGTCGTCCGCTTCGATGCGGTGTGGAACGGCGCGGTGCTCGATCCTCTGTTCAAGGGCGTTTATCCATCGGCGATTGCCGACGAGATGGCGCCGTTCGTTCGCTCCGACGATCTGCAGGTCATCAGGCAGCCAGTCGACTTTTTCGGGCTGAACTATTACGCGCCGGCTTATGTCGCCGATGCCCCGCAAAGCCTATTCGGCGCCTGGTTTGGCGCCGCACCGCCGGGCACACGCTTTACCTCATTCGGTTGGCCGATCGACGCCGGCGGTTTGACCGAGACGCTGATTCGGCTGCGTGACGAATACGGCAATCCGGAAACCTACGTCACCGAGAACGGCGCCTGCTACGACGATGTGCTGGCGGCCGACGGCACCGTGAACGACCAAGATCGCATCGCCTATCTGCGCGAACATATCGGCGCAGTTCGCGCGGCGCTTGCCGCAGCGGTCAATCTGCGCGGTTATTTCGTCTGGTCGCTCTTGGACAACTTCGAATGGTCCGAAGGCTATAGCCGCCGCTTCGGTTTGGTTCACGTCGACTTCACGACGCTCAAGCGTACGCCGAAGGCGTCTTTCGCCTATCTCGCTGAAACCATTCGAAATCGCGGCTGAAATCTCCGCGGCCGCGGGGTGTTGCGATCAGTGCCGGTCGCGGGCGGCGGCGCTGATGGCGTTAAGTATCGCGCCGCCGTCCTTCTCCAGGGCGCCGAGCACCGATTGCTGGGTACCGATCTGCCCCATTTCGCGCTGACGCTTGACCGCGGCATTGCTCATGAGCGGCTCGACGCCGAGCTCGCGCAATGTCTCCGCAACCTCTTCCATTTCGGAGGCGCGCCGTTCGCCGTGTCGCGCCATGCGCTCAAGATTGTAGGGAATGGTCTTCGACCAATCGAGGCCTGGATAATTGTTCTTGAGCGAGGCGGCGACCTGGTCGACCACGCCGGCTCGCGCAGCGGCGAGAAAACACTCGAGTGTCAACGCTTCAATCCCTTTGATCATTACGCTGCGCACCATCTTGATCGCCGACGCAGCGCCAACCTCCGCACCAGCGACACTAACCCGCATGCCAAGCGCGCCAAGCGGTGCCAAAAGCGTCGCGGCATCAGGGCCGGCAAGCAGCATTGGCGTCCGGTGACGCGCCGGATGAATGGGAGCAATCACGGCGACGTCGACGTAGCGGCCGCTGGCGCCGATAAGCTTCGCTGTCTGCTGCTTGCGGCTGGGCGACACCGAATTGATGTCGAGAAAGAAGGGCCGTCTGGCCAGGTGCGGCCGGATTGAGCGAGCTGCCTCGACGCTCGATGCGGCCGTGACCGCGGATACGATAACGTCAGCGTCGCGCACGGCCTCGGCCGCCGAAGCGGCGCAGTTCACGCCGATCGCCTCGGCGGCGTGGACGAGCTGTTTGCCTTCGCGTTGCGGAAACAAGATGTCCCACGCTGCGATCCGCGCCACACCGGCCTCGCGCAAGCCCGAGGCGATGGCCTGGCCGGCTTCGCCAAAGCCGATAAAACAAAATGCGAGCTTTGGGTCGGTCATATTCCTCTCTGCTTCGATGCTCGCAGATCATGACAGGATCGGTATATGATCCGCAACGCCGTCGTCGCACCGCTACAAATGGATATCCGGATGAAGCCGCTCTCCTGCCGGGACAAGCTCGAATACGCGCTAGACCGCATCGCCGATCCGAAGGGAGAGGGCGTGCGCACTTGCCTCACGGTCTATGCCGATGCAGCGCGCGCAGCCGCGGACGCCGCCGATGCACGCGCCGCTTCCGGCATTTCGCTTGGGCCGCTCGACGGCACTATTGTGACCATCAAGGATCTCTTCGACGTCGCCGGCGAAATCACCCGCGCCGGATCGAAAGTTCTCGCCGAAGAAGGAAAGCCAGCGGCGAAGGATGCGGTCGTGCTGCGACGGCTACGCGCCGCCGGGGCGGCCATTGTCGGCAAAACCAATATGAGCGAGTTTGCGTTCACCGCGATTGGCGTCAATCCGCATTTCGGCACACCTGGCAATCCCGCGGATCGCAGTCGGGTGCCGGGAGGCTCGTCGTCGGGAGCTGCGGTCGCCGTCGCCGACGGCATGTGTGAAATTGCCATCGGCAGCGACACCGGCGGCTCGGTCCGGATGCCGGCTGCGCTCTGCGGCATTGTCGGCTTCAAGCCAAGCCGCCAGCGTGTATCCACTCAAGG